>Ga0209290_1000092_pt1 | contig 83968 bp, 57 predicted proteins | sample EN1Hudsemesocosm_2_FD_184632 | JGI IMG/M metagenome (GOLD analysis project Ga0209290, IMG submission 184632) | Methane-oxidizing microbial communities from mesocosms in the Hudson Canyon - EN10B Hudson Canyon (SPAdes) (version 2) | ecosystem: Environmental > Aquatic > Marine > Cold seeps... | reverse complement strand
AAATAAGTAATTCACGGGGTGATAAATATAGGCATGTCTTCAGAGGGGGGAATGTGCGAATTTAGGTCGTTTAATAATTGGATGTCGAGTGGGCGGGAATGCATCTATATCGTCTGACTTTATAGCCAGCGTGATTAAGGATTTATTATGAAAATGATTATTTCACCCTACTGTATCTATCTTGATCGACAGTTTGTCGATTTCAGAAAATCATTAAATGATTTATCCGTCATTATCGAGTCAGGGATGGATTTACCTGTGATGAGTGGTGCATTATTTCTATATGACTAGGCGACTCATAAAACCGCCGTCTTTCACCTGTATTACCAATTCCTATAAATGTACTATTATGGTAACCATACCATCGTAAAACCACTGAGGCTAAGGACGTAGTGAGAGAGAAGAAGTAAATTTGCCATACTTTAGATGGGAGCAACTATGAAATATTTAGCTTTTGCCTTGATGCTTTTGCTGTTATCAAAAACCAGTACACTGGCTTCACAGGAAATTCTTATCAATATAGGTCCAAATGGGTTTCCACCTTTTATGATCAAAGAGGAAGGTAAACCTCCATCAGGAATTATGTTGGAAGTGCTTCAAAAGGTTGCCTCGAAATACAATTATATCGTACGACCCGTAGAGGTTCCCAAAAAAAGGGAAGTTCTCCAAACTGAGTCCGGAGAGATAAATGCGAACCCTATCGCTAAAGAATGGGTACCCAATCCAGAGAACTATGAATTTACGGATGTAATAATTGAAGTTCGAGACGTATTATTCTCTTCAATTTCTCACCCTTTCAAATACGATAAAGTTGAAGATCTCTTCGGGAAAATAATAGGCACTCACCTCGGATATAAGTATCCCATATTGGACTTTCATTTTGAGGATAATATCATCCAAAGAAGTGATAGCAGCTCTGAAACATCAATGCTAGCAATGGCATTAATGATGAGAACAGATGCAGCCATTGTCAATGAGGTAGTAGGTAAATGGCTAATCAAAAAAAAACCGGATTGGCATGGGAAATTTAATATTTCCAAAAAGGATGTGGGGGGATTTGGTTATCGCATAATGTTTAACAAAAGCTGGAAACCTTTTGTAACTAAATTTAATAAAGAGCTGAGTGTGATGAAAAAAAATGGAGAGTTAGAAAGAATAATTTCTAAATACAGATAAGTTTTTCTAGCGAACACTTAACTACATAGCCTGCGCTCTAGAAACTAGTGAGATAATGACAATTAGGCCAAGTGCGCTCTTTAGCCGGGATCCCAAATGGCATTAATAAGCCATAATTTATAAAGGGCCATGATCGCATCAGGTAAACTTCTCTTGTTTCTCTATTCTTCTTATTCGAGAGAGTGGCATAGCTAGAAGTATTGTTTCCTCAATAGAGACTAGTTCACAAATCTGATTTATTGAGCTGAAAAGGTAATTCACTGCACCGTTTAGGTAATACAGTTCTGAGTCTATTCTATAGACTCTAAATAACGCATTTGCTCATTTTCAACTACTGCTCTTGCTAATGAAATAAAAACTATTTGCAAATGCGTTCACTTTTTTTGATCCTGAAAGGTGATCTTTAGTGTCACGTAGTATCGAGTGGGGACATTGGACTACTTGGGATTTGTCAGATAATTTCCCGGTTGCCAGAGAGCTTTTTTCCTGCCCAATAAATGAAATAGTTTTCTCCTCATGATCTGTAGGTCGAATTAAGCGATGATCTACAAATCAAGCTAAATATAATTTTTTATCAGTACATATAATAAAAAAGAGAGTGCGATCTATGAAATATCTATTTATTAAACGAGCCGTACCTGTTCTAGCCCTAGGGTTAGGAATATCAGCCGCCAGTGTGAGCGCGAACCCTGAAATCGAAAGCTATCGTAACAGCTGGCAGTACCGTGCCCTGATGTTGCAGAGTGAAATAGATAAAGGGTCACCTTTGTCTGAAGCGTCCATTTTGATGACGCACAACTCCTACAATTCTGACCACTACGCTAATGCAGGGAGTTATGTCGACCCCAATCATAAGCACAGTTTGACTGAGCAGCTGGAGATGGGTGTTCGTTTATTAGAGTTAGATACGCACTGGTTTAGCAGTGAATTGACCGCCTGTCATGGTACAGATGGGCATACCGGGTGCAGTGAGTTTGATGGCCGAAGCGATGAACGTTTCGCTGAAGTAAACAGCTGGTTACGCCAAGCTGAGAATGCCGATCAGGTGTTATTTATTTATGTCGAAGACCATATGGATGGCCACTATGCTGAAATGTCCAACATGCTGGATAAATATATTGGCGATAAGATTTATCCGGCACCAAGTTGTGGTGCGACCCTTGATGTCAATATCAGTAAGGCAGACATTCTGAACGCCGGTAAGCAAGTCGTCATTTATGGTGATGGTGGCTGTAGCGGTACTGCGGGTACATCTTGGGCTGGGTATGCTTATGGCCACCTGTTTAGTACCGACAACAGTGTTTTAGCTTCAGCACCTGATTGCACTAACAACAGCTTTAATCCATCCGTGATTAACTCAAAGCTGACGCGTATTTTTGAAGATTCCACCATGCTAAGTGGTGCCTTTGGCAATCCGCCTCCTGAAATTACAGCCAGTTATATGCAGACGCTCACCACATGCGGGATGGGGGTGATTGGCCTTGATCAGCTAGATGATAATGATTCACGTCATAATGCAGCAATCTGGAGCTGGAATACCAATGAACCCAATAATGCTGGCTCTGGTGAAGACTGCGCAATCACGTACGAGCCGAATCGTTTAGCTGATGTGGCTTGTTCAAGCAGCTATCGTTTTTCATGTCTTGATAGTAATAATAACTGGCTTATCTCAAGTGCGGCGGGCAACTGGAGTGAAGGTGTTGCAAAATGTGCGGCAGAAGGTCATACCTTCGACATGCCCAGAAACGGTTATCAAAATTACCTGCTTAGCCTGGCTAAAAGCACAGCGGGCGTAACACGTGCTTGGGTGAATTATTCAGATATCGCAGAAGAAGGTAAATGGCTACCGGGTGATGCACCTCAAATCACTTTGCCAGATGCAGATGAGACAGTAGTTTATCGTCAACTGCGTAACGGCAAAGGTAAGTGTTTGGATCTTGAAGGCCGTAGTTCAAATAATGGCACGGCAGTGCATCAATGGAGTTGCCATACTGATCCAGCTGATATTGACAGCCAGCTTTGGTATCAAGACGAAACCGGACGTTTGCATAGCAAACTGAATCCTGATCGCTGTGTTGATGTCTCAGGCGCTGGCACAGGAGAGGGCACTGATGTGGTTCTTTGGGATTGTCATGCGAATGATAACCAAAAGTGGATTCGCAGTACCAACAACTCTTTACGTCCAGCTCACGCAACAGATAGGGCCTTAGATATTAGTGGTGGTGGCAACAGTGTAGATGGCAGCAATAGTCATCTTTGGACTTATCACGGTGGTAAAACACAAATGTGGTATTGGTATACCCCGGCCATATACGATAAGTGGATTCCTGATCTAGGCCCGGCGCCAGGCACAGTTGTAGATAGTTCATGGAGTAGTTCGGGTGGCAAGAGTACTAGCAACCTAGGTAATCCTTTGATTGAATTGAACTTGGAGCAATCTGCCAGTGTGACTTTGGATCTGATGTCGAGCGCTGATACTTACCTGTACTTGCTCGATGCTAACGGCAATCAAGTCACGAGTAATGATGATGGCGGTGAGGGTTATAATTCCCGTATTACTGCGAGTTTGAATGCGGGCATGTATATGCTTGTTGCAGCAAGCTATAGCTCGGGTCAAAATGCGTCTTTCCAAGTCACGACTAGCGAAGGCACTATCTCTGAGTTCGCTTATCGTCGTCTGAAGAATGGTAAAGGCTATTGTATGGACTTGGAAAGTGAAGGGACGAGCAATGGTACCGACATTCATCAGTGGAGCTGTCAGAGTGACAATCACCAGCGTTGGTATCAAGACAGTTTAGGTCGTTTGCACAGTAAGGCTGCACGTTTCAAGTGTGCTGATGTATCGGGTGCGGGAACAGGTAATGGTTCAGGTATCCAAATTTATTCTTGTCATAGCAATAACAATCAGCGTTGGGAGCGAGGTACGAATAACTCTTTCCGTCCTAAGCATGCGACAAGTAAAGCCTTTGATATCGATGGCGGTAATACGTGGAGTACTAAAGGTAGTGACGCGCACTTATGGGATTACCATGGTGGCAAAACCCAGCAATGGGTGTGGATTGATTAAACTCTATTCCTGCTGAGCAGGAAACTAGTACTTAATTAGTCGAAGAAAATGGCCACTTTTATGTGGCCATTTTTCGTAGCAAAAAACACACACTTCTTTACGCTAGATCTTGATAATATGAAATAATGTTATCTGGGCAGTGAGGTTATTCATGGCTGGTGGTTATCGAGCCTCTATTTTGTACGTTAAAATTGTTAAACAATATGCTGAAGCTAATGGTATTAATGCATCAGAAATAGAAAGTGCTTTAAGGCAGGGGGCTTTCTTGAATGCTTCGTCCCAGAAGAATGCTTATGAGCATCTTGTTAATGATGAAATTCATGGCAATAAGAAGTTCCCTCTGGTTGATATTTTAGACTTCTGGGAGCGTATTGCGACATCGTGTTCAGATGTGGCCTTTGGTCTGAACGTGGGCAAAGAATGCCATGTCACAACCTATGGCATTTTTGCGCATGTGTTGATGAATTGCCCTAATCTTTATGATGCGCTCGAACTGGTCAGTCGTTACGGTTTTATGTTGAATGAGGCCTTGGGAAGTACCTTTACCAGCTTTAATGGAGAGGTCACTTACAAGCTTGACTGTCTGATCGATCACCCAGCAGCTTATCATTATGTTGAGTTTCATTTTGCTTCTATTCTTAAGTTAGGTAGTGAGATTGCGGCTCGAAAAGAGCGAGATAATATCCATATGTCTCGTGTTGAGTTTTGTCACTCGGCTAAAGCACCCATGCATGTGTATGAGCGGATATTTAAATCAGAAGTGCTATTTGAACAAAGTAGTAATCGGCTCGTTATGCCGCACAAAATGTTAATGATTCCGACGCATTCGCCTAATAGAGGTCTGTATAATCACTTGCTGTGTCAAGTCGACTCAATTGTCAGGGCGGAAACAAATCATGATTGTTACACGCGTAAAATATTTGAATTTTTAGCCTCAAAAGATGAATGGCTTACTTGGCCAAGCTTAGATGAATCTGCTTGTGCAATCGGTGTTAGTGCCAGTACCTTAAAGAGAAAACTAAAGCTAGAAGAGAGTACTTATCAAGCGGTTTGTGATCAGGTTCGCTACAAATGGGCAAAGCGTTTATTGGCCTCTGAGCAACAATCTGTCACCGAAATTGCCTATTCTCTTGGCTTTTCCAGCACGGCAGCTTTTAGTCGTGCCTTTAAACGTTGGAGTGGCAAGCCGCCAAGTGAATATGTTTCCGCTTAGGCGTATTGTGAGTAGAATAGTTCTAAATAGTGAGTCATAGTTATGCTGAGGAGGCATTATGTATGATGAGCATGGAAAGTACGTTGTCACAGTCGAAGGCAATCTAATAATTGTGACATTGGAAGGTTCTTTTAATGACTACGGGATAAAAAAATGTATTGATCAGATAAAAGGTGCGATTGAAGGGCTAGAGGTCGGGTTTTATATGTTGATGAAATGTTCAGATATGATGGGCAGTACGCCCGAATCATTTGCAGAAGTTGAAAAATTTAATAAGTGGTTAAATACCCAAAATATGATCGCAAAAGCAATGGTTCTCACATACACAACTACATGGGATATCATTAATACGCGTGTCCCATCGATAGAATCACAAAATATAAGATCTTTTGATAATGAGTCTGAAGCGATGGATTGGTTAATGGCTCAGTCATAAACGTGGTTTCACCAGAGTAAGTCGCTCAATTTTTTTCAGCCATATGAAAACGTACCTGAAACCGATTAAGGTTTCAGGTAAATAGGTCAAGCCTTAATATAAATCGAAATAATTCAGACTATTCACTTTCGTATATAGGTGGCAATTAGCACCATCAAAGGTCGCGTCATTATATGGGCAAGGTTCAGCTCCACCTGTTTTGCTGTAATAATAAGCGCCGCTATATGAGAAGTAATTCAGCCCGCTGACTTTGTCGAACATTTTGCAATTCTTGCCATCTAACTCTGCTTCGTGATGCGGGCATGAAGGGGCAAGAACTGAGGTGTAATAATAACCATTGCCATAGTTCCAATAGTTTAAATTCGACTCTTTTTGAAACATAAAGCAATTGGCGCCATCGAAGCTAGCATCGTGATAGAGGCAAACACCAGGGCTAGTCGGTGAATAATAACGGCCTCCACTATAGTCCCAATAGCTCACTCCGCTCACTTTGGTGTACAAATGGCAGTTTGCACCATCAAAACTGGCATTGTGGCTCGGGCAGCTTTTGGTCTGTACCGGTGAGTAGTAATGGCTAGCGGATTTTACATTTGCCCATTGTTCTTGCTGCCAATTACCTTCTATAGCAATATCATTCAGGTTCAACCAAACCCTTTCCACGCCTGAAATTTCCTTGGCCTTTCTTAGGTTTTCGTTGTGTAGCCCGCTAGTCGGTACGTCGTAGACCCAATCGCTACCTAAAGAGGCGCATGCAGAGGAACCTTCTAAAGCTTGGCCTTGTAGATTGGAAATATCCCAGTTATGCGTTCCCGTTTGATGGCAGGCATAAGGGTGAATCCTATGAGTATCCTGACAATTCACATCGGCCCAGCGTCCACTATTCAACTGCAGCACGCAATCTTCACCGCTTCCGGCATTATTGGGTTCATTTTTTGCCCAAGACCAAATGGATGCTTCGTTGCGTCCATCGTTGTAAGTCATGTCGTCAAGGTTAACTATATTTCGTCCTTGTTTAAAGGCCTCCGCCACATCTGTAGCGGAGATCTTCTCTTTTGCATCTCCAAGATTGCCGAGAATCGTCCGGTCTTCCCACATGCGATCGATATTGCCTAAGCCAGTGTAAACCAAGTTCTTCAGGCCTGTATGACTTGAGCAGGTGCTCGATGTGCTTCGGCCGTCTTTCCAGATAATGACGTTTTTACCGGCGCTTAATACTTGATCCTTGGTTAAGCCTGCAGGAATATTTCCGCAACCCTGGCTGGGGTATACCTTATCGCCAATTGAAGCCATGATTTGATCAAACATTTGGCCATGAACATTATCCGAATGGTCTTCTATATAGAGAATCAAAACTTGTCCGTCGCTATCACTGCTGGATAACCAGGTTTCAATTTCACTTAAACCTTCGGTAAAAAATTTATCACTCAGGCCGCATCCCACGTCGCTGTCAGTACCATGGCAAAGAATAAGGTGATAGCGGTAGTTACTTGCATTCACTGCCCAGTGTACATCCAACTCAAGGAAACGGGCCCCTAATCTGAGTTGCTCGAGTAGGCTGTGTTTTTGCTGAGGGTCCACATAGCGGACATAACCATCATTGGCGTATTCAGAGGAGTTGTAGGAATTGTGCGTTCCCAAGATATTAATTTTACTTATGGGTTCATAGTGATCCACCTGGCTTTGTAACTTGATCGCTTTACCCGCCCAGCTCGATTTGAAATCGTCTATTGCGCCAGCACTAGCATAACTCCCTGCGATCATTAATAAACAGCCAAATACGGCTTTTATTCTGTTCATATTCACCTCTTTCATTTTATTGTTTTGATTAAATCTTATTGACTGATTTCAAAAAGGAACCAGTACGTCTCGATTCAATTATGATTTTATTACTCTTAAAAGTGCCTGTTAATCTTACCGTTAATCGTAGTGTTTCCTGTTACCCCGAAAACGGGACATTTGATCATTCGGGTCAATAGATACAACGCAGGACAAATATGTGAAATAGGTCACGCTTTAGAGCATATTCGCGTTATAAAGATGGGACTCTATTGATAAAAGAATGAACTGAAATGATGTCTCGTTTTTTGTTTTGTTAGGTAGGCTTGTATGATTAATTAGCTGTACTGGATATCTGTGGAACACAAACAATCACTGAAATGATAATAATTACTGAACTGAAAACATTCTCAGAACTAAAAATAAAAACGTGCATGCATCTCAGTTCAATTTTGTTGAAGGAATTTGCCTACTTCGCAAATAGTGATAAAAGTCTGTTTAGTGCTCGTGATGGTCATTGTCGTTCTGATATGAGTATTGTGAGAATTTCCAAAAGGAGAGCCAATAGAATTTATATTGCAACCGACTTCGAATAGACGAAGTCACAATAGCTTTACGCTTTAATTGGGGGCTGGCTTATGGCAAGACGTATTACTAAAAGAGCTTTGTCAATTTTCTAGCTTGCTTTGGTAGTGTTTATTATTTGAGCGTAAATACTGATTCTCAAACCCTGCCATTCTGATAATTCCTTCTATCAATTAATAAAGTTTTCAATATTCGGTGATTAAGTAAATAAGTTTAATATTTAGTTGCTGTTTATTTTTTAAACATACATAGTTGATTTTATATTTTATTCAAAAATAAAATTTGGTGGTATTCAGGGTGAGTTTATTGATGTGCTTAAAAGTATCTTAAGATAGCGAACTTAGAAATTATTACTACGATATAAGGTTTAGTCTTACTGTGAATAGGCCATTGGTATTGAGCAATATTGTGATCTTGCTTTTTGCTAAAGGATTTCACTCTCAGGCGCCCGATATTCAGACCGTTGTGAGGTGCCAAATAAAACTGATAGCACTTGCTGGTTTTGGGAGTCGTGATAGCATCATTTCACGTGCCACCAGTTCCAGCTTTTAACCATTTTGTAATGGGAGCTTCGTACTTATGTTTTATTCACGCTCTACTGCCTCTAGGGCAGGATTATTTATAACGTATGTCTCTACTGCTGTATCAGTACCCGTATCAGCAGCGCCAACTTTATTAGAAATGATGGCTGCACAAGCAATAAATGACCCAACAACACTGATTTCACTGAATGATTATGGCAGTTTCATTCAAGCTGTAAGTGGACCATTTTCACTGCCAGGTGTCACGTCTGCATCATTTGAGGTTAGCCGCGGCAATCAGCTTGGCGAGGGCGAGTTCTCTCGAGTTGTCTTGCCATTATCAAGGAGCTTTGAGGATCTTGAGTTTAGCGGGATGACACCCTACGCAGAAGTAACATTTTCTCACACCGAGCAGAAGCAGAACGAATTCTGGATGGAAGCCACGCCTATGAAGATGATGGTAAGCCATAGTATCAAAACAAGCTCTATAATAGTCGGGCTTGGTGTCGGTTTCGAACCGATGGAGAGCCTAATCATTCGGCCGATTGCTCATTTTGGTTGGTCACGTATCAAAGATAACAGTAAACCTACCACTATGATGGGAGAAAATTTCCGTGCAGCCGCCGGAGAGGGCCTGTTCATCTGGGAAATCGAACAGCTTCAATATGGCCCCGCTCTTGAAGCCGAGTACACCACAAATTTCGGGAGCGACATCAAACTTCTTACTGGCTTAAGAGCTACGCAGTTACACGTGACAACCTCCACAACCAGCACGCCTGGTTTAAAAGAATCGAACCAATTCCACTCGATCAGTGGAAATTTGGAATTAGACGGCCCGACGTCTATGTCGATTTATGGCAGGGAGGTGCGTTGGCAGTACTTCATGGGGGCTACCGAGTTTGATAACACTACCCGCGACGCATTGAATTTCAGTTGGCTTAGTGAAGTCGGCACAGGTATCTCTTTGGTCGATAATCGCAAGGACATCCCTTATGTTGAGGCACTAGGCCTGACGGGATCAGTGATTTTCGGCGACAGCGACGTGAGCGGTTGGACGCTTGGCCTAAAAGCAAGTTTTTGAGCGCATGCTATGAAGCCATGGGGCACCAATGAATGAGGTTTTAACTTCCTAGAATAGCAAGTTTTAGGAGGCCGCAGCTCTCATATTAATATATATCATAACTTTGGCACTTAAGCGTAATTAACCGAGTAATCGTTTGAAGTCTCCTTTTTTGTGTTCAAGCTAAAAAGGGTGCCTTAGTATGAATACTCTATTTTAAACCCGTAATCTATTTCATGATTCAGTCGTTTAGACGACAGGTTTTCTGCATACATTATTTTAGATGCGGAATACTTGCTGAAGCTGCTTTCCATATGCAGTGTAACTAACTAACGTTGATGCAAGTAAATGTTAGTTTAACAAATAATGATGAGTTTTGAGTAAGGGATGACGTAATTATGATTGGTAAAATGATCTTTAATCGCTTGGATGCGATTGTTAATCCGGTGCATAATGAGCTACGCGTAGCACAAGAGCAGACATTTGAACGAATTCAACAAGTACTATCGGATTCTGAAGCTGAGGTCGCTCATGAAATACGGTTTATGTCCCCGGAGCAGCGACTAAAAACGGCAGAAAAAGAGCTTGAGAAAGTTGAGGAACAACTGCTTTCAGCGTTAAGTAGTATGTTTAAAGTTTTCTGGTATGTTGCTCCTCAGATCAATCCATTTAATCTTAGCCCTTCGATAAAGGAGGTAGAAGGGGAGGTGATTGATCAGGTACAGGATATGCCCTCTAAGACTTAGCTTGTTTTTTAGTCTGGAAATAGTGTAATGCTCACTATACAAATGTTTTGTTTTGAGGCTAGCAACTGGTAAGTTAATAATGGTCTAGCTTAATCTCAATAATCAAAGTCCATTTTCCATCCTCAGACTAAGCATAAAGATTTACTGGTCTCCAAACTTCAAAAAGTTATTGAAACATCTTTTAGTGAAGCGCTGAAAGATTTAGTTTAAAAATAGTTTGCGATGCTGATGAAGAACACTGCCTCGACTCAAAAGTGATGGAGATCTGGTTGCTGTAAAACTGTAATAGAACGCATAAATACCCTAATCGCTCAAAACAAATTAAACGCCAAGCTTTCAGATTTCCTGCTAGTAAAACTAAGATAGTAGGGCGCGAAGCGGTCTTTGCTAGCATTGTATTTTTGAGCTTGTTAAGTTTTTTGTAAGACCTCTATATATAAATCAATGACCTATAGATCAAATTCCTTTTTAGGACGATAAATCCCTAAAAGGACATTTCTCTGTTAAAATAGCTCTCGTAAATTTACCTATTAATGACCAAAAAGAAGTTTAATTGTAATGGAATCGAAAACACTTATGAAAGATATGGCTCTAAGAATGGAGCTAGGATTGGAAATAGAAGCACGAATTAAAACACGTTTTCAATCAAAGATTGACCAGTTAACACAATCTAATCAAGAGTTAGATCAGAAAGTATCAGCTCTCTTAGCGAATCAAACCAAGCTATCTGCTGAAACAATTCTAGAGACAGAGCATCAATCTATTACCCAAGACCTAACGAATAAAATATCGGGTCTTGAAAGTGAGCTAACCGGGCTTAAGAAAAAATATGATTCACTTAAGGATCAATCTTCAAAATTGAAGTCAGAACATGCCGAATTTAAAAGAATAGATCCGGTCGGGCTTAAGAAAAAACTTGATGAGAGTAAGAAGAAACTGAAGATTAAAACTCAAACAGTTTCAGACATGACTAAGGACAAAGTAAAACTTAATGATGTGGTGTTAAAACTTAAACTAGAGATAGAAAGCCTTAAAAAATCATCTGAAGAATCGTAAGCCAACGAGGCCAGACTAGATTGAAAACCATATCTTACTCAAAGATTAGTGATCAATCTAAATGTCTGCTATGACATTGGAAGTTGCTACGCAAACTGACACTAAAGCTGCTAATTAGGCGAACTTGTAACGCAATAAACCTAATCGCATGTTGATTGTTATTAGCAAACTAGTGACAAGAGCGGTCACTTTGCTACTTTTTTGGTCAATAGAAAATTACAGCCTTAAAAGCAAAAGAGTTATTTTTTGTAAGTAGTGACCAATATATAAATCTAGGCAATGCCCGTTCAGTTTCATTTGAGGCTGCGTAATCAAATAAACCAAGCCATCTTGCGAAACTCTGTGTGCTGTCACGTTTTGTGCGGTGCACAAGAGCGTCTACTTTACGTGGGTAAGGCCATTGTATTAAGTATTGGAACAACGATTTATTCTTAAACAAGAGATATACTTTCATGGCAAATAAAGATTTTATTTATCAGCGTATTTGTATTTATACTGGAAAAGAATTTGACCCGACTGTTGATGAGCAAGTGAAAGGAGTTTTACGTTCTAAATTTAATATCCACTTGCCACAGAGAAATTCCATAAATGAATCTCTAGCGTCAGCGATAAGTGATCATGAAATTATAGACCTCATATTACAATATCGTTTGATGGGCTAATGACTTGATTCATCCAGTTAATTGCGCTTTACGAAGGACAAGAGCAGAATCAATAGCAATGAACCAAACTTCATAAGACGATGGCGCCATTTATCAGGTAAGGTAACCAATCAATCCAATCCAAGTTAAAGCAAATAAACCATCCTGAAGTCTTTATATGCTTAAATTAAAAAGGCTTATTGATGACTCCAAATAAGAGGGGCTTGAGTTTACTTGTGATTTTTTAGCACAGCTGATTCATACTTCTCACTTAGGTGCTCATAAATTGTGTTCATAATATGGCCAGCGTGTCTGAATATCACGTTAGTGATAATATTTTGTGTGCTGAACTCTGGCGGTGTTTTGCCATAACAAATTTATTAAGTCTAAAGGTTTTGAGGTGAGTGTATGGCTTCAGACATTGATAACAAAAGTAAGCATGATCGTATTCTTGCTGAGCAGCGTGTTTATAACTCTCAGCGCGCAACCGGATATAGAGAACAGGCTCTAAAGCTCTACCCCTGGGTTTGTGGGCGTTGTGCGCGGGAGTTTTCTCGCCCAAACTTACGAGAACTGGAGGTACATCATATAGATCATAATCATGATAATAATCCGGCTGATGGCAGTAACTGGGAGTTGTTGTGTATGTATTGTCACGATCAAGAGCATTCTAAGTATGTGAATTTTTCGGAAGATGGTGGTGAATCTGGTTCAGCGATATCAGCGGCCACATATAACCCTTTTTCAGACTTAAAGAAGAAGATGGAAAATAATAAGTAGCGCATTAGATAAGTTTTGCGCTCGGTTGAGTTATGCCATTTAAGAATGAAAAGGCTTCGTTATTCAACAATGGCATGTAAGCTAAGATGAAGGCATTAATATAAGGTGACTATCTGGATACAGGTAGCTTTAACTCATTTGGTACTCTGTAAAGCGTCTTGTGCGATATTTCTCACATCAGATAAGGATATCGTCTGTATATTTTCCAAGGTGTTATCACTAATATATATTTCATCGCTAGGACAGCAGGGAAAAGGATTCGCCAATAAGGATTTGGCTATTATGGATGATTGGAAAAGGTTCAAGCTAAGGATTGGCGATAAGGATATACAATTTAGCCTCGTAATTTACGGGGCTTTCTTGTATCTGGGGTTTGGAAATCTATAAAAATTATAATTTATTCTATGATGGTAATGCTAAATTAGCTTATGCTGCTTTATCAAGAGACCAGTTATCAATCACAGTTTTAATATTACCCTTATTCGCTTTAATCTGTTGTTTAAAGCGATCTTTGTAGGCTAAACCTAAATTAATGCCCATTATGACTATATTCTCAATTCGATATTTTTTGTCATTACTTTTGTGAAGCGCGTAAGAAATATCAAAGTTTGAGCCACTGGAAGACTTAATCACTATTTTAGCGTTCGCTTTAATGGGGTTTTGAGGGTTTAAGGTGGCATTTATGACTGAAAACTCTATCCCATTATTATCTAATAAAACTTGAGCGTAAGTCTGATACAGGCTGTTTTTAAATGCGTGGACAAATTGCTTTCGTTGTTCTTTTGTAGCTAGGCGACCATATCGTCCCATGACTTTCATCGCGATTCGTTTGAAGTCAATAATCTTACTTAATTCATTATTTACGTCTCGGTAAAATAAGTCACTATCTTGTTTGTATTCATCCTTATGTTCTTTTAGTTTAGTAAGAAGCAGATTCATTGAGTTTGAAACATAATATTTTAATTCTTGATTAGTCCGAACTTCCGCTGTTACTAGGGATGATAATAACAAGGAATAAAGCAAGATTGCCCATCTTATAAATGAGACAAAAAGATACCTTTTAGCTTGAACGCTAACTTCGATATTCATATTTAAAATATCCTTCTACTTATACTAGAAATTACTAAAGTAATTTTGACGTCGGTAGAGCTGACCGTTTATTGAATGAATCAGTGTGAAAAGCATAATAGATCAAGAAATTTAGTAACCAGGAAATACCTGGTTACTAAATTATGCTGCATGCTGATTAGTTATCATCAGTTGTAGTAGATTTAGAAATGATAAGAGACTGCGATATTAACAAAGCCGTCTAGGTCATTATTCACTTCGTTTTCGATATCTCTTTTTTCAGTCTCCAGTGCCGCTGCACTCAATATATTGCCTGGGTCAACCGCACTAACATTCACGTCAGCATCACTTGTCGGTACTCGCATACCGAGTTCTGCCTGAAAGTCGAACCCCTGTTCACCCGTTATTTTATTACCCCAGCCGACACTGACATAAGGCATTACTTGTTGGTTGTCGATTTCTGTTCTGAAAGAAGTGATATCGCCAGGATTTATTTGAGTACCGCCTACTGCAAAACCTTTCGTGCCATCTGCAGTGCCATCGAATTTAGCTTTGGTATACATTAGACCGCTTGAGATAAAAACTTTTTCGCTCCAGCCTGAATTTGATGGAAACCAATCAAGACCTGCTCGGGCTTCTCCCCACTCTATGTTTCCTTCGTAGTCTATACCGCTAATTTCTACGTCGTCACCTCGGTCAAAATCAACATCAGCGCCACTGATGCCAACGCGCCACTGAATGTGGTCGCTGTCTATGAAAGACAAGTTAGTGGTTGAGCTAAATTCAAGACCAATACCTGTCGAGCCTAACGTTAAAGAACTTGCGTATTGAGCTTTTTGTTCTTCAGCGAAAGCAAAGGAACTAGAAAAAAAGCCGGTTATAATAACTGTGGCGAACAAAACCTTGGGTTGGGAAATAGTAAACATTAGCGTCTCCTTTAGAGATAGATTTAATGGCGGCTGTTGAGAATGTCAATAGTCGCCTTAGAAAGTAGAATCTATGTTATAAGGTGATGCTGAATCGAATCTGAACCTTTCCTGAACTGAAACTGAATATGTAAAATATTTTAATCTAAGGGTTCCCTGCATTTATAAACAATACTCATTGGACTGTATATTGAAACATACGGCCAACTCGCATCGGCAAGGCTATTGAAAAAACTTTTCTCTACGGTAATTGTGTCCCATTGTTGGGTTGCGCAATTGTAAGTCACGTCCATTGGTCTGCTTAATTCAATTAAGCCTAAGAGCGCAATATGATGCCATTGCTCACGCTCTACAGAATTTTCCATTTGTGGGCCGTTTACAAAATTTATGGTGCTACAACCAGCGCTTAGCATATATAGCATTGCTAAGATAAGTCTAAACATCATGCTCTCCTTCACACCAGACTCTAGCGCTCCGCGGTGCATAAATTCCCAATGTGATAATGGTTAAGGCTGCGTCTGAAAAACTCGAGATGGACTGCATTTGGCTCACGGAATTACCAGAACAAATTTCACGCACATTAATATCATATTCACCTTTTAGGCCCCACCACCAATAATTAAAACTCTGTTGATAGGAGGCGATTTCACTTGTTTCTCGTTGATTGTCAGTTCGGATTGTGACAGATCCACATGCGCTTATGATGAGGCAAAGACAAATTATGCAGGTTAGTCTTTTCATGATTTCTGGTCTCGAAAGGGAAAGGTAAGTATAAATTTAGCACCACCGAGAGAAGATTGAGATACCTCAATTTTCCCTTCATAGCTTTGAACAATATTAGCAACAACGGCGAGCCCGATACCCTGACCTAAGCCCTGGCTATCTAGTCGAGCTCCACGCTTTAGAATGTGTGTAGCATCAGTATGATTAATACCCTTGCCATCATCTTCAACAGAGAGAGAGAAGTGGTGTTCATGTTGTGTGGCAGTGACTTTGATCGTCGTAGTTGAATATTTGAAAGCGTTATCAAGAAGGTTTCCTAGTATCTCGAACAAGTCATTCTCATCGCCATAGAAAATGGACTCATTATCAACTTCTATCGATATGATTCTAGCTTGTTCGATATAAACCTTCTCCAAGACTTCCAGAAGGTCTGTTAGAACTTCAGATACTTTGGTACCTTTAGTCAGTAGAGTGTGGCCAGAAATTACTGCGCGGCGTAGTTGATACTCAATGCTTTGATCAATCCGTTCGATGGCGGTCTGTAAAGCTTGGTTATTAGCATGGCTTCTAAGTTCGCCCCTAATAACACTAAGTGGTGTTTTTAGGCTGTGTGCAAGGTCAGCCATACTTTCTCTATATTTTTCCCGCTGCTTGTATTCCTTTTCTATTAGTGTATTTAAATTTCGTGTTACCCCTACTAGCTCAGAAGGGTAGGTCTTTTCTATATGGCTTTGAAAGCCATTCTCCATAGCAGTGATCTCGTTTTCAAGTGATGTTATAGGTCTAAAGGAACGACTTAATACCAGGCTTTGTAGTATTAACAAACTTAGTGTAATGAGCGAAAATCCGCCAATTAACCACCAGCGGAATGCTGTAACTTCAGCTTGATACATGCGTTCATCTTCTGCAGCGACGAAGATGTATTGCAGTGTATCAGTCTCTGTTTCCCATGCAATTTTAAAGCTAAGTGTAAAATAGGCCTTATTATTGAGGGTATATTCTTTAAATAACCAGCTGCCAGTTGTTTGTTTTAGTAGTAGGTTATCCGGGACATCGTTTAAAGATAAGGACTGCCAAAGAATATGCTGATTTACATCAAGAACCATAGCCCATACGCCTGAGCCATTTGTATTAAAGTTAGGGTTCGTCAGTACACTTGGTAGGTGAATGCCCTGTGAATCATGCTGAGCAACTGAAAGTAGGCTGTATATATGCAGTCTCAGTTGATCGTAAGATGAGTGTTTAAGTTCAGAGCGGTAGCTAATATCAACAAGAAACATCGACGTCAGCATAACCGCTATGGTTGCGACGGCACTACGGCTTAGAAACTGTCTTTTTAATGATGAGATCACTTTATATTCACTCTTTAATTGTAAAGCGATAGCCTCGGCCTCTTAGGGTCTCAAAAGGCTTGAGTGTATTGTCTGGGTCAAGTTTACGCCGTAAACGTCCCACCATTACTTCCAGTACGTTTGTATCACGTTCTAGGTCTTCTTCGTATAGGTATTCCATTAATGCTGTTTTAGAGAGTATTCGCATTGGGTTGCGCATAAAGTGCTCTAGAAGTTTGTGCTCGAATGCCGTTAGCTCTAAAGATTGATCGTTAATGAAGAGTTCTTGAGTCTGTGTGTCCAGGCGTAAAGGTCCACGCTCAATATTATTATTTAAATACCCACCAGAGCGACGTAGCATGGCTTCGATACGTGCCAAAAGTTCTTCTAGCTGAAAAGGCTTAGCCAAATAATCATCGGCACCTGTCTTGAGACCTTGGACTTTATCTCGCCAGCTACTCCTTGCGGTCAGTAAGAGAATAGGCAGGCTATTTCTATCTAATCTGAGTTGTCGGACGACATCATTACCTGACATGCCGGGGAGTCCGATATCTATTACCGCTAGATCAAAATCATATTCCTGAGCTAGAAATAATCCTTCTTCGCCATTATCAGTAGCCACCGTATCATAGCTTTCAACTGTTAGGTCTTTTACTAGTTGTGCCTGTAGATGCAGATCATCTTCAATGATTAGAATTTTCATTGTTTTCTCTTTTGGTTTTTATGTGACTCAGTGATTCTTATTGTCTTTACGAGTCCTTGCGCTGAGATAATCTTAATTTGGTAACTTAAGGTTTCTTCATCAGGCACTTTGTTGGCACTCAATACCGTGCCAGGGTATTGTTGAGTAGCAAGTTGGATTGCTTCTCTTAATGTAACTGTTACGTGTTTTTTTGGTGGTTTCTCTTCGGTTACTTGAGGTGACCAGATTAGTCCCGTGTCATGAATTTGATCTTCAGCCCAGCGAGTAAATGGTTGAACAAAAAGCTCTATTCTGGAGGGTGTACTTTTCTCTTCAGGCAGTAAGTTACTATTTTCATGAGTATCTTTACTGTCTTCAGATACTTCGGCTTGAGTTCTACGCTCAGGTTTGACGCTATACTCATCAGGAGAGGGCTTAGGGTCAGCCGCTAAGCAGCTGTAAGAGAGCATCATTAATACGAGTGACAACAGAGAATGATGGATCATATCAAAATTCCCTTAACTCCGTTTTCCAAGAGGTATAGGTCATGGTTGATTGATCGCGATGATGCCTACTTAAGACACGAACCATTAAGATCATAACTAAGTTAAATTACATCCTTTATGTAGCAGTGGAAAGAAAAGTATAGTGTATTAAAAGTAACTGAACTGAAACTGAATGCAGATATTTATTTTTAACTATATAGGCTAAAAAAGTCATTGGTTTAAGAAAGTAGGGGGCTTTACTATGACATAACAGGAGAAAGATATTCGGGCTGTTGTGTATCATTCATAATGACTTGAAACGACGCTAGCATGCAAAGCATTATTTAATGCCCTCATTGTGCGAGCATTAATACTGGTTTATGCAAGGTTGTGTAACTATCTATAACTTGAGTCACAATATTAACTCGAAAATAGTGTTCTAATCGCTGATTAATTTTATCCACAAGTCAGCCTATCAACTTTGATATAAGTTTGGCAGAAATTTATAAGGAAATTCTAAATGATTAAGTTACTACGCGGCCTTGCGGCTGCCGGTGTTCTTGTAATCAGTTCTACCTCAGTTCATGCTACATTAATCGACAATGATGGGTTCATGCATGATAGTGTCAGTGGTCTTGACTGGCGGGATATCGACGAGACAATTGGTATCTCAATCAATGATATTAACAATGAATTTCACCAAGGCGGACATTTATTCGGCTGGCGTTTTGCGACAAATCTAGAAGTCAGCGCATTAATGTTAAATGCAGAAACACCTAATTCAATTGGTCCATGGGAAAGAGACACCATTACGCTAAATGTAGATATTAGCGAAAAGTCAGCTGCCGATGAAATAGGTGGAATCTTAGGTTGGACAGGGGATGGTTCTCAAGGAAGCTACATTAAAGCAAATATGGTTACAGATTCTGCTCAAAATCCATGGCTGACTACTTATCTTGCTGATTTATCGTCAGGAGATACTATGAATTTGGTTCATACGCCAGCTAACATCTTTGATGAATTAGATGATGTAGGTTCACTCTTAGTCAGGTCGACCTTATCTGCGAGTGTTCCAGAGCCTGCTACAATATCTCTACTAGGTTTTGGGCTAATAGCCTTAGGCTTTATGCGTCGTAAAGCTGCGTAAGTGTTGCGTATCCAGTTCAGCTCGGTTTACCTGAGCTGTCACTCTTAATTATCAAGAGGAAACGTAACACCTTTCGATTCAATATCTGACAAGGCTGTTTACAAGCTATCATTCGATTATAGTCTTCACGCTTTGCTCCTACGCAGGCATATTCATTTAATATGTATCCAACTGCGTAGGGTATAAGGTAGCGTCATGCTTCATAACGCTATGAGCTCGAAGTTAGTCTTATTTTACAGCTTTATTGCTAGGCTTATCATAAGCTTCAAACTTGTTGTAATTGATAATTGAGATGAGTTCTTCGCCGTATTTAGCCCCTTTTTCTGAATAACGGTCTAGTTTTTTGACTAAGGTGTGCGGATCATTTGTTATCATTTTTTGCGCCCTGAACTCTTTGAATGCATCACCACGGGCTAGCGTTCGATAATAGTCTTGAATCGCTTTCTTAACTGAAGAGTATTTTTTAAGCCAAATAGTTTTGTCGCCACGTTTTTCGCCTGCTGCTATACGGGGTTCATCTTCGTTAAATGACCAGACACCAAAAATATTATTAGCTTCTCTGAAAAAACGCGATGTTGCCCAAGAGCTCTCCATAGCTGCCTGAGCTAGGGTTATGCTAATTGGGTGAGGCTTGAGTGCTGCAAGTAACTCTTCATTACTAGAGGCCTTATATTCTTTCTTCAACTCTGCTAATTGCTCTGTATCATTATTTTGTATTGCTACAGCTACTTCATTATATTTCTGCATTAAGTCATTATAAACTTCTTGAGCGCCAGGTAAGATTAGTGACTTGAATCGCGCCTTTTTTTCTTGAACAGTCATTTTCGGTAGGGGCTCTATCTTGCTTGGTATAAAGTGATAAGCGGTCGATATTAAGATGGCTGCAATCACTATTATTAAGATGTTCTTATTCGTGAAGTATTTAATCATTTCATGACTATCCAGGTTAAAGTAAATTTCGGCAGTAAGTTACTGCTAATTTCTGGACTTATCAAATTAGTTATTGGTAACTAAAAGGTAAATTGATTTTGTTCAGGCTTATGTCGTACTAAACAAATTTATGTTCATCCCGATATGAATGTGCGGGATAACTTCCTAGAATACGAATATCTTTAGCAAAAAACATTAACTCATCTAGTGCATTTACCATGCTTTGATCTTCTGGCGAGCCCGCTAAATCGATATGGAAATGACTCGCTTCCATTGTGCCTCCATCCATATAGCTTTCTAGTTTAATCAAATTTACTCCGTTAGTCGCAAAACCACCTAAGGCTTTATACAACGCAGCAGGTATATTGCGAACAGTGAACAACAGGCTTGTGATATATGCTTGTTCTGCATTAAGGGGGTGCAGGCTGGCATTTTTTGCCAGTACAATAAAACGTGTTGTATTGCCGCTCATATCTTGAAAATTGTCGATCAGAATATTTAGTCCGTAAAGTTCTGCAGCTAAAGTGGAAGCAATAGCTGCGTGACTTGTATGTGATAACACTGATTTATTATTAGCTAAATCTTTAGCAGAAAGCGCGGTATCAACTCCTACAATAGGACTAATTTTTAATGATTCTAGGCGATGAAAACATTGCGCTAAAGCTTGGGGATGAGAAGCAACAGTTTTGATCTGATCCAATTCAATACCGGGCATGGCTAACAAGCAATGGTTAACAGGTTCAAAGTGTTCAGCCACGATACGTAAATGTGTTTTAGGTAATAAGCGGTAGATCTCTTCGACTCGTCCTGCGGTAGAATTTTCTAATGGAATCATCGCGTAATCTGCTTTTTCTTCTTCAACCATTAATATTGCAGATTGAAAGTCTTCACAGGCAAGGGCTTTATAAGAGGGAAAAACAGTTTTACATGCAAGGTGGGAATACGCACCTTCAACGCCTTGATAAGCGACTTTTTGCTTGATCTCTTTGATGTCTTGATCTGCTACCACACTCTTTACCTTTTCAGCGTAATTTTGATAAGAGTTAGTTTAACCTAGAGTAAAGCTGGGTTCAGCTTTGAGTTGTATTAAATAATTTATTTAAATAATTTATTTAAATAATTTATTTAAATAAGCATACGTATCTAGCGGTCTACTAGACGTGCTTGGCAACTAGATCGTGTAGTGACTTGAATTGACGATTCCAGGCATCGGCCATGTCGCTTGTGAATTCACTCCCTAATGCTTGTGGAAACGCATTAGATAGTGATTTAAAGAATAGCATGTACATGTCGTAATCAACGCCATAATCTTTATGATCTTTAATGTCAGATCTCAAGTTCTGCTCACAGATGTTTGGCCTATTAATATTATCCACAACCATTAAAATTACGCTGTTCAGCATTTTTTCGCGTGAAGCATAGTCATCTGTTGCCCACAAAAGTTTTGCACTTGGGCAGACTTCGAAAAAATCTTTATAGCTTAAATCTACGAATTTCTCGCTTCGTTCTTCCGTAAATAAATTAAGGCTTGATAGTATCAATGTATGATCAATATTCATTTTAAAGTCTTAGAAAATCTCTTAGTTTTTTGCCAGGTTTTGATGATGTATCTTTTTTCAAGAAGTCTTTGTTTACAAACTTCTTAGCTTTTTTTAGTTGAATTTTCTGAATATCAATAGCCGTAAGTGAGTTTTTTAGGTGCCTGTTGTGAGTGCTTATACCGTTTTCAGAAGTTTTAAGTGTTTGTTTATTAGAGGCCGAAATTGAACTTTCATGATTTTCAATCCTAATAATGTCGTCGTGTAGTAAGTTGATTTTATCGAGTTCTTCATCGCTAATAAAGGAAACTTCCTCTTCAAGGTCACACTCTTTCAAAAGATTAAGCACCCAACTTTCATCATATTCACATACTTCTGGCTGATTAAATTCTGAATATGATCTTTTTTCTGCAACTGACATTACACTTACTCCATTTAACCTTTTAGTCAATTACTACGTATTAAATTAATATGTACAGGTTAATTAAACCTATCCAAGTTCTTTAAAAATGTAGAATATCAACTAATAAAGGTTCATCCTTTTGATATTTCAATTTTAGAATTAAGCGAGATTAAATCGATATAACAGGAGGCGAAGAGCAGGGTATTAAAACAATAAAAATCAAATACCAAAGAGTAGTTACTTCTTAAGAAGTAGCTTCTCGGGGCAATTCATATCCATGTTATTGTTTTAATTTCGACGTCATTCTGACGAGCGGCAATGATATTCAGCTTATGGGGGCGGGTCAATAGTAAATGTATGAAATTTCACATGAATGAGGAATGAGTCTTTAGCTATATTTGTTTCAAAATAGTGGTTGTTTTGAATGAAATAGGGGAACGTGCAAAAATTAAACACTTGTTTGAATCCTTTTGAATATAAGGCCTGAGGGAGACTATTAATAACTTACTCAGTAAGTTATCCACAGATTATGTGCGTAAGTCTCACTGTTAATAACTAGGCTATTCTTAACTAATTTGTTTAGGTCTATCTTATGCAATGTTGTTTTCTGAATATAGTTCCAATTCTACTCGCGCTATTACACTAGATGGCTTGCTGTTATACTTAGCATCTCTTTTCTCTTCTTTACCAACTATCAGCACAATCCTGCCCTTACGCGCGTTGATACTTTATATACCGAGGTTTGTATGCCATTTTCAAAACTAGGATTAAGTGATCCTATTTTAAAAGCTGTAACTGAAATTGGCTATACCACGCCAACCCCCATCCAAAAAAAGGCAATACCGGCGATTTTACAAGGTAAAGACCTGGTTGCCGCGGCACAGACGGGAACCGGCAAAACAGCTAGTTTTGTTTTACCTATATTAGAGCAGCTTAATGCTGAATACACTCGTCGTGGTAAACGTATACGCGTGCTAATCATTACCCCTACTAGAGAGCTTACAGAACAGATTGAAGTCAATGTTGCTCAATATGCTAAGTATCTAGATATTACCTCTATGGCTATGTATGGCGGCGTAGATTCAGCACCGCAAAAAGAACGCTTGATTGAAGGCGTGGATATTCTAGTTGCAACACCGGGCAGGTTGTTAGAAATGATATATCAACGTGCGGTGCATTTTGATGCTTTAGAAGTTCTGGTTTTGGATGAAGCCGATAGAATGCTCAATATGGGGTTTATCGACGATATCAATAAAATTATTGATCGCTTACCAGACGAACGTCAAAGTTTATTGTTTTCCGCCACACTGGCAGATGATGTGCGCTTTTTGGCAAAGACAGTTAAAGAAGATGCACTTGAAATAACTATATCCCCAAAATCAACCACTGCGCCGAGCATTGATCAATGGTTGATCACTGTAGATAAAGATACTAAGTCAGCATTACTCAGTCATTTGATTCTTGAACAACAATGGGATCAGGCTCTTATTTTTATCGAGAAAAAACACGGGGCCGCTAAACTAGTTAGCCAACTTGCTAAGCGTGGGATTGAAGCTGAGGCCATACATGGCGATAGAAGCCAGGCAATGCGAGCCCAGATTTTGAAGGACTTCAAATCCGGTAACATTAAATTTTTAGTTGCGACAGGGGTTGCCGCACGCGGTATCGATATTGGTGAACTTGCACGCGTAGTAAACTATGACTTACCTTTCAAACCTGAAGAATATATTCACCGAATTGGCCGAACAGGTCGGGCAGGTGCCGCAGGCGAAGCTATCTCTTTTGTTGCGATGGGGGACTTTAAAAACCTCTGCGCAATTGAAAGTCGTTTAGGTCATATTATTAACCGTAAAGAAATAGAAGGTTTTCCCGTTAGAAAGACCGTGCCTGTTTCTATTTTGAACTATGTCCCTAAAAATAAAAAACAGAATCAAAATAATAAATCAGCTAAAAAGCCGAATAAGTCTTCAGCTAAGAAAACGAATAAACAAACAGATAAGGATACTCCAAGTGTAAATGCACATATCTGGGGGAAATGAGTTAACCAAGCTTCAGATAAGATATCTTTAGGCTAAAAATATAGCCGTTTAAATATCAATTCAAATTAATTAAGCATTATTTCATCATGAGCCATGTCGATAATGGGGAGTTCTATTTCTGTGTTTTCCAGAGCCCAACTAGAGTAATCGTGATTGAATTTTCGATAGCGCAGGCGGGCGTTTGCTTTCAAGGGCTTGGTTGCCCACTCAGGAACGACGAATTCATAAGTTTTGATATCTGCTTTACCGGGGGCGAGTAGGTTAACATAGCTTTCACCAATCGCATTGAATAGATCATGCTTCCAAACGCGTTTACCTTGTCGATTTACTAAGCTTGAAAAATAGAAGTGAGCGCTAGGGTCTACTTGATTGTGTTTGTTTAATTTGCCACTGGCATAAACTTCCCTATCATTTGCATCATTGACAACTAATTCGAGCCAAGGCTCATTTAGATCGACTGTACCTGCAGGGAAATTATGGCCTATTCGATTGCTTGAAACGCTCGTATGTATGATTACTTTGTTTGTATCATTTAAGCTGGCTTTTTTAAGACCATTGTTTTTCTCTTGATGGAGCGTGATAGTCAAACGATCATCCTTAAGAAAACTAGAAACAACGTTTAATTGTTCTTTATCACCTAAAACATAAGGTACAGCGGTATTAGCGGCGGGGGATCTATGTGAACGGTGTTTCCCGGCGGAATTAGCTGAAGGGTCTTCACTATCAACCATTGGGAAGTGACAGTCTTGGCATCGATATGATTTTGAATTGGCATGTCTTCGTTCACTATGGCTTGAAAAAGGTCCTTCAACCCAGGTTTGGTATTGGCTTTGAAGTTTTATCCAACCCCAATTATTTAAGTCTTTATCTATGTATTGCTCATGACAGGTGGCGCAGCTTGTCGGGTTTGATAAAATATCTCTAGCCATATCTTTCTTATGCTGCCTGGGATTAATTTTGATTAGATAATTAGTTATTTCGGTTTTAATGACACTGTCGCTATCGTTAAAAAGATATTCTTCTTCTGGTTCAAATAAGTAACTGCCCACACCTTCAAGACTGAGTGCTTCTTTAATACCATGGCATGCCATACAACTTACGCCTTCATTAATATGCATGCCCTGATCAAGTGTTGCTCCTGCAGACAACTCACCACTTAGTAGTGCGATAGGCATATGACAGCCACCACAATAACGTGTGGCAGGAATACCTTTGTTCTTTGCCAATGATAGTAGGTTCTTTTGAAAAAAAGGGTCTGTAGCGGAACGACCGTGCATAGAAGACTGCCATTCATTCGTTATTTGTGGGTGACAGGCACCGCATTTTCCCGAACGTCCAATGCGCCGAGCATCTAAAAAAGTATCAGTGGATGTTTGGGCCTGACTAGGAAGAAATTTACCTTGGCCGTAAGCTGTTTGAAAAGTTTGTGCAGCTACATCGTTATAGTGACTTTCTTGAAAATCATAAAGCAGTGTAAGTATGAAAATAAGGGCGGTGGTGCTTATCGTGTAAAAAAACAACCTGGAAACGAGTAACTTATTAAGTACTTGATAGTGCGTTTTGTTTTTTAGTTTGCTGAAAACTCGATAGATGAAAATATGAATCAGCAGAAGTAGTACAATAATGGCGCTGCTAATAACGTGAAGTGTGTAAACCCAGTACTGAGCTTCGTATTGACCTACCGTGCCAATAACTATACCGGTTATGCCTGCAGTTAAATAGATTAAAGCGCTTAACCAACCAATGGACGCTTGACCGGGTTTTTTATATCCTTGAGCTAAACGTATATGATTAATTATAAAAAAAACAAAACTCAAGCATAGTGCAAATCCAATTAGTGTATGAAACAGGTAGGTCCATTGCTGCCATGTATTTAAGCGATTAAAAATCAAAGTAATAAAACCACTGACTGAAACCAAAAACAGTAAGATTAAAAAAGAAGAGGTATAACGCCGGTCTTTCTTGATCAATGTTGAAGATTTAGTCGTCATGATTACTGAACTTCTTTGCGGATCTTAATAGGAATATCCAGACTATCCCAAGCGATATCGATTATAGGAATATCAATATACTTATCTTTTAGCGCCCACTGCGCATAGCGTTGGTTGAGTTTTCGGTATTTCAGAGTCACACTGATGGTCAAGGGTGATTTAACCCATGAAGGAATTACAAAGGTATTATGAATAATATCTGACTCGCCGGCTTTTATAACTCGCTTAAAAGATTCGCCAATCATATTAAATAAATCATGCCTCCAAACAAGTTTGCCATGTTTATCTACGGGCAATGACCTATAAAAATAGGCACTTGGGTCGACGGTATTATTTTCATTCACATGGCCACTGCTAAAGACCTCTTGGCCTTCAGCGTCCATGACAAGGAATTCGACCCAAGCTTGATTAATATCTATAGATCCACCGGGGAAATCATGCCCGACACCTCTATTACTAATAACAGTATAAATATCTGCTGTTTCCCCAAGATAAAAATAGTAGGGCGCTTCTTCAAAATTTCGCAAGTTTTCATCAAGTGCATGTAAAGTTTGTTGAGCATCTAGACGGCTTGGTTTATCTATACTCACTCTTAATTTATTTGACTGTAGGAATGTTTTGGTGGCTTCAAATTGTTGTTGATCACCTCTTAATAATGGCAAAAATGTGTTTGCGCCGGGAAAGTGATGTGACCTGATTTTATCATCATTGTTAGCAGATGGGTCTGATGATGAGACCAGCGGCATATGACAATCTTGGCAACGACTCACCGCTGAATTAGAGAAACCTTCTTGGTCTTGTTTGGAGTAGGGGCTTTTAACCCATGCACTATATTCATCCTGCATTTTGATCCAACCCCAGTTGTTCATATCTTTATCCATAAACTGTGTATGGCATGCGGAACATAGCTTTGGGTCTTTAAGAATGTTTTTTCCAAGATCTTTTTTATGTTGCGAAGGTTTACTAAGTATCAGTAAGTCATGAATCTTCAAAAGTATCGGATTCTTGCTTTGAGCAAACAAATATTCCTCAGCGGGTTTGAATTCATAACTTGCCACCCCTTTTAGATGGGTAAGAGAATCTATACCGTGACAGCTCATACACGAAACTCCTTCATGATTCGCAGCCGTACCTGGAATGCCGCCATGTTTTCCACCAGGACTCAATTCGCCTGCCAATAATGCGACAGGTGCATGGCAACCTTCGCAGTAACGGGTGGCACTAATACCTTTCTTGGCTTCAAGTAAGTTAATGTTGGTAACATATGTAGGGTCAGATGCTGCTTGCTGGTGAGCAGAAGCCATCCATTGCTTAGATATATCAGTATGGCACGTTGTACAGCGGTGTGAATTGGCAATTTGTCTGGGGTCAATAAATGCATCATTGCTTGTTTCCGTCTGACTAGGTCTAAAGCGGTGTTCCCCATAACTATATTGATAGTCGTTTATAACTGCTGTTTGAAGATAGGGTTGGTGAAAAAAATCATAGGAGAATGAGCTAGCCATTAATAAGAGTAAAACTCCAAGACTCATCTTTAGTGTGTAAGCCAAAACATTAGAATTAAGACTAGGCAGTTTAGTTTGCTCTACATTTATCCGTTTTTTCGGAAACAGTTTAAGGTGCAAAAAAACATGTATAACAATGAATAGAATAAATACTAATGAGCTGAATATATGAAGTAAATAGACCCAGTTTTGATTCTCTTGCTGTCCAAAAAGTAGGATATGCCAACCTGAATAAACAAATCCAATGTAGAGGACTATTGTTAATAAACCACTAATTAGTACACTAGTGCGGCGAAACCCAATAGTTCGTTTAAAATGAGTATAAAGGTAGGCTAACAAGGCAAAGCTGCAGGCTACCCCTGTCACAATATGAAATAGAACGCTCCATTGAAGCCAATTGGCATGGGTATTAATTAACCATGGTAGTAGGCCTGTCATACTACAGCTAAGTGTAATCGCCCCAGTAAATGAGGTATATGAACGTTCTTTTTTTAATAGGTTTTTACCGTCTATCATGATGCACCAAGGTGTTGGATAAGATGTGCTCTGAGATAGTTAAGTGCTTTATCTTCATTAAGTGTTAATAATAACTCTGTCGCTTTTAATTTAAGTAATAATGGATATTGATGTTCTTTCATAATGCGCCATAACTTGTCTTCATTCTTGGCGGCTAGGTTATGTTTCAAGTAAATACTAAGCGCTGTAGTTTGTACTTCAGGTTCTAAATCATCAAACATATCCACTAATATTGTTTTTGCGATAATTACATCATTTTCAGCTGATTTTAGTAATAATGTTGTTTTTAGGTGCTTTTCTAGTTGACTGTCACTGAGCACCTTCTTTAGTACTAAACGCTGTCGTAGTTTGAGTATTTCATTATCAGAAATGCCCCCCATTCTGAAAAAACATTCTGCAAAAGTAAGGTCTAGTTTAGGCTGTGTGAATTTTTTAAGTAGCGTTTCACTTAATTCAATATCTACTCTTCCGGAAGCGCAAAGGTCAAATAGGTAGTTTTGTTGTGTTGTCGAAAGCTCATGCATTAAGAGTTTATTAACTAAGCGGCTTCTTATTATTTTGGGAAGTTTGTTTGAAATTATGATTAGCTCATCAATATAACCTCTTCTTTTCTTCGCTTTATGGGTGAGTAAATTAAGTGTTTGCCCCCAGAAAAAAGGAATGTTTGTTTCAGCTCGCTGAGCAATTTTAAAAAGCACGGGACTTGATGTTTGCAATAAGGCTTTACTTAGAATTGATCTCGCTTCAAGGGTATTAATGCTTAGCAGTGTGAGTATTGCTTCTTCTTGAACATCTACATCTGCATAGTCTAACGTGGTTTGAACATTGCTTAGCTGTAAGCTTGTTTTGGCAGCAGCTATTGCCCTCAAACTAGTGATAACTTGCGTTGAATTGATATTTTTATTATCGCCGAAGGTATCATTTTGGCTGATGAGTTGTGACAGTATTTTATTTAAATATGATTTTTGGAAAACGATACCTTCTGGATTAATTAGTAGCTGTCTTAATGTTTCATATTGTTTGTTTATGATATTTAAAGAAGAGGGAGTAGTGCTTACTATCGGCACGAAAAAAGATTTAAAAACAGCGTCGAGCTTAGGTTCATTAAGTCGCTTAAGGGCAATGAGTGCTGTACTAATAATTTCTGGTTTTGACTCCGAATTATTAACTACTGCCAATAGATATGGCTTAGCATAGGTGTCGCGAACTAGACCAAGCGCTCTTATAGCTGCTTTACGCACATAAATGGGTTCAGCCACCTCAGATGTAATAATGGATACCAAAGGTAAAATTGCACGTTTGTTTTCTGCTGAGGCAAGGGCATTAGCTGAGCAATATTTTATCTGTGGATTTTTTGCTCCTAAAGCTTTTATCAGCGGCGCTACTGCGAGCTTCTTTCTATGGGTGACGGCTTCTTCTTCGTCAAAGAAATGTTTAAAGGTATTGGCAACTGCACATTGTACTTCTGAGTTGTTATGACGTAATAAGGGGAGTAACCATGCAACACTTGATTCAAACTCCAGATTTCTAAGTATTCTAATTGCACCAAGTTGTAGCTGTGTATCTTTTGAATTTAATGCATCACGTACTAAAGGTAGGTACGAAAGATCCCAGTTATTTTCTATATGCGTCAATATCCGGTGTTTTAATTGCGTGTTTTCTTTGTCCCAAATCTGGTTAATTTCATTTATAACTCTTGAAGGCGGCGCCTTAAGTAAAGTAATTAGTAGTGCTTCTAATAAGTGTTTACTGGTCTTTTTGGGAATAGTGCTAATAGACTCAGCGCTAATAGACTTAGTGCTATCTAAATTAGCGTTCATCGATCGCACGCTATTATCGTGCTTATTAATTAAGATGTACTGATTAAGTTTAATATCTTTGTATGAGGAGCGAGTTGTATCTGGCCAGTGAATAATAAGTTCTTTTATTTGTTTAGCTTTCCCTAAACCAATATGTAGTCTCGGATCACCTTGAGATAGGAAATTCTGATTTGTCGTAAATAACTGTTTAACGCTCGTTGTATCCGTTAATAATTCAACTTTAGCGCCGTAGACCTCTGACCCTGTATTTTGACTGAGCAGGTCTATACCTAACCACGCGTGCTGATTAATTGCCTGATTTTCAAATAATTGTAAAGGGTCGTTATTATTACTAACGAGCAATTCAAGTTGACCATCATTATTAAAATCAGCCGATACAACTCCTCTTGAAGAATAGGGGGTTTGTTTACTGGTTGTGGCGGCTTCCTTCCTGAATGTGCCATCTCGTTTATTAATGAACAGAGTATTGGCTTGAGCTTGTGCAATAAAGTGTGAATCAATGTCAGGAGATGTCATACCATTGGCAACATAAATATCCAGATATCCATCATTATTGAAGTCTGACGAAATGCCTCCCCAAGAGCTGAAAGGAAGCAGTTTTGTCTGTGCAATTCCGGCCGACCATGCGGTGTCAGAAAAGTTAGAAACTTTGTCTTGGGGGAATATAGGAGGGGTGGTTATTGTCTGTAGAAACACTGGAGAGTGACCCATACCTCTAGTCATAAAGAATTCGTTGGCATTATTGTTAGTGAAATCTGCGATTGTTAAGTTGTGCGCACCTGCTATCTCTATGGGTGCATAGCGCTCTTTACTTCTCGTGAATTTAAGCCCCTTTTGATTTATAAAGACTTGGTTTGGTGTGCTGTGATCGTTAATTACAATGAGGTCTAACCAGGAATCTTTGTTTAGATCTATCCAGTTAGCGCCTAAACTACGACCAAGTGAATTACTTACTCCTGAGTCTTGCGTGACTGTTTGAAATTTAAAGTTGCCATTATTCAGGTAAAGTTTGTTCGGTTCAGGATCATAAAGCGTTGGGTCAAAAGCAACGCTGCCAGTTGATTTGAAACCACTTGTTCGTTCAAATGTTCTAGCTCCCTTCTTATAACGAATATAGTTACTAATATATATATCTAGTAAACCATCTTTATTAAAGTCTGCAATACTTGCTCCGGTACTCCAGCTATCGCCTTTTATACCTGAGTCAGCTGTGATATTGATGAATTTGCCATCACCGTTATTTTTATAAAGTTGATTGCTCCCGGTGCTGGTGACTAATAAATCTACGAAACCATCATTATTAAAATCGGAAGCTGAACACGACATCCCCCATATACGCTCAGTTAGCCCTGATTTTTCGCTGATGTCTTTAAAATATTTACCTTTAATGTTTAGCAGCAAGCGATTACCGCTGGCTTTATTCCACCATGACTTACGTCCGTAATGTCGGGAATGTCCGCTTCCGCCGACAAAGAAAATATCTAACCAACCATCTCTATTAAAGTCAAAAGTACATGCGCCACTTCCTAGTGTTTCCGTTAATGCACTAAGTTGTTTAGATGTTTGTGTGTGTTTGAGGTTAATCTTCCAGTCAAGGCTGACGTCTTTAAATTCAACTTTTGTTGATTGGGCCTGAGGCTTAATCTTGTAAGTTGAGGGTATAGTTAACTCATAGTCAGGAGCAGACTGACTAAAAAGTATGAGTGAGATACAGATCGCGCTGATTAATAAAACGTATTTAGGCATCATCCTGATTTCTTTAATTGTTTTAATTAATAATAATTCGGCATATTTGACAATTTATCTAGTTAGAACCTATGTATATAAGATTAGAATACTCTCGTTAATACGCTTTATTATTCTTAAATATAATAGGCTTTTTTCTTATTAAATATGACTATTTCAAATTGTTAATAAGTTATTGCTTTTTGTTAATTTAAGGCGTTGAATTATAGCTTAGTAAAAAGAAGTAATAAGTAGCGCGCTAAAAATTATAAATTACTTATTCAAGTTTTTTTCTTTCCCAATATAAGTAACTGATTTATTAGTAAGTTTGCTTAACCTCTTTGATGATATCCAGAATATTTAGAACGCTTGCGTGATCTATTTATTTTCTAGCAGATAAAATGTATCACGATATTCGAATTCAAATCACCAGGGTTGGGTGTTTCTATGTTTCGTATTATTTTATTCAGTTTGTTTCTGGTGCTTCTTACAGCGTGTAATGGTGGCGGAGGAGGGGGGAGTGAAGACGATACGACGCCGACGCCGATTGCAGACCTGGATAACGATGGTATTGCTGATGATGTAGATCCAGATATTGATGGCGACACTTACCTCAACGCAGACGATGAATTCCCAAGAGATGCTTCTGAGTGGTGGGATACTGATTTAGATTTAATCGGTGATAATACTGACCCGGATATCGACGGCGATAACTCAGCAAATGATGTCGATACTGATATCGATGGCGATAATGTCGTTAATAGTCAAGATGATTTCCCAACTAATCCACATGAATGGTTAGATACTGATAGTGACGGCATAGGCGATAACGCTGACCCTGATATCGATAATGACGGAATTCTTAATGCTGACGACACTGATAATACCGGTCCGCTCGTTGCCATTGCTATTACAAGCCCGGAATCGTTACTTACAGTCGGAGTTTCCCCCGTTCAAATTACCGGTACGATTGATCCGTCAAGCGCTGTAGTCGTTGTTAATGGGCAGGAAATTTCAAATACAGATGGTATATTTAGTGCTCAAGTCTCTTTAGATGAAGGCCATAATACGATTGAAGCTCGTGCAACCTTAGGTATAAAAGTTGTCACAGATATAATCTCTGTTTCATTAGATGCTACCCCGCCGTATGTGACAATCGAATCTCATGAAGCGGGTGACACTGTCTATGAGTCTGAAATAACCATTACTGGCTTAATTAACGATATTGTTCGAGGCACCATTGAGGAGGATCAAGCCAGTGTTACGGTTAATGGCGTTGAAGCGACTATTTCTAATAGAAGTTACTCTGCAAACATCAACCTAGATCAAGGCGCAAACCAAATCACCGTTACTGGATCGGATCAAGTTGGAAACACCAATAGTGAATCAATATCCATCGATTATAGTTTACCTGTTGGTCGCTCACTTTCGGTTTTAAGTGGCAAAAATCAATCAGCCAAAATCAATGAAACATTAAGTGATCCTTTGCAGATAAAGGTTTTGGACCAAGATGAAAACCCAGTAGAAGGGGAGACTGTTGTTTTCAGGGTTATTCAAGGCTCTGGTTCAGTGGGGGCGGGGCTTGATAATGAAGGCCGAGCAATCGTAGCTGAAACAGATGCAGATGGCATTGCCACGACTAGTTTTAAGTTAGGAACACGTGTGGGCACTGCAAATCACAAAGTACGTGCCGCAGTTGTGGGTTATGAAAATCAAGTCGTTATAAATGCAACTGCAACTGGGGGAATTGGAGAAAAAATAAGTGTAAATTCTGGAAATAACCAACGAGGTTCAATTGAACAGTTACTGCCAGAGGCCTTTATTGTTGCCGTGACAGATGCGGGTGCAAATGTTGTAGAAGGCGCGCGCGTTGAGTTTGCTGTCATTGTAGGTGATGGTACTTTTACTAATGGTAACCAGGCCTATGAAACGCAAACAGATAGTGATGGCAGGGCAACCACAGAATTTATACTAGGTAGTTTAACTGGCATCGATGCGCAAAGAGTGACGGCTACATTATTAGACGGGCCCGATGGTGTAGTGGTTGCTGCTGGGTTTACTGCTACTGCATTTAGACCCAAGGCAGCGGGAGATACCAAAATAACGGGTGTTATTCTTGATAATCAAGACAATCCTATACCAGGGGTCACAGTTAGAATTGAAGACTCAATTCGCCAGGACATTACTGATGATCAAGGTCAGTTCATTATTACAGAAGCCCCTATAGGTCCTGTTCATCTAATTGCTGATGGCTCCACAGCGACTATTGAAGGTGAATTTCCTTCACTCAGTTATAATATAGTGACGGTGTCTGGCGTAGACAACCCGCTTTCAGCCCCCGTTTATATGGTTAAAATAAATACTGAGAACTCAGTTCTGGCAGGGACGGAAGACGTCGCCTTAGAGCTTGATAAATTCCCCGGATTTAAACTTGTAATTGCTAAAGGCTCAGTCACATTCCCTGATGGATCTAATGAAGGACTGGTCTCAGTCACGCCGGTGAATGCGTCTAAGGTTCCAATGGCGCCCCCAAATGGTATGCAACCTCAATTTATTGTCACGATTCAACCGACTGGCACAAAATTCGATCCTCCAGCTCGACTTACCTTACCTAATGTAGATGCACATCCGATAGGTGCTCAGGTAGAAATGTATTCCTACGATCATGACCTAGAGGAGTTTGTCTCAATAGGACTCGGTACAGTCAGTGATGATGGCACATCCATTCGATCTAATTCTGGTGTGGGCGTAATTAAAGCTGGATGGCACTGTGGAAGTCAGCCAGCAGGTCAAGGGTGTTGTGGCGGAAGTAACAATAATAACCAAGGTTGCCCAACCTGTAATAAACGTCAAGGAGAGAACTGTACGGCAGGATCATGTGAGCCAGATGATTCTCAAGATCCAGGAAAAGACTGCAAAAAATGCTCAGGAGGCGCAATCGTTAATGACGACTCAAAAGCGCCAACAGGAGATGATGCGCCATGTAAAAAATGCTCTGGTGGTTCGGCAGTGGCTGATTCAAGTAAAAATAATTCGACATGTAGCACAGATACCAAAAAAGCTTGTTATAAATGTAAAGATGGCAAGTGTGGAAACCACTGTGAAGCTAATCCTGATAAGGACACTAAGACACTTAAAACCGGTGACCTATCAGGTCTGAACTCAGTCGTAGAGAAGATTAAATTTGCTAAATTTCCACCCTTTGAGGTCTCAGATGTAGGGGCGTCTATTTCCTTATCTGGAACGATTGAAACCGGAGAGAAATGTTGTGCAGACTGCAGTGAGGGCTCTCCTGAAAAAGCAACGTACACAAAATATTCAGGTGATTATAAATTAGAAGCATTCATAAAGATCGGCTTTGTTGGAACAAGTGGCGGAGATTTTGAATGGGCAGGCTGGACCGATTATAGAATAGGCGTTAGTTATGAACTTGGACCTTTTGTAACAGTAAAAGGATCGCTGGGTAATTCTATTTCATATACCGAATCTGATTGTGAAGAGGGTGATTGTTTAACAGTTGGTGTGAATGGCGGTTTGGGGGCACAACTGGATGTAGGTGGATCTATTCGTGTTGGCTATGATAAGTGGAGTTATAAGGAGTGCTCTGGATCACGACAAGCCGCTGAGCTTGAGAATCATAGATCGTCTTGTTTTGTCGATTTTAAAGGAGTCAAGGCAGAGTTATGGGCTACTGGCGGATCGACTATAACGGCTGCTATAGCCGTTTCAGACTGCCCAGCTGAAAATAAGTGTGAGTTGATCTTAGGAAAAACAACAGGGAAAGTCTTTTATAAAGCTACCATCGATTTAGGTTTTTTTACCTGGGATAAAGAAGATGTCTTAATTGAGGGGACCTTTGCCGAAGGAGGAAACTTCTCATGCTTATAATTATTTTAGATTCAAGTTTTGGTAGAGGCTAATAACATGCACTTTTTATTAATGACAGTTTTAGGAGGAATATTATTTATATTTGCGATAAGGCTCTTGGTTTTAGGCCAACGTTCTCGATCATGGCTCCCAGTAGACGGAAAGATCTTGAATACGATTAAAGTTTCTGAATCAGGGCCGGCCGAACGAACACAAAAGATGAGTCATTTAAAAATACAGTATCAGTACGCTGTAAATGGCCAGACCTTCGAGAATGATAGAGTGCGTTTTAAATGGAATCACCATAACGTTGTTACCGAGAGTAAAAAGTTTATACCGGGTTTAACGTTAAAAGTTTACGTTAACCCAATGAACCCTGAACAGGCTGTAATTGAGCCAGGGCTAGACGCCACAAACTATATTGCATTTTTAGGTGGTGTTTTTTTTATGAGTGCTGGCATTTTGTTAGCAATTTATGCGTAGTTGGAATGTGATGAATATGATTTATATCTATAAAAATTGTGTGAAGGTTGTTCAAAATGTAGTTGAGAAAATTGCCGCATGGAACTTCTTGCCGGGGATATTCTGCACATTGTTAGTATTGTGTTCAGGTGTTTCTCATGCATTAGCACTAGAGCCCATCTATAGAGAAATTTCTGGCGCAGACAAAAGTCCAATTATTTTACGTTACTTCAAATCAAGCGATGACCCCGTCGTGTTACGTGTACAAAATAAAAAATTTGTAGGCGCGAAAGATCAAGAAACTAATTTACTCGCTAACTATTACCAGTTAATGAAGTCTGGAGAATTTGAAAAAGTAGCTGACTTGTTTTATGAAAATGATGGTAGTCGAGATAGATATTTAAACGACCTTAGAGAAAATCCAACAAGAAATACTGGTTATGCAAAGTTAACAAAGGTCGAAATATCAGACAGGTTTGGTTGGGGGCCTTTTCAAGTGATTCGGGTTAATTTACTTGGTAAGGGCGGCTTGCAACTTAAGTGGCGTGAGGCAGTTATTTGTTCAGCAGACATATGTTACTTGAGTAATTCAATTAATAAGCAAAATAAGCAGTTTGACATGTTTGGTCATTATACTCGATTAGCTGCTTCCTCAATCTCACAGAGTGAGCTTGAAAAACGATTCAATAGTGGAAAAGCTGAGTACTGGCTGCCCGATAATGCGGCTTCTTATTCTGGGTTCAATCAATACCCTGTCGCTGTATCAGTGAGTCTTACTAAAGTCGTGAGTAAAAATATTGACCTGAATGCAAAAAATATTACCACTAAAGTAGGTACTGTAGACCTTAAAGAATTGGTTGAATTCATTAAAGAATTGCAAATTATAGGTAAAAGCTTTGAAAATTTGGAAAAGGATGAAATAGATGCCAACAAAATTGCTACAGAACTTTCAAAAGTGATTGAACGAAGAATTTTCAGTAAGAATAAGAATTATGAATTTAACTTAGTAAGTAAGTATGCCAATGAAAAATCCATATTTTCCGAATGGTACCATCCTATTGCTGCTATTCAGCGTATCACTAAATGGTCAGCTATAAATGTCATTGGGTTTGCAGAGGTAGATGATCGACTTGCGGTTTACTTTCAACCTGAACTAATAAGTGTGGCACCTAAATCCAAGCCGCTCATTGAACCAGTACAACTATTTATTTTAGGTAAAACAAAAGCTGGACAATGGAAAGTCACATTAGAAGCGGGTAAGAGTAAGTACGCGTACTTGTTCGATAATCAGATTATTAATTCTATTCAGCAACAACATGGGCAAGCTATTAGTTTTGTATATAGCAAATAGAAACTGCTAACTAGTTTTTGTGAGGTGAGTCCAAATGGACATTAAAGGCATAAACAAGGATTTTATAGATATCAAGACTTTTGCATCTTGTCTTCTTTGTCTGTTGCTCGGGAGCTATTTTCCCAATGCAGTGTCAAACGAAAGAGATATTTTAACGCTTGATGAAACCTGCATTATTAATATCCTAAACAGAACCGTTAATGTTCAGGCCAATGGTACCTGGTTTGTTAATAATGTCCCCTCAACGATGGGTCAAGTCAGAGCAAGAGCGACATGTAGTCGTGAAGGCAATACAGTTAGCGGTGAAACGGATTATTTTAATATAGAAGAAAATAAATTATCTGGTGCGTCTATTTTTTATATGGCTCAAACCAACCAGAGCCCTTCAAAACTCGAGTTTCAAAGCTTTGGAACAAAACATTATACGATAAATGAAGATGGGACTTTAGTTTTTGATGAAACTCAAGAGATCGTCTACCTAAGCTCCATTAGCGAAACATACCAAGTACAAGTTAAAGCTTTTTATTCTGATGGCTCAGAAGTAGATGTCACCGAGCAAAGCTCAGGCATCAATTATGCGAGCACAAACCCTGTTGTTGCATCAGTTGGTTCAGGTGGCTTAGTCAATCCAAAAAGCTCTGGCATCACTTCTATTATTGCTCGTAAAGACGGTGTTGTGGTTATTATTCGTGTCGAAGTGGCAATCGGTAATGATGCCGATGGCGATGGCTTACCTGATGATTATGAGGTTGAAAATGGACTTAACCCAAATGATCCTATTGACGCGTTTGAGGACCCAGATTCAGATGGTCTAAGCACTTTAGAGGAGTTTAATGCAGGAACAAATCCTTTTGACTCTGATACCGATGGTGATGGTGTAAGTGATTCTGAAGAGTTAAGTGAAGGTGAGGATGGTTTTATCACAGACCCACTACTTGAAGACACTGATGGTGATGGTTTATCTGATGGTGTTGAAATTGCTGTTAACACTGACCCCACTGATGAAAATGATTTTGATTTAACAGCAGCATTAGTTTCTATTAATTCAACTCCTTCTACTGTGGTGATGACATTTAATGGGATCGATAGCGAATCTAGTACACAATTAACGATAAGAGGGGTGTTAATTGATGATTCCGTTGTTGATTTAACCTCAAAGGACTCTGGTACGACTTACGTTTCGAGCGATCTTTCAATTGCAAGTTTTGGTATAGACGATGGTGTTGTCTTTGCTGGTGCAGCCGGTAATGCGGTTGTGACGGTCTCTAATGGAGACTTTAGTGTAGAGATAGATGTTACTGTCGAACAATTTGAAGCTGTTGCGCTTTCTGCTGTGGCCATTCCTGGTTATGCCAATAATGTAGATATAAATGGTGATTATGCATATATCGCAGCTGGAATAGAAGGCCTACAGGTTGTAGATGTATCGGATAGAGAAAACCCAGCCGTTGTCGCCAGTTTAGATACTGATGGTACAGCCATTGATATTAAAGTTGTTGGTAGTCGAGCTTTTATTGCTGATGGTGATGCTGGTCTTAAAATTATTGATATTACAGATCCGCTAGCGCCCGAACTTGAAGGTAGTTTAGATACCGCAGGCATCACACAGGATCTCGCTGTAGACTTTGATTATGCTTATCTTGCTAATGGTGATTCAGGAATAGAAATAGTTGATATATCTTCACCGGATCAGCCTATCAGTGTTTCAACGCTTAGTGGTCTAGGCACAGTGAAAGGGATTGATATTGAAAATCAGCAAGTTGTGGTGGTGTCTTCTACCGCTTTGATTTTGATTGATACGACCGACAAATCAAGCCCTATCAGATTAGGTAGTATCAATATAAATAGCGCCAAAGATGTGGTTGTCGATGGCGGCTTTGCCCATGTAGCTGCTTATAGTTCTGGCTTTAGGGTGGTTGATTTATCTGATTCAACCAAGCCTGTTATCGTGGCAGGCAATGCACGAATTGCACCGCGGGATATTGCATTAACACGAGACTTTGCATTTTACGCCGAGCAGCTTTTCCCGAATGTTGTCGCTTTTGTGAATATCTTCGACCCAGCTGAGGCTGTTTTTCAGGGCACCATTAACCTATCTAGTCTAGGTGACTATGCAGGTACCGGGATCGCGCTGGATGCCAGTTATGCTTATATCACTGAAGAAAGCTTTGTCGTTCGTCAAGATTACGGATCGAGCGGAACAACTAAGCTCTTTATTGCGCAATATCGTGATATTAATGATAACAATGGTGTTCCTCCAACTATAGAACTTATTTCGCCTACCGATGGACAAGTCGTTGTTGAAGGCAGGCGTTTGAATATAAGTGCAAACGCGAGTGATGATGTCGTTGTTGCCCAGGTGAATTTCAGTATTAATGATGAAGTCGTTTATCGTGATTCATCAGAGCCTTATCTCTTCGCTTATAAAGTTCCCGGCGAGTTGTCTGAGTTAAACGTGTTTGCAGAAGCTGTTGATTTGGGTGGAAATACAAACTCAACGGATGTGGTCACAGTAGAAATACAACCTGATAGTGATGACGACGGTTTAGGCGATACTGAAGAAACTGAGACTTATTCAACTGATCCGGCGAATCCTGATAGTGATGATGACGGCTTGCTTGATGGCGAAGAAATCGCAATAGGAACTGATCCAAATAATAAGGATTCAGATGATGATGGCTTAGAAGATAAATCTGAAGTTGATAATGAAACTGATCCTCTTAACCCTGATATTACGCCACCAAGCGTAGTATCGATTGATCCTGCTGATGGGGCTGAAGATATTCCTGAAAATTCACCCATCTCAATTATGATAAATGAGGCTTTGTTAGGGAAATCAGTTACACAAGCAACGGTTGTGGTCACGCAAGACGATAGCACTGTTGTTCCTGGTAATGTGCAATTAGCCTCTGAGGGTCTCGAACTATTATTTTCTCCTGCTTCATTAATGAACGACTTCACCTTACATACCGTGAGTATTTCAGCCGCGCGTGATCTGGCGGGTAATATTATAGCGGATACTCAATTTACTTTTACGACAGGGAATTTGGTCGACATCACAAATCCAAGTGTGCTGGATGTAACACCTAATGCCAATGCGGTTGATGTCCCAGTAAACGCTAGATTAACGGTGATATTGAGTGAGCCCATTGATCCTTCAACCATTACCGATGACACTGTTTACGTGTTGGATAATTCTACCGGGCAAGTTGTTCCAGGGGTAGTGAGTCTTAGTGTCGATAAATCGGTTATCAGTTTTGTGCCAAATGCAGCTTTATTAGTGGGGCGGCAGCATAGACTTACTTTAACCACTGGTATTCTTGATTTATTTGGTAATAATTTACCTACAAGCTATTTTTACTTTACCACAGCATTAACGCCAGATGCTCAAGCACCGACACTCGCACTCTCAACCGTCATTGAGGGTGATTTAGATATTCCAGTCAATGCTCGATTTAGTTTGAGCTTTGATGAGGCGATTAATGGTCTATCGGTTAATAATATACGCTTACTGCTTGATGGGAATGATGTTTCAGTCACTCGTACTATCGAGTCTGATAGAAGCACGGTGACATTAACACCTAGTGCACTGCTTGATGCAACGAGTACATTTTCTATCTTCATCGATGGTATAGAAGATTTGAGTGGCAACCTTATTGAGAACTCCCAGACAATTAGTTTCACGACTTCTGATGTTTCTGATACTGAACTAGGGGCGTATGTTCAGTTTAGTCCTGCGCATAGTAGTACTAATGTACCCCTAAATACAGATCTAACTGTACGTGTTAATGAGAGACTTGATCCTGCAAGTATCAATGAGAGTAGCTTCTATTTATATGATCATTTAACGGCTCGTAAGGTGGTGGGGGACTGGGTTCTCAGTGAAGGTGGGCAAAGAATTAGTTTTGTACCTGCAGCTGATTTAGACGCTAAACGTACATATACACTGTACTGGAGTTACAACGCCTTCTTGACTGACTATGCGGGCAACCGAGTAGGAGCCTACCATTACACGACTTTCACAACGGGCGAGGCAAGCTTGAATTCCCCCTTAGTCGTTGATCCAAATTTCTCCGATGGCTCAATTGACGTACCTGTAAATCCAAGAATAAGAATTACATCTGATGTAAGCTTTAACAGGTTATGTATTGATGATACAACGGCGACGCTTGTTGAGGGGGCAAATACGACCAACCTTAATGTTACCTTAACGGATGCATTTACCTTAACACTGACAAGTGACGACTTGTTAGCGGCCTCTACAGAATACACACTGACATTAAATGGTGTTTGCGATTATGCAGCTAATCTCTTAACAGATTATCAACTGGTATTTACAACTTCAGCAGACGCAGAAGCTGATACCCAAGCACCTAACATGGTATCTATTGTACCTGCAGATGAATCTGTTGATATTGAACTTGATTCAACTATCGTGATGATCTTTGATGAGGAACTTGACCCTGTTAGTATGGATGGTGTGACCGTCAGTGTTACCGGGTTCTCTGGTTCACTAGCAGGAACATTAAGCTTAAGTGATGGCACAATAACCTTCACGCCCCTCAATCCGTTCCCCGGTGATGCAACTATCAATATCAGCATCTATTACATAACAGATATTGCTGGAAACGTGCGCCATTTTGGAAATCATTTTAATTTCTCTACCGTCCCTGCGACGGATAATACCGCTCCGCATGTGATTGCTATTAGCCCAGAAGATGGCAGCTTGGATATATTGAATACTGAATCTGTAGTGGTGACTTTTAATGAGTCACTTGATGCAAGTACCGTTGATAATAACAGCTTTTTATTCTGGTCAAATGGAACACTTATTCGTCCAAGCATTTTTCGTTCAACAGATAATAGAACGATTACTTTAACGTCTACTTTACCTGTAGGCAGTCTAGTTACTTTGATAATCACTGATGATGTTAAAGACTTATCTGGTAATCAAATGCTTGACTTTACATCAAGCTTTACGACTTCACTTGGGCGTGACTTGACACGACCAAGTGTCACTTGGCAGTACCCAAGTAACGGTTCAACAGTAGTAACAGATAAGATTATTTTGTATGTGAATGAGAAAATTGATACGACAACACTTGATGAGTCTTTATTTGTTGCGCAGGATGGCGTACTTATTAATGGTGATGTGACGGTACTCTCTGATTCGCATGTAATCGAATTTACGCCTGATGCAGCCTTTACTTCGAATGCTTTGATTCATATATATTTGAAGAGTACAGTGACGGATCTTTCAGGAAATGCTCTGAATAATTATCAAAGCTATTTCAGAGTCTATAACGATGATGCCTTGATAGGCACGCGACATTATCCAATTGCTTATTCGCCATCTAACGGTTCGTCTGATAATAGTTTGAATCCGCTTATCATGGTTTCATATTCCGAGCCATTGGATGAAAGTACTGTAAACTCTGAAAATATAATACTTCGTGATCCTGATAATACAGTGATTGATTCTGTGGTGAGCTTATCTACAAATGGCAGCTTGGTCTCGGTAATACCTCAAAACAACTTAGCACCTGGTACGCAATACTCGCTATTCATGAGTAATGCCATCCTTGATACCGACGGTGATACCCAGTGGACAAACTACTCTATGTATTTTGTAACCGGCGAATCGGCTGTTGAAGATAACCAAGCACCTGCACTACAAACTGTAAGCCCGCCCAATGGCTCAGTTGATGTGCCTATGAACGTTTCTTATCACGCGCGTTTTAATGAAGCCTTGAACCCATTAAGTTTTCCAGTAGGTGAAGGTGTTTCTGTTCAGTTCTCTGCAAACAATCATGAAGTACGCTATATACCAGCAGATATATTATTACCTGCTAACAGTAGTGTTACCGAAATGCTGCCTCAGATAGCTGATCGCTCCGGCAATCTTATTTCTGGAAGCACTAGTTTTACAACAGCTTCTGATCTTGATTTTGTGCGTGCTGATGTGAAAGAAGTTTCACCTTTCTATGGCGATAACACCGTCCCTGTAAATGCTGTTTTATCTGTTAAAATGACTAAAGAAATAGATCCTGCGAGCATTCATACTGACAGTATATATATTCGTGATAATGCAACAGGTTTGACAGTACCAGCAGATGTTAATCTAGCTCCTGATGGCCGCACACTGTCAATTATTCCTACAGAAGTTTTGAAAGTAGGGCGTCAGCACATTTTATATGTTTATGGCATGTCTGACTTGGCAGGCAATGTCGCTATCAATAGAGCTTACTATTTCAATACAGTGTTTGAGACCGATAATGAAGCACCTACTATTTCGTTAATGAGTTTGAGTGATGGTAGCATCAATGTACCAATGAATGCCCAAATTCATATTAATATTTCTGAAGCGATCAACCCTGTGGGTATGGCAATAAGTGGCCAAGTCAGACTTCAAGATTCGGGCGACGTAGATGTACCGTTTAACTTTAGTGTTGATAGCACCTATACAAAACTAACCATTATCCCTATTGATATATTAGAGCCAGATAGCGCATATACATTAACTATTTCAGGCATAAGTGATAGAGCGGGTAACGTATTAGTAGCAGACGAAATTGTTAATTTTAATACGGCTAACGGACTGGATGTACTGATAGGTTCATATATACAATTCAGCCCTGCACATAGCAGTATAAATGTGCCACTTAATACTGAAATAAGTGTCCGCTTTGATGAGCGAATAGATCCAACTTCCATCACATCTAACAGCTTCTATCTATATGATGCTGTGACAGCTAGATCTGTTTCTGGAGACTGGAGTTTAAGTGAAAATGATCAGCGACTAAGTTTTGTGCCAGATACCGCATTGGAGGCAAAACGTAGTTATACCTTGTACTGGAGTTATAATGCATTTTTGACAGATTTGGCAGGTAATCGCGTAGGCGCTTACCATTTCACAAGCTTTACAACGGGCGACGTTAGCTTAAGCTCGCCCTTGAATATCGATCCAAACTTTGTCGATGGCTCTTTGGATATACCGGTTAACCCCCGTTTAATACTGCACTCTGATACGCCTTTTAGTCGCATATGCATTGACGATGCAACGGCCTCTTTTGTAGAAGGTCTGAACACCACAAGTGTGAATATAAGTTTGACGGATGCCAATACACTGACCCTAAGTATTCCCGATATTTTGGCAGCTTCAACAACGTATACACTCACATTGAGTGGGGCTTGTGATTACGCCGGTATCCTATTGCCAGATTATGAAATGACATTTACAACTTCTGCTGCTGACATAGCAGATACACTTGCGCCTAGCATGGTATCTATTGTACCTGCTGACGAAAGTGTTGATGTCGATCCAAGCTCATCTATCGTCGTAACCATCGATGAAAATATCGACCCGATTAGCTTTAATGGTTTCACTGTTAGTATTGATGGTCTAACAGGAACGGTAGCCGGGGATCTCAGTTTATCTGATAACGTTATTACCTTTACACCGCTTAACCCTTTCCCTGGTGAAGCAGTTGTCAGAGCTAGTATTTACTACGTTTACGATTTAGCGGGGAATGTTCGTCATTTTGGAAATCATTTCAACTTTACAACAGCAGCCTCTACCGATACAACGGCTCCAGAGATTATTTCGGTTAGCCCTGCAGATGGTAGTTTAGATGTTCGAACTAATGAATCTGTCGTTATTACTTTTAATGAATCGATAGACTACAGCACAATCAATAATAATAGTTTTGTGTATTGGACCAATGGTTCGTTAATTAGACCAAGCGTGCTCAGGTCGAGTGATAACAGAACAGTCACATTGAATTCTACGCTACCGGCAGGTAGTCCCATCACCTTGATTGTGACTGATGATGTAAAAGATTTATCAGGCAATAAATTAGTAGATTTCACCTCTAGTTTTTCAACTTCAGTCGGTGTTGATAACATACGTCCAAGTGTCACTGTTCAATATCCGGTAAATGGATCTACAGCGTCTATTAACAAAATTTTATTGTACGTGAACGATAAAGTTGATACATCCACTATCGAGACTGGACTATATGTTGCTCAGGATGGTGTCCTTATAGATGGCACTATTACCGCACTTGCCGATGACTACGCCATTGAATTTATACCCGCTGAAAGCTTTACGCCTGGCGCTTTAATTCATGTCTATTTGCAAAGTACAGTGACAGATTTGTCTGGTAATGCTTTACATAATTATCAGAGCTCTTTTACTGTTTATGATGAAGATACTCTCTTTGGAACAAAACATTATCCAACAGCTTATTCACCCGTTAGTGGTGCAACTGAGGTAACTTTAAACCCAGTTATTCAAATTTCCTATACAGAAGCATTGGATGACACAACGGTGAATGCAAGTAACCTAGTGCTCAGAGACCCAGATAATAATGAGGTTACATCTGAAATCACATTATCGTCAAATGGGCGAGTCGTTTCCGTTGCTCCTCAAGAGCTCTTAGCGGTTGATACCCGATATACTCTAACCTTGAGTAATGCCATTCTTGATACCGATGGAGACCCTCAATGGACTAACTATTCAATGTATTTCACAACAGGTGCTGCAGCGGTAGAAGACAACCAGGCGCCTAGTTTAGTCACTATTAGCCCTGCAAATGGTGCAGTTGATGTGCCATTAAACGTATCGTTCCATGCTCGTTTTGATGAAGCGTTGAGCCCATTAAGCTTCCCAGAGGAAGAGGGTTTGTTTGTTCAGTTTACATCAAATAATCAGGAGGTGCGTTATACTCCTATCGATATCTTGTTAGCAGAAAATACTGAAATAACAGAAGATTTGCCTCCTGTGACTGATTTTTCTGGTAATGCTGTTTCAGTTAGTACAACGTTTACAACGAGTGATTATATTGATCTAACAAACTCTGATGTCAGATATATATCACCTTTTGCGAATGAAACAGGTGTACCCGTTAATGCTGTAGTGGTACTTGAAATGACCGAAGCGATAGACCCTTCAAGCATAAACGGCAGCAGTTTACAGTTGTATAATGTGACTTCAGCTGCAGATGTGCCGGCTACTGTTAATCAAAGTACTGATGGTAAAACATTAACCCTAGTACCTGATGAGGTGTTTGATACTTCAAGCCAACACAGAGTGATAACTAATGGTCTTAAGGATCTCTCGGGAAATAGCACGACCTATAGAGTATATTATTTTACTACATCAGAACTAAATGATGACACTGCGCCTACTGTTAGTATTATTGGTATAAATGACGGTCAGACCGACCTGCCTACCAACGTTAATTTGAATATAAGGTTTAGTGAGGCAATTGATATAATTGCATCGCTGCAACAATCTCAAATTATAGTCAAGGACTCAGATACCAATGTTGTCCCTTTTAAAGTTCAATTTAACAATGACCAAAGCCTGGTTACACTTTCACCCCTTAGTGTGTTGGCTCCTTTAAGTACATACTCCCTCGATATCTCTGGCATTCTAGATCGTGCTCAAAATGTCTTGGAAAGTGATGTTAATTACACGTTCACAACTGGCTCATACTCAGATATTAAAGAAGGTAAAGTACTCTATCGTACACCGCTTTCGGTAGACACGAATATTCCACTTAATGTGGTGGTTGAGATTAAAGTTGACACACCGGTTGACCCTGCAACAGTGACTATTGAAACATTTAGACTTTATGATTATACGAATGGTAACACTATTGCCGGTAGTTTGAGTTTAAGTGAAGGCGATACACGTATTACCTTTACGCCAGATGTAGACCTTATAGCAAATAGTCGTTATTACATCTCGATGAGTAATAACTACGCTAATCCGGGTATTAAATTTGTAAGAGACTTCGGGGGAAATATTATTGGCTATAACCATACTAGCTATGGCGATACTTACTTTACAACAGGGGAAAGTGCCGATGAAGCTGCGCCTACCTTGCAGATTTCAGGCATAGTAGATGGCAAAACGGATATGCCTTTGAATACCCGTTTAAGCCTACATTTTGATGAACGCATAAAGACTAGCTCAATTATTAACGGTGTTCGTTTGTATGATAGTGGTAATGCGCTAATTGAAACAACTCAATCAGTAAGTAGTACCCGACTGACTGTCACTCTCATTCCTGATGTCAATCTAGATGCCAATACAAGCTATCATTATGAAGTTGGCGGTGTGACAGATTTAGCTGATAATGCCGTCACAGAAGCAAGCGCTAGCTTTACCACTGGCGATGTGGTGGATGATATCGATGGCACAGTAATCTACCGTACGCCATTATCTCAAGATACTAATATACCCCTGAATGCGACAGTAGACATGAAGCTCAGTGAACGCGTCGATCCAGCGACGGTGACTGAAGAAACCTTTAGGGTGTATGACTATACCAATGGACAGATAATACCGGGAAGCTTAAGTCTGAGTGAAGGTGATACGCGTATTACCTTTACACCAGATGAAGAGCTGGTAGCAAATAGCCGTTACTATATTTCGATGAGTAATAATTATGCTAATCCTGGTGCAAAATTTGTTAAGGATTTAGCCGGAAATAACGTAGGCTATCATCACACTTCTTATGGCGATTCTTATTTCACAACTGGTGAGAGTGTAGATGAAACCTTGCCTGTTGTTCAGATAACAGGCATTGAGGACGGTCGGACAGATATGCCTCTTAATACGCAGTTAACGCTTCATTTTGATGAACGAATTAAAACAAACTCTATCATTAGTGGTATTAGCTTGTTTGATGCTTCAGATAATTTAATAGCAAGCACGCAATCTATTAGTAGTACGCGTTTAACTGCAACACTTATCCCCGATGAGGTTCTATTAGCAAATACTACCTATCACTACGAAGTGACGAGCGTAACTGATTTGGCTGATAATGCGATAGCAGACACTATAACAGGCAGTTTTACAACCGGAAGTATTTTGGATGAAACGGACGGTACGGTTTTAACGCGCTCTCCTTTATCTCAGGATACGAATATACCTTTAAATGCGACGGTTGACTTGAAGTTAAGTGAGCGCGTAGATCCGGCTACTGTCACTGAAGAAACGTTTAGACTCTATGACTATACCAACGGCCTGACTGTACCGGGTACTTATAGTCTGAGTGAGGGTGATACACGTATTATCTTTACGCCAGATGAAGCTTTAGCCGCAAATAGCCGCTTCTATATTTCGATGAGCAATAATTATGCAAATCCAGGTTCAAAATTTGTTAAAGACCTTGCGGGTAACAATATTGGTTACCATCATACAACTTACGGTGATACTTACTTTACGACGGGTGATACAAGTGATGAGGTTTTACCGGTTTTAGACATACTTGGTCTACCGGATGGAATAACAGATGTACCCTTGAACGGCCAAGTAAGTTTGCACTTTGATGAGCGGATAAAAAATAACTCAATGTTAAATGGTTTTATTTTATATGACAGTGGTGATGCCGTCGTTCCTTCAACTATAAATATAAGTAGCACACGTTTCACAGTGACCTTGGTTCCGGATGCTGATCTTTCAGCAAGTGAAACCTATCACTATGAAGTAACCAATATAACTGACCTGGTAGATAATACGATTGCTGCACCGATTAGCGCGAGCTTTACGACAGGAACTGCTTCGGATGTTACAGAAGGAAGCGTACTCACTAGAAGCCCAACTCACCAAGCAACGGATATTGCAGTTGATGCTGTTATCGACATGGAGCTGAGCGAGCGGGTCGATGCTGCTACAGTCACGGCTGAAACCTTTAGAGTGTATGATTATACCAATGGTTTATTCGTAGCTGGTACTTTAAGTTTAAGTGATGGCGATACACGAATCATTTTTACACCTGATGAAAACTTAGCCGCTAATAGCCGTATTTATATTTCGATGAGCAATAATTATGCTAATCCGGGTGCTAAATTTGTTAAAGACCTAGCAGGCAATAATGTTGGGTATCATCATACAACTTATGGTGATACTTACTTTAACACTGTCGCGCCATGATGCTGACAATCAGTACAATCTATTAGATATCAGTACAAGCAATTAGATAAATGAGAACGGAGCTTATCATGTCAAAATATCTAACTTTTAGGCATTTACTGATTTTCGCATCTTTAATATTAGCGATTGTCTTTGCTTATATGCCTGGCCAGAATGATCAATTACAACAAAACGATCCTGAAACAACTGACCTGACTAAAAAAACGTTCGAAACTACATCAGCATCATCCAATACTGCCAATGACATGACTTGGCCTGATGCTTATCAAAACACTGCTGAAGAGTCAAAATCTAAACGCTTGATCTCGCAACAAACCAAGCCGAGAAATTTACCCAATTTTAAACCAATAATCACCGTTACGAACTATCAAGAAAACGTATTATCGGCAGATCAAAAGCAACAATTTTTGGATAAGATGAAAGAGGCTGATGAAAGTACAGCTATCACGATATCTGAATATGATATGAACTTGTCAGACATAGAAAAAAGAAAGGAGTTAGAGAATAACTTTTCCACTGAGAGTAAAGCCTATCAAACAATTGCATTGAAATTAGCTAAAGATCAAATTGCACGTGAAAAATTGGCCCTTCAATAAAATTAACTCTTGATACAGATAAAGCTTATGAAATGGTATCTATTTTGTTTGTTGATAGTGATGCTAGTACTTAGTGCCCATTCTTCAGAGCGAGGATCCGCTGAAGGAGAGCTTAATCAATCAGAAATTACTCAATCAAAAGTGTTTCAAATACCTGACTCGCAGACCTACCAATCATTTTTACTGGATACTTGGAATCAAAAAAAGCCCTCTTTAATCGTATTCAAGGACCCTTCATGCCCATACTGCATAAAGGATTTAAAAAAACGTGAACAACTTTCCAAATATAATGTCTTTCTTTTCTGGGCACCAATTTTGGGCACTAGAAGTGTTGAACATGTTAATAGTTTTTTTAACTGTGCTTCAAGTAGTGGCGAAGGCGTACTTGAGGCTGTGATAAAACGAGTCAAACCACAATGTGCAGGTGAATTTAATAAAAAATTATTTGAGTTAAATAATGAGATGGTTAAAAACTATGATCCACACTCAGTGCCTCAGTATTGGCTAGGGGGAAGACAAGTCTCACTCGCTAATCTCAACCTTAGCAAAAACAAAATTACGGCAAATAGCGTTGTAAACAAAAGTCCTTTAGCTGTTAACTGGCCACGCTATCAATCGAGTGCGGTCAATGAAATTGTTAAAAAACGTCATAACATAGGCATTGTTCTTCCTGAATCTTATATCTTATCTTTGAATGAATTAAGACTCATTGCCAGTAACACCCTTTATAATTGGTATTTATTTGGGGGAGAGTTCAGCGCTAAAATTAAAACTGAACTTGGTTGTAAAAGGCATGTGGGGAGTTGTTTGTCTGGCGTAAAAGATAGAACAATTGAACATAACAACCTAGAGTTTCTTCTGTTGACAGGCTTGGGGAAAACCTCAAAACCACAATTTATATTGGAGGGGAAAAACCTACTTGAACTAGAAAAAAAGCAGCTAATTCCTAAGAAAATACTAGCTGCTTTATCGAATTGACCTTATTTAAGCTATGCTCTTGAGTAACTATTATTACCGAGCATGCTGTTAAGAAAATAACTCTATAATAGAAGAGAAGTCTTTTTTGCCGTCACCCAATTGCTGCTTATTTTGATAAAGTTCAAGTGCCATTTTACCAAGTGGTGTTTTGCTTTGCGAGGTCTGAGCATTGTCAATTGCGAGACCAAGATCCTTTGTCATTAAATCAACCATAAAGCCTGGCTCATAGTTATTGGACGCAGGGCTGTTTGCCATGACATCAGGGTAGGGGTTATAACGCTCAAGGCTCCAGTTTTTTCCAGAACTTGCTAGCATTATTTCAGAGAGTGTTGAGGCATCAAGTCCATTGTTCTCGCCTAACTTTAGCGCTTCACTGGTTCCAATCATATGAATAGCTAAAAGCATGTTGTTACACATTTTAGCTACCTGGCCAGAGCCATTACTGCCCGCATGAAAAATATTAACGCCCATATCTTTGAGTATACCCTCAGCTAGAGTAAAGGCATGTTCTGACCCTCCGCACATAAATGTAAGGCCGCCAGATTGAGCAGCAGCTACTCCCCCTGAAACGGGAGCATCTAACATGTCGATTCCGAGTGTTTCACAATGAGAATGGACTTCATTTGCTGTTTCAGCATCAATTGTTGAACAATCAATAACAAGCGATGATTTATCGAGTGTAGCGAGTAACCCAGCCTGTTCATCTGATCCGAGATAGAGACTTTTGACATGCTTACCGGCGGGAAGCATCGAGATAACGGCATTCACGTTCTGACAAGCTTCTGCTGCAGAATTACAAACGACCGCACCTTTTTCGGCTGTCGTTTCAAGGGCTGAAGTCAGAAGATCAAAAACACGAACAGTATGTCCTGCTTTAAGTAAATTTAAAGCCATTGGACAACCCATGTTGCCTAATCCGATGAATGCTATTGTTGTCATTTTAGTTAGCCTATTTTTATATGAAAACGGTCTCTAGTGACTTTCGTTGATGCACTAATTAGTTGAACTTTTTGGAAAGTGGGTTGTCAGGCCATGGCGCAGTAAACATCTCTTCAATTAAAGAACAGGGGATATGACTGAAATGTTCATACTTCCAAGCAGGTGTTTTATCCTTATCAATGATCAGTGCACGTACTCCTTCAGCAAATTCAGGGTATCGCACCATATTTGTGGCGAGAATTAACTCACTACAAAAAATAGACTGTAAATCAGCATACCGGTGACGTCGTAATTGCTCATAAGTCATCAGTAATGAGAAGGGTGAACCCGCTATCAGCGCTTTCTTGGCTTTGGTTAACCAAATATTTTCTTCATCAAAATTCAGGATATCCTGAACGATTGAACTTAGAGAGCTATGCTGACAAGCATTCTCTAAAATGCTTTGGTTTGCCTGAATATTTGATGCCTGAAGTAATTGCTCATCTATAGCTAGTTTTCTGAGTTGTTCATCCACTAAAAGATGGTTTTTTTCTGCATCCTCATCCCAGCTTTGTTTACTTAGATTGTCAATAAGGGAAGGGGTGCTATCCGACGCCATTGCATAATTAGCTAAGTTAGCAAAAATAGCATCTTTCGCATTCATGGCCATACCGGTTAAAGCGAAAAATAAGCCGATGTTATAAGGAACATGATTCAGAAAATAAGTGCCGCAAACATCTGGGAATAATCCGATTGAAACTTCTGGCATGGCTAATTTGGTGGTTTCTGTGACGACTCGATGACTTGCACCAGCCATTAGCCCTATACCACCTCCCATGACATAACCATTGCCAATGCATATAATGGGCTTACTGTAGCAATGAATCTTATAATTAAGTTGGTATTCATCTAAAAAGAAAGCTTCGGCTGCTTTGCATTGCCCATCTTCGGGGTGGGTGGCTGACGCATAAAGAGCCTGTATGTCTCCGCCGGCACAAAAAGCCTTATCACCTTTACCAGACAGCATAACCACGGAAATATCATCATTTTGCTCCCAGTCCGAAAGCGTTTCGCTTATGGTCTTAACCATATCAATGCTTAAACTATTCAAGGTTTTTTCTGAGTTAAGGGTAATCAGCCCTAAACCACCTTGATCGGCCGCTTTTACCTCAATAAGTATCGGAGGTAAAATTTCCATTTCTTTTTCCGTTATTTTTTTTGATTTATTACTCATAAACTAAACCTTCCAGTTGGGCTGTCTTTTTTGTAAAAAAGATTGCGTACCTTCTAGCTGGTTTGCTTCTCCGATTAATTGTACAAATTCTTTTCTTTCATTTTGCAAAGAAACTGCAATGGCATTTTCTCGTGCAGCGTTTAAAAGACGTTTGCAGGCGAATAAGGCATCCGGGCTTTGTTTGTTGGCCGATTTAGCGTAATTGAGCGCTGTTTCGAGAGCCTTACCTTGGTCAGTCAATTCGAGTGCTAGGCCTGTTTGAACGGCTGTTTCAGCATTCATTCTTTGGCCTAATAATATCATCTTACTTGCCCAGGCTTCGCCAATTAACCAACTCAAACGCTGTGTTCCACCTGCGCAAGGTAATAAGCCAACAGCTGCTTCGGGTAAAGCAACTTGGGCTTGTGTTTCAATAATTCGGATATCACAAGACAACGCGCATTCTAATCCGCCGCCCATGGCGTAGCCATTGATGGCCGCGATTGTCACGCCCTTAAAGTTTGTTAAGGCTTCAAATGCTTCTCCAAAGCGATGGGCAACTTTGCTTGCTAAGTCTTTATCTCCACTTTCAAACTGTTTAAGATCGGCCCCTGCAGAAAAGAATTTTTCACCTTGTCCATGAATGACTAAAGCGCTTATATCAAGCCTGGCATTCAAACGATTTACAACGACATTGAGCGCGTCTAAACTATCTAAATCCCAAGTATTTGCTGGAGGATTGTTGATCGTTATTTGTGCGACGTGATCCATTATCTTAACTAGGATTTTGTCACTCGGACTTATTGAATTAGTTATTGCACTGTTTGAATTTATTTCAGTCATTCGATGTCACTTCTAAAGGTGTTAGATAAACTGTAAACATAGAGTATTTAGATTAGAAATAATAGCCTTATTAGTCCTGAATCAACTGCATATTCTCGTCATTTAATAGTCGTCGAGCGATGATTAAGCGCATAACCTCATTTGTGCCTTCAAGAATACGATGAACGCGGTTATCCCTAAAATAGCGCTCTATCGGGAATTCTTTTATATAACCATAGCCGCCATGCAATTGAAGGGCTTCATCACATATCCTAAAGCCTATATCTGTTGCAAAACGCTTTGCCATTGCGCAGTAAGCAGATTTTTCAGGGTGACTAGAGTCTAATTTAAATGCAGCAAGTCGTATCATTTGCCTGGCTGCTGTGAGTTCTGTCAGCATATCGGCTAGCTTGAATTGAGTGGACTGAAATTCACTTATTGGCCGTTTGAACTGCTCACGCTCTTTGACATAGAGGGTGCTATGTTTAAGCGCAGCCTTTGCAGTCCCCACTGAACAAGCTGCAATGTTAATACGACCGCCATCTAGCCCTTCCATTGCCAATGAAAAACCCTGGCCTTCATGCCCGATTAAATTTATTACGGGTACCTGTACATTCTCAAAGTGAATAAGTCGAGTAGGTTGATTGCTCCAGCCTAACTTGTCTTCTTTTTTCCCAAAGGATATACCTGAGCTGTCTGCCGGGATTGCAAAACAACTAATACCTTTGGCGCCTGCGTTTGATGTTCGGGCCATAACGATTAACAGATCTGTTTCACCTGCACCTGAAATGAATGCTTTTGTACCATTAAGGACATAGTACTCACCACGCTTTACTGCTTTTGTTGAAAGAGACGCTGCATCGGATCCTGCGCCAGGTTCGGTTAAACAGTAGCTGGCTAATAACTTGCCAGAAGATAAACCTTCCGACCATTTACTGACCAAACCTTCATCTCCATATCTAGCAAACATATTAAATGCCATATTATGAATGCTGATAAAAGCAGCCGTAGATGTACAGCCAGAAGCTAATTCTTCCATAATGATCGAGCTATCTAATCTAGATAAACCAATGCCGCCAAATATTTCAGGTATATACAGGGACATAAAACCGAGTTTTCCAGCGTCAATAAATGCTTCCTTCGGAAAATGACAGCTTTCATCCCAGTTTTGCGCTTGAGGTGCAAGTGCCTGTTCAGCGAACTTCCTTGCGGTATCCTGAAAGGCAAGCTGCTCTTCACTTAAATCATAATTCATGTATTTATTGACCTATCATTTATCTTAACTTTAGACCTGTATTTAGTCCTTTATTCACCTTTAAGTGCCTTTCTATTTAAGACTAATTGACATATTAGGTGCAGCAGTTGAAGTCGTTTTCCAATTTGCCGTAATTGTTTTTGTCTCTGTATAGAACCTTACAGCTTGCTTTCCATAAGCATGTAAATCGCCCATAAATGAGCCTTTCCAACCAGTAAAAGAAAAGAAAGGTAGAGGTACTGGAATAGGTAAATTGATACCGACTTGCCCAACCTCTATTTCATGTTGATATTGTCGTGCAGACGCACCAGAGGAGGTGAATATTGATGTGCCGTTCCCGTATGGGTTGTTATTTACCAGGTTAATTGCATCACCTAAGGAGTCGGCACTCATGCAACAAACAACTGGGCCGAAAATTTCTTCGTTGTAAATATCCATCTCAGGTGTTACTTCTGTGAACAGGCTTGGGCCAAGCCAGTTGCCCTTAGGGAAATCTTTGACAGTGTAGTTCCTGCCGTCCAAGAGACAGTTTGCGCCTTGCTCAATACCACTTTCAATTAAGTTTGAAACACGTTTTACTGCTTGCTTACTGATAAGCGGTCCGTAAGCCGCATCTGGGTCATTCCAAACGCCAGGTCGTATAGCCTTTAACATGTCTGCTAATTCAGCAGCCCAATTGATGGTTTCACCTACAAATACGATAACGCTAATAGCCATGCAGCGCTGGCCTGCTGCGCCTACTGTGGCACCTATCAAAGCATTCATGACTGTTTTCTTGTCAGCATCAGGCAATACAACCATATGGTTTTTAGCGCCTGCAAAACACTGTGCACGTTTAAATTGACCCGTCACTGTTTTATATATTTCTTTTGCAACAGGCACAGAACCTACAAAAGAGGTCGCCAGGATGTCAGGATGCGTCATTAATTGCTGAACCTGCTGTTTTCCACCCTGAATCATTTGCACTAGCCCTGCAGGTGCACCTGCTTCTTGAAATAGCTCAAGTAAACGAACAGTGGCAAGAGGAACTTGCTCAGAGGGTTTTAGAATCATGGCATTGCCACAGGCTGTCGCAATAGGAAACATCCAAAGGGGGATCATAGCGGGAAAGTTAAAAGGCGTAATTCCCAGAGTGACGCCAAGTGGTTGAGTAAGGCTATAAGTGTCAACGCCTCTAGCTACATTTTCTACGGTTTCGCCCATAAGTAGTGTTGGAATATTACAGGCATGTTCGACTACTTCGATTCCACGCCATACATCACCCATTGCGTCTTCCAGGTTTTTGCCTGTGTCCTCTGCAAGGATTTCAGCAATCTCTTTTTGATGCTCTTTAAGTAAGTGCTGATAACGAAACATAAGGCGAGCGCGTTCTGACACAGGCGTATCTTTCCAAATAAGAAATGCGTCTTTAGCGCCTTGGATTGCGCGTTCAATTTCGTTTTGGCTCGCCAAAGGAACGTGAGCAAGCACCTCTTGTGTCGCGGGGTTAAGCACGTCGAGTTTATCTAAACTTTCACTGATGACGAATTCACCATTTATTAATAGAGGAACTTGAGTAACCATGCGCTTATCCTTTTTAATTTGTAATTGAAGTGCTTGCTTACACTTTACGTGTATTTTTTAAAGAATGAATTGACTAAATTGCGCTCAATATGGATGATGTTGCTAATTATGAAGATTTTAATGACATGAGGCATAATAATGAGTGAACCTTCTAATTGGCCTTTATCAAACGAAGCGCTTCGTGTTCGAGTGCCTAATCATATTATTGCTGTTTTAAGTGATAGCGTTTTATCCAAGGATATTTTTCCCACTGCTATTGGTTATTATCCCAACGCTGAAAGTCATCAGATGAAGCGCGTTGAGCATGATGATTTTATTCTTATTTACTGTGTTGATGGGAAGGGTGTACTTGATACTGAAACTTATCGTGGAGAGGTGGTGCATGGTGATTTATTTATTCTTCCTCCTGGTACACCGCACCAGTATAAAGCCGATAATTTACAGCCCTGGACATTGTTCTGGTGTCACTTTCGCGGAACGCTTGCGCATACTTTTTTTGAATACATTAAACCTGAAGGAAGTAGCTTAGCCATACGGAATTTGAATGACCTTAAATTACTTTCACAATTCAATGAGTTAATCACAAGTGTACGTGCCTGTTATTCATTTGAAGGCTTTGTTCATGTCTCTAGTCAGCTGAGGCATATTATTACCTTGATTGAACGGATTAAACAGAGCAAACAAAAAGAAAAGACAGGGATAATATTGCCTGATATACATCAGTATATGCGCGCAAATCTAAATAAGGGATTAAGTCTGGATGAACTCGCTAGCTTTAGTCATCTATCTAAATATCATTTCAGTAGAAAGTATTTAGAGATGACCGGGTATTCGCCTCAGCAGCATTTTATACACTTTAAAATAGAGCATGCGTGCTTATTACTGGAGCAAGCAGATTCTAGTATTTCCGACGTCGCATTTTCATTGGGTTATGACGATGCCTTGTATTTTTCACGTGTATTTAGAAAAGTCATGCACCTTTCGCCCAGTCAGTACCGAAAAAGCTTGCTTGATGAGGAGCAAGGCTCCAAAATTCGCGCCTAAATTTTAGTTAAAAACTGACTGTCGTAAAACACTTACAACCCTTAAAGCAGTACATTCACTTTATGCTTACCGAAAATCAAAAAAAACGTATTCAAACAACCTATCGGAAATTCACTTCTCGTGATGGTTTTAGACCCCGCTATGGTCAGCGTGTCATGATTGCAGAGATAGCAAAATACTTAGGAAGCATCAAAGAAAATGAGCAAGGTTTAAGAACTTCAGAGCCTGCTGTGTGTGTTGTCGAAGCCGGAACAGGTACAGGTAAAACGCTTGCTTATTGTATTTCGGTTTTACCTTTGGCCTTAGAGGAAGGGCGTAAGGTTATTCTATCTACAGCGACTACCGCACTTCAAGAGCAGGTGATGAGTAAAGATTTGCCAGAATTAGCAAAGTATTCAGGTATGTCATTTAATTATGCTCTAGCAAAAGGGAGAGGTCGCTACATTTGCTTGAGTAAGCTAGATCAGCAGCTAGAAAGTGCAAATAGTGAACATACCGCTTTGCCATTGTTTATGACTGATAACAATGTTCAGCCTGTTGATAGTTCTGAGCTTGAAATTTATCTTTCGCGGTACGCCTCAGGAGACTGGGATGGTGATAGGGATACCTGGGAAACAGTAATTGAACCGGATGTTTGGCGTAGTTTATCTACTGACAATCAGCAATGTGCAAAACGAAGATGCAGCTATTTTAACTCCTGTCCTTATTATGAAACCCGAAAAACTTGGGATGAAGCTGATGTAATTGTTGTAAATCATGACTTGCTTCTATCTGACTTGTCTCTAGGCGGCGGGGTGATATTGCCCGCGCCAGATACCTCTATCTTAGTGTTGGATGAAGGCCATCATTTAGCCGATAAGGCATTAAATCATTTTACCGTTAATGGTGGTTTAAAAAGTGCTGATGCTTGGTTGAAGTCTTTAAGTAAGGTCATGGTTGAATTTGGGCCTTATTTAGGTCAGGGTAATTTCCTAGGCCGGCATATTGAAGATATTTCGATGATATCGACACAATTGCATGACTGGCTTACTCAGGTTTATGATTTTCTAGCTGCAACGGTTGAATGGGATACGGAAGACATGTCCAGTACACGTCGTCATCGTTTTAAACAAGGTATCTTGCCAGAAGATCTGTTAGGTTTTGCGTGTGAGTTAAAGGTGCTATTTGCAAGTTTGTGCCGACTACTTGATGATATTCGCTCAGAGGTGACTAAAGCCGTGGATGAGAAGTCTGACTGTGGTCTTTCGAAAGAAGAGGGCGAACAGTGGTTTCCAGTATTCGGTAGTTTATGTGATCGTGTAGAAAGTATGCATGCGCTTTGGATTTTTTTCGGTAAAGAGCAAAAAGAGAATGATCCACCAAATGCACGCTGGCTGGTGTTAAGAGAGTATGATAACGCCGCAGATATAAGTTTGTTTGGTAGCCCGTTAAGTGCAGGAGGCTTACTTCATGAAGCATTGTGGAAAAAATCTTATGCGGCGGTTTTAACTTCGGCGACTTTAACTGCTTTAGGTAAGTTTGAGCGGATATCACAAAAAGCAGGCCTACCTAAAAAAAGTGTTTATCACCGTGTAGAAAGTCCATTTGATTTTAACAAGGTAGCAAAATTATTGATTCCGAATATGGCCGCATCGGCAGGTGAACCTGAAGCGCATACCATTGAGATTTCTCAACGTCTTGCTTCTTGGATAGATAAGGATAAAGCCGTTCTTGTGCTCTTTAGTTCAAGGCGACAAATGAATGAAGTCTATCAGCAAGTACCCAGTGACTTGAGAGAAGATATTATTACGCAGGATGACTTTAGTAAGCAGGAACTAGTCAAAAAGCATAAAGAGCGTGTAGATAAAAAACAACGCAGTATCTTGTTTGGCTTAGCGTCACTGGCAGAAGGCATTGATCTACCTGGAGACTACCTAACACATGTAATTATCGCAAAAATCCCTTTTTCTGTCCCTAATGACCCTTTAGAAGAGAGTATTAGTGAATGGTTAGAGTCTCAAGGTCGTAATCCGTTTATGGAGGTTTCAGTACCTGACGCGAGCCTTAAGTTGATACAAGCTTGTGGTAGGTTAATACGAACAGAGGTAGATTGTGGGCAGGTGACAATACTAGACAATCGCCTGTTAACACGACGTTACGGCAACCTGATAATAAACTCCTTACCGCCATATAAACGAATATATGAGTAGCCGGTTTTATTGAGGTTGTTAAGGTTTACTTTATTTTAGGCAAAAAAAAGCGATGAATTGATGCCGAACTATCAAATCATCGCGTTCACAAAAGGGCTTTGTAGGGAGGCCCTGATCGGAAAAACCTGTTAAGCAAAAAGGCCTGAAGTTCTTTGCTTAACGTGTTTCGTCTCGATGTGTGTATATTAGGGACTAGAAGGGCTTAATGAGATCGTCCAAAGGGCTTAAGCCTAGGCTTATAGTATAAAATGTGAGACTTTCGTCACATAAAGCTCTAGTTTGAGTATGAAATAGCCTGTTTTATGAGCAATAAGTTAATGTTTTGAGGTTTTGAGGTAGGTATATTTTATAAAATCTGAAGTAAAAATGATGGTTTGTAACAGAAATGTATCAATTTATTTATATGCCGATACATTAGGTTGACCTACTACTTTATTGCGGCCTTCTGATTTTGCCATATATAAGCCTTTATCTGCTCGTTGTATTAGGCTATCAGGCGTATCACCTTTCTGAACAAAACTAAGTCCGCCTGATAAAGTGACATACCCTAAATCACAACCTTGTTTATTAAGTACTAACTTTCTATTTGCCACTGTTTCAATAATTGTTTCTGCAATAGCCTTTCCGCCTTCATAGTCAGTGTTGGGGAATATGATTGCAAACTCATCACCGCCAAAACGAGATGCGAAGTCTCCGCCTTTGATACATTGTTTAATCATCTTAGCAACGAAGCAGAGAATTTTATCACCAACCTGATGTCCATAGTCATCGTTAACAGTCTTAAAGAGGTCTATGTCTATTAGTAATAAACAATTATTAGTATTATTGTTATTAGTATTAGCTATTATTTTATCTATTTCTAAATTAAATGCACGCCTATTGGATATACCTGTAAGTGCATCTTCTAGCGCCTCTTCACTTAATTTTATAAGACTTTCGCGCAGCTCATCAATTTCTTGATTAAGTTTCGATATTTGCTTTAATGCTTTTTTATTATTGCTTAAATTATTACGCGTTTCATGAAGTAAATTCGAGATTAATTGGTTCAGCGTGTCAATATCAGGCTCTTTAGTTAGCTGAGTTTCACACTTAACAAGAATTTTGTCATAGCCGCTTAGGTTCTCGCCCAAGTTATTTAATTGAGTGCTTAATATGTCAATAAGCGATTTTATGGCATTACGTATTACGCTAAGTTTGAGGTCTGAGATTTCACTATAAAAGCGTTTAAAAATACCATCAGTAATTTTTGAAGTAAAAGGGATATTCTCCTTTAGTAGTTTGTTTAATTCGCTTATAAGTTCAGGTTTTGCTTCTGAGTAGTAATCATACCAAATTGTATAATTTTCAGGATTAGCTGGAATATTTAGTTCTTTAATTTGACTGACAGCTTGACGCAGCCATACAGCGCTTTGCCTTAATTTCTCTTCGGTATTTGACGCCAATTTTTTTGAAGATGGTGTTGTCTCGAATTGAGAATTACTTTTATTCACGCTAAAAACTCCAGTTTCCGAGGGGGCGCTTTAACCCTTAAGCTTTATCATTAAAACTCAATCTAGTGTTGTGTTTTTAAATAAGGTACCTAAGCCAATTAAGTATAGTCGTATATGACCATATTTTTTGATTTATTAGTTTATATTAAGCCAATAGCTCTCGCTTTTGATAATGCCTCTGTACGGCTTTTAGCTTCAATTTTTCCATATAAATTTCGTATGTGAGCTTTAACTGTTGCGGGTGCTAAGGTGAGTTTCTGTGCAATTTCTTTATTAGCTAAACCATTATCTATCAGCTTTAATACCTCTAACTCTCTTTGGCTAAGAGGTTCTAGCAATTGTTTATTGCTTTCTAGTGCCGCAGCTCCAGGTAACTCAACCTGTGACTGTTTTTCAACCTGTAAACCCAGGGTGTTGGATAATTTTTTTAGATAATTATCAGGAATGCTTGGGTCCGCACCTAAGGCCAATACAGAGGAAATAATAGTAGACTCATTTGCATATACAGAAATGAACCCTTCTTGAGAAGATAACATTAAAGACTCTTTAATGAGCTCTGTGGCTGAAGCTGAATCATGATTTTTGTAATCTACAATTGCCTTAATATTCAATGCTTGAATCAAATTGTAGATATGTAATTTTTCCTTGGTTTGTTTAATAAGACGAGTAGCAATTTCAAGCGCAATATCAAGTTTTTCTTGTTGAATAAAAATTCGAGCTTTTGTCAGATTAATGTCTTCAAAATTTAGTGGAATCGCATTGATGCTTTCCTGATTCAATTCGTCAATAACAAACTGTGCTTTTTCGACCTGTGCCATTCCTAAAAGGCACTTTGCTTTAAGTGCTATTAAGCTGGGCGGAGTAAATACAACAGACTCCTGCTTGTGCTGATAAACATGAAGCGCATCATCGATGCAGTCAATCGCATCTACAAAACGCTTTTGTGCATAAAGTAACGTGGCACGAGTATATTGAATGATAATATGCTGGCCGGGTTCGGTCCCTATTTCTAAATGTTTTGTTAATGGGTTTATATACGATTCAGCAATCGTAAACTCAGCCTTCTCAGTATAAATTATGGCAAGGGCACTGTTTTGCCAGCAAGATATAATTCTAGGTTGAGATGAATCATGGTAACTGTCTATCCATTGCTGGTTTACAATGCCTGTCTCAAGTGCAATTTCGAGCTTTCCTTGATAAAAATATATCCAACCTAAGAGGCCGCTACTGGATAAAACAGTCGTATATTTTTTTTCACGCTTACCATGCTCAATAGCTTCCAGAAGAGCTGTTTCGGCAGAATCAAGATCACCTATAGCAAAACTATCAAGCCCTAATCCGTAGTACGTTACCGACTTGAGTGGCATATTGGTGGTATCTAATTCTTTTAATACAGCTTTTGTTAGTTGACCTGCGCTTTTAAGATCTGACTGGCTTCTTGCTAAATACGCACGTATAAGAGAAATTTCACTGTGTAGATCAATTAACTCATTCGGGCTAGTTTTAATATTGAGTAGGCGCTGTTGATCAATTAGGTTTTCAAGTTCCTCAAGTAGTGGCGGGATGACTTCAATTTTATTACTAAAGAACAAGGCCCAAATCTTGAGCATTATGACACGGGGTGACTGAGAAAATTGTTTCTCTGGCACTTTTCTTAACCACTCAAGCATCAATAAATGATAACCCTCATGGATCAGGTTATTACCATTTTCTTCGAGCAACGAGACTAGTAAAGTCCAATCTTCAAGCTGAACAACTTGTTCGATAGCTTCATGCGCCTGTTCATGTTCAATCAACCAATTAATGGCTCTTTTTTGAAGTGTGATAAAACGTTCAGCTTGGGTTAGTCGTAATTTATTGAGTAAAGATTCTCTGAACATATCATGATAACGAAACCAACGATGATCTTTGTCTAGAGAGATAAGGAATAAATTAGACTGAAATAAATAATCAAGTGTACTTTGGCTATTTTTACTTTCACGCATGTAATCGCAAAGTTCGGCATTTAAGCGTAAAAGACAGGCTGTATCGATGAGGAAGTCCTGAATATCTTGGGGTTGATGCTCAAGAATTTCAGATAAGACATAATCAGAAAAATGACGATCATCAGCAAATAGCTGTTCAGTTGACAGATAAGACTGTTCATTCGTAGGAGTAGCGCTAGCCGATAATGCTGCTAGTTGCATAGCGGCAATCCAGCCTTCTGTTTTGTCGTAAATTTTTTCTACTTGGTTATCGTTTAACGATAAGCCCATATAATTATTGAGAAAAGCCTTTGATTCATTGAAAGAAAATACTAAATCAGAAGAATATATTTGATCTACCCAGTTTTTAACACTCCACCTTGAAATCGGAAGTTTAGGCTCGAAGCGAGTAGTAATTATCAATTCAATGTTAGGTGGTAGAAAATCAACAAAATATGCAAACTGTTGGAGCAGGGTTTGTTCATGGATTGTATGAAAATCGTCTAAAACTATCGTTAGAGATTTACCGGTCATTGATCTGCCATTGAGCTCATTAACTAAAGCAGTCACTGCCGCATCTATATGTAAATTCTCAAGGGAAAGGAAATGCTTAGCTTCATTGCCGAAACTTTCTATGAGCGTTTCTATTGATCCGAGTATGTACTGCCAGAATCTGACAGGATCATTATCAAAATTATCGAGAGATAACCAGCAGAAGTCTTTGTCGTGACTATGTAGCCATTGCGAAACAAGTGTAGTTTTACCATAACCTGCAGGAGCAGATATTAGAACTAGCTTTCGCGCGCTGCGAGGTTCTAATCTATCAAGTAAGCGGTTTCGGGCAACACTTTTTGCATTGTATGCGGGCGCTAAGAATTTTGTCTGTAATAACATGCTTGCTTCTTGGTGTTAGCTGAGAGTTAATATGACCCGTATTGCATTAGAGTCTGGCACTAGAAAAAAGCGTATTTTACCCCAATCACAAATAATATGCTGGCTAAAATTGGCTGAAGCATGTGATTAGGCAACTTTTTACTTAGCTTTGACCCTACATGAATGGCGGGGAGCGACCCTATTAGTAAGCTGGCCAGTAGAACAAAGTCCACATTACCCAGTTGCATATGCCCTAGACCTGCAATTAATGTAAGTGGAACTGCGTGTGCTATATCTGTACCAATAATCGTGACGGAGTTTAGACGTGGGTAAAGTAGCATTAGTACAGCAGCCCCAAATGCGCCGGCACCAACGGATGTAAGTGTGACGCAGGCGCCAAGAACTATGCCGCATAAAGTCGTTAAAGCTGCTTGGTGTTGTTTTAAGTGTTTTCGATTTGAGTTTGAAAGTCCAAAGGAGCGAGTTAACCTTGGTTTTAAAAAAATAACTATCGCAGTTAGTATTAACATGCAGCCAAGGGTTGTTAATAGTATGTGTTGATAGGATTCTGGTTCGCCAAAGACGTTTTTCAAAAGATAAATTGTGATTAATGATGCCGGAATGCTACCTAGACTTAAGCGAAATACGATCTCCCAGTTAACAGTAGATTGTCTTGTGTGAGCAATAATGCCACTTGACTTGGTCGCGGCAGCATAAATTAGATCAGTACCTATGGCGATATGAGTTGGGAAATTGAATAAAATCAAAAGTGGCGTCATTAGAGATCCCCCTCCAACTCCAGTCAAACCCACAGCAAAACCTACACCTGCTCCAGCGAGAATGAATTTTATAAAATCAGCAAAAGCAAGAAATTCCATAATAATGGTCTAATATAAATACAACAGGAAAAAAACCGCTTTAGTCAGTTCAGCCTAATTAATAAAGCAGATATCGATTTATTATCATATACAGTATTTTTTATTCTATAAAAGAATATTTAATTATAGTTTAATAACAAAAAGTTCTAATTTTCTTTGCTGTGCACTTGGAGATAAAAATGAAACTACAACAACTCCGCTATATTTGGGAAGTCGCCCATCACGACCTTAATGTTTCTGCGACTGCTCAAAGCTTGTTTACCTCTCAGCCTGGTATTAGCAAACAAATACGCTTACTTGAAGATGAGTTAGGTGTTGAGGTTTTTTCACGAAGTGGTAAACACTTAACCCGTATTACTCCAGCCGGTGAAGCAATTCTTAAAGTAGCGGGCGATATGCTGAGTCAGGTTGAAAGTATTAAGAAAATTGCTCATGAATTTAATAATGAACAGAAAGGTGACTTATCTATCGCAACCACTCATACCCAGGCGAGATATGTATTACCTGGTGTCATTAGTCGTTTTATGAACAGCTTTCCCGACGTGTCTTTGCACATGCACCAAGGAACGCCTGCACAAATTTCTGAGATGGCGTCTGATGGTACCGTCGATTTTGCCATTGCGACAGAGGGGCTGGACCATCATTCTGACTTAATTATGATGCCTTGCTATAGCTGGAATCGAATGGTAATCGTGCCTAAAGGTCATGAACTTGCTAGAGAATCCAGTATTACTTTAGAAAAGTTGGCAGAATATCCAATCGTTACCTATGTAAAGGGCTTCACAGGTCGCTCAAAGTTAGATGAGGCCTTTCTTGAAGCGGAATTATCCCCAAATATCGTATTTACAGCATCTGATGCAGACGTGATAAAGACCTACGTCAAACTCGGTTTAGGTATTGGTATTGTCGCCTCTATGGCTTACGACCCAGAGAAAGATACAGATCTAGTTGCCATTGATACTGATAAACTCTTTGCGCCGAGCGTTACGAATATAGGTTTTAGAAAGGGTACTTTTATGCGAGGTTTTATGTACGACTTTCTTCAGCAATTTGCCCCACATCTCACAAAAGAAATAGTTGAAGAGGCATGCTTCAGGCATACTCACAGACTGGATATTTTTGACTTATTCTCTGATATAACTTTACCGCGTTTTTAGCCATAAAAGCGCTTTAAACGCTATGAGGTTAGAGTCTGTGAGCGGCTCTCAAGGTGTGCTTTTTAAGTAATCCAGATACTTTATAATATTGAATCAAGCTTCGTATGGGTCTGTTGTAGGGTTTAAGGAAATTAAAAATGATTCAAGTGATGGTGATAGGGTTTTGTGCGACAGTCGCCCTGGTTTTTCTAATACAATTTTCCCGGTTTCTTGGTCAAGACAAATTATCTCGTCGCCATAAGTGCAGCCAATAAAAAAGGTGAGTGGTAGGCGAGCCTTGATCTTGGCAAATGCATGTCCAAGTAAATTTTCTTTTAGATGTGTTTCGTCTTCTTCATTCCATATCTGGATTAAGCTGAAGTTGATATCTTCACGTTCTACACAAACTCCATTCGACCAGAAGCTACCATAAAAAGTTTTGATGTCAGGGTGGAAATTTATTTCTAATGCTTTTTCTAGATCAGAAAATAAATTTAACTCGTTTCGTTCTATTGGTTTCCAGTATGATTTTTGTGGTTTATCTTGATGTTCCGGTGTATTTGCAGAGCAAGGTGAAGGCCAAGGTGATTCAAAAGTTACTGAAGGCAGCTTAGTTGTCTGATCCTTGAATAAGTTTATATAACGAATAAGAAGTGTGTCTAGGGCAGCGTGGCATGGATTCATTTAATGGTTCTTAATAATTTTTACGTAAAATGGATAATTGATAAATAATGCTGTTAATTTTCAATATTAACATTAGGAAGCGTTGCTTGATTTAAAGATATCTTATCTGTTGGGGCAATGATGATAGATTCACCTGTTACGACAAGGTCCGTATCCTGATTGCTTACTTCGCAATAAAAAATAACGCGGTGTCCCTCTAGCTTCTCTTTAACGGTTAATTTCACGGTTAAGATATCATTGAATTCCACTTTACTGTGGAATTTTAATTTTTGTTCAAGGTAAATACTTCCCGGACCTGGAATAACTTTTGCGAAGGCTGTTGATATTAACTCACTTGCCCACATCGCATAGCCAAAATCTTCTTTATATAATGATTTCTTTGCTGCCTCTAAATCCAGAGTTGAGTGTGGAATGCTACCAGAAGATACTGCAAATAAAAGTAAGTTTCCGGCACTTAAAGTTTGCGTAAATGTGGCATAATCGCTTGTTTGTAATTCATCATAAGTAATATTTTCTAGTACGCGCATATATATACTGGCTTCTTATTAATCAATCATTATATGAAATAGTGTAGAGCTTTTAACTTCATAGCTTACCCTAATCATAGGCCAGATATCCTACTATTCAAAATGCTTAACTATTTTATTATTTTAAAGAGCCTGTAATTAATGACATTAGATATTTCTCGACTGTATTCTGAATTAGAAAGCTGTCGATACACAGATCAGATCCGTTTAAAAAAGAAACTGCGAAACGCCCAAAAGATTAATCAGGATGATCATAAAAACAAGGCTTTAGAACAGTTGGAGGCTGACATTAAAAGTGCGCAATTACTTTTACATGCCAGGCACGCTGTACCAATAAAAATTTCTTATCCTCCTCAACTGCCTGTCTCTCAGCGAGCTGAAGATATTGTTGAAGCTATTAAAGATAATCAAATTGTGATTGTCGCTGGGGAAACCGGTTCAGGTAAGACTACACAGTTACCAAAGATCTGCTTACAGGCAGGGCTTGGGCGTAAAGGTTTAATAGGGCATACGCAACCGCGTCGCTTAGCAGCTAGGACAGTTTCTACGCGAATTGCTGAAGAGATGAATGTAGAGTTAGGAGACGCCGTTGGATATCAAGTTAGATTCACTGACCAGGCAGGTGATAATACGCTTGTAAAAGTCATGACTGATGGCATTCTACTTTCTGAAATCAAGCATGACCGTTATTTAAATAAGTACGATGCTTTGATTATTGATGAGGCTCATGAACGTAGCCTTAATATAGATTTTCTTTTGGGTTATTTAAAACGTTTACTCGCTAAGCGGCCAACACTAAAGCTTATTATTACTTCAGCCACGATAGATGTGGAGCGTTTCTCATCCTACTTCTCAAACGCGCCTGTATTTTCTGTTTCAGGGAGAAGCTTTCCTGTTGAAGTCAATTATCGTCCAGCAAATTTGGCGGACGAATACTCACAAACATTAAGTGACCAAATTAGCGATGTTGTAGATGAAATCATCGAGGAAGAAAAAATTCGGCAATGGCAAACCGGCGATATATTGATTTTCTTGCCTGGAGAGCGTGAAATACGAGAAATATCTAATCAGCTCAAACTACGTGAGTGGAGAGATACCGAAGTACTGCCTTTATATGCGCGTTTAGGTAACAAGGATCAAAATAGAGTGTTCTCTTCACATGCTGGACGTAGAATAGTACTCTCTACCAATGTAGCTGAAACATCAATTACTGTGCCCGGGATTCGTTATGTTATCGACCCAGGAACGGTCAGGATTTCACGTTACAGTTATCGCTCCAAAATTCAGCGTTTACCTATAGAAAGTATTTCACAAGCGAGTGCTAATCAACGTAAGGGGCGATGCGGGCGTGTAGCTGAAGGTATTTGCTATCGTCTATATAGTGAAGATGATTTCATCTCAAGGCCAGAGTTTACTGACCCAGAAATACTCAGGACTAACCTTGCTGCTGTTATTCTCAAAATGATAGATTCGGGTATTGGCTCGGTTGATGACTTTGAATTTATCGACCCGCCAGATAATCGACTATGGAGTGATGGCTTCAAGCTCCTATATGAACTCGAGGCGGTGGATGAGTCAAGAAAACTAAGCCCTTTAGGTAAGCGCTTGGCAACACTACCAACAGACCCTCGCTTAGGAAAGATGCTGTTAAGTGCCGCAGATAATAACTGTTTAAAAGAAGTACTTATCATAGTCAGTGGTCTTAGTGTTCAGGATCCTAGAGAAAGACCATCCGACAAACAACAAGCTGCAGATCAGGCTCACAGTGAGTACAAAGATCCTGATTCTGATTTTTTAAGTTTTACGAAACTTTGGGAGTCGTACGAAGTTAAAAGGCAAGAGCTTAGTAATAATCAGCAAAAGCGGTATTGTCAGAAAAATTATCTATCTTTCATGAGAATGCGTGAATGGCGGGAAGTTCACCGACAACTGCATTTGGTTTTAAAGCAAATAGGCTTGAAGGAACAAGAAAGTGACGCGTCTTATGATGCTATCCATCAATCATTATTAAGCGGCTTACTTGGTAACGTTGGTCGGCATGATGAAAAACGCGAGTACCAGGGTTGTCGTAATCGCAAATTCATACTATTTCCAGGCTCAGGGGTTAATAAGAAGCGACCTAAATGGCTAATCTCCGCAGAAATAGTTGAAACTCAGCATGTTTATGCTCGATGTAATGCAAAGATTGACCCTGCATGGATAGAGCCTCTTGCTGAGCATTTGATTAATAAAACATGGTCTGAACCGCACTGGCAAGCTAAGCGAGCACAAGTAATAGCTAAAGAAAAGGTTACCCTTTATGGCTTGGAAATTATTGCTAACCGTCCAATCAATTATGGTGTAATTGACCCTGTAGTCTCACGAGATATATTTATTCGATCAGGAATTGTTGAGCAAGAATATACCGGACGAGCCTATCCAATAAAGCAGAATCGTGAACTAATTGAACAGCTTGAAAGCATCGAAGACAGAACACGCAAAAGAGATATAGTGGTTGACGACGAAGTGGTTTACGCGCTTTATGATCAGAAAATACCTTCAAATATTGTGAGTGGAGCAAGTTTTGAGAAATGGTTTAAAAAGCGCTCTAAAGACGAGCAAGAGTCACTTTGTTTTTTAAAAGAAGATTTAGTTCGTCAAAACGCCTCTGAGTTTGATGCTTCATTATTTCCTGATCACCTTGAGAATAATGGCATTCAATTCCCATTAAGTTACCAGTTTGATCCAGCTACAGAGACTGATGGGGTCACTATCTCAGTGCCGGTTAATGCTGTTAGGCAACTTACGGCGGGTAAGCTTGAGATGTTAGTGCCTGGCCTTTTAAGGGAAAAATGCATTCAGTTAATTAAAAACTTACCACGCAGTTTACGTCGTAACTTCGTACCTGTCCCAGATATTGTCAACAAAATGCTACCCAGAATTGAATTATCAACACGACCTTTACTTGAAACACTGGCGCATGAACTTAAGCGACAAACAACATGTGTCGTACCTATTGAAGCATGGGATTTTGAATTACTGGATAAACATTTACGATTTAATATTCAGGTTATAGATGACCATGGCAAAGTAATAGAGCAGGGGCGTGACCTAGTAACGGTTGTTGATAAAGTAGAGCATTTAATTAATGAAGCTTCAGCCGAAGTTGTGAAAGATAAGCACGTTGCCTTAAAGGCAACGACTTGGGATTTTGGTTTACTTGAGCGATCAATTGTTGTTGAAAAGGCCGGCATCAAGATGACGCAATTTCCAGCATTACAAGATCAGAAATCTTTCGTAGAAAAAGTTGTCTGCATTGATGAGTTGAAAGCTGGACGTTTAAATAGAATGGGCGTTGCCAGGTTAATTTCATTCAGGCTTAAGGCTCAAATAAATACCTTTAATAAGGAAATTAAACAGTATAAAAAAATGGGCTTGCTGTATGCGTCCATAGGTCAGGCAAACTTTTTATATGATGACTTCTTAATGGCTGCGATCACTAATCATTTTTTAAGTGATGAGTTAATTCCACAAACTAAAGAAGAGTTCGATAAGTTGTTTGATAAGAGAAGAGGTGACTTCATGGATAATACTTCAGAATTCGCTGAACTAATTTTCGATATTCTTGATGCTTACCATCAAATTATGAAGAAATTAAAGGGTAGGCTAAATCTTGCGCTCGCAATGCCCATGGGTGATTTGCAGAAACAGCTTAATCACCTTGTTTATAACGGGTTTCTATGTGAAACACCGCTGAATCGATTAAGAAGTTTTCCGCGTTATTTAAATGCTTGTCTTATTAGATTTGAAAAAATGGCAAGAGACATGGCTAACGAGAGACGTTATGTGCCTATTTTGAATGAATGGTGGGAACAGTATACTCAACGGAAAAAACAATTTGAAACGCAAGGTTTATGGGTTGATGAGTTAGATGATTTCAGGTGGCTTATCGAGGAGCAACGAGTATCATGGTACGCCCAAAACTTGGGTACGATTGAAACGGTATCACCTAAAAGAATAAATAAGGTTTGGGAGAGTATTCGTCGTTAGCCGAATACTCATTAGAAGTGGCTAAAATTTTTATTGCCATCTTTATGTTCTCAACGTAATCTCGACTGCTATTTTTTAAACAATGTAATTCTTTAAGTTCAGAGCATAAAAAATTTGTACAGATCAAAATATTCATTAAAGAATATTTTTTTAAATTTTATTTATCTGTTTTTTTAGTTTTATAGTGTTAAGCAGCAGTTTTTAAACAGAGGTATTTATGTTCAAGGCAGCAATAACAGGCACAGGTCTTTTTACACCGTCTCAATCAATTTCCAACGATGAGCTAGTCTTGAGTTTCAATACCTACGTAAAAAACTATAATAATGATCATGCTGCCGAAATTGAAGCTGGTTCTGTTGATGCATTACAAGAATCATCCTCCGCTTTTATTGAAAAAGCTTCAGGTATAAAGAGTCGTTATGTGATGAATAAAGAGGGGATACTCGATCCTGAAGTCATGCACCCTCTCATTCCTGAAAGAAGCAATGACGAACCAAGTATCTTATGTGAAATGGCGGTTGCTGCTGCTAAGCAAGCATTAGAGGCTGCAAATAAATCTGTCGGTGATATAGATGTTGTCATCGTTGCTTGTTCAAACCTACAGCGTGCATATCCTGCTGTTGCTGTTGAGGTTCAACATGAGCTTGGTATTGATGGATTTGCGTTTGATATGAATGTGGCCTGCTCATCAGCTACCTTTGGTATTCAAAATGCTTTAAGCATGGTGCAAGCAGGCACTGCCAAGGCGGTTTTATTGGTTAACCCTGAAATTTGCACAGCTCATTTGAATTTTAGAGATCGCGACAGTCATTTTATTTTCGGTGATGTTTGTACTGCTACAATTATTGAACAACAGGAAAGCATCACATGTGACGATTATTTTGAAATAATCAGTGCAAAGACAAAAACAGTATTTTCTAACAATATTCGAAATAACTTTGGCTTCTTGAATCGTTGCGCACCAGGTAGTGAGCAAAATAGTGATAAATTGTTCGTTCAACAAGGGCGTAAAGTATTTAAAGAAGTGTCACCTATGGTCGCATCAATTATTAATGAGCACTTGAATGAAAATGAAATAGCTTCAAGTGATTTAAAGCAGATGTGGCTTCATCAAGCTAACTTAAGCATGAACCAGTTAATTGCAAAACGGGTGTTGGGACGACCTGCTGAAGGGTTAGAGGCGCCAACCATACTTGACGAATATGCCAATACCAGTTCAGCTGGCTCTATAATTGCGTTTCATAAATATAGAGAATCACTTGAAAGTGGGGATTTAGGTGTTATTTGTTCATTTGGTGCAGGTTATTCAGTTGGAAATATTATTCTACGTAAAGCTTGATGTTTGAAAGAGTTAATTACTCATGATTAATGTAAGAAACGATACATGGTTTATTTAATGCAAAAAATTCAACGATTTACATTTTCACTCCTATTCGTTCTTGTAGTGACTGTAGCGCAAGCCTCGGATGATGAGTTTGATAATTATGACTCACAAAAGGCTTCAGCTTCTGACTATCAGGCATTAGATAGATTTGAATCTTTTAATCGCGCTATATTTAGCTTTAATGATCGCGCTGATCAGTATTTAGTAAAACCAGCTGCGAAAGCTTATCGATGGGTTATGCCTTCATTTCTAGACGAAGGTGTGACCAATATATTCCAAAACCTAGATGATGTTGAAACTTTCGCCAACTCAATCTTGCAAGCAAAGTTCCATAATGCCATTGTTACCCTTAATCGTATTATTTATAACTCTGTATTTGGTTTAGGGGGCTTCTTTGATGTTGCGACTGAATTTGGTTTAGAGAATACTGAAGAAGATTTTGGGCAAACACTTGGGTATTGGGGGTATGAGGAGTCTACTTATCTAATGCTTCCAATCCTTGGGCCTTCTACTGTAAGAGATTTAGGCGGCCGCTTGGTTGACTCTTACTCTGATCCACTAAAATATATTGATGATGTCCATACTGATGCAAGATATCTTTCTACTGGCGTAAATCTACTGGATCAACGTGCAGATCTACTCGCTGCTGAAAATCTTATTTTTGGAGATGATCGTTACAGCTTTATTCGGAGTGCGTATTTTCAGAATAGAACCTACTTAATTAATGATGGTGTAGTAGAGGATTCATTTGCGGATGATGATTTTGATTATGACGATTTTTAGTACCTCTTTTCACATTTACATATCTTCACACTCTTTAAACTAAGATCAATACTTAGTTTTCACTTATTCTTCTATAGTTAATGTATTAGTCGTTTTAAGTAATTGTTTTAAAATTGCTTAAAGCTGTGGCATTTACATAAGGTAGAATGGTTTGAAAAGAGATTCTTTGAATAAATATAAAGCTAGAATAGCGCAGGCAACTTCTTATGAGGAGTGGAAAGCAGCCGCACAAGCGTTAGATGCACTCGAAAACAAAAGCGCATGGAAACAAAATATCGCTTCCGATATTTACAACTATGAACTTCTCTCTGATCGTTTAAAATTATTACGTACTTATAAAGAAAAGGGTGACACCAACGCCTTATACCGTGCCCTACGAGAGGGATTGCATCACGATTTAGGTAACATGGGGGATGTTCGCTTATATCAGCATTGTCATTTCGGCACTAAATCCCTAATAGAAGACTATATAGCCGAAGTGTGTGATTGCTTAGATTATGTTTGTGATAATAAACTTGATGATCTCACATCGTCTAAAAAATTAGACTTCTTTAAAGATGTTTTACTCAGTTTCGGACGACCTGCTTTATTACTTAGTGGTGGCGCTTCTTTAGGCGTTTTTCATATCGGTGTGGTTAAAGCCTTATGGGAGCAAGGCTTACTGCCCGAAGTTATCAATGGCTCCAGTTCCGGCTCTATAATAGCTGCAGCGCTAGGCACGCATACTGATGACGAAATTCCCGCACTGTTTGAGCCTGACTTTCATAATATGAAAGCATGGCGCTGGATGGGTATGTTAAGTGGTTTTAAAGGAAAAGGCTTCATGGATCAGAAGCAACTTCAGGACTACATACGAAGCTATGTAGGGGAGTATACTATGCAGGAGGCCTATGAAAGGACAGGCCGCAGTATAAATATCAGTGTATCTCCTGTTCAACACCATCAAAAGGCAAGGCTGTTATGTGGTTATACTGCGCCTTATATACTAACGTGGAGCGCCGCTTTAGCTTCTTGTGCTGTGCCTGCAATTTTCCCCCCTGTTAAACTATTAAAAAAAGACGAACAAGGACGAAATGTACCTTATATGCCGAGACTGCGATGGGTTGATGGCAGCATGGTAAGTGACCTTCCTGTAGAGCGTCTGATGCATTTGCATGACGTTAATTACACTATTGTCAGCCAGACCAATCCGCATGTTGTTCCATTCTTAGACCGTTCCAATGACTCATCTAAGCGAAACCTCCTAGATATGCCATTTTCACTATTAAAAGCTGAGGCTCAGTTTCATGGTAAAGCAGTATTTGATTACGTGAGGAAGAACGCAAGCTCTGAATTGGTAAAGCAGGCTTCTGGCCACATTTACTCTATGCTTTCTCAGAATTATAATGGTGATATTACGATTGCGCCAAAATATAAACTCGGACATTACTTAAAATTATTGAGTAATCCTGACCCTACATTTATTAAAGAGTTAATGCTCGAAGGGGAGCGCGCAACTTGGCCACGAATTTCTATGATAAGAACACATTCACAAATCAGTAAAACGTTAGAAAACTGTATTTCACGTTTAAAAAATGATGTTAGAACACATCGCGCAAAACTTAGCGTCATTGGCTAAAGGTTCTTCAATTAAGTCATCTGTTCTACAGGCTGGTCATCGATAAGATGACTAAGCTTGCTTTTCCAATAGCCTGTCTTTAAGCTGGTCAAAAATAACCATTAATTACAAAGTTAATCTATGTATTTAGACTACTTCGGTCTCAAAGAAACTCCATTTTCAATTGCTCCTGACCCTCGTTATCTCTATATGAGTGAACGTCATCGTGAGGCACTAGCTCATCTATTGTATGGTGTCTCAGGGCAAGGTGGGTTTGTGGTACTGACTGGAGAAGTGGGTACAGGTAAAACGACAATATGTCGATGCTTCTTGAATCAAGTTCCGAAAAATACTGACGTTGCTTTCATTATCAATCCTAAATTATCAGCACGTGAGTTGATGGCCTCTATCTGTGATGAATTGCATATTCAATATTCAGAATCAGCGTCAATTAAATCGTTGACCGATGTCATAAACAAATACTTACTTAAAGCACATAGTGAAAATCGACATACAGTGCTAATTATAGATGAAGCACAAAATCTTCGTGTTGATGTCTTGGAACAGTTAAGGCTGCTAACGAATCTGGAAACCTCTGAAAAGAAGTTATTACAAATTATCTTATTGGGTCAGCCTGAGTTACGTGAGATTCTAGCTCAAAATGAATTAAGACAGTTGGCGCAAAGAGTAACGGCCCGCTATCACTTGCACGCTCTAAATAAAATGGAAGTGGGTGCGTATGTTCAATGCAGGCTAGCGGTAGCAGGTAGGCGAGCGCGGCTTTTGGATTTGAAAGCTGTAAAGGTTTTGTATCAACTGAGTGGGGGAATACCTCGACTGATTAACTTGATTTGTGATCGGGCTTTACTAGGTGCATATGCAAGTCAGTCAGAAATGATTTCAGCCAGTCATTTACAAAAAGCTTATTCTGAGATTCAAGGTGAGAAAATTAAAAAACCTTTCTCTTTTAAAATCAACTTAAATTCTGCTATGCCCGTATTAGTTAGCTTGCTTATATTAGTTGTGGGCGCTCTGTATTTCGAGCAACGTTATTTTGGAAAACTCAATCAAGTTGTACTAAATACACCTGAGGAAGCGTTAAATAAAGCTAATGACTTAGGTGAAAAGATTGTAACTGATGAATACCCCTCTTCAAATTATTCTGACATAGCATTAAGTAAAAAGGCGGGGCAGATAAAACTAAGTGAGAATAAAAACCCTGCCAAGAATCTTTTTTCAAGTGAGCAACCAAGGTCTAATAATCAAACAATAAGCCAAACTATACAAAAAAATACCAAACAAAAAAGTGCGCCTTTCTTACAACAAATCACGGGCTTCAAGGCAACTCAGCAAGATAAATATCTCGCTTACCAAGCCATCTTTAAGCGGTGGGGGGTTAACTACGGTGCTGCGCCATTTATGCTCGCATGTGATTTTGCTGAAATGTATGGTTTACGCTGCCTTCATAAAAATGGTAATTGGCGAAGCTTACTAAAGCTTAATAGACCAGCTGTTTTGACTTTAATAAACGAAATTGGTGAGTCGCTTTATTTTGGCTTACTCGCAATTGAAGGTGGTGACGCTTTGGTGTTTCATCAGAATGAGACTTTCTGGGTAGCTTTAGATGAAATTGATCGGTATTGGTTAGGTGAATATTCAGTTATTTGGAAGCTTCCTCCCTTTAAGTCTAGAGTTATCAATCCTGGACAGAAAGAAGAGGAAGAGTGGTTGCGTTCCAATATGGCTCGTTTGAATGGTAGCAAGAATTATAGTAATGAGCCCTTAGAATCTCAGGTTAAACGATTTCAACTGAGTGTTGGCTTAGTACCGGATGGTGTCGTTGGCAGTATGACGATCATTCATATGAATAGTCGCTTAAGATTCGACTGCCCTAAATTACTGGGGGGCGTGTAGGTATGTCATATATCCTGGATGCACTTAAGCGCTCAGAACAAGAGCGTCATCAAGAGCATGTTGCTGATCTATCAAGTGATATGTTGATTCTGCCTGCTAGGTCAAAGAAAGTACACTTATGGCCATATTTGATAATCGCCGCTCTAGCTTTTAATGTTCTAGCTTATGTCTACTTTAATATCTCAGAACCAATTGAAGAAAACTCAATCAAAGATGGGACACAGTCAGACTCTATAGCGCCTTTAAAAGCTGAGGCGCTTGTATCCAAAAAAGTTTATCCAATTAATCATACGGCTCCATCGATATTACTCTCAAATGAAAGGCGGCGTATACCTGCACATGTCATGCAAACTCCAGTGTTAACGAAAGGTGTTGATATTCAAAAGTTTGATGGCTTGAAGAATGTAAACCAAACAAATCCTTACTTAGAAGATAATCAAACTTCTTATACTCAGGGTAGTCAGTTTAATGAAAAGGAAAATTTTAACGACAGATTTGGGGAGTATCACGAAGAAGGGATACTGATAAGACCCAAATCATATCAGAAACAACAAAGTTCTGACTTACCTATAGAAAGCGAAGTAATAAGGCCTGCTTTAATGATACCTCAAGGTGAACCAGTCGATTTACCGGCAGTCGAGATGGCAATTGAAAGCGTAGAAGCTTTTGAGGGCGTCCCCCATTTGTCAGAGTTGTCTACGTCCTTTCAACGGGGTATTCCTGATCTTACATTTAATAGCCATATCTTCTCTCACAGCGTAGCTTCTCGGCGAGTCATGATAAATAGTATTTATCTAAAAGAAGGGCAGGGCTTTTTGGGCATGAGTCTAGTAGAAATTGGCGAGTACTATATTCTTGTAGCTAAGGACGATCAGCAATTCAAACTGCCCGTTTTACGGGATTGGGCATCACCATAAGTGATAGTTATCTTTTAAGAATGGCTAACCAGCGCCACACATTTAAAAGGCTTGAAAGCGTAGCTGCCACATAAGTCATTGCTGCAGCTCTTAGAATTTTCCTAGCGAAAGGTAGTTGTTCCCGATCGAGATATTGCCCTTCCTCTATAATTGGTAAAGCTTTATTAAAGCTAGCATCCCACTCCATTGGCAAGATAATAAGCTGAAGACATACTGATATGAGCATGGTTATTAGGCCAGCTGCTATGCTTATAAGCGCTAGCTGAGGAAGTTTAAATATAGCGATCAATAAAGGGCAAATGGTCACTAGCCCGATTGAGATTTTTTCAATAACCATAGCGACAGGTGTGTATTTATCCCTGAGTTTTGTAATTCTCTCCTTACGAGAGTATTGAATCGCATGGCCTACCTCATGGGCAGCAATTGATACAGCACTAATAGATTTACCATCAAATATACTAGGGCTAAGGCGGATAATATTATCCGTCGGCGAATAATGATCCTGCCCTTCTATTCCTTTTTCAACATTCACATCACCAACCTTAAAGTGTTCTATTAGGTGAATTGCAAATTCACTTCCGGTTCCAGGAAGTGAAGGAATAGGTTTAGAGTATTTTTTTATGGTAAATTTTACCCATATGCTAGGTAGAATTATTGCTAAAAGTAGTAGGGTTATAATTAGGTATATCATTTAAAAGTAACTTTAAGTTTGTATATTGCTAATTTTAGGCGTGAAGTGGCTATAAAAAAGTGTATTTTGTATTCTTGATTAAAGGGCGCTGGGATAAATTTATGCCTCTCCCTAATGTGCTTAGGCATTGGTAACAGGCATATAATTTTGGGCATGCTTAAAGTTAAGAGCTAATACAGAGGTCAAATAATTGTTTGCTAACTAACCTAAGCGTTTCGTAATTTCCAAGTACTTCTTAACAGCCTCTTCCGGGAATACGAGAACCCCGCCTTCTTTTTTTGATTGAATTAAGCTTTCTCGTGCATATCGTTTAACGGTTACTTCCGGCTTACCAAGCATTTTACTTGTTTCTGCCAAAGTCAGGTATTTTACATCTGCCGTCATATCTATAACTCCACAATATTTTTGTTTAATGTGTAATCACATAAAAGGGTTAAAGATAAAGTATAGTTAATACTTAATAGTTTGCGCGATAAATTATAAAAATGATCTCAAATTATCATCAAAAATTGCAGCCAAGCTTGCAAATATTGTCATGGTGAATAAAAACCACTTAAGTGTTTTTTGACTTACATTAATAGTGATTTTTACTGCAAGATGGGCGCCGGCAATAGATCCGCAAGCTAGAATTAGACCTGGTATCCACCAAACCTGATCTCTTATAATAAATATAATTAGTGCTAAAAAAGTAAAGGCCAAAGTGCATACAATTTTAAGGGCGTTAGCTCGTACCAGATCATAACGTAAGCCACCTACGATTGCCGCGATCAAAATAAAGCCTACACCTGCTTGAACAAAACCGCCATAAAAGCCTGCTATAAGCAGCATTGGGATAGACTTTTTATTGCTAATTACTGTCAATGCTGCTGTACCTTCAGGCGCAGCAATTGCCGTGGGTTTAAAAAGAATAATACCTGCCATAATGATCATGGCGCTGAGTAAAGTTGGTTTTAGATATTCTGAGGGCATATAAGACGCGAAAGCCGCTCCTACGACGCCACCGAGTAATGTCATGCTAACGACCATTTTTAAATCGGGTATATCGAGCTTGCCATGTTTTTTAAAGCCTTTTGCGGCTGTGAAGGACTGGAAAAACACGCTCACGCGATTGGTTGCGTTTGCGATGTCGGGTGGTAAGCCCAGAACCATTAAGGCAGGTATAGTGAGATTAGAGCCACCACCTGCCATTGTATTAATCACGCCAGCTAAAAAGCCCATCACAACTAAAATGCAAATATAGGTTACGCTTAATTCATACATGAATATTGCCAAATAAATTTGATTGAAGATGATTGATTTAAGGTGCGCATGTTACCCTAATTACTACTTTGAATCACGATTATCAAAATGGAAAGTTTTAAGTGGCCCCAATCTCAAAAAACAGTGTTCTACTAAGTTTGTTGGAAGACAAAGTTAAGCATTGTTTAGCCTTAGCTGAAAAATGTTACCTGCGGAAATTTGAATATCAGTCCATTGATATTAATATTAGAGGTCGTGCAGCTGGCCAGATTTGTTACCCGCAATCAAATTATTCGCCTAATTTACCTTTATTGAGATTTAACCCTTACCTTTTAGAAAAATATGGTGAGGAGTTTATAGATCAAGTCGTTCCACATGAGTGCGCTCATCTTGTTGTATATGCAATTTATGGATTAAAAGATAAACATGGCAGAAAAATAAAGCCACATGGATCAGAGTGGAAAGATGTTATGCGAGATTTATATAAGCTTGAACCACTAGTTACGCATCAATTTGAGGTTCAGCGACCCAAAAAAGATCAATATATCTATTTATGTCAGTGCTCTGCGCTAGAGCATCATTTATCTGTAATTAGGCATAACAAGGTTATGCGAGGGCAAGCTAGGTATTTATGTAAGCATTGCAAGGAAGGAATACTCTATAAAGAGCTTAGGGCTGCTCCTTGAATAAATTTTTTTTGTAAAATAGTCTCTAGCCTGATTATATTTCTTTAAATTCAGGCTAGAAGATGTAAGTGATAGTGCATCAATGCTTGAGTGCACTGCCACTTAATGGAGCAGTTTATTTTTCAAGGTGCTCAAATTTATTCGGTACTCCATCCCACTCTTTCGCATCGGGAAGTGGATCCTTCTGTTCTGTAATGCAAGGCCATACCTGTGCTAGTTCTGCATTAACTTCAATATATTTCACTTGATCTGCAGGCAACTCATCTTCAGAGAAAATGGCATCAGCTGGACATTCCGGCTCACATAGTGCGCAATCAATGCACTCATCAGGGTCTATGACCAAAAAGTTAGGGCCTTCATAAAAGCAATCTACTGGGCAAACTTCAACACAGTCTGTGTATTTACATTTGATGCAGTTATCTGTTACTACAAAAGTCATAGCGTGTTTCCGGTTTTAAAGTCTATAAGAATTTTAATGCGTGGTATTTTAATGATAGATGTGACTCTGTTCAAGTTTAAACGCTCATAATAATTCATTAAGTGAATATAAAGCATCTAAAGCTTGCTTCGGAGACATCTCATCAAGATTTAAGTTCTTAAAAGCTAATTCCAAATTTGAAGGTGCCTGTGAGAAAAAATCATTTTGAAACGCAGCCTCAGAACTAGGTTTAGGGTCTGATGCTGAGTTTATATTTTTTTCAGAGCTCTGATGATCACTTTCTTCAAGCTTTGCAAGTTGAGTTTTAGCGTTTTTAATGACTAGGTCTGGTACACCTGCAAGTTTGGCGACTTGTAAGCCATAGCTTTGACTGGCTGCACCTTCTAAAACATTATGTAAAAATATGATACGGTCATCATGCTCTGTAGCACTAAGGTGAACATTTGCTGTTGTGGCTATTTCATCAACCAACTGAGTCATTTCAAAATAATGTGTCGCAAAAAGACTATAGGCTTTAATATTTTTTGCAAGATGCTCAGCGCTTGACCACGCAAGGGATAGACCGTCAAAGGTACTTGTGCCGCGTCCGACTTCATCCATTAATACTAAGCTATGTTCTGTGGCGTTATTTAAAATATTTGCAGTCTCTGTCATTTCAACCATGAAGGTAGATCGACCGCCTGCAGTATCATCCGAACTACCCATACGTGTAAATATTTGATCTACTTGCCCAAGAGTCGCTCTCGCGGCTGGAATAAAACTACCTGTTCCGGCTAGCAGAACTATCAAAGCAACCTGCCTCATATAGGTAGACTTACCGCCCATGTTTGGACCGGTAATTATTAACATCTTACGTTGATGATCCAGCATTAAGTCGTTAGGTACGAAGGGAGCAGAACTTAGTTGCTCAACGATAAGGTGTCGGCCTTCTTCGATAAGGATCTTATTTTCATCGGTAAAATCTGGTCTATTTAAATTTAAGGTCTGGGCTCGTTCAGCGAAATTACTTATCACATCTAGCTCTGACATACCTTGAGCGCAGGCTTGAAGTTGACTTAATACCAAATTTAGTTGATCAATAATCTTCTCATATAATGCTTTTTCACGACTTAAAGCACGACTTTTGCTACTAAGCGCTTTATCTTCAAATGCTTTTAGCTCTGGTGTGATAAATCGTTCAGCGTTTTTGAGCGTTTGTCGTCGTATGTATGCATCAGGCGCTTTATCTGATTGTGCTTTGCTAATTTCAATAAAGTAACCGTGCACTCTGTTGTAACCAACCTTGAGTGTCGAAAGGCCTGTTTTTTCGCGTTCTTGAGTCTCTAAATCAATTAGAAATTGACCTGCATTTTCGCTTATATTTCGTAAATCATCGAGTTCTTCGTCAAATCCTTCTTTGATCACGCCGCCATCTCGAATGACAACAGGAGGGTTATCAATGAGGGCGCGACTCAGCAGGGCACACGTGTCTGGGTGTTCTGACATGTTTTGACTTATATTGCGAATGCCTATGGAGTTCAGGGTTTTTATTTCACTCTGAATAGCTGGAAGCAACGTTAGAGTATCTCGAAGTCTTGATAAGTCACGCGGGCGAGCAGAGCGAAGTGCAACTCTCGACAAGATTCGTTCAATATCTCCCGTTTGCTTAAGTAGGTCTTGTATTGAATCGAAGTGGTAATTCTCTAGTAACTCACTAATAGCATCTTGCCGTCCTGCAATAATTTGCCTGTCACGTAAAGGTTGGTTTAGCCATCGGCGCATTAGCCGGCTACCCATTGCAGTTTTGCAGGCATCCATTACCCAAGCGAGTGTATTACTTGTGTCGCCTGATAAATTAACATCAATTTCGAGGTTTTTTCGACTGGCTGCATCCAGCACAATGCACTCGCTACGAGATTCCTTACTTAGCTTTGTGATATGCGGGAGCTGGTTTCGTTGCGTGTCTTTAGCGTATTGCAGCAGGCAGCCAGCCGCTTGAATAGCAAGGAGCATGTCTTCACACCCAAAACCGCTCAAATCTTTTGTTTTGAATTGCTGGGTTAGAAGTTGGATCGCGCTCTCTACATCAAATAGCCAAGGCGCTTGGCGCCGAATGCCTGTAAACCCTTGTAGACTTGTTTCATATGGAAATTCATCACTAATCAGAATTTCTGCAGGTTGAATGCGTTGTAACTCGCTGAGCAATTCAGTAATACTGCCTACCTCACTGATACAAAAACGCCCCCCACTTAAGTCCAAATAAGCGATACCGAAATTGTCATCCTGGTTAAAATCGACTGAGCAAAGCAGATTGTCACGACGAGCTTCTAAAAAAGCTTCATCAGTAAGTGTACCTGGCGTAACAACTCGAACTACCTTTCTTTCTACTGGGCCTTTGCTTGTGGCTGGGTCACCCGTTTGTTCGCATACGGCAACCGAAATACCTGTTCGGACTAATTTGGCGATGTAATTTTCAGCAGCATGAAAAGGGATACCTGCCATAGGGATTGGGTTGCCGCCGGATTTTCCTCGGGCGGTTAGGGTGATATCAAGAATTTCTGAAGCTTTTTTGGCGTCATCAAAAAACATCTCATAGAAATCACCCATACGATAAAACACTAATTCATTTGGGTGTTCTTTTTTGATTTTAAAGAACTGCTGCATCAT
>Ga0209290_1000091_pt1 | contig 84241 bp, 78 predicted proteins | sample EN1Hudsemesocosm_2_FD_184632 | JGI IMG/M metagenome (GOLD analysis project Ga0209290, IMG submission 184632) | Methane-oxidizing microbial communities from mesocosms in the Hudson Canyon - EN10B Hudson Canyon (SPAdes) (version 2) | ecosystem: Environmental > Aquatic > Marine > Cold seeps... | reverse complement strand
AACGCTTGGAAGTTAACGTGCTCTTCTAATTTTTGGAGAATATCACCTAATTTATCCAACTTAGTTTCGCGTTCTTCAGCTGCAAACAAACTTGTTTTTATCATTTTAGAGGGACTCAATTAGGGGAGTTAGAAGTGCTTTATTTTATCATTTTTCGGATGAGGTTTTTCGAGGTTCCCTATAGTCTTTTGTCCGAAATATTTTTTCACATTTCATATCTTTAGGTGAAACCCAAGGTATTTTACCTACCCAAAACAAAATATTTGATTTACTCGGTGTTCCACCACCAGACCATTTACCAACTTGTCCAAGAGAACTAACTTCCCACCCTACAGGAATCCGACCCACAGCCGAATCCTTAAATTCTGTATGCCCAATGCCTTTGGTCAATAACTCATCCATCATGCCTTTTTTCAAATCTTTGAGTTTATTGATTTGAGTTTCAGTAGTTTCGATGACTTCATCAACTGATGTTAGGATTTTGGCTATTTTTTGTTGTTCTGGGAGTGGTGGTAAAGGAATTTCAAAATCTCGAACTTGTTTTAAACTTAAACTTGGTTGTGCTTGAATCGTAATTTCTATTGCAATTTGTTTTTGGATTGTATATTGAATCAAATATGCAAGAAATTTAGTTTTAATTTTGTCTGGTAAAGGTCGTATAAGTGCTACATTCTGATTTATATTTGCAGGTAGAATTGCCTTTTTTACAATGAATGATGCACCTATACTGCCGACTATTGAAATTATACAATCATCTGCTTTTAATATAGACCTAGAAAGATAGTTATGAGCGTCTAATGATATGTATTTAGTATCTTTATTTATGAAAATTCCATTTAAGGATGCATTATTCCCTCTGAGAAAAAACACCTTACTTTTATCTTCAGCGGATAAGTAAGGAAACCCATAGGTAGTAGGTGTTGCTCCTTTTGTTATCAAGCCTGAAACATTAGATAAAGTTACGACATCCCACCCATCAGGCAATCCATTATTCATACAGTCCCTCATTAATTAATCAATCTTTTTACAATTTTGGCGCAAACATTCCGCTAATTCATCACGTTGCATCGTGTTGATTGTCACTGCAATCACCCACTTATATAAATCTGCATTACTCATCATGGGCTTAATACCATTTTTAACTAAAAATACCAACATACACGCCGTTGCTGTGCGTTTATTGCCATCTAAGAATGGATGGTTATTCGCTATCGAATAACAGTATTGTGCCGCCGCTTGGTAAATATCCTGCGTATAGTCCCAAGTTTGTCTTGGTGCCCCTAATGCGGATTCCAATAACCCCTTATCTCGAATACCATTAATACCACCAAAACGTTGCACCTGTTGTTGGTGAATTTTTAATGCTAAAGGTGAAGAAATAAAAAAGTGCTGGTTCATTATTGTGCTAACTTTTCAAATGTTTCGGAATATTGTTCCATTAATTGCTCGTGAATCAATAAAGCATCGTCTTCATCGGTTTGTGGTTTCTTGCGATTTTGTAAGGCTTGTTTAACAACACCTTCAACAAAAACGTCGGGATCAGCTAAACTTTTAAGTTGCTGTATGGTTGTTTCGGATAAATTAAGACTGATTTGCATAATAATCTCCTCGTTTGCTTATGCTTGAATATAACCCAATTCCTGCAAATAGGCATTCATTTCAGATTCAGCGGTATTCACTTTTTGATTGATATTTATTGTTAAGAACCTCTATATACCTCATCATGAGTGCCTATATCAACTAAGGTTAATTTATCATCTTGAATTAACAGAATAAAGACCAATCTATATTCATAAGTTAGACTGCACGCATGAAATTCTTTTAAATGTCCTTTCAATTTATGTGTCTTTAAAGATGAGTCAAAAGGTTCAACTGCTAAAGCTTTTAGTGCTTGCGCATACTTACCAAGTAAGTCAGGGTGTTTTTTAAAAAATTTACGCTCTTTCTTGCCGTAAAAATCCGTTTTAACTAATTTCATGCTTTAACTGTTCTATATACTGGTCAATATCACCTATTTCAGTCATCCCTGTTTTATCACCCCGTTTCACTTGCGCTAAAGCATCTAAACAGGCTTGCTTATCAATTTTAAACAGCTTATCACTCTGTTTCTGTGGTGGGTAGCTTAATGCCTTTAACCTACTCTCAAACGCTTCAACCTGTTGTTCAATAATAGCCGCTGGTATATCATCAGGTGCATTAATAATAATTTGCATAATAATCTCCTCGTTTGCTTATGCTTGAATATAACCCAATTCCTGCAAATAGGCATTCATTTCAGATTCAGCGGTATCAATAAATTCTCTAATGGATTCTTTGCTTTCTATTTCAGGCTTAAATTCATAGTAATCTGAATCTTGTTTATTGAATACCTTGCTTACATCAAAGCCATTCAATAATTCTTGCATATAATCTTCTTCCACTTCTTTAATGGGTATGCCACCACGTAGAATCGCTTTAACGTCAAAGCTTTCAGCAGGTGGCGAGGTATCAGCGTAGCGTCTTATATTTAAGTTGTAATCGTTTTCTTGAATTTCAGCCAGTTCAACCACTTTAGAATAACGCTTAATGGTTTGGTATTGATTAAAGGTATCAACAATCGTAGCTATATCGCTATCACGTAGTTTATTCTGGTTTTTGCCTTCTTGGAATTCCAATTCAGCATTGATAAAGATGACGTTACCTTTTCTATCAGCGGCTTTCTGCTTATTAATAATCAACAAGCAAGCGGGAATACCTGTGCCATAAAATAAGCCAGACGGTAAGCCAATAACGGCTTCTAACAAGTCATCTTCTAATATGCCTTGTCTAATCGCTTTCTCACTACTGCCACGAAATAACACACCATGCGGCATAACCACGCCCATTTTACCTTCGGCATTGAGTGAAGCTATCATGTGCTGAACAAACGCCAAATCACCTGCATCTTTTGGCGGTGTGCCATAAGGAAAACGACCAAAGGCATCATTATCAGCAGATTCTTTACCCCATTTTTTCAATGAAAATGGCGGGTTGGCTATGACTCTATCAAATAGCATTAATTCGCCATCTTTTAGATGTTGTGGATTACCTAAGGTGTCGCCTTTTCTTATATCAGCATTGAATACGCCATGTAAAAACATATTCATCTTACAAATAGCCCACGTATTCAAGTTCATTTCCTGACCATACAAGGATAAATTTGCCGCGTTTTCATTCTGCTGGATTAAGTAATTACGCGTTTGAATCAACATACCACCCGAACCACTGGTGGGGTCATAAATTCGCATACCCGCATGAGGATTCAATAATGTCACTAAAAGTCTAACAACTTCGCTGGGGGTATAAAATTCACCCCCTTTTTTACCTGCGGAATCGGCAAACATTTTAATCAAGTATTCATAAGCAGAACCTAACAAATCAGGCTGTTCAAAATCTGAATTTCTTAATCGATATTTGCTGAAATGTGAGAGTAAATCACGTAACTTGGTATCTGATAATTTATTCTTGATATTGAAATCAATGGATACCAATACGCCTTCCAGCATGGCGTTATGTTCTTCTATGGATTCAGTGGCTTTATTGAGTTCTGAACCTATATCGTGTTTTAAGTCCTTTAACGTTCCCCAACGCGCCTTCTCAGGAACAAAGAAAGTTTTATCGTATTCATCCTCATCTTGAGCCAGTGATTCAGCTTGTTCAGGTGACTTCCCTTTACCAATATAATAGGCAATGACTTTTTCTTGTTCTTCTTCAAATGAGTCAGATAGACGCTTGAGGAACATCATGCCAAAGATGTAATCCTTAAATTCACTAGCATCCATATTGCCACGTAAAATGTCAGCGGTTTCCCATAAAAAAGATTCGAGTTGTTGCAGGGTTATTTTTTGTTCTTCTTCCATGTATATTTAAACCAATTAGGGGATTAGATACCGTCTATTTTAGTTGAATATGGGAGAGGTGGGGGGATTAGTTGATTGATAGAGAGCACAGAAATTTATTTGTATTCACTCAAAAAATAACCACATACAATTTAATACTTCGAAATTTTGTGACGATTTAAATGGTCAAGTGGATTTTTGGTTACAGCTTTGCTTCAAAATAATGTAGTAATGTTCGCACAATATTTATTACTAAGACTGCCTCTGCTGTGCCTAATAAATTCTCATTAGGATGCGCTACACTTTTATGGTTCCGAATAGGATTCAAAGAGTCCAGTATAGTTGCCATAGCTTTTGTCACTTTCGATATTTCAGTTCCCGATGATTCTATATTTTTGAGAGCTGGAACATTTTCACGCAATAATTTGTATAGTTGTGTTATCCCTGAGTCAGTTGGGAAACTAATTTGATGTTGCTCACACTGAGCCATCAAATAACCATGAAGAGCTGTATGTAGTCGGTCTACCGCACTAATAGGGGTGTTGGACTGAATCAGTGTTTCAGCGTCTTTTAATGCTGTTTCCACTACTTCTCTAGCAGAAACAGATATTGGTGTAAATTTTGGTATATAACTTGAGTCATTATAAAACTCCTTATATGCAACACTATCCTTGGATTTTATCCATTTTTTTATGTTCTCGTTTTTAAGGAGAACATCGTAATTCTCTGGGCTGGATTGAAATATAGACTCCAGCACATTAAACACGCAACCCTCATAATCATCATCGCCCCAGTTAAGACTACGAAGTAAACGAGTATGTTTATTTATTATATTTGGGTCATCTATTTCATAGGCTAATTCTTTCCAGTTACCTTCACTAAAAGTCGCAGAAATAGCTCTTTTTAAAATAGGGATAATTCTATTAATTTGTTCAAAATCTATTGGGTTATTAATATGCATTTCCTTCATAAACTGTGCCTAACTGCATTATTATCAAGCATATCTGCCTTGATACTATCTGTAATTTCCATCATAGCTCCCCCATCGCAGGTTGCGCAATTATCTTAGATTTTTTGCTCTGTTAATCGACATTGAGCCTAGATAATTAGACACCTTAGATTCAATCTCAGTGTATGGGATTTATTGGGGGGAGGCTTTTTTTTTGCTACAACTGCAAACAGAAAATTACTATTTACAGTTAGCAATGTGTTATTTCCATATCCTAAACTTATCGAATTCAATGAAATCAAGTTTCAATTTCTCAATCAATTCCTTTTTTTGTTTAATGGAGCTAGATTTACCATATCTGTCATAGGTGATTGAAGTCGTTGTAGACTTGTGGCCAACAATCTCAGCAACACGATATTCATCGATACTGCCCAATTGCTTGTAATAATTACTAAATGTATGTCTGAGTGAGTGAAAGGTCTTTTGCTCCGAATCTAATTGACCAACATTTACATTCTTCCTATATGTGCGATTAAACCATTTTGAAAATGCCCGACTATACCCATCCCTTGATTCTGTAAGTTCAGGAAATAATCTAACCTCTTTGCCTCGCAAAGTTTCAACAAAGTCTAATAGTTTTAATCGTTTAATGAGTATTGAATGAATGGGGACTTGTCTTTTCGAGTTAAGTGTTTTTAATTTCTTACTATCATTTTCATTAAAATCAATAACCCAAACACCATCAATCTCCTTAATGTCAGACACATATAATTGACAAAGTTCATTGATACGAGCACCGGTAAATAATCCCAACAATGGAATCCAATACTGACTTGCTGTTCGATGCATATTCCTAAAGTAATATTCATTATTGAACAATAACTTTAAGTCATCCTCCGTAAAAACATCTCTATCCTGTGAAACAGCTTTGGTTTTTTTGATGACACCATGAAGTGGTGTTTTTAATGATGAATCACAATATCCATTCTGTGCCATCCAATCCAAGAAAGTGCTAATCTTGGCGAAGTGATTTTGAATAGTAATATTGCTCAGTAAATCACTTTTCGGAATATCAGAATTAAGTAGTTCTACAATAGATTTATCTTTGTATTGTTTGACCTTACGTCTATTCGCAGGAATTCTAAATAACGACTCTTTATATTTTATTACATTCTGTTTTGTTAATTGGCTAACCTTTTTATCACCAACAAGTTCAATAAATAAAGAAATCTTAGGTCTATAATCTTTATGTTCAGTAGATTCCCTTTGTTTTTCTCCCCAATTGATTCTCTTCTCAACAATAAATTTATCGGTCAGTTCAGATAGAAGGGGAGAATAAACCTCTTCTGTTGTTTGAGTTTGGAGGGTGGCAGGTTGTGTTTGATGCTCCAGAGTTTCGTTATAGGCTCTCAGGGCACTTTCCTCAGAAAAATTTAATGATTCAATGAATTGTTGGATTTCAACGGCATCATCGCTATCAAGTTGATCTAATTTTTGATAGATTAATTTACCGCAGTGAAAGTCCTCATTGAGTATTTCTGCTTCATCTTCCCATTGAAAATCATTTTCTTCCATTTTAATCCACCATAACCTTGCTTTTTTTAATGCTATCACACGAGTGGTTGTTTTTAATGATTTTCTAAATAATTTTCTTTTTTGGCTCTGAGTGAATTTCTTTGGTATTTGAATTTGAAAATACCATATCCCATGTCGGGATTTGAGTAAATAAGATGGGTTTTGAACTGTCATTGTATCTCACTTGTGTATCTCACCAGTGAAAATCAATGAAAATTCATATAAAAAACCACTTATATATCAAGTGGTTATATTAGAATCCTGTGGACGGGGGCAATCGAATAGGTAATATAAGCATTTGATTTTAATCCTAAATGTTGTATGAGAATTATTGCGATACCGTAAGCGGTACCGTAATAGATTTACACTACTTTTTGGGTAATGGTTTTATGTATCTATTTATACTTCAATCGTAGCAGGTAATGGGTATAGATGGATAGTGTGTTTTATTTAGTCGAGCCGCTGAAGGCGAATGATGACTTTACAATATAGCAACAGAGTTATGATTAAATTCCTCGTTAAGGAACTTAACTGCCGTCTAGATTATTGACCGTCATCATTTGACTGAAGTGGCAATCTTTTAGATTTTGAATAATAAATGAATTCTTATAGTTACTCCTTTCTAGCTAATTGGTATTCACCGAATTTTTAACAGAATCGCAAATTTACGATTAGACGATGAAGATTGGTAACACACGCCGTTAGAACGAAGTTCTAACGGCACGGAGGATGATTTAAAACCCTGCCGCGACATACGTTGTGCTGTCATAAGTGAATTCTGCTACTTCTCCATTAATTTCCAAGTCACGCGCATAGGCTTCATGGTTGAAATAACATTGAAGTGTTTCAGGTAAGCTATCAATGACTCCAGAATCATTAACCGATTCATACGCATAGTCAGAAAGTGAGCACTGCTGAATATAGCCATCAGAGTTGAGATTATCTAAAGCCTCTTGAGTATTTTGGTTTAAATTATCACAGCGATAAAATAGTTCTGTTTGTTCGGCTTCTGGTAAGTCTTCAATCTCATCAAACCATTTTTTCAGTGTGCATTGCGTAATATCACACGCACTAAAGAGCTGACATAGATCCCCATCAATGAATTCAATCTCGAATTCTTCGACAGGATAACCGCAATCATTAATTAACTGAGATGATCTTGTTTCGTATTCTTCATAAGATGAGAAGTAAAAACCTTGAACGCTTGTATCGTATGGGTTAGCAAATAATTCAGACATGATTGTATTCCTTTTTGTTAAAGCAAAAAAAAGCCCTGACTCCCTCTAATAGGGAGACAAGGCTTAAAGTGGTCGGGCTAGATTGCCCTGAGTGGTTAAATGATTTTCAGATTCAGATAAGGATTGAGCTGTACTCAATCACTTATCGTTCTCTATACGAGGTTGATACTCTATTAATAATGGCTTGGCTCTGAACAGATTGCGCCAACTAATGAGTGACGTGATCTTAGAGAGTACAAACAGCACAATTTCTTTAGTGCTACCTAAAACGTGATGCCACACCTTTTGTATCGTTCCTCGCTGATAAATAACGGTGACAACTTTGTCATCATTTAATTGGATAATGATTTCAGCATCGGCAGTATTAATACGAATAGAGCCGCCTTCACTAGATAAAGCTTCTTCAATCATTAAATTTAATTGCTCATTAAGTTGAGTAAATGGGTTCATGGTAATTCTCCTAAAGGTATAAAAATAAAGCGCACCAGTTTCTTACATGCGCACGAAAGCTCACGGCATAAGACAATGCAGTGAATAAGTAGTACTAGATTTTGTTTAGAGTATTCCTAGAAGTAGGAATTGATGGCAGAGTAAGCCAATAACAGACAGGACATCTGTTAATAAATAAAAATAACTACAGCAAGCCTTTCTCGGCAAGCGAGGTAGTGTTAGATCCACCAACAATAATATGATCAAGGACACGAATATCTACTAGGGCTAACGATTGTTTAAGCTTGGCAGTAATAGACAAATCAGCCTGACTGGGATCAGCAATCCCAGACGGGTGATTATGAGCAAAGATAACCGCCGCTGAGTTGTGCTGAAGGCATGATTTAACAACGTCTCTAGGATAGACACTAGCGCCATCTATCGTGCCGTAAAACAGCTCCTCATAAGCAAGCACTTGATGCTGATTATCAAGATGAATACAGCTAAATACCTCGCTTTCATAGTTGGCTAACTTAGAGATAAGATAATTCTTAGTCATCTCAGGTGACGTTAAAACAGACTCACGTTTAAAGTGATTATCTAATAACAAACTCATGGCAGAACACAACTGCTCCAATGACATGGGCGCAGTGGTTTGGAACTGATTAAGGCCATATTGAACAAGCGGAATGTTTTCAGCAACAAAGTTAATAGAGTTTAGATTTGTATTAATAGATTTCATGATAGTAGTCCTGTAAATGAAATAAAGAATAAGCAGTCGAATGCAAGGAAACGACTAAGATTGAGGTGTACAGAAAAAGGGTGGGGGCAAGTTCAAGAGGCCACCCCCTTTATAGAGCAAGCTAATGCTCTCTATACACACTAGGTACAGGGGTGGGGGCAGTCATCTGAATATTAGGAATCAGCTAGTAACTTCAGTCTCAAAATATTTTATAAACAAAAAAACAAAATAAATGGGGAAACAAATGTTTGGCGCATTATTAAATGTGTCACTGTTTATGACAGGCACACGAAAGCACACCGCATAAATGCAGTGCAGTAAAAATAATTGTTAAGTTGTATAGAAACTTTTGGCTGCTGACGAGTTGCAAGTTTTCAATGCTGAATTGACATGGTTGCATTAGGCAACCATAATGCTATCTACTTATTTTCCTAGATTACTTTATTCTTATGCCTGCCTTAACGATAAAAAATATTCCAGTCGATTTATACGAAGAATTAAAATTAACGGCTGAACAGCACCATAGAAGCATTAATAGTGAAGTGATTATGTGCCTGAAGCAAAAACTATTTCCGAGTAAATCTTCTACACAAGATAAGCTTTCAAGTATTCAGGCTCTTCGCTCTCAAATTAAACCAGATATGATTACACCAGAAGAGATAGGGCAAGCGATTAATGAAGGCCGATCATGATTGTTGCAGATACAAATATCATTTCGTATCTGTTATTGCCTACCTCGTATTCAGACTCAGTAGATAAACTTTTTACACAAGATTCTAACTGGATTGCGCCAAGCTTATGGAAAAGTGAATTTCGTAATGTATTAGCCCTGTACCTTAGAAAAGAAATCATTACTTTTGATAAAGCCCTGCAACTTCAAGAAACAGCAGAGTCTATTATGAGTAATAATGAATTTGACGTGAGTTCCTCTCAAGTTTTAGCACTTGTTAATCAGAGTAACTGTTCAGCCTATGACTGTGAATTTATTGCCTTAGCAAAACACCAAAATATTCCTCTTGTGACACAAGATAAAAAAGTATTACGAGAGTTCCCAGATAGCACGCTATCCATAGCGTGTTTTATTGAGCAGACTAGCTAGCAGTCGTTTTAGTAATAACAAACAGAGTGCTGAAGATACTGCATTACACCAGTTGCGGTCTGCAAAATATAGGGTTAAAAAGTGGCTATACAGCCATTAATCTGATTATGGTGTGCTTCTCTACTAATGATATGGGAGGCTTATACGCGACCATAGGGCTGTGCAATATCAATAATAAGCCCATGCCATCGGGTGTAGAGGTGCGCTTTTTCAGAAAAGAGTTAGACTTATCTCACCTATTTAGGGGTAAGCGTTCTACTTTGCAAGAATGCAATATATCGTGCTGGTACTTATGACAAAAATTCCAATAGAAGCGAAGCCATTTTTTGTAAGCGGCTCTATGTTCGTCAAAGACTTTTTCAACAAAAGACTGTCAAATTTTTGTAGTAATTTTGTTGGCAGTTTTAGCATTGCAATTGCATGTTGTTCAGATCTTGTTACGGTGTAGATAATGTATGTTATCTAGTTTAGTACTACAAGGCTAATGGCCTTTCTCTTGTTAATTTTTATTGGGTAGCGTAAAGTTAACTGGATCGAGACAATAACTTGTTAGGTTTTAAGTGTCGTAATGGTCAGGTATTTTGTGTATATAACAATTGAGATAAGAAAGGGGGGTTAATATGAAAAAAATATTTACTGGAGTTGGAGTTTTGGTGGTTATATTATCAATATTCAATCCATCGTTTTTTTTTGGCGCAAGTTACGAGGTTGATGAGCAAGGTAATGTAATAAAAGTTGTCGAACATGATTTAATTAATAAAATAGAGTATTTCTTCACGGGTAGAGGTTCGGTTGTTAATAATGGCCAAATTCTTATAGAATCGCAAACAGGTATTTTTGACCGGCTGTTTCCTGAAACTGAAAATTTGCCAGATTAGTGGTTGAGATTTATGTTGAAAATTAAATTAATCCTAGTATTTTTGGTTATTAATTCTACGGCTGTTTATGCTATATCAGAAGTAAAAGATCCAGATATTTTTTTTCAGGTAGGGCGCATATACTGTCAGGTTACTCATCCTATTGAGTGGTGGGTAAAATCAGATTACATAAAAGAAAATCCTAGAGCAAGAAGAGTATCAACTTGTGAAAAACAGCATGTAATTCAACAACAATATGGTGGCTCAAATGAGCTAAATACTGTTTGGTGGCCTGCATCTCAGCATAATAGAACTGACAACTGGAAGGAAAGACCTTGGCAATCAAAGAAACCTTTTTGGTTGGATGCTGGGTTTACAGGTGACTCCTCAGACTCCCTGTATAGTGCATATATGATGGGAACATGGGGCATAACTTATTCTGCATTTATGTTCGATTATAACGGTAAAAATAGTGAACTTATCGCCTTTAAATTTGATGGAGTTTCTAATGCTTTGTATTATATTTCATGGGTAGTGAATATACCGCAAAAATTTATTCATCAACTGGCATATATTATAGATAAAGGCCACTATTTATTACTAGGCGACCTTTTTATTCAAGTATTTATTACATTAATTGAAGCAATTATAGGATTATGGCTTTCTTTATTTGGTGTTATTGTGGGAACAATTTTAAACCCTATAGATACGGTTGCAGCTATTCCAGGAGGAATATTTTTATTTTTTGATACGCTGTTTACAGCTATCTGGAATATAATTACAGGAATTTTAGCTATCATTACTTCACTGGCTTAATCGGAGCGAGAGCTAATATGAAGCAGTTCTTAAGGTATCAAATATCTGGAAGTGTATATATATTATGGGTTATTATATTTTATTATGGGCGGTTTGCTAATAATTTTGATGACCTTCTTTGTTACTTAAGTGTACTTTTTGTTAGTACAAAAATGATTGCAGGATTAATTGCTACCGCATTACCTTTAGGAGTCTTAATTCATCAATTTTCAGTTTGTATTAAAAATTGGATTGTTGGTTGTATATTCCCTGATTTTAAAGACAGACCTATTGAAAATATAATTAAGAGGCTTGATGCAAAAGAAGAATCTGTTACATATTGCTTAGAAAGAATAAGTAACTTAAACTCATTTTATTATGTGAGGTTTGATAATGGATTATTATCTCCTTTATTGGCTTGGTTAAGTATTCGCTGTTTTTTTGATGGTAGTATAAATTGGTTTTGGGAATTAATTTCTATAGGAGTAGGGTTTGTAACTATAGTTTATTTACCCTTCATTTATTTAGAAATTAAGGAGTATAGACAAATATTGGATAATACCTGTACTGAGACTAGAAAGCTATCTTTAGGAAGCATAAGGACTATACTAAAGAATCATCGTTTTATTGCTGCATTTAAGAAATTTTGGCTCTTCCATATTTCGCGGGGTAAAATCAACATGTAGTTTTGCATGCAATGCAACATGCATAAAAATTTCTTTAGTCAATTGATTTAATAAGGGATTTTATGGGTTACGATTTACCTAAAATACCTACTAATCCTAGATGTAGTGATCACCCCACGAAATCGGGAAGAGCCAAAATTTTTCGCCCTTTGTTACGTCAAGTTATTTGGTCGCTAGATTTTAGGGCATCTCCTTACACACATCTTTTTACTAATTAAATATCAACGACTTACAGGAATCACCTAAAAGTAGAGAAGTCAGTAAAATAAGGGGATACAGCCAATTGTATAAAAATCATACAATTACGTAAGTCATTGATTTTAGGTTATTATGATACTTGTGTGTAAGGAGATGATTTTAGGGGTAAAGAATGGCTTTAAATAAAATTGCAATCTTCCTTAGAAGAGACTGGAAAATAAACCGTTTTCGAGAAGTTATTATCTCTACATTCGACTCACCTGATGTTTCAGAAATGGTTTTATGCTCAGGTTTTTTCAAGAGAATAATTATTTCAGGGCTAGTAACAGCTTCTGTAACTTAAATGTAAGTAATGTTAAGGCAAGCTATTCATTATAGCAATGCTTAATTGCTGATTATACAACTATAAGGATATAGACGTTAGTCTGTATTCTTATAGTTTAGTGTTGAACACCAACCACTAAGTTACGTTAGACGTAAGTCTATAAGTAACGTTAATAGATTACTTCATATCAAATATACATAGTCATCTATTAGTGGTAATTGTTTATTACTTTCTATTAGATAGGTGTAGGTATACTAAGTAGTTATTGGGTTCTATTAGAGCAAATAGAGGTTTTATTGAATGGCCTACTCTGAGCGTAGCGAGGGTGTAGGCAAAGTTGTTAGCTTTTGTTTGATATGACGTATTGTGATTACTTAGATGCTATCACGTAATCACTGAAAGCTTTAAAGGGTAATAAATAGAGTTAGATCTTAATGAAGGATTGAATTAAGTTGTCAGTATTAGTAAAAAACAACTATAATATTGTAGCAGTTATTTTACGTAAAGTATATAGTAAGAGCTATAGCCTAATTTACAGTTCAGTACTCATGTGGTGTGCAGGAAATAAAACTTTTAAAAGGTACTCTTTAGACCGCAAGCAATGCCAGCCTAGCTGGTAGTGGTTGATTGTGCTATATACTTTGCATACAGAGACATTAAGAGTAATGATTACAAAGGCTAGCTGTCTGCTAGCTTATCAATCTGAAAACAAAAGGCTGGTCAATAAGCCAGCCTTATTAACAAAACCATAACCGCGCAAATAGCTCACCTTCTTTATTCCCTGTATCAGATAGGATGTACATTGATTAGTGAATAATAAGTGTCATCAGAATACTTAAAGACAATGAAATAACGTACTTATAATTTCTGGAAACAGAAACATCAATAGTTAGCATAGAAGACTGATATATAAGCTAATTAAGTAGCCTTAGCTACGTTTAATCATAACAGTTAAGCTTGATGCAGCCTGCTAGACTATGAGCACACAAGGCCACTGGTGCGCCTACATTAAGAGGAAGTTAGACTGCCTACATTTTGTTTGATAGCGTATTACGGTTACTGGTTAAGCTAATTGTCGTCTAACAAAAATTGATAGAAACACTTACTTTAAGCGTTACCGACTACTACCTTCATAAACGGCATAAAGCGCTCTATGTTGATCTGGTTGGTATACGAGGTGTATCACGGAAGTGATTAAGCCTGATAAGCTGATTGCCTGATACTAATAAAATTAACAATACAACTAGGGTAGATGTAAGTCATTGAATACAAATCAATAAGAAAAGACATTTCTCTTACTTATAGAGATAGACGTGTTTTTAATGGATATTGCCTTATTGACTGCGCATTACGTAAATGAATAAGAAACTAGAGAGAACTGAGATACCTAGGGGCTTGCCTGAAAGTCGCAGATAGGGTGCATTTTTTAAAGTAAAGGGACGCGATTATTGCAAGGTAGGTGTAATATTATCGTTTATGTCTTTAGTTTTGTAGCGGGGCTTAAATAGGGTGTAACATCCGTCACACCCGTAATAAAGTATTAAAATTAAGCTGATGTATTTTCAAGAAACATTGTAGAGTTAGTGCTTGTAGTACTTGTTGGGTCTGTTACACCTGTTACACTATTCTCAGGAACATATCGCTTAAAAGCATCAGAAAAGTCATTAAAATGATAACCTCTCATTTGCTTGCTTTCCTTACGGAATTGAACTGATTTTATATGGAATGGTTTAAGTATTTTACTAAGCTGAGCAGCAGTAATATTACGCCCCTTATCATAGTGTTGCCATAGCTTTTCATCATCTTTACTTAGCAGGGATATTAAGTCCATAGTTCCTATAGGTGTACTGGAAAAGCCAAGCAATACTTCGTGAATGTCAGTGAGTAATTGTTCGCCATTGGATAGTGTATCTTCTTGTGAGCTAGATAGCTTCAAGGCTGATTTTATTGCGTCTTCAGTCCAGTTACCCCCTAAGGTATCAGCAATTGCAAGTAGAGGCTCCCAATTATCATTAGCTCTATCATTAAGCTCTGCAATCTCATTGGGAATAAGTCCTTTAAAATTTTCGGTAATACTTAGTGACCAATGGGTCAACTGGTATTGTATAGCTTCAAATAATTTATTATCTGCACGCCGTATATTAACTATTTTCTGGCTAGGTAATTTGCGTTTCATTTCTATAATAATTGAACGATCCATTACTGTTTCAGGTAGATCCCCTATACCAGCAATAACTTTTGGGCACCAAGTTGAGAAATCAGCAGGGTCAAGGCTATCACCTACACAGCGCCGGACAAATGCTAAATCTGGAGAGTGGCCTGAATTGATTATGCCACGCAGCTCATGACTATTGGATGCAAAGGTATCAGCTTCATCAATCACAAGAGTAGGAGAATCTTGTTCAATGGTTCTATACATTGCTGCGGGCGATATATTGCTGGCAGGTATTGGGCTATAACACATTTTTTTTATAACCGTTAATACTGTGGTTTTCCCACAACGCTTTTCAGGGCTGCTAATATTAAGAATAGGAGATATGGTCGCATGCTCATGCAACCAAGTAAACATAATCCATAAAGTGATTGCTACGGATTCATCTTCCTCAAGAACCGTGTACTGATTTACTATCATCTTAATACACTGAGCAAGGTCATCAGGCTTCACCATAGCAGGCTCTTTATTGTCCTCATCCGCCTGTGCATCTGCGATCTCTTTGAATTTTATTAGAACCTGCTGATCCAGTTCAGCAGGTGAAATGTTTAATTTATCCGATTCAGGTACACGAAGTAGGTAGCTCTCTAATATAGGTAGATTTGATAATCGCTCTACTACTTGATCAAGAGTTTCGCTGTCATTTATATTTTCAGCTTCAGCTTCTTTACTTGGAGTACTCATAGTATTGATAGCGTTCATTAGTAGCTCCCTACAATGCTAGTAGATTGATTAATCAGGCTTTCACGCCATGCTGTAACTGCTTCAGCAGGCCAAGCGATACTATTTTCACCTAGTTTTATAGGTCTAGGAAATGAGCCTTTAGCAATCCAGCGGTTAATAGTCGAGCGACTTTTCCCTGTTATAGATTGTACTTCCTTCATATTTAGGAAGTTATGAATCATATTGTTGGAGATTACTTGATTACTTTCATTTATTATTTGTAGCATAAATTTCTCACACATTCAGTTAAATTAAATGCCGTTGGCCAACGATCGAGTAAAGTATGCCGAAAAAAGTCCATTCAGTAATCTGATTTAGTCAGTCAGTAATAACTGAATGACTAAAATATGTTATATTTCAAGTGAGTATATTGATCCCATCCACCTGACTGAATGGGTTAAAGTTTAAAGTCTGATAAGCAGAAGATTATTGTAAGTAATCAAGGGAGAGGTTTTCAGTCCAGGTTAGATTAATTCCATTAATTAGATTAAGGGATTTTAATAATTCAGCCTCTGAGAGTTTTCCTGTCACTTTGCCATCCGTGGGGGATAAAAGGGCAATAAAGGCTAGGCGTTCATTACTTTGATACTTAAGTTTTTTTAATAGCTCATCTCTGCTACCAGTCCTTCGCCACATTTTTACTAAATCTTCTGGGCTATCAAACTCCCATAATTCATTCTTTATCTTTATAAGATCATCTTTAAGGTATAAGTGTTTTGCTTGCTTTCGGGGCGTAATGACACGCCAAATATGCTCAATATGCGCATCTAGCATGCCAGTAAGCGTGCGTAATTCTTTTTTTATGTCTTTATTATCTGTAGACTTAAATGGGTGTTTTCCCATAGGGTGATGCTTAGCATTTAGGTATTTGATGATTTCAGGAGTAATTTTAAGTAAATAAAATTGATCCTCAGAGTCATATTTTCCTTCAAGGCTGAATTCACCAGGATCAGGGGGATTACTTACCGTCGGTTTGTGATGAGGTTGCAGGCTTATATTAGATGAGTCTATTTCTTCTACTACTTGTGGTTTGCTAACGTGGTGACTTTGAGTTTTTGATCTAGGGCTGTAGATATTTTCAGTAGGAGGCACTAATAAGGCGGAAGGTATTTCTATTCCATTATCCTTGGCCTTCAAAATTAGATCATCAAGATCTATAAAGCTATGCGTATACTTAGCATCACCTAGAATAGGGTGAAATATATTGAATTGCCTGTAGTAGTCACATTCGTCCTCGTAGATATCGGCGTCATTATAGTCGTAGAAATTAGTTATACAATTATGATGTGAATGGGTTATTCCTTCTAGTTTTGTAGGTCTATAATGTTTAAGACAAGTATCATCGCTGTCTCTATTAGTAGGTGGTTTTTTATTAGGGTATGTATCCCGAAATATAAACCTTATCCGACCTGGCGCGGCATCATAGGGTGCGTTATTCAATACTTCATAGTAATCTGAAAATGGAGTGATGTATTTTAATTTATCTCTGTACGCTACGAACCAATTAAGGCTGAATTTTTGGAAGTTATTGCCTGATTGGCCGCTTTCAATTATGGCCTTTTGATGGATTTCTTTCCATTCAGTTGGTGGGACCCATAAATACTCTAGGTCAGCTTCAGCTATGTCTAGTTTTTCTACGCCACAAGCTATCCCAAGCCATAGTTCGCGAGGGCTAATATGATGAATATTATTTATTCCTATTAGAGTGATAATTTGATCAAGCTGGGTATAAAGATGAAAGTTTTCATCTACTTTTTCCCATAACCAAAATATAGTAGCTAAGTCTAAATTTTTTCGATAACTCTCTGTGGATTTATGCCATAAATCTAAATTATTATTCTTAAGTTGAGTCATGTTAATTACATTAAAAGTTCTAAAAAATAGAATGCTGATAATCTATGTTGTCAGCCAGATAGAAAATATAATCGCTTAAATCGATGTATGTGTCTACAGCTTATAACTTAGCTTTTGTTATTTATTGAGTTTAATGCAAATCGCAGTGGCGACTTTCAGACTGTATCTATTAAGGCGAGTACAGATTTCTACGGTTGAGAGTTAAGCGAGGAGTGTGTAAATTATAAGAGCCCAGATTTTTATAGCTGAGCTCGTTAAGTAGGCTAAGAAGCTTTTTTTGCTACCCAATCTTGTAGTGATATAACTTCGGCACCATTTTTGAGTTTGTCTAAATAATCAGCCCAGCCTTGCATCATTTTTCGTCTTTCAGGTAGGTAATCCGCATAGTTATAAGCGGCTCTTATTTCATCACGTTCAGCATGAGCGAGTTGTCGCTCAATTGCATCACGGTTCCAGCCCATTTCATTAAGACGGGTTGAAGCAATGCTTCTAAATCCATGACCAGTCATTTCATCTTTAGTGTAGCCAAGTCGTCTTAATGCTCCGTTAACCGTATTTTCACTCATAGGTCGTGATGATGAGCGGATACCAGGGAATACATATTTTCCATTTCCAGTTAAGGGTTGAAGTTCAGCAAGAATGTGTAAAACTTGATCTGATAAGGGAACAATATGAACAGATTTCATTTTCATTTTTTCAGCAGGAATACGCCATTCTTTAGCATCATAATCAAATTCTGACCATTCAGCATGTCTTAGTTCACCGGGGCGAACAAAAACAAGAGGGGCAATTTGTAGAGCGCACCTAGTTATTAGAGAGCCACTATATCCATCAATCGCTCTGAGTAAGGCGGCAATTTTTGAAGGCTCAATAATGCTGGCATGATGTTTTTCTTTAGTAGGCTGTAGAGCTCCTTTTAGAGCGCTAGATGGGTCTTGTTCAGCTCGGTCAGTAGCAATGGCATACCTAAATATCTGACCACAGTTTTGCTGTATTCTATGTGCTGTTTCAATTGCTCCTCTACTCTCAATTCGCCTAAGGGTGGCCAGTAATGTGGATGCTTTGATCTCGTCTATTTGCATTGAGCCTAGCCAAGGAAAAACATCTTTTTCTAAGCGTCTATATATACGACTGCTATGGCTTGTAGACCAAGACTGAGATTGTTGAGAGAACCATTCATTTGCAACAGCTTCAAAGCTATTTTTTAAGGTGCTTTCTTTTTGAGTCTTACGGTGGGTGTTAGGGTCAATTCCATTTGCAATTAACTCTTTAGCATCCGCTAATAATTTTCTTGCATCTTTTAGTTTTATAGCTGGATATTTACCAATAGCGTGGGTATTGCGTTTCTTGTTGAGACTGAATTCTAGTCTCCATAATTTAGAGCCATTGGGTTTTACTAATAAGTACATACCCTGGCCGTCGGTAAGCTTGTATTGCTTCTCGCGGGGCTTGGCGTGCCTGATCTGCGTGTCTGTTAATTTCATTTTACGGTACCTAAAAAGTAGGTACTATAAAATACCGTAATATGTACCGTAAAGAGTACGGTATAGGATGATATAAGATGAAACAGGATGGGACAAAGATTACCCTTGAATGTACCGCACTGACTGCGGTGTGGTACATCATGGGATTTGTTGAAACAGAAATTTGGTGGAGACGGGGGGAATCGAACCCCCGTCCGTAAGCACTCCGCCTTTGGATCTACATGTTTATTCCGCGCTTTTGATTTAACTAACAGCTACCCGTCGGACCAAGATACTATTAGCGATTTCGATTGGGTTTAGCGTGTTTGAACTCCGAACTAAGTTCTTAACGCGATCTTATGTAAAGTGACTCCTGAATGTTCCGAGGAACTCTACCCGCATAAGCACAGATAGTCAGGAGAATGGTGCTGTGTTTAAGCAGCTAAAGCCATTGAGTAGTTTTCGTCATTTGCGAATACTTAATTGTCAGTAGATTTTACGAGGTGTACTGTCCTCGACATGCACCTAAGGTTTTGCTACCCACGTCGAAACCAGGTCGTCCCCTTTGGAATGGATCATTATAGAGGAATGTTAGCCAAGTTGACTATAAAAATAAAACTTTTTTACTAAACTGTGAACTATAATATTCTATTGAACTGTAATATTGTATTATTTGGGTTCTTGGATTAATTAAACGCACGGATATTATGAAAAACAAGATTGCACCGACTAACAATGAACGTGTCATGGCGGATGATGAATTTATTGTTTCAAAAACAGATGCGACAGGTAGGTTAACTTACGGTAATCGGATATTTATTGATTATTCTGGGTATTCTGAGCAGGAATTGTTGGGCCAGCAGCATAATATTATAAGGCATCCAGATATGCCGCGAGCGGTGTTTCATTTATTGTGGTCAACTTTAAAGTCAGGTAATGAGTTTTTTGGGTATGTGAAAAATATGTCTAAAGATGGATCTTTTTACTGGGTATTTGCCAATGTGACGCCGAGTTACTCTAACTCAGGCGCTAATGTAAAGGATATTAGTGGTTTTTTTTCGGTCAGGCGTAAACCCGATCCTGGGAAATTAAGAATTATTGATGCTTTATATAAGGAAATGCTTGTGGCAGAGCAAGCGGCAGGGACGAGTGCTGCCATTGCTGCGGGCACAAAAGTATTGATGGATGTGGTTAATAAAACAGGAAAAGACTATCGTGAATTCATTCTTTCTATTTAATGGTAAAAATAGCATTTTATTGCTTGTTGCGATCCAATGTTTTTTGACAGTTGAATCGTTTATTTTGAATGGTATTGAGTTAACTCATATTATTTCAAACTTGCTTGCTTTTTTTGTGGCTTATTTGTTTTTTAGACAATCAAATAGGGAGCAACATATTGTAAAGTCCATGTTTAAAATGGCGGACGGTATTTCTAATGGAAAATTAGAGTATCGAATTACAAAAATTGACCCGAAAGCTGAGTTAGGGCCTATTGCATGGAATTTTAATGAGGCTTTAGATCAGGTGGAAGCGTATATGCGTGAAGTGAATACCTGTTTCCAAGCGGCAGAAAACCATAACTTTTATCGTAAAGCGCAATTGGGAGGCATTAATGGCGATTTTTCTGCAGGCCTACAAAAAATTGATGCTTCTCTGGGAATGATGGAACAAAATTATTTCAATACGGTTCGTGGTGAGTTGTTTTCTCAATTAGGACAAATGAAAACGGAGAATTTATTAACTAGCTTGCACCGCACTCAGGTTGATTTAACGCGAATTGCTAATGAAATGGAGGTTGTTGAAGAGATTACTAAAAATTCATCTGAAATTTCATCAGCCAGTCAATCTTCTTTAGGAACGGTAATTGACCAGCTAACACAGATTATTACTAAGATTAGCTCAATGAAAGAGTCTTCATTAGAGTTAAACGAAAGTAGTAAGGAAATTACTGATGTCACTTCGTTAATTACAAAAATTGCCGATCAAACTAATTTGCTTGCTTTAAATGCGGCTATTGAGGCGGCGCGTGCTGGTGAGCATGGCCGTGGTTTTGCCGTGGTTGCAGATGAAGTACGTACCTTAGCTGAAAATACGAAAGCTGCGACAGCAAAAATTAATACCACGATTGAAAAATTTACGCATGCAACAAAGATTATTGTTGAAGATACTGAAGACATGGCGAGTATGACGGATGATTCTAAAGTTGCTATTAGTGAATTTGAGCTAAGTATTTCTAAAGTAGCGGAAATTTCTTTAGAGACTTACACAAAGGTCAATATCACGCAAATGATTAGTGAGATTTCATTGGCAAAAGTGCAGCAAATGATCTTTTTACAACAAGGGTATAGAGCGGTAGAGGTGGGTTTGGATTCTGATGCTGCACGTGCCATACAAGTGGATCATAGACATTGTGAGGTTGGGAAGTGGCTATTTTCAGGTAAAGGGGCTGAACATTATCAGCATTTACCCGCGTATTCGGAAATTGAATATCCACATGAAATTGTGCATAAATGTATGGATCTTGCGATGCATTATTTAGCTCAGCCGTGGCAGGCAGATAGAGCAATTCAAGCACAGATTATTGATAATTTTGAAGCGGTAGAGCTTAATAGTTCATTAATGAATGAAAAATTTGATTTACTTTTAGGTCAGAAGCAACAGTTTGAAGGTGGGGTTTCTGAAGAAGAAAGTGAAATTGACCTATTTTAAGGTGGGTGGTTGATAAGAGTATAAGCTGAATTTGCTTGAGTAAATTCAGCTTATTACTTAAAGGTATATAGCCCTGTTTAGGCTGTTTATTAAGTTATTTGAAATGATGCGTGGGGCATGTTTCATCACGTAAACTTATGATTGGCCAGTCTGAATTTTCTGCGTGCTGTTTTAAGGTATCATCAGGATTAACAGCAACGGGATGAGTCACTAGTTTAAGTAAGGGCAAATCATTATGCGAATCACTATAAAACCAACTATCGTCTAAAGATAGGCCGGTTTTTGTTAACCATTGCTCTAAACGGATGACTTTTCCGTCTTGGAAGCAGGGTGTTCCTGCTACTTTTCCTGTAAATTGGCCTTCAATTAATTCAGGAGTCGTCGCTAATAAATTAGGAATGCCATACAGTTTTACAATAGGGGCGGTCACAAAAGAATTAGTCGCAGTGATGACCAGTAAAGTATCGCCGCGTTCATAATGTTTTTTGATGAGTGCTTGCGCTGGCTTTAACAGAATAGGCTGTATGACATTAATCATGAATTGCGCCCGCCAATTCTGTAAATCTTCTAGGCTGTTATCTGCTAATGGCTTGAGTGAAAACTCAAGAAATTCATGAATATCTAAACAGCCGTCTTTGTATTCTTGATAAAACCGGTCATTTTCTTGTGCATAATAAGTTGCATCAACAATGCCTTGGTCAACCAAGAATTGTCCCCAGAGATAATCGCTATCATCTGCTAGTAAGGTATTGTCTAAATCAAAAATAGCTAAACTCATTATGGATTTTTCCGCTGATAGTTTTAATGAAGAGGGATAGCATCACTTAGTGATTTGTGGAACAATGGTATCAATTAAGTAACGCGTGCGAATAAAAGGCTTTGATGCTTTTATTCCTCATGTTCGAAAGCCAAGATTTTACCATAGGAGAGTCTTGGCGCGAACAGTAAAGAAATAGGTTTTAAAATGATAGACTCAAAAGGATACCGGTCGAATGTCGGCATCATCCTTTGTAATGCAAAAGGACATGTATTTTGGGCGAAGCGTGCGCGCGTAAATTCTTGGCAGTTTCCTCAGGGCGGGATAGAGTCCCAGGAAAATCCTGAGCAAGCGATGTATCGAGAGCTGTACGAAGAGACTGGGCTAGAAAGAAGTCATATCGAAATAGTGGGAAGAACGCGGTATTGGTTGAAGTATAAATTACCGGATAAATATATCCGACGTAATTCACATCCTTTATGCGTAGGACAAAAACAAATTTGGTATCTATTAAAATTAGTCGGCGAAGAAGCTAATGTTGTGTTGGATCGGCATAGTAAGCCTGAGTTTGATGACTGGCAGTGGGTTGAATTTTGGGAGCCTTTGAAATCTGTGGTGTATTTTAAGCGCAAGGTTTATCGCAAAGCCATGATGGAACTAGGCGCATTACTGATGTTAGAAACGATTGATATTAATGCGGCGAGCTATTTGTCGAATGATAATATGAGTGAACATCAATAATGAAATCCTTTTTATTTGTTTTAGAGGCACCTGCTTATAGTGGCAGTGATACTCAAGAAACATTAGATGTCATTTTAATTACGGCTGCATTTGATCAAGAGGTGAGTGTTTTGCTTTTAGGTGAGGCTATTTATCATTTAAAAAAACAGCAAAATACCAAGGATAAACATTGTAAAAATATTGGTTCGATTTATCGGTCATTAGATTTATATGATGTAGAAAATATTTTCATACAACAGTCTGCTTTATCAGACTTTGGTTTAACAACGGAAGACTTACTCTTGCCAGTTAGCGTATGCAATCAGCAAGAGATTGTGGCGCTAATGAGCCAGTTTGATTTTGTTGTTAATGGTTAACTGATACTTAGTCGATTGCTGTTTACATCTGCTAAAATATTCAAATTATAGATAGCGTGAATTGCACTGCATTACGCTCTTACAAAGGTACACTTAAAAATATACGATGGATTTAAAACATATACGAAATTTTTCGATTATTGCACATATCGATCATGGAAAATCTACTTTAGCAGATCGTATCATACAATTGTGTGGTGGCTTATCTGATAGAGAAATGGAATCACAAGTACTTGATTCTATGGATATTGAGCGTGAGCGTGGTATTACCATTAAAGCGCAAAGTGTGACCTTAGACTTTACTGCAAAAAATGGCGAAACCTATCAATTAAACTTTATTGATACACCGGGACATGTGGATTTTTCTTATGAAGTGTCGCGTTCATTAGCGGCGTGTGAAGGCGCGTTATTGGTTGTTGACGCGGCGCAAGGCGTAGAAGCACAAAGTGTTGCCAATTGTTATACTGCAATTGACCAAGGCTTAGAGGTCATGCCGGTACTGAATAAGATAGATTTACCTACAGCTGATCCTGATAAGGTGATTGCGGAAATTGAAAATATTATTGGTATCCCTGCTGAAGAAGCCGTTAGAATCAGTGCGAAAACGGGTTTGGGTGTTATCGATGTGTTGGAAGAATTGGTACATATAATTCCGCCACCAACGGGTGATGAAGAGGGGCCGCTACAAGCCTTAATTATTGACTCTTGGTTTGATAATTATTTAGGTGTGGTGTCATTAGTAAAAATTGTTAATGGGTGCTTACGTAAAAAACAACGCATTACCATTATGTCTACTGGTAATAGCTTTGTTGCGGAGCGTATCGGGGTATTTACACCTAAATTACAAGATGAGTTGGTTTTAAATACTGGGCAAGTTGGTTTTATTGTCGCTTCAATTAAAGATATTTTTGGTGCACCTGTTGGGGATACCATTACTTTAACGGATAATAAATGTGAACAGGCTTTAGAGGGATTTCAAAAATCTCAACCGCGTGTTTTTGCGGGATTATATTCAGTGAGCGCCGATGATTATGAAGCTTTGCGCGAGTCTTTAAATAAGTTAAGACTGAATGATGCGTCTTTACAGTTTGAGCCAGAAAGTTCTGAAGCACTAGGGTTTGGTTTCCGTTGTGGTTTCTTAGGCATGTTGCATATGGAAATCATACAAGAGCGTTTAGAGCGTGAGTATGATATCGATCTTATCGTCACGGCTCCTACTGTTATTTATGAAGTTGAAACCCATAATGGCGAAGTTTTAAAGATCGATAATCCTGCAAATCTACCGGATGTAGGCTCGGTTAAAATGATTCGTGAACCGATTATTCAAGCGAATATTCTGGTGCCGCAGGATTATTTAGGGGCAGTGATTACCTTATGTATCGAGAAACGTGGAATTCAGGTGGATATGCAGTATTTAGGCACGCAAGTATCACTGAAATATGATTTACCACTGAGTGAAGTTGTTTTGGACTTTTTTGATCGCCTTAAGTCAGTCAGTCGTGGTTATGCTTCGTTTGAATATGAATTTAAGCGTTTTGAAGAAGCGCCGCTGATTAAGTTAGATGTGCTTATTAATGGTGAAGCGGTGGATGCATTGTCTGTGATTGTGCATCGTGATGCCAGCCAAACACGCGGTCGTGATTTAGTCGAAGTGATGAAAGACCTTATTCCACGTCAGATGTACGATGTTGCGATTCAAGCAGCGATTGGTGCAAAAGTGATTGCTCGCTCTACGGTAAAAGCGATGCGTAAGAATGTGACTGCAAAGTGTTATGGCGGTGATATTTCACGTAAAAAGAAACTATTGTCTAAGCAAAAAGCGGGTAAAAAACGCATGAAGCAAGTGGGTAGTGTGGAAATTCCACAAGAAGCATTTTTAGCCGTTTTACAAGCAAAGAAAGAGTAATTAAGGATTTCAAAATGGATTATGATTTTTCGTTTTTTTTATTTGCAGCAACCATCGTTACCGGAATTACCTGGGGTGGATATTGTTATTATTTAAAAAAGAATAGCCAAGCGTATGATTTAGACAATGAGCCATTACTGGTTGAATATGCACGTTCTTTTTTTCCAGTGGTGTTGGTGGTATTTTTATTGCGCTCATTTATAGCCGAGCCGTTTAGAATTCCTTCTGCTTCAATGATGCCAACGTTATTGATTGGTGATTTTATTTTAGTAAATAAATTCACTTATGGTATTCGTCTGCCGGTTATCAATAAAAAAATTATTGATATTAGTCAGCCCGAAAGAGGTGATGCGGTTGTTTTTAGATACCCGAAAAATCCTGAAGTTGATTATATTAAGCGAATTATTGGCTTACCAGGTGATCAGATTCAGTATGTAAATAAGCAACTCACAATCAATGGTAAAGTGATGCAACAAACTTCTTTAGGGAGATATGTTGGTGTTGGGCAAGGAGCCCCCATGACAGGGACTGAGTTACGCAGTGAAAATTTACAAACAGTTGAGCATGAAATTTTAATTAATCACCGCGCAGCTAATTTAAAAGGTACTTTTATTGTTCCTAAAGGCCATTATTTTGTGATGGGAGATAATCGTGACAATAGTAATGATAGTCGCTATTGGGGAACAGTACCGGAAGAAAATTTGCTAGGCAAAGCATTTTTTATATGGATGAGTTGGGATTGGCAACATAAAGGAATCGGTTTTGATAGAATCGGCACTGTTATTCAATGATTATTCTTAAAGTAAGGGCGTTATAATGAAAAAGTTAGATAAAAATCAAAAAGGTATCACACTAATTTCGTTTATTGTTGTGATGGCAATTATTGCTTTTTTTACTTTAATCGTTTTAAAAGTGAGCCCTATTTACATGAACCACAGTAAAGTGGTTCATGCTTTAGAAACGCTAAAGAATAGACCTGATATTGAAAATTCGAGTAAACATGAGGTATGGGTTTCTTTAAATAAGCAATTCAATATGAATTATGTTGAACATGTGACTAAAAAAGAAGTGAAAATTACTTCACGCCCTGGCTACGTAAAAGTACAAATTGTTTATCATGTTAAACAGCCTTTTATTGACACGCTAAGTATTTGGGTTGATTTTGATAATATGATTGAAGCAGGTACTGAGTGATTAAATCTCCAGACGCGCTTTGTAAGAAATTAGGCTTAACTTTTAATGATCCGCAATGGTTTGTTTTGGCATTGACTCATCGAAGCATAGGCGCTAAAAATAATGAGCGTTTAGAGTTTTTAGGTGATTCAATTTTAGGTTTTGTCATTGCGGAAGCCTTATTTAATAAATTCCCCAAAGCAAGCGAAGGGGAGCTAAGTCGGTTGAGAGCTAACTTGGTCAATCAAGATTCTTTAGCTGACTTGGCGCGGAAACATAATTTTGGTGATTACCTTATTTTAGGCTCTGGTGAATTAAAAAGTGGGGGGTTTAGGCGGGCCTCTATTTTATCTGATGCATTAGAAGCTATTATGGGTGCTATCATTAAAGACCAAGGTATTGATGCAGCCAAAGCTTGGATTATAGAATTATTTACTGAGCGTTTAGCGGGCCTTAGTTTAGATAACTGGCAAAAAGATCCCAAAACACGCCTGCAAGAATATATGCAAGCCAAGCAATGTGATGTGCCTGTGTATACCTTGATTAGTGAGTCCGGCCTGCCGCATGAAAAAACCTTTAAGGTCGATTGTTCTATAGAATTATGGGATAAAAAAATAATAGGCACGGGTATTTCAAGAAAAAAAGCAGAGCAACAGTCGGCTGAATTTATGCTCGAAAAAATAGCGAAGGAATCAAAATGAATTGTGGATATGTTGCCTTTATCGGCCAACCTAATGTAGGTAAATCAACCCTAATGAATCATTTATTAGGGCAAAAAATTAGTATTACTTCACGTAAACCGCAAACAACACGGCATCAGATATTAGGGATTAAAACCAGCGAAAAGGGACAAGCCATTTTCATGGATACTCCTGGGATGCATGAAAGTAGCAAAAAAGCATTTAATCGATATCTTAATAGAACGGCAGATACCACTTTATTAGGTGTTGATGTAGTGGTGTGGGTAATCGACACATTAGCATGGCAGGATTATGATGAAGTTATTCTTGAGAAATTAAAAAATATTGATTTACCGGTTATTTTGGCAGTTAATAAAATTGATCGCGTTAAAAATAAAGAAGATATTTTTGCTTTCTTTAAAGAAGCGCATGAGCGTTTTCCATTTAAAGAAATCGTTCCTATCTCAGCACTAAAACAAACCAATATAGATGTGCTTGATGGTTTGATGATGGATTTATTGCCTGAAGGTAATATTATTTATCCTGAAGATCAAATTACAGATAGGCCAGAACGCTTTTTGGCTTCTGAGATTATTCGCGAGAAATTAACGCGTCGCTTAGGCGATGAGTTACCTTATTCCTTAACCGTTGAAATTGAGCGTTATGAGGAATTACCGCATATTACTAAAATATATGGTCTGATTTGGGTAGAGCGTGAGACCCAGAAAAATATTGTGATAGGTAAGCAAGGTGAATTACTGAAAAGTATTGGTATTGAAGCGCGTAAAGATATAGAAAGTTTGATTGACTCTAAAGTGTACTTACAGCTTTGGGTTAAGGTTAAGTCGGGCTGGTCAGATAATGAGCGTGCCTTGCAAAGCTTAGGGTTTAAAGATTAGTCTACAAGCGGGCTTTTTATTGCATCATCAAAACTATCAAGAAAGCAGTATTATTGTTGATGTATTTACGCAAGCTGAAGGGCGAGTATCACTGCTGGCTAAAGGTTTTAGGCAGCAAAAATCACATTACTTAGGTTTGTTACGGCCTTTTTTACCGCTTAAGCTGCATTACATTGGGTCGCAGTCTTTAAAAACGCTACAGCATGTAGAATCAGGGAGTCAGGCTTATGATTTCCCTGAACTCAATTTATACTGTGCATATTATATAAATGAATTGATTCGCTCATTCCTTCCCGAGTCTGAACCTTACCCCGATGTTTTCTTAGCTTATTTGAATTGCTTACAAGCACTGCAAAATAATGAGGCAACAGAGGCTGCGTTGCGTTGTTTTGAGATTCAACTAATGGATGCTTTGGGTTATGGTTTGCAATTAGAGTTTGATGTTAATAGTGGTGATGAAATACAGCCAGAATTACGTTATCACTTTGATATAGAGCAAGGCCCGAAGGCCGATAATAACGGCGAATTAAAAGGCAGTAGCTTAATTGCGATGCAGCAAGAAATTTTCACTAATCCAGAACAATTACAGCAAGCAAAGCAGCTGATGCGTTCCGTGATTGATTTTTATTTACAAGGCAAAACACTGCGTACACGTAGCATCATGTCTAAACTTATTTCACAAAAAACATGCAAGACTCATTAATTTTATTAGGCGTTAATATCGACCATATTGCAACACTACGACAAGCACGTGGTACGCAATACCCTGAACCATTACAAGCGGCATTTATTGCAGAACAAGCCGGCGCGGATGGTATCACAGCACATTTGCGTGAAGATAGACGGCATATGCAAGATAGAGATATGTTTTTATTAAAAGAAATGATCCATACGCGATTAAATTTTGAAATGGCGGTGACAGACGAAATGCTAGCTATCGCCTCAGAAGTAAAGCCTTATGCGTGTTGTTTAGTGCCTGAAAAAAGAGAGGAGCTAACCACGGAAGGTGGCTTAGATGTTGCTGCTAGCCCTGATAAAATGCAGCGTGCTTGTGATAAATTGGCAGAATCTGATATTGAAGTATCCTTATTTATCGACCCAGAAAAACAACAAATCGATGCAGCAGTAAAAGCCGGTGCGCCGGTTATAGAGTTGCATACGGGACGGTACGCGGATGCGACTAATAAGGCGGAACAATTATCCGAGCTACAGCGTATTGCTGAAGCGGCAAAATATGCGGATAGTGCGGGCTTACAAGTAAATGCAGGGCATGGACTCAACTTATTTAATGTGGAAGCAATTTGCAGGATACCGGAAATAGTTGAATTAAATATTGGTCATGCATTAATTGCACAAGCAGTTTTTAGTGGCTTAGAAACGGCAGTCAGAGATATGAAGCAGCTAATGAGAAGTGCTAGATAAAATTTTAGCGTAAGATTTTTATATCAGGTGTGATAATTATGAATAGAAATACGTGGGCGTTAATGACAGTGACTTTATTGCTAGTTTCTTGTTCTAATGAAGATAGCAAACCAGTAGCAAAACAAAAAAATGAATTAGTTATTTTTAATGAGCAAGTAAATGCATTGGAAAAAGCTAAAGGCGTCGAGGGTATGCTTCAAGCTGCAGGGGATGCAAGACGTAAAGAAGTAGAAAAAGCAACTCAATAAGTGAGTATGACTTTTCTTAAAAAGAAGAGTCGGTGATTAAATAGCTATGCGCACTAACTATATTAGACGCGCATTAGCTATTTTTATCGAGAATAAAGTTAAACAATCGCCTTTTTAATTCGCTCTAATGCTTTTTCTAGGTTTTCCATGCTGGTAGCAATAGAAATGCGCATATGTCCTGCGCAACCAAATGCAGATCCCGGAACAATAGCAACCTCAGCTTTTTCTATAAAGTACTCAGCTAAGTCGAGGTCATTTTCGATGCCAGGCAAAGTATTAATGAGCTCTGAAATATCAGGAAATACATAAAAAGTACCATCGGTTTTTAAACAGCTAATACCGGGTAATTTATTAAGTTCGTCTACAACAAAGTCATGGCGCTTTTTAAATTCCACCATCATTGTATCGATGCAATCATGGCTGCCTTTTAAAGCGGCTTCAGCTGCTACTTGAGAAATTGAACAAGGGTTAGAGGTACTTTGTGACTGTACCTTACGCATACCTGCAATAATTTTTTCAGGTCCAGCGGCATAACCTATGCGCCATCCCGTCATAGAGTAAGCTTTAGAAACACCATTTAAAACCAGTGTGCGGTCATAAAGTTTAGGGCAAGCATTGAGAATATTAACAAAACTGTCTTTGTTCCATAAAATATGCTCGTACATATCATCTGTTGCCACAATAATGTCAGGGTAATCCAATAACACATCAGCTAAAGCTTTTAATTCTTCTAAACTATAAGCTGAGCCCGTTGGATTGGATGGACTATTAATAACGAATAAGCGTGTTTTGTCTGTAATGGCAGCACGTAATTGCTTGGCAGAAATTTTAAAGTTTTGCGCTTGTGTTGCTTCAATAATAACTGGCGTTGCATCCGCTAATAACACCATATCAGGATAAGAGACCCAGTACGGTGCAGGAATAATAACCTCATCACCTTTGTTAAGTAGTGCTTGTGCCAAATTATAAAAACTTTGCTTTCCGCCCGATGAAACTAATATTTGCTTGGCTGTGTAATCAAACTGATTATCTTGTTTGAATTTATCGATAATGGCTTGTTTTAAACTTGGCGTACCATCAACAGCAGTATACTTAGTAAAACCTTGATTAATAGCCTCAATCGCTGCAGATTTTATATGCTCAGGGGTATCAAAATCTGGCTCTCCAGCACCTAAACCAATAATATCTTTACCGGCTGCACGAAGCTCTGCTGCACGAGCTGTTATAGCTAAAGTTGGGGACGGCTTAACTGCACTTAGGCGATCAGAAAGTGTAATACTCATAGCTACCTCATATTAATAAAATAGGGGACCTCTTTATAGAGGTAAACAAATAGTTTTTTTATCACGTTATGCACTAAAGTAATATGCATAAGCTATAAAAGTACCGACTTATGATTATACCTTATGAATTAGAGTTTGTTAGAATGATCTATCGACAGCAGGGGTGTGTAGCAAAGATTAACACCACTGTTTTGTACTTCATATTTACTTGAAAGCGCATGGCAAAAAAATTATTTAATATTCACAGTAAATTTAAACCTGCAGGCGACCAACCTACAGCAATTAAAGAATTGATCGAAGGCCTCGATGATGGTGAAGTACACCAGACTTTATTAGGGGTAACGGGATCGGGTAAAACCTTTACCATTGCTAATGTGATTAACCAGGTGCAGCGTCCTGCAATGATACTCGCGCCTAATAAAACCTTAGCCGCACAGTTGTATGGGGAAATGAAAGAATTTTTCCCTGAGAATAGTGTGGAATATTTTGTTTCATACTATGATTATTATCAGCCAGAAGCCTATGTTCCTGCATCTGATACTTTTATCGATAAAGATGCGTCGCGCAATGAGCATATTGAGCAGATGCGCTTATCAGCAACTAAAGCGTTATTAGAACGTAAAGATACCATTGTGGTGGCAACCGTCTCCGCTATATACGGTTTAGGCGAGCCAGAATCGTATTTTAAAATGGTGTTGCACCTTGTACGCGGTGATGTCATTAAGCAGCGCGATCTTTTGCGTCGTTTGGCCAGCATGCAATATACCCGGAACGATATAGAACTACGCCGAGCGACTTACCGTGTACGTGGCGATGTGATTGATATTTTCCCCGCCGAATCAGAAGAGGCGGCTTTACGTATCGAGTTATTTGATGACGAAATTGAGCGCCTGTCTTTATTTGACCCTTTAACCGGTGAGATTTTACGACGTATTGCGCGCTATACGGTTTATCCTAAAAGTCACTATGTGGCTCCACGGAATAAATTATTAGATGCGGTTGAAAAAATAAAAGTTGAACTAAAAGAACGTTTAGAGCAATTGCGCTCATTCAATAAATTAGTGGAAGCACAACGCTTAGAACAACGAACCTTGTTTGATATAGAAATGATTTATGAAGTCGGTTATTGCTCTGGTATAGAAAATTACTCGCGCTATCTGGCAGGGCGTGACGATGGCGAATCACCGCCGACCATGTTTGATTACTTACCCAAAGATGCTTTAGTCATTATTGATGAAAGCCATGTTACTATTCCGCAAATGGGTGCCATGTATAAAGGCGATAGATCGCGCAAAGAGACTTTGGTTGAATACGGTTTTCGCTTACCTTCCGCGCTGGATAATCGACCTTTAAAATTTGAAGAATTTGAAAGCCGCGTAGGGCAAAAAATATACGTTTCTGCGACACCCAGTAAGTACGAAAAAGAAAACTCAGGAAAGTTTGTAGAACAAGTTGTGCGGCCAACAGGGCTATTAGACCCTATAATTGAAGTGCGCCCAGCAACCACCCAAGTCGATGATTTATTATCTGAAATTAATATCAGAGTCGATAAAAAAGAACGCGTTTTAGTCACCACCTTAACAAAGCGCATGTCGGAAGATTTAACAGAGTATTTGATGGATCACGGTGTGAAAGTGCGTTATTTACATTCTGATGTTGATACCGTAGAACGTGTAGAAATTATTCGTGATTTACGTTTAGGTGTTTTTGATGTTCTGGTGGGGATCAACTTATTAAGAGAAGGTCTTGATATCCCCGAAGTTTCATTGGTAGCAATTTTAGATGCGGATAAAGAGGGTTTTTTACGCTCGGTTGTCTCTTTAGTGCAAACCATTGGGCGTGCTGCGAGAAACTCCAATGGAAGAGCTATTTTATATGGCGATAAAATCACTCGCTCCATGCAACAAGCGATAGATGAAACCCAGCGCAGGCGCGAGAAGCAAGAACAGTTCAATAAAGAAAATAATATTACGCCGACAACCATCGCCAAGTCTGTGACAGATATATTGGAAGCAACTATCCCGGGCGCAGGCTTGGGAGCGAAAACAAAACGTAACCAAGTCGCCGAACAGCAAGCGAGCTATAAAGTACTAACTCCCAAAGAAAAAGAGAAAAAACTCGCACAGTTAGAAGATGAAATGTACAAGCATGCAAAAAATCTAGAATTTGAAGCCGCAGCAAAAGTCAGGGACGACATCAAACAATTACAAGCGGAAATGTTGATTTAAGGCTTGCAAAATAAGTTATCAAAGCTATAATGCACAGCTCTTAACATTTCTTGTTAAGACTCTGTAGGCGCGTAGCTCAGTTGGTTAGAGCACTACCTTGACATGGTAGGGGTCGGTGATTCGAATTCACTCGTGCCTACCATCTAAACTCTTGTTTTAGATGGTAATTCTAAGTTTTAAAATAGCATACTCTAAAAAACGATTACAATTTTCTAGTTAAGAATTTAAGTATTTCTTTGGCTAAATAAATGCACTTGTTCAATTTTAGGGAATACCATTATGCACTACCACGGAAGTATCAAAAAAATAGTTGAGCGCCCTTTAATCGGGAGAGCGGCAGGTGTTACTGAGTCAGATCCGATACTTAAGCGCATCTATTTAGCGCGAGGCATAAAATCAGATGCGGAATTAGCGCGTGGATTGGCGCAACTACCTTCACCTTGGCTGTTAACGGGGATGGAGGAAATGGTGACTTATTTGATTGCCGCGATAGAGCAGCAGAAGAAAATTGTCATTGTGGCTGATTTTGATGCCGATGGTGCGACCAGTTGTACGGTCGCGATGAAAGGGCTGGCACTATTAGGTGCGGAAAATGTTGATTTTATTGTGCCAAATCGTTTTGAATATGGGTATGGATTAACGCCTGAGATTGTTGTTTTAGTCATCGAAAAACAAGCAGATGTTTTAATTACGGTTGATAACGGTATCTCTAGTATAGAGGGCGTGGCTGCTGCTAAAGCGGCGGGTATTCAGGTTTTAGTCACCGATCATCATTTGCCTGGCGAGCAATTACCCGATGCTGATGCGATTGTTAACCCTAATTTAATGGGCGATGATTTTCCTAGTCGTGCCTTAGCGGGTGTCGGCGTTATGTTTTACATTTTAATGGCGTTACGTAGTCGTTTACGTGAGCAAGGCTGGTTTTTAACGCGGCAAATACCGGAGCCTAATTTAGCGCAATTATTAGATTTAGTCGCTTTAGGGACGGTGGCTGATGTGGTGCCCTTAGATCAAGTGAATCGAATTTTAGTACACCAAGGTTTATTACGCATGCGTTCAGGAAAGGGTCATGTGGGCATACAGGCTTTAGTGGAAATTGCAGGGCGCAATTTATCGTCACTCAGTTCATCGGATTTAGGTTTTGCTATCGGGCCACGATTAAATGCAGCAGGGCGTTTGGATGATATGCGTTTGGGAATTCAGTGTTTAGCCACTTCCGATAGAGTCTTTGCTAAACAATTAGCGCAACAGCTGGATGAGCTGAATAGTGATCGCCGTGAGATTGAAGGGCAAATGAAGCAAGATGCGATGGCTTTGTTAAAAGAAATGGATGGCTTAAATCAACAGTATTTAAAAGCAGGCGTTTGTATTTATGACAAAGGCTGGCACCAGGGTGTGATTGGTATTTTAGCATCGCGCATTAAAGATAAGTTGAATCGACCGGTGATTGCATTTGCAAATGCGGATAATGGCGAGATTAAAGGCTCTGCGCGCTCCATTCCGGGGGTGCATATACGTGATGTACTCAGTGATATTGCCGTTGCACATCCGCAAGTGTTAAAGAAGTTTGGTGGCCATGCGATGGCTGCAGGCTTAAGCATACAGCTACATGATTATCCGGTTTTTTTATTAGCCTTTGATAAAGCCGTTGCACATCGTTTAAAAGAGCTAGATTTAGATGAAAAAGTGCATAGTGATGGCGAGTTAACTGAAGCCAATATGACCTTGGGATTTTGTGAGCATCTAAAAGCAGCGGGGCCTTGGGGACAAGAATTTCCTGAACCTTTGTTTCATGGTGTATTTGATGTGGTTCAGGCGCGTATCGTAGGGCAGCAGCATCTTAAATTAGTCTTACGCAAAGCCGGTAGTGACTTATTGGTTGATGCCATCGCTTTTTTTATGGAACGGCCGGAATATTGGTTAGGATTGAGGCAAGTCAATATTGCGTATAAATTAGATATTAATGAATACAACGGTCAGCGTAGTATTCAATTTATTATCGATTACATTGAAAAATTAGCTTAAGTAGCTGAGGAATTTTATGACAACTCAATTTAAGCACCTAAGCTTTGATAACCAATTTATAAGCTTACTGGCGGGTGATAAAGAAACCACTAATTATCGCCGCCAAGTAGCGCATGCCTGTTATTCATTAACCACACCGACCGTAGTAGCCGCGCCTAAGTTAGTTGCTTATTCTGCTGATATTGCAGCAACACTGGGAATAACTGAAACTGAATGTCAGAATGATTTTTTTACTCAGGTTTTTGCAGGTAATCAATTAGCGGAAGGCATGCAGCCTTATGCGATGTGTTATGGCGGGCATCAGTTCGGAAATTGGGCGGGACAGCTAGGTGACGGGCGTGCGATTAATTTAGGCGAAATTGTCAATCAACAGGATCAACGCTGGGCATTACAACTTAAAGGGGCGGGTGCGACACCTTATTCACGTTCGGCGGATGGCTTAGCTGTATTACGCTCATCTGTGCGCGAGTTTTTATGTAGTGAAGCGATGTTTGCTTTAGGGGTACCGACTACGCGTGCACTCAGCTTAGTCACTACTGGTGAAGAGGTGGTGCGTGATATGTTTTATGACGGCAATGCTAAGGCAGAAATGGGGGCGGTGGTTTGTCGTGTTGCGCCCAGTTTTTTACGCTTTGGTAGCTTTGAAATTCATGCAGCAAGAAATGATACTGAGCAATTAAAGTCCTTACTGGATTACACCATTCGTGTTGATTCTCCGCATTTAGGTGAACCGTCTGTGGAGGTTTATAAGCAATGGTTTGCTGAAGTGTGTAGTAAAACAGCTGACATGATAGTGCACTGGCAACGTGTCGGTTTTGTACATGGAGTCATGAATACCGATAATATGTCTATTTTAGGCTTAACCATTGATTACGGCCCTTATGGTTGGCTGGAAAATTTTGACCCAGATTGGACGCCGAATACCACCGATAGCGGGCAACGACGTTATCGCTTTGGTAATCAGCCGGAAATAGCCGGGTGGAATCTCAATCGATTAGCGAATGCTATCTATCCTTTAATTGAGCAGGCTGAACCATTGCAAGAAGCCTTAAGTTTATACAGCAAACAGTTTGTCACAGGCTATCAAGATATGATGGCTTATAAGTTAGGTTTCGTTGAGTTTACAGGACAAGAAGATCAAGCTTTAATTGATGATTTATTGGCGTTATTTAGGCTAACAGAAACAGATATGACGATTTTTTATCGCCTATTAGCGAATGTGCTTAGTGAAAAAGATATAACGGATGATCAGTTAATCGCAACATTAGAAAATGCGTATTATCAGCCTGATGCATTACACGGAGAGCTTAGGCAAAAAACGCTTGTGTGGTTGCATCGTTATATTGCACGCATTCAATTAGATGATAGGTCTGATGCACAGCGTAAAACAGCGATGAATACCGTGAACCCTAAGTATGTGTTACGTAATTACATGGCGCAATTAGCGATTGATAAAGCAGAGCAAGGTGATAATAGCTTGGTGCATACATTACAGGCGCTTTTATTACACCCTTATGATGAACAGCCCGAGCATGAGCAATGGGCTGAAAAAAGGCCTGACTGGGCGCAAACCAAAGCGGGTTGTTCGATGTTATCGTGTAGCTCTTAAGTAGATTAATTATGAAAACAGAAATGCAAGTTGCCTTAGGTAGTTTTAAACTTCAGCGTTTTCCTATCGAAGTCGGTGAGAAATTACAGGCCTGGGATGCGGCGGATGAATATTTATTAAATGATGTTAGCGATAAACTCGCTGAGATTGAGTCTCCGCGAGTTTTAATTTTGAATGATAGTTTTGGTGCTTTGGCAGTTGCACTGCATGCCTTTAATCCTGTTGTACTATCGGATTCCTATCTTTCACAAATCTCCACACTAGAAAATCTAAAATTAAATCAAATACAGCCAGAGCAAGTAAAGCTTTTAACAAGCCTAGAGTTGCCTGAAGGGCCATTTGATTTTATTCTAATAAAAGCACCTAAAACCATCGCGTATTTAGAAGATAGTTTGTCGCGCTTACAATCGGTAATGACTGAAAATACGCAGCTGATAACAGCGGGTATGGTAAAAAATATGCCTGCGTCTATTTGGAAAACCATTGATAAAGTGGTCGGCGAAACAGTGCCGTCTAAAGCCGTAAAAAAAGCGCGCTTAATCTATGCTAAGCCTGATTTAACTAAGCGGGTATCAAATGATTACCCAAGCTATTTTGCATTAGAAAATACGCCTTACCAAATCGCGAATCATGCCAATGTATTTTCACGGCAAAGTTTAGATATAGGGACGCGATTTTTCTTGAGCAAATTACCTCAGAATGAGAAATATCAACAAGTGGTTGATTTAGGTTGTGGTAATGGGCTGGTAGGTTTAATCTTTGCTGAAAAAAATCCGCAAGCAAGCCTGCATTTTGTTGATGAATCCTTTATGGCAGTGGCGTCTGCAGAGTTGAACTTTAAGCAACTTAAATCAAAAAAAGTCGCTACCTTTCAGGCAGGTGATGCATTAAGCAATTTTACCGAGAATTCGATGGATTTAATTTTATGTAATCCACCGTTTCATCAACAAACCACCATAGGCAGTCATATTGCTATGCGTATGTTTAAACAAGCAAGGCAAGTATTGCGTGCAGGTGGCGAGTTATGGGTGATTGGTAATCGACACTTGGGTTACCAAGTGAGCTTAAAGAAATACTTTTCTAAAGTGGAATTAGTTGCTTCTGATGCGAAGTTTATTATTCTTAAAGCCAGTTTTTAATTTGATAAGGATAAGCAGGGCTCAGCATAAAAAGTGCGGTTGTTGCCGATAGCATATAAAAAGACTCGAGTTTATAGCGCCAGCTAAATAATTTGAATGCTGTGCCAAAAGATCTCTTTAGTGTCACGCCTGCTAAATTTACGCTGTAGAGTTCATCTAATAATAAGTGTACGATAAAACCAAAGCTGATAAATAGCCCACTTAGCCATGAAAATTGGCTGTTATTATTAAAGGCATAAAAATTAATACAGACGGTTAATAAGCCAAAGAAAGCAACGGCAAACAGTGAGTGAAATGTTCCGCGATGAACGGTCAGCACTTTGAAAATAGCAAGTATGGGAACGCGTACAAATAAAAAAGCCAGCACTGCAATAATAAAGACATGCTGCATCAAATAGCTATCTTTATAGGCTAATATGACAAGAATGGCGATAAAGATAGCCAAAGAATTAAACAATAGATGTAAAGGTTTGGAACTATCAGAATCAATATCTGGGAGTAACCCTCCCATCGTACCTAAAAAAATAAACCATGGCATGTCTAATAAATCAAAAAACTCTTTGTTAGATGCGGTTAAAGCTACGACGCCACTGGCGCTTGCTGCAACAAAAAGGTGGGTATTAAAATTGGCCATAAAATGATTTATTAAGAGAGAAAAAGATTGAATATTACCAGTGCGCAGCAAAAATATGATACCTATGCTAAGTGTTAATAAAATCAATGAAATTGAAGAGCAGGTTAAAAAGTCTCGATTTATAGGCTTTCTTTACCCCTGTTTTAGTGAAACTGAGGTACAGAGCTATTTAGAGAGCTTACGAAATCAGCACCAAGCGGCGAATCATATCGTATTTGCGTACAAGATGAAAACAGAAAAAGGCATAGTCTGTCGATTTTATGATGCGGGTGAGCCATCGGGAACCGCAGGTAAACCGGTATTTAATCATTTAGAAGGTAATGACTTGATTAATGTTTTAGTGGTTGTGGTGCGTTATTTTGGTGGAATTAAATTAGGCGCAGGGGGCTTAACACGTGCGTATGGCAATACGGCTAAACAGGTAATAGAAACAGCGGAATTGAGTGAGTATATACAATATGCGCAAATCAAGTTTGTCTTAGATTACAATCAGTTTCAAATGTTCGAATATCAACTCGCTAAATTTTCTGGCACGATTGTAGAGAAAGAATTTGCAGGACAAATTCAGTGTATTGTGAAAATGCCAGAAGCTAAAACAGCCGAGTTTTTAACGCATTTTTCCGGGCAAATTATTTAAATAGCAATCTAGTCTATATAGCTTAATAGCATCCAAATATTATTGAAATACAGGTGATAAATGAATACATTTAAAAAACAGGATTATAAAATTAGTTGGGCTTCATTGGTATATATTGTTGCTTTGCCTCTGTTGTCTGGGTGTGCAGTTAATCAAAGCGAAGTGTCAATCGCCAAAGCAGTTATGCCAAATAGCCAAGATCAGGTTGAAGTGCAGCAGGCAATTCAGCTAGAAAAAATAAAAATACCTGAACAGGCGGATGCAATACGCAAAAAATTAGTCGCTCAAAGTCAGTTAAGAGTAATTTCAGATATTGCTATTGATGAAGGGAATAACCTAATTAGTATTAATGAGGGTAAGCCCATTAATATTTTAGGCACGCGCATTGATAAATCAAAAGGAAAGATTGTTGGTGATATAGGTGATAATTTAGGCAAAGTTTATGCAAGTGCACTTAGTAAAGATAAGCGATATTTAGCTATCGGTGGTTATATAGAAGATTTTTCAGGTGCAACAGAACAAGAAGCGAAGTGGATTAGAATATATCGCTACCCCAGTGGCAAATTAAGAGGGGTATTGAGGTTACATACAGGCGCAATACTGTCACTCGCTTTTAGTAGTGATAATCGTTATCTTATTTCTGCTTCAGTCGATAAAACTATACGACTTTGGGATACAAAATATTGGCAGATAGAAGGCGTTATTCATTACCCAAGTGATGATGTGTACGCTTTATTGATGTTAAAAAATAAGCGACAAAATAGTTATGATATTTACTCCGCAACGTCAGAAAATGAGGTTTCATTAGCGCGATTTAGGCCCTGATAAACCGATTACTCCAAAGCATATATTCCTTAGCCCAAGATCAAAATAGCTTGAGTAAATATATAGCCAACACCGCGTACAGATTTGAAGGGAATATTGTTATCATTATTGCTATGGCTAGAATCGGTGTTAAGTATTTTTTGGCGTAATCGACTCATACAAACTTCAAGGCGACGTGGATCAAAACTAAGCTCTCTGCGACCAGTAACCTGTTTAATAAGCTTAGCTTTGGTGATAGCAATACCTGCATTCTTGGCCAGTAATGTAAGAATTAGGCTTTCCATCCCCGTTAAACTAATACTCTCGCCCGAGGGTGTCATTAAAATGGTCGCAGCCTCAATAAGTTTCCATGTTGATTCTTCCTCCTCCTCAGTAGGCTGAATCCTGCGATGCAACGATTCAATCACCGCATCTAACTCACGCCAATCAACCGGTTTAACTAAATAAACATCGGCACCATTCTTAAATCCATGGAGTTTTGTATCTATTTCACCTCGGGCAGTGAGCATAATAATACCGAGTTTTGGCTGCTGCTTTCTAAGCCGCTTAGCAATTGAGAGACCATCTTCACCAGGCAAACCAATATCTAAGATAGCAATAGTGTAATCTTGATTCGCCACCTTTTTGTCTAAGGCGATCGCATCCCCAACAGCATCAACGTGATAGCCTTTTTGCTCAAGTTGAAAGCTTAGATCGTCACATAGGTCGACATTATCTTCAACAAGAATAATCCGTTTTTTATTATTTAACATAATGGTTTCAGTTGATTGGGGTAGATTATAAAGGGAGCCAGAAGCCGATTTGAGCTCCCTTATCGGGTAGGTTTTTAACCTTAATATGCCCCTGATGCTGTTCAATCACATTTTTAAACAAATAAAGCCCTAAGCCCAATCCATCTCGATTCGATGAATCATCGCCACGCTGATATTTATTAAATATTTTATCTATCATAATATCGGGGATTCCAGCCCCCAGATCATTAACGAGCCAGCAAATACCGTTATTCCCTTGATAGGCTTCAGGGTATATCTTGAGTAAAATAGTTGATTTTAACGGGGAATACTTTACCGCATTATCAATAATATTCAGCATAGCGATTCGTAACATACGCCTATCTGCTTTAACCACTATTTCTTTATCATCTACCTTCTCGATACGAATAGTATTCTCAGCTTGTAGCCCTAATAACTCAATAGCTTCTTTGCTTATACCGATTAAGTCTTCCGGTTGCAGTTCAAATGGCCAGGATTCATGCTTTGAATTGATTAATGCCATCTCCAATACAGTATTTAGTTTTTTCACAGCGTTACTGATTCGATGAAAACGACGCTGTGTTTGCTCTTCATTGGGTTTCTTTTGCGCAACCAATATTTTTAATGATTCATTTGCCGCATCAATAACAGCAATGGGCGTACGTATTTCATGCGTCATCATTTCCAGGAACTGACCTTGCTCTGCACTTAATTGCTTTTCTCGTCGGATAGTTTCTTGCGCTATTCCAGTATCAATTTTGGCTTGTTCGTATTTTTGTTCTTTCTCTTGCATCTGAAGTATCAGTGCAAAATGCAATATCAATATATGGCACAAGTTACTGAGCATGCCGAGATAGATTGTTAATTCATTAAAAGGGATGATTGATAACGTGGATAGGATATTGATACTAAGTAAAATCGAAAATACACCAAAAGCGATAACAATGAGTCGCTGCGACAGATTTTCTTTTTGCCATAATCGCACTAAAATCCAGGGTGTAATCAGAGTAGTCATTATTGCCCATAGCAATAGTATTGGTGTAAATTTTTGATAGTGGCCAAAAGGCACTGAAATAGCCGTTATGATGCCAACCACAGCTCCCAGCATAAACAAGAGATAGGTAGCTGGGTGATAGCGTTTTAATTCATAAATTTTTGTATAAAACAGATAAGCAAAGGCTGCAGCTAAAGCGAGTGACAAGCCTAAAGTAAGGTTTGCGTATAATGGTTGCTCAGGAAAAATAAATTCACTGACAAACCCATTAATAGCTAACCACTGAGTTGCATTAAGCAGTAAATACAGCGCATAGTAGAAAAAAATAGACTGACGTATTATTAGCCAATTAACGCTAGTAAATAAAAATACAGTCAATATAAGGCTAAAATATAAGCCAAAGACAAAATAGCTACTTCTTGTGTATTGGTTGAATTGATCGGGTTGCCACAATTTAACAATAGCTGATATTGTGCTGGAGCTTTTCAAGCGAATATAAAACTGATGCTGCCCTGCGAGTAAGTCTAGCTTAAAAATCGTACCGCGATAATTTTCTTGCTTCTGTGACATTAGGAGAAAATCACCCGATTTCTTCTGAGTTAGCTTCCCTGCGGGATCAATATGAAATAAACGAATATCATCGAGATAGGCGGGCAAGACCTCTAGCCACCAGATAGGTTGATCAGCTTCTTGCCTTTCGATACTAAATTTTAACCAAACGTTGTCAGGAATATAACCTAAGCCCAGGTTGCCTTTAAGTGGCTGAAAGGCATTTTGCAGTTTTTCAGATTGTATTTGTTTGAAGCTTAGATTTTGAGTTTTATCTTGATAAAATTGCAGTTGTCCATTATCAAGTGTGATGGCAGAACTATTACCAAGGTTTATGCTAGGGCTAAAAGTAGCGCTATTAATTTTTTCGGGGAGTGATGACCAGTAGAAAATTAGCAGTAGAGTAGCTAAGGTAAAAATTAAGTAAGGTCGAATTATTTTCATTTGAATCTATAATACCCTAATTATTTACCAGTTGCTTAGTGTCGATAATAACTAACTGACGACTTTGAGAAAATATATATGCTTGTTTTTCAGAAAAAGAAGCCGCTGCTTTTATTTGCGTTAACGATACTGAATACTTTCAGTATCGTTAACGCAGCGGTTCCTATTGATTTGCCCACGGTTGTCGTTAACCCCCGTTCGGCTAAAAAAATTAGCACAATTACCAATCAAACCCTGCTGGATCAAAAACAGTTGAAAGCCAGTAAAGCCACCGATATTGTTGCACCACTTTACGGCTCACCAAGCGTTAACGTAACGCAAAGTAAATCATCAGGTACAACCAGCCTTACAGTGCGGGGTGCTAGTGGAGGGCAAGGCCTCGTAACTTTTGATGGTGTGCCGTTATTTGCCAATTTAGCGGGTTTTTATTCCTTACGCCACTTTCCTATTGATGTGGTTGAAAGTGTTCAAATCAATCGTGGTTTTGATCAGGCGATGACTAGCAGTCGTACATTAGGGGGAAGCATTAACCTCCATAGCCGACAAATTCGTAATGATGTTAGCACTCTTCGGCTAGAAACAGGAAGTAATAAAACACTTAACACGAGCTTTTCCACGGGTTTAGGAGAAGAAGATAATATTTCTTTGGTCGGGGGGCATACTCAAGTATTTGAGGGAGATTCCCAGTCATCGACTTACAGCCCTGATGCAGATAACGACAACTATAGAATGAGTCGTGTGTTATTGCGGGGTAATAAAGAATTTAGCGGCGGTCAAATTGATGCCTCGTTTTACTATATCAATGTCAATGAAGACAGTGATGGCCCCGGCTTAACACCAGAATATACAGCCGCATGGCTGGATGATCCCAATGGCTGGTTTACCGACGAAGTGTTTATTACACAATTGAAAGCTGAATTAGATTTATTAGAGAATTGGCAAAGTAGCTTACAACTAGGATATACAAAAGATAAACAAAACGGTGAAGTGGGTACGTTTCGTCCAATTGTACCAATAGGTCCTTTTTCAATGAACCTGACCAGCCAATTAATATTAGCGGACTGGCAGAATCATCACCAATTTTCGTTAAATAATAAAATGAATATAGGTGTGCAATGGGGTGTTTCCACACAACATCAAGACGCAGAAACTAGCCAGAATAATGCGCACGAAAAGCACACGCTAATCAGCCCTAATATTGGCATGTCACTGGGCAGTAATCATTGGAAAATTAACGCATCTTTCCAACAAGACACTAACACCGTTTATGGTAGCCATAGCCTCTACAGTCTCGGTGCTGAATGGCAGTTTTTACCCGCATTTACAGCTTGGACAAATTATGGGAAAAAATTTAGAGCGCCTGGAGTTAATGAACGCTTACATCCCATTTATGGAAATACAGAATTAAAAGCAGAGCATAATTCAGGCGGCGAAATAGGCATACGCTGGCACTATGTAGATAGCTTACAAATATCAATGAGTACCTACCTACATAACACGCATGATTTAGTCGTCTTAGCACTCAACCCAAATACAGGTGCGACAAAAGCTAACAATGTTACAGAGGTTAAAACCCTCGGCGTCGAATTAGCCATACAACAAAAATGGAATGAATATTGGCAAACTAACCTGAACTACACCTATATGGATGCAAAAAATAGCCAAACCCAGTCAGTAGTAGCTGTACGCCCTAAACATCGAATTAACTTAACAAGTCTTTGGCAAATTACTAGCGGACTTAGCTGGTATATTGAACTTAATAGTCACACGGGTTTTTGGCACGACAGTAGCAATATACTGTGGACAGGTTCTGTTATTAAATTGAATTCAGCGCTAAGCTATCAATTTAATGAAAACAGTGAAATTCATTTTCGTGCTGACAACCTAACGGAAGATAAATCGATTGAGATTTATGGGTTTGATTATCCACGTCGTTCATTTTATGTTGGGGGGAGTATTGGGTTTTAGTTACACTTCAAACTTAATCGTTTCGCTACAATACACAAATGAGCGATAGTCCTATTTTAAGGGGCAATGTTAATTTAATCGTTAGGTATCTCTACCGGTTTTAGTTGCAGTATTAGTAGTTCGATGCGAACTGCTTCACATTATTTCACTTTGTTTTATGTCCACGATAAAACGTATTTTCCTAATATTTCACTAAAAATACTTATATTTAATAAAGTTACATCCTCAAATAAGTTTCTTCCCCTTTCTGGGTAGTCGCAATGCAAGCTTTTGTGAGTTTTCTAGCGTATGTCCTTTGATACAGTGAAACCCTAATCTAAAGCAGAGGATTGCCATTACTCAGGGTAGTGAGCGCATAAGTAACGTATGAAGAAAAATATAGCAATACATAAAATAGCATTCAAAATTACCTGTTTAGCCATTAGCTTAATGAGCAGTAATCTCTATGCTAATAAAGCGGGGCAACTGCTTCAGCAGATGGAGCAGCAACAGCAAAAAACTCAACTACCTAAAGTGAAAAAGCCGCTTATTCCAAAGACCGAACAAGCTAAGCCATCACAAAAAGGGGAAACCATTACTGTTAAATCCTTCAAATTTATAGGTAATAAACTGATCGACAGTACACAGCTGAACCTAGTCTTAGTTGATTATATTGATCGTCCTATTAGTTTTTCTGAGCTTCAACAAACTGCAAATAAAATTGCCGAACACTATCGGGAGTCAGGCTGGATTGTACGCGCTTACTTACCTAAGCAAGATATCACCGAAGGGATAGTTAGTATTCAGATTATTGAAGCCATCTTTGGTGGAGCTGAAATTAAAGGGGGGGACTCTGTACGGGTAGGCGAGCAGAAGTTACTTGATATGATTGCCGAATCACAAACGATTGGCGAAACGCTTAACATTCAAGAACTTGATAGAGCGTTATTACTGATGGATGATTTGCCGGGAGTAACGCTGACCGGAAGCCTTAAAAAAGGTAGTGGTGAAAATGAAACTAACATTAGCATAGAAACAGCAGCAGAACCGTTTGTTGCAGGAAATTTGGGTTTTAATAATTTTGGCGCGCGTTCCACTGGCTATGAGCAATTAGTCGGCAATCTATATTTCAATAGCCCCTTTAAACTAGGTGATCAAGGAACCGTTAACTATACCCACTCAAAAGGTAACGACTATATAAGATTGGCCTACTCAATCCCTGTTGCAAATGATGGCTGGCGAATCGGGACGAGCTTTTCTTATTTGCATTACGATTTAGTACAAGCGGCTTTTAAAGAGTTAGATGCTAACGGATCATCTTTCACGTTAGGCTTGGATGCCAAATACCCCATTATTCGGTCTCGAACTAAAAACCTCTATCTTAATCTCGATATAGATCACAAACAATTTGATAATGAAGCTAATGCAAGCACTACCACTGCCTATGGTATTACAAGTTTTAGTATGGGATTTAGTGGGAATATTTATGATTCTTTTATAGGCGGAGGGGCTAATTCAGCTGGGTTAAACCTTGTCTTGGGGGAAGTTCAGCTAGGCGAGATTAATCTCTCAGAGAATTCCGAGTTGGAAGGTAGTTTTACTAAATTTACATACTATATTAGTCGGCAACAAGCCATTACAGACTACATCTCTTTATATGGAAGCCTGTCTGGGCAGCAAAGCGCTGGTAACCTAGATTCCTCTGAAAAAATGTACTTAGGTGGCGCATATGCGGTTCGTGCTTACCCCGTTAATGAAGCGGGAGGAGATGATGGGCAATTAATCAATATCGAACTACGTAATCGCTTGCCGTACAACTTTAATCTAACTGGATTTTATGATTGGGGACATGTCACCGTTAATCATGACAAAGCTAATAATGCACCACTTAATGATATCTCACTTCAAGGTGCTGGAATATCACTGGGATGGCAATCAAATTTTGGCCTAAACCTAAACTTTACATGGGCACATCGTTTGGGCAGTAACCCTTTTCAAATTCTTAACGGCACAGATCTAGATGGCACGCTTAACCATAACCGGTATTGGCTACAAGCCTCAATGGCATTCTAAAGAAAAAGTGATAGGAAGATAATCATGAATAAAATATACAACCTTATTTGGAATGAAGCCAAAAATACTTGGATAGCCGTCGCAGAAAACACAAAAACACGCGGTAAACGTGCATCTGGAACACTATCAAGCTGCGCAGCAACATCTTTACTTATTCTATCAAGTACCGCTTGGGCAGCACCTCCCGTTACCGAACTACCGACAGGCGGTAATGTAGTCGCAGGGCAAGCCAGCATTAACCAGTCTGGTTCTGTTATGAACATTAACCAGACAACAAATAAATCGGCGGTTAACTGGAACACCTTCAGCGTCGGTGCCAATGCCACGGTAAACTTTAAGCAACCTTCAGCCAATAGCGTTACGCTTAACCGCGTTCAAAGCGGTAATGCCAGCCAAATATTCGGCAAAATCAACGCCAATGGCCAAGTCTTCTTAACTAACCCTAGTGGCGCTTACTTTGCCCCAGGTGCCAGTGTTAATGTCGGTGGCTTAGTGGCTACCACGCATAACATTAGTAATGATGATTTTATGGCGGGTAATTACACCTTTAACCGTAATGGAGCCGAAGGCAGTATTATTAACGAAGGCGATCTAAACGCAGACCTCGAAGGCTATATTGCCTTACTAGCCCCCGAAGTGCGCAATCAAGGCGTGATTATTGCTGATTTAGGCACTGTCGCACTCGCGGCAGGTGAAAGTTATCAGCTACAAATTGACAGCAACGGCAGCTTAACCAATCTACAAGTTGAGCCAGCCACTATTGATACTCTTGTTGAAAATGGCAATGCGGTACGCGCGCAAGGCGGCTTAATTATACTGTCTGTACAATCCATTAATACCTTGCAAGGCGGCGTAATTAACAGTACGGGGAATATTGAAGCCACCGGCATCGTATCGCGTAATGGCAAAATAATATTAGATAGCGGTGAAAATGGTACAAGCACTGTCTCGGGCGTAATCGATGTCTCCAACCAAAATGGAGCAGGTGGCGATATTACCATTACAGCTAAAGATATTTTAGTAAAAGGCACTACCCAGTTATTAGCAAGGGGTTCCACAGGGGGCGGTAAAATTGAAGTGGGTGGTAGCTGGCAAAATAGCGATCTTAGCGTTAAACAAGCAATTACGACAAGCATTGAAAGTGGTGCGCTTTTAGATGCTTCTGCTACGGAAAATGGCGATGGCGGGACAGTTGTTGCTTGGTCTGATATCACTAACCCAGATTCTGTTACTACTGTAGATGGAACTATCCTTGCCAAAGCAGGATTACAAAGTGGTGATGGTGGAAATATAGAAACATCGGGTTATAAAATTAATTATGCCAATGCCACTATTAATGCCAGTTCAGTAAATGGTAATGGCGGTTTGTGGTTGATCGACCCGAATACGGCATATAACGTGATTGATCAAACTAATGCGGATATAATTGCAAGTTCTTTAAATAATGGAACGAGTGTTACTAATTTAGTAACTGGTGGTGACATAGCATTTTACGATAATGTCAGTATTTCAAAAACAAGTGGCGGTAATGCAACGCTAATCTTAAAAACGCCCAATACCATATTTATGGGTAGGGGAAGTAGTATTAAATCTACATCTGGAGAGCTTAATATTGTTTTATGGTCTAACTTAAGTAACCTTGGTGGACGTATAGAGTTAGGTGATAGTGTAAATTTATTAAGTAATGGCGGTGATATTACTTTGGGAGGAGGTTCAAATCTCTCAACAGGTTATGCTGATGGATTAAGTGTAGCTCATGGAATATATACGGGACAAAGTTCGAATATTGTTGCTAATGGTGGGAATATCATAATGCGTGGTACAACATCTTGGGGTGCTGCTCCTCAAGCTATGGCGATCTCTAGTACCATCTCCACAAGTGGCAGTGGTTCAATTACGCTAAATGGTTCTGCTGGTTCAGGTGGTGCCGACTGGACCTACGGTATACTTTTAAGAAACAGTGCTGTAGTACAAGCAGAAAACGGCACTATTAATATCACTGGTACGGGCTTGGGGAATACCAGCAATGATAGAGGTGTTTCTCTTGAGAATAATGCTAGAATTTCTAGTACCTCAGGTGCTATTAATATTACGGGTTATGCGAGCTCAGCTGTAGGTCTTTCTATGGTTGATACTTCTAGTATTTATAATGCAAGTGGACATATTACAATTGCTACAGACCAGCTAGGGATGGATTCTACGACTCGTATTTCAAGTAATGGAGCTAGTCAAGCGCAACTAACGATTAAGCCTACCACTTCAAGTCGTAATATTGGGATAGGTAGTTATTCTATAGGGTTGGATATCCCATCTAGTTATCTTACTACTAACTTTGTAAATGGTTTTAATAAAATAACCATTGGTTCTACATCAAGTGCTAGTGCACAATTTGGTGGCATATCTATTGGAGGTGCTATTACATTTTACGATTCATTAGCACTTGTAACTGCAGGGGCATTTTACGGTGGGTCTACCGCTAATTTTAATGGTAACAATAATAACTTAACCCTAAGCCCTAATACAAGTAGTGGTGGATTTATACACAATGTTAATCTAGGGACCGGAACCCTCATTAAAGAAGGTTCAGGTACTTTAGAAGTTTATGGAGGTGCGACACACACTTACGATGGTTTAACAATTAATAATGGAGCATTTCAGCATGATAATGTTTCAGGTGGTGCAATTTTATTTGGTTCTATTCCCGATGTATATTTAGCTGCTGGTGCAACATGGGAAATACAATCTACGAGTTATACCATTGGAACCCTTAGTGGTGCTGGTAATGTCACGGGTATTAATTCACTTACTTTATCTTCTCCAAATGGTGAAGCATTTAGTGGGTCAATGTCATCAACTTTAATATCTTCAAATCTAGTCAAAAATGGTACTGGTACCTTTACTCTCTCTGGAAACAACTCTTCATTTATAGGTGAAATAATTGCAAATGCGGGGACATTGATTGCGAGTCATGCATCTGCATTAGGAGCTTCAGCAAAAGGAACTATCGTTGCATCTGGTGCAACTCTGGATGTTAGAGCCAATGTAGGTGCTGAACCTGTTACTTTAAATGGTGGTACGCTAAGTGTGCCAAGTGGCTCAATTAGTATGTCAGGAGCACTTACTTTAGGTGCAAATAGCACTATTAGTGTTGGTGGTACACAGTTGGCACTCTCGGGCGTTATTGATGATGGTGCAGGTCCTTATGGCTTTACTAAAATAGGTAGTGGTTCACTACTGCTCTCTGGTGCAAACACTTATGGTGGTGCGACTACTATAAGTGCAGGACCGCTAAATTTAGGTGCGAGTAATGTGATTCCAGATGCTTCAGCTGTATCACTAGCTTTGGGAACTACTTTTAACCTCAATAATTATAGCGATACTATTGGCTCACTTGCAGGGGAAGGAAATGTAAATCTTGGTAGCGGTACACTTACAACTGGAGGAAATAATAGCAGTACAACTTTAAGTGGTGTGATCTCTGGTACTTCTGGAAGTTTAGTGAAAAATGGTAGTGGTAAATTTACTCTTTCTGGAAACAATACCTATACTGGAACAACAACTATAAATGGTGGAGATTTACAAATCGGTGCAGGAAGTACGAGCGGAACGCTTGGTACTGGTAATGTGACACTCAACAATGGAAGTGATTTAATATTTAACCGTAGCGGAACTGTAAGCATCGCTAATACTATCAGTGGAAGCGGAAACTTAAATAAACAAGGTTCATCCACACTTACACTATCTGGAAATAATAGTTTTTCAGGTTATTTTAGCGTAGATAATGGAACACTTATCGCTACTGGCAATAGCTCATTAGGAAGTAGTGCAAATATAGGTCAAATAAAGGCTAATGCAACTCTTGATTTACAAAATGTGAATGTATCGTTGAATGTTCTTTATCTAGATAATAACTCTTTATTACGTGCGAGTACTGGAACTAGTTCATTGTCTGGTACAGTAAAGCTTAATGCGACAACTGGACGTAACAATATTATTGATGTTTCTAATAATGCACAGTTAACACTTACTGGAGCGATTAGTAAATATAATGTAGGTTCTGAAGGTGTAGGTATTGAGAAAACAGGTGCCGGAACTTTAGTCTTAACTTCTAATGCTAATGCATATGATACTGCTTTAATAACAGCAGGTACTTTACAAATAGGGAATGGTGGTACTACAGGTACTGCAGGAATTGCGGCAGGTTTTGGTGGTATAACAAATAATGGACATGTATTTATAAATCGTTCGAATTCTGTAGATACTAGCTCAACTATTGGTTCTTCTGGAATGACTGGTACGGGTGATTTTACTGCACAAATAGGTGGTGCTCTTAATATAAATAATTCTATCAATTTGTCAGGAGCTAACAGTAAAATTATTTTAGCCTCAGGATACAATACAGCAGCAGGTACAGAATCCGGTGGTGATGTAACTTTAACAAATACCATAACAACTTCAAATACAGGTACTGTTACTATTTTCTCAGGTAACACAAATACAAGTACTTTAAACTCAAAAATAGCAGGTGCTACAGGCGCCACAAAATATAAAACTTACAATGTAAATAACACGGCAATAGCAGGTGCTGTATCTGGCACACGAAATTATTATTATCGTCGTGATCCAAAATTAACTATTAGTGGATTGACAGCTAGTAAGACGTATGATGGAAACACTAATGCTGCTACTTCACTCTCCGGTGGAACAGTACTTGGAAATATTGATGGGGATACTTATTCTTTAGCAAATCTAACTCGACTCTCAGCAACTTATAATACTAAAGATGCAGGAAGCAGAACATTAAGTGCAAGCTACACCGCACCAGCTCGAACTGCTAGTGGTTATAGAGTAAGTGGATATGATGTCAATGCATTTTCTCAAGCAGGTGCTGGTACTATCAGTAAAAAAACCGTTTCTTTAAGTGGCGCTAAAACTTATGATGGAAATACAGCACTCACTATTGGTGAAGTTGCTATTGCTACAGGTGTTGGAACTGAAACACTCACTTTTAGTGGAGCAACAGCTAATGATTCACATGTATCAACAACTGGCAAATATATTGATGCCATTACTTTAGGAAATGGTAGCAATGGTGGACTTGCTAGTAACTATGCTTTACCAACACTAAATACGGCAAATGCAGCAGTTACAATCAGTGCTAAAACCTTGACGCCAACTCTAAGTAATACTGGAGTTACAAAAGTTTATGATGGTATAACAAGTTCACCTACGGGTTTTACCCCAACTTATACATACAGTGGATTTGTAGCAGGTGATACAGATGCAGCACTTAGTAATACCGCCATGGTTTATAATAGTAGTCATGTAGCAAGTGCAAATAAAATCACTGTTTCTGGCTTATCTATTGATAGTATTACAGGAAGTAATAGTTCTTTAGGAAGTGATTATGTGCTTAATGCTACAAGCAAAGATGTAACTGCGAATATTACTCCTGAAACTTTAACTACTACTATTAATAATATAGGAGTAACCAAAGTATACGATGGTACAACAGCTGCACCAACTGGATTTACACCTACTTATGATATTACTGGATTTGTAAGTGGCGATACAGTAGGAACTATCACAAATACTGGTTCTGTTTATGATGATGCACATGTTGTAAATGCTAGTAAAATTACTGTAAGTGGTTTAGCTGTTGGTAGCATTACTGGTAACAAAGGCTCACAAGCAAGTGATTATGCACTTGATGCAAGTTCTAAAGAGGTAACTGCTGCGATTACTCGAAAGGATCTTACTCCAGTAATAGGCTCAGTAAATGTATCTAAAACTTATGATGGTTCAGTTGATGGTACAAGTGCACTGAACTACAGTTATGATGGTATAAATTATAATGGACAAGCTGGAAGTGGACTAGTGAGTGGTGATACTTATGCTGGTTTAACACATACATCGTATATTTATGATTCTAAAGATGTAGGAGTTGCAAGTAAAGTAACTGTTTCAGGATTACAAATTGATTCTATAACTGGAGATAATAGTTCACTTGCAAGTGATTATGCCTTAACAACAAGCACCTTGGAGCAAGTTGGATCAATTGGACAAAAAGAAGTTACACTCGCAGCTAGTAAAATATATGATGGTACGACTAACTTAACCAATGCAGTAATAATCAACACAAATATTGCTGGCGAAGAACTTACCTATAGTAATGCAGCAGCAGGTTCAGAACATGTTTCTAACAATGCTTTTAATCAAATCCTTTCAATAACACTAGAGAATAACGGCGCAGTACTAGCGAGCAACTACATTTTACCAACGCTAAATTTTTCTAATGCTCCGGTTGAAATTACACCAGCGAGTTTAACAGCTACACTAAATAATACAGGTGTCACTAAAGTATACGATGGTACAACAGATACCCCAGCTGGATTTACACCAACATATACTGTTACTGGATTTGTGAGTGGAGATACTGCTACAACAATTAGTAATACTGCACAATATTATGATGATGCGCATGTATTAACTGCCACTAAAGTAGGTGTTTCAGGTATGGCTATAACAGGGATTACAGGAAGTAATAGTTCTCAAATAACAGATTATGTATTAACTGCAAATAGTTCTGAGACTGCTGCAACAATTACTCAAGCAACTTTAACACCTACCATAACTAATACCAGCGTAACAAAAGTATATGATGGTACAATTGATGCACCTGCTGGCTTTGCTCCTACCTATAGTTATGCTGGATTGGTGACTGGGGACACTGACGCAACGCTTAGTCACAGTACTGCTTTTTATGATGACAAAAATGTACTCGATGCTAGTCAAATCACGGTAGGTGGATTAAGTATTGGCGGGATTACGGGTAGCAGAAATTCTGTTGCAAGTGACTATATTCTTGATGCAACGAGTAAAACAAAAGTTGCGACCATCACGGAAAGAATAGTTGGTCTCGAGGCTAGTAAAATTTATGATGGAACTACCGTGCTAAATAGTAGTGCTGTCACTGTTCTTACGAATATTGGAGGAGAGACATTAACTTACAGTGGAGCAACAGCAAATGATTCACATGTTGCAACTGCTAATAAATTCATCAACAACATAACTCTACTTGATGGAGGAAATGGTGGTGTTGCTAGTAACTACATTTTACCAACGCTAAATCATGCAAATGCACCAGTTACTATTACTCCTGCAAGTTTAACAGCTACACTAAACAATACTGGTGTTACTAAAGTATACGATGGTACAACAGATACCCCAGCTGGATTTACTCCAACATATACTGTTACTGGATTTGTGAGTGGAGATACTGCATCAGCAATTAGTAATACTACACAATCTTATGATGATGCGCATGTATTAACGGCCACTAAAGTGGGTGTTTCAGGTATGGCTATAACAGGGATTACGGGAAGTAATAGTTCTGAAATAACAGATTATGTATTAACTGAAAATAGTTCTGAAACTGCTGCAACAATCACTCCTGCAACCTTAACACCTACCATAACTAATACCAGCGTAACTAAAATATATGATGGTACAACTGATGCACCTGCTGGCTTTGCTCCTACCTATAGTTATGCTGGATTGGTGACTGGAGACACTGACGCAACGCTTAGTCACAGTACTGCTTTTTATGATGACAAAAATGTACTCGATGCTAGTCAAATCACGGTAGGTGGATTAAGTATTGGCGGGATTACGGGTAGTTTAAGTTCAGTAGCTAGTGATTATGTTCTTGATGCAACGAGTAAAACAAAAGTTGCGACCATCACGGAAAGAACAGTTGGTCTCGAGGCTAGTAAAATTTATGATGGAACTATCGTACTAAATAGTAGTGCTGTCACTGTTCTTACTGGCGTTGGAAATGAAACACTGACTTATAGTGGTGCTACCGCCAATAACGCCTATGTTGCAACTGCGGGTAAATATATTGATAACATCACTCTTGTTGATGGAAGTGGTCTTGCAAGCAACTATCAATTGCCGACTTTAGATGTGACTAATGCGCCAGTGAGTATCACCCCTGCAACTTTAATCATAACTGCTAATGATGACTCTAAAGTTTATGATGGCTCACCTTATAGTGGTGGTAATGGCGTGGTCTACGCAGGTTTTGTTGAAGGAGAAACTCCTGATGTATTATCAGGCACACTGACTTATTCTGGGTCTAGTCAAGGCGCGACTAATGCAGGTAATTATGTGCTTACTCCACAAGGGTTAAGTAGTGATAACTATGCAATCAGCTATACAAATAATCAATTGGATATTAGTTTAGCTACTCTCAATATCGCAGCGAATGCGGATAGTAAAGTCTATGATGGTTTAGCGTATAGAGGTGGTAATGGTGTGGTTTATACTGGTTTTGTTAATGGTGAAACCAGTGCGGTATTAGCGGGTACTCTTGATTATGTAGGGTCTAGTCAAGGCGCGACTAATGCAGGTAATTATGTGCTTACTCCACAAGGGTTAAGTAGTGATAACTATGCAATCAGCTATACAAATAATCAATTGGATATTAGTTTAGCTACTCTCAATATCGCAGCGAATGCGGATAGTAAAGTCTATGATGGTTTAGCGTATAGAGGTGGTAATGGTGTGGTTTATACTGGTTTTGTTAATGGTGAAACCAGTGCGGTATTAGCGGGTACTCTTGATTATGTAGGGTCTAGTCAAGGCGCGACTAATGCAGGTAATTATGTGCTTACTCCACAAGGATTAAGCAGTGATAACTATGCAATCAGCTATACAAATAATCAACTGGATATTAGTTTAGCTACTCTCAATATCGCAGCGAATGCGGATAGTAAAGTCTATGATGGTTTAGCGTATAGAGGTGGTAATGGTGTGGTTTACGCAGGTTTTGTTGAAGGAGAAACTCCTGATGTATTATCAGGCACACTGACTTATTCTGGGTCTAGTCAAGGCGCGACTAATGCAGGTAATTATGTGCTTACTCCACAAGGGTTAAGTAGTGATAACTATGCAATCAGCTATACAAATAATCAATTGGATATTAGTTTAGCTACTCTCAATATCGCAGCGAATGCGGATAGTAAAGTCTATGATGGTTTAGCGTATAGAGGTGGTAATGGTGTGGTTTATACTGGTTTTGTTAATGGTGAAATCAGTGCGGTATTAGCGGGTACTCTTGATTATGTAGGGTCTAGTCAAGGCGCGACTAATGCAGGTAACTATGTGCTGGCTGCACAAGGTTTAAGCAGTGATAACTATGTACTGAGCTATATTGATAGTCAGTTAATTATTGATCCACTACCTGAGCCACCACCAAGTTATATAGCTGTTTCTGGTGGTGTTGAAGGGGCAAGTGCTCCTAGTCCTATGCTTGATTTCAGTGGTGTATCCGTTAATTTACAAAGTATGCCAAAGTTAGGTAATAACGGGATTATTATTGTGACATTGCCTGAAGGAAGCTCTACTTCTGGAACTGGCTTTAGCTTCCCATTACCGGGTGGGGTAACAAGTCTGGTGAAAAAGAATAATGGCCATGTTCAAGTGAGTTTGCCGAATGGTGAAAGTTTGCCAGGGTGGCTAATGTTTAATCCTAAAACATTAAGATTCACCTCCGGTGCTGTACCAGACCAAGGGCTTCCGGTTGAAGTTATTATTGATACTGGAAGTAGTCAGTTTACGCTGGTTATTTCTGAAAGAGTGGAGGCGTAATTGGTTTTCAGACATTGATAGATGACATTTGAAAAAACTTTATTTAACAGCTAAACAAAAGAGATGAAAGTGACTTATATTTCATCGATTACAAGATAATTTACAACACTAAGGAATAAGAATGAAATTACTATTGTCAGCGGCATTATTATTAATAACTGGAGTTTGCCAAGCAGATGGGCCTAACTTGCGTACGGTGACAGAAAAGTTCCAAGACTGGACGTTAGTTTGTGTTGAAAAAGAGGGAAAAAAACAGTGCCGAGTTAATCAAACATTAAGTAATCAAAATGGTGAGACGGTTGCAATTATTAACTTGGTAAAGAAATCCAAAAAAGAGCATTTAATAGAAATAGTCTTGCCATTATTATTGAATTTAACGAAGCATGTAAATATCGCTATTGATGATAAAAAACCGCAGAAATATTCGTATAATTTCTGTAATAACTCTGCATGTTTTGTTATTGCTGATGGCATAAAAGGTAAATCAATACTGCGGTCATTTAAAGGTGGCAATGAGGGAACTATTGCCGTAACTCCTTTTAGTAAGGAGCAAGTTAAGTTTGGTTTTTCATTAAAAGGCTTCTCTGCTGCGTTTAAAGCATTAAATTAGGTGGCGTTAGTTTAATTGGGGAGAGGGATGAAATTATTAGATTACGAAGTGGCTATTCGCCCTATATATCGCTAAATTCCAAAATCAAAAACCAACTTAATAGATATATAAAGTATGCCAACAATAGCGGCAATGATGATTAAAGTAAATAGCGGACGAGTGTAGAGATTTTTCCAAAAACTAGCTGCTTCACCGGACTGTTTAAGCTGTGCGTATTCTGCTTGCAATACTTGTTGGCGTTCTTCTTGGTAGTCATTAATCAGTGCGCGGGCTTGGTTTAGTTGAGATTCATCGGCTAACCAAATCGCAGGCATGGAAATTCCCCAATTACCGGCATGTGTTTCATAAACAGAAATTTCATTTTCAGATAAAACATCACGCACATCATCCGCTTCATCATCGGGTACATTACGTAAAGAAAAAAGTAATAGGGCCATAGTTATAGTTTGATTAAAGTAAATAAGTGAGGAGAATCCGGGGTTTCTTGCAGACTGTGAATATGTGTAATAGCGAAATCAGACTTGATTTGCTTTAGCCAGTTTAAAATAGCAGCCATTTCTGCTTGGCCGCCATTATGTCCTGGGTAGGTCATAATACTTAGTACCCCCGCTGAATTTAGGTAATTAATGGCTAAATTTAACGCGGATAAAGTAGTCTCAGTTTTTGTGATAATCGCTTCGTCACCACGCGGTAAGTAGCCAAGGTTAAACATAATGACATCGGCTTTAGTCTTGGTCGGCAGATGTTGATGCATGAGTTCATGGCCGTCATGAATTAAATGTACTTTATCTAAACGCTTGGTTTTTTCTAAACGGCGCTGTGTGGAGTTGAGTGCATTTTTTTGGATATCAAACGCATACACACATTGGCTATGGCATGCTAAAAAGTCTGTATCGTGCCCATTGCCCATCGTGGCATCAATGCTAATCTGAGGATTCGCTTGATAAGTACGGATGGTTTTATGCGCTTCTGTGACTAAAGAGTGTTGTGTAAATCGGGTACTAAGCATAGTTATTAACAGTTCCAAAAGCTTTGGAATAAGATCATGTGGGTACTTTATATTAAATATTTCGGTAGGATGGGTAGAGCGTCTTTTTGCGAAACCCATCATAAATGTGATGGTTAATGATGGGTTTCATTGCGTACCTAAAAAACCAGGTACTTCATTCTACCCATCCTACAGAAAATTAAATTAAGTCAGAATATGTAAAACCCTGAATTAATCTCTATTATTTTTCCATTTTTGTTTACGCTTAGATTGTTTTTCTGCTCTTTTAGCGCGATCAACTTCTAATGCTTTTAGCTCTTCTATCATCATTTCAGGCGTTTCTAAGGTCAGTCGACCTAATAAGCCATCTCTGATTTCCAATAATAAGATTTTAGCAACTTTATCCATATCGATATGTCCACCAGCACGTAAACAACCGCGTTTTTTACCGATGATATGCGAGAGGTCATAATCGTTATCGGGCAGTTTTTCGATTTGGTAGCGCGATTTTAAAGCCTCTGGGTAATGAGTAAGTAAAAAATCACCTGCAAAAGAAGCGACATCATCATGTTTTAAGGCGGTATCTTTGATAGCACCAGTGGTTGCTAAACGATAACCGGTATTTATATTTTCTAAATTAGGCCAGAGCATACCAGGGGTATCACATAGAATAATACCGTTATTTAAATCAATGCGCTGTTGGCGTTTTGTAACTGCGGGCTCATTACCTGTTTTAGCAATCGTGCGGCCTGCTAAGGCATTAATTAAGGTCGATTTTCCCACATTAGGAATCCCCATAATTAATACATGCATGACTTTGGTCGATTCTGTTTTATTCGGGACTAATTTTCGGCAGAGATCTATCACCTTAGGCACAGCATCAGAATTTAAAGCGGTTGTGGCTAAAGTTTTTACCCCTTCTTCCTGCTCTAAATAATCTTGCCAAGCTTGTGTTCTAACAGGGTCGGCTAAATCCGCTTTATTTAGAATTTTGATGCAGGGCTTGTTACCCCGTAAATCCGATAATAAAGGGTTTGCACTGCTAAAGGGCAGGCGTGCATCGACGATTTCAATTAATAAATCGACATCGGGCATAGATTCTTTGATTTCTTTGCCTGCCTTGTGCATATGGCCTGGAAACCATTGAATTTTCATTATATTTTATCCTTAGCGATATGTAGTCCACATTCTTTTTTAGTGGCATCTTCCCACCACCAGCGTCCTGCGCGTTCATGTTGGTTAGGTAGTACAGGGCGCGTACAAGGCTCACAACCGATGCTAATAAAACCTTGCTGATGTAAAACATTAAAAGGAACCTGATAGGCTTCGATATAATCCCAAACTTGTGCAGAGCTTTGGTTGACTAAAGGGTTAAATTTAATCAGGGTATTTGTTTCAGTAGAGAATGCTGGGTCTACTTGTATTTCAGGTAAGTCTTGGCGCGTATCAACACTTTGGTCTTTACGTTGGCCGGTAATCCAAGCATCAACCTGTGCTAATTTGCGGCGTAAAGGCGCTACTTTACGAATGCCGCAGCATTCTTTATGGCCATCCTCATAAAAGCTGAATAAGCCTTTTTGTTTAATAAAAGGCTCTAATTGCGCATAATCCGGTGTGAGTAATTCAATTTCGATATTGTAATGTTTTCTGACTTGCTCAATGAACTGGTAAGTTTCTTTATGTAAGCGACCGGTATCGAGTGAGAATATTTGGATATCTTTGCGAATTTTTAATGCCATATCAATAAGAATGACATCTTCAGCACCACTAAAAGAAATAGCGACTTTATCGTAATTTTCTAAAGCGTATCTTAAAATTTTACGGGGATTTTTACCTTGTAATTCAGTAAGCGTTTGTTCAATAGTGGACATAAATAAAGTTAAACTTGAGAGAAGTATTTAGTTAGGAAATCATCAAAAGATAATGAATCATTAGCTTCAATGTCAGCTTGTTTTTGATGTGATTCTTCTGCTAATTTTTTGAAGAATTCAGTTTTTTTAGGGCTGAGAGATTTTTTTGCAAAGGCTTTAGTGTGTTCTTGCGAAATATTATCGGCAAAACGCGCATAAGGAATATTAGATTTCTGCATGGTTTCTAATATACGTGCTGAAGGCGCTAAACTTGAGTCTTCGACGACGGTACGTTGATAATTAAGCGCTTGCGTATATAAATTTTCGTCTTCATCTTCATCGAGAATAGTGCAGATAGTTTGCGCGCTATCTAAAATTTCATTAGCCCAATCTTTTAACAAAATTTCTTGGTTATTTTTGATTAATTTAGCAGTAGGGTGACGGCCATTCAACGCAACAGTTAGCTGATTTTTATTATTGGTCAGTGAGTCGCTGTGAGTGCTTTTAGGGCTTTTATGCAATAAACAGCTGAGTAATAAGGCCTCAACAAAGCGTGACTGACGGGCGCAGATACCGGTGACTTTAAACGGGTTTAAATCAAGTGAACGAATTTCCACATAACGAACGCCGCGATGTTTAAGGGCAAGTGTTGGTTTCTCACAAGGTTTGATGATTTGCTTAGGACGTACGGTGCTATAAAACTCGTTTTCAATTTGTAAAGTATTGGTATTAAGTTGTTGGTATTTTCCATTCACCTTAACGCCAAATTTAGCATATTCAGGGTCGGGGGTATTGATCGCTGCAGATAAGCTGTCGACATAGCCATCCAATGAATTGTAATCAATATCCAAATTTGCTTGATTATTGCTTTTATAACCAATATCACTCATGCGTAAAGAAGTTGCATAAGGGTGATAAAGGGAGCCATCATCAAATTCATCGAATTGAGCCATCAATTCTGGGCGGCTAGCAAAAAAGCTTTTACAAATGGCAGGAGACGCGCCAAATAAATATAAAAGTATCCAACCTTGGCGTTGGAAATTGCGAATTAAATCAAAATAAGCGGATGATTGGTATTCCTCAAGTGATATTGAAGAATTTTCAAGCTTATGTAAGACGGGCCATAATTTTTCAGGAACGGAATAATTAAAATGGATGCCTGCAATTGCCTGCATGGTTCGACCGTAGCGATGACCTAAACCTTGGCGGTAAACCTGTTTCATTTGCCCAATATTAGACTTTCCATAATGCGCGATAGGAATGCTTTCATCACCTCGAATACCGCAAGGCATGCTGGATGACAATAAAAATTCATTATCTAAATTATCGTACACATAGCAATGAATACTGCACATGAAGGCAAGGGTATCTTCAATTTTTTCAAACGGGGGGGTAATGAATTCTAATAAGGATTCTGAATAATCCGTTGTAATGTGTGGGTGCGTTAAAGGTGCGCCTAGTGCAGGCGGATGTGCAGTCTGCGCAATAAAACCAGTGCCAGATAATCGCAGGCTTTCTTTTTCTATCCCTTTAAGGCCATTTTTTATAAGTGATTGCTTACGATTGTTAAGCAATAACTGTAAACGGTTAGTGTTAGGTGTAGTCAAAATAATAAAAAGGTTTCACGGCTGATTTATAATAGAGCCATTATATACTTTACCTAGCCGTGGATGTGGATTTTATGGTGCGTTATATTGGCCAATCAGCACAACAAGTTTTACAGTCAGTCTTTGGTTATGAAGGCTTTCGTGGACAGCAATCTGAGATTGTTGAGCAACTTATTTCTGGAAAAAATGCAGCTGTTTTAATGCCGACAGGGGGCGGAAAGTCGCTTTGTTATCAAATTCCTTCTTTGATAAGAGAGGGCGTGGGTATTGTTATCTCACCTCTGATTGCACTGATGCAAGACCAAGTCAGTGCCTTGCATCAATTAGGTGTTAAAGCGGCTTTTTTAAATTCCAGTTTGAACTACGAACAAGTCAGGCAGATAGAACAGCAATTACTACAAGGCGAGCTCGATTTACTCTATGTGGCACCTGAGCGCTTAACCTCAGAAGCAACATTGCAATTATTTGGGCGATTAAATATTGCCTTATTTGCCATTGATGAAGCACATTGTGTTTCGCAATGGGGGCATGATTTTCGTGCAGATTACTTGCAATTATCACTGCTAGCTAATCGTTTTCCTGATGTACCGCGTATTGCGCTTACGGCAACAGCGGATCAACGTACTCGTGAAGAGATTATTCAGCGTTTATCGCTTACTGAAGCACCTTTATATATAGGTGGATTTGATCGCCCTAATATCCGTTATAGAATCGTTCAAAAAGATAATGCACGACAACAGCTACTGAGCTTTATTCAGGCTGAACATGCAGGTGATGCAGGCATTGTGTATTGTTTATCGCGTAAAAAAGTAGAAGCAACGGCTAAATGGTTACAAGAAAAAGGCATAGATGCTTATCCGTATCATGCCGGTTTATCGCATGAAGTGCGCAATAAACATCAACATGATTTTTTGATGTCAGAAGGGATCGTGATAGTGGCAACCGTTGCTTTTGGGATGGGGATTGATAAACCTAATGTGCGTTTTGTAGCGCATTTAGATTTGCCCAAAAGTATTGAAGGTTATTACCAAGAAACTGGGCGTGCAGGGCGTGATGGCAAACCTGCCAATGCATGGATGAGTTATGGTTTGCAAGATGTCATTACTTTACGACAAATGTTGCAAGGCTCTGATGCGGATGAAAACCATAAACGCGTTGAATTACATAAGCTCGATGCGATGCTCGGCTTGTGCGAGCAAGTCTCATGTCGTCGCGAAATATTACTCAATTATTTTGGCGAAGACCAAGCGGAAGATTGCGGTAATTGTGACACTTGCCTAGAACCCGTTGATACCTGGGATGGCACCATTGCCGCACAACAAGCCTTATCGTGTATTTACCGTACAGATCAGCGCTTTGGCGTTAATTATTTAATGGATGTGTTACTAGGTAAAGAAAATGATCGCATTAAGAGTTTTGCGCATGATAAACAAAGTACCTTTGGCATAGGAACGGCGTTAGATGAATCGCAGTGGCGATCAGTCTTTAGGCAATTAGTTGTACGCGGTTTGGTTGATGTTGATTTTGAAGGCTATGGTGCATTGCGCTTAAATACTTGTTGCCGTCCTCTATTAAAGGGAGACGAAAGCATTCGTTTTCGTAAAGATTTAGTGAAAACTAAAACAAAAAAAGCGAAAGTGAATAAACGTGATTTTGCACGCCATAGCGATAATGTTTTATGGGATGCTTTACGTGCGAAACGTAGAGAACTTGCTGATGAGCAAGACGTACCGCCATATTTTATTTTTAATGATGCAACACTAACAGAAATGGTGGAAAGAGCGCCTTTAAATTATCAGCAATTCTCGCAAATATCTGGTGTTGGGGAGCGTAAACTAGAACTTTATGCGGATGAATTTTTAGCGATTATCGCGGATGTGAATACCGTACAAGAGCAAAATTCATCCTTAACTGAAACAGCGGATGAAAGTGTCGCCTTATTTAAAGTTGGTTTTTCAGTAGAAAAAATTGCACAGCAGCGGGAGCTGAAAGATAGTACCATCTATACGCATCTTGCGCTCGGAATAGAGCAAGGTGTGATTGATTTAATGGATGTTGTGGAGTTAAGTGAACAAGAAATTAATACCCTTCAAGATGACATATTGAGTTTGTTAGAAGCAAAGAATAGCAGTATGAAACCGGTATTCGAAGTACACAATGAATCCTATAGTTACGGTATTTTAAATTGTGTTAGAGCCGCAATGGATTTTTAAGTCGGGTGTAAAATTGCATACTATGTGATTAGTTGCTAATATTCAAGTGCAGCAAATAACAATAATAAAAGCGAGGATTAAAGAATGACTGATTCAACTGAAGCAACTTTATATGAAAGAATTGGCGGTGAAGCCGCTGTGAATGCAGCAGTAGAACTTTTTTACCGTAAAGTTTTACAAGACCACCGTATTAATCGTTTTTTCGGTAAAACGAATATGGAAGAACAAATTAACAAACAAAAAGCTTTTTTTACTATGGCTTTTGGTGGACCGAATACCTATACCGGTGGCGACATGCGTAGCGTTCATGCAAGGTTAGTAAAAATGGGATTAAATGATTCACATTTTGATGCTGTGATGGAACACTTGGGCGCAACACTGACTGAGCTAGGTGTACCTGGCGATTTAATTGGCGAAGCCGCTGCAATTGCTGAGAGTACTCGTAATGATGTACTAGGTAAGTAATTCTGATTCATAAAAAAGCCGTATTATTTTAAGTTTATCGCTTAAAGTAATACGGCTTTTTTTGTGCTTTAAAGTTAGTAACTGATGTTACACAGAGCCCCTTTTTTCAGCCCTGATTATATAACACCAAGTAGCCCGTATGAAGCTTGCGCAATACGGGGATTTGATGCACTGTTTATCCCGTATTCCGTACCTCAATACGGGCTTGTATCTCTCCAAAGCATGATATATTGCTTTGCTAGCATTATATCAAAGTATATGACTAGAGTTTGCATACGAGCTAAGACCAAAGAGTCTGCGCCCCAAATGATAAGGTGTAAATTGCTCCTAAGTTACTTATTTTTAATAAACACAGAGGGGCTCACTCTCTCTAAATCGTCCATCAACTGATCAATATTTTCTGTGTGACTAACAAACAAATGACCTCCCGGTTTTAACGCCTGTACAACACGCTCAAGCACTGATTTTTTTGTCTCATTATCAAAATAAATAAGTACATTACGTAAAAATATAACATCAAACTGCTCAAGGTGAGATGGAAGGGCTTGCATTAGGTTTGCCTCCCCAAAAGAGACCTTATGACGCAAATCCTCATTGATTCTAAAATGTCCACGCTGTGAATGTACGCCTTTTTCTGCATATTTTTCTAAAAAACTAGCCGGCATATTATCTAAGCGACTCATGGGGTAAATCGCTTGTTCTGCCACTTTTAAAACCTTTGTGCTTACGTCACTGCCATAGACTTCCCAGCTGCGCGGTCCTAAAGTATCAGCAAGTACCATGGCCAAACTATAGGCTTCTTCTCCCGTAGAACTAGCTGCACTCCATACTTTAAAGGTATTGCCTTTCCAGCGCGCTAAAATTTCATTTTTTAAATACGCAAAATGTTGTGCTTCTCTAAAAAAATAAGTTTCGTTGGTGCTTAAAATATTTACTAAGATTTGAAACTCATTAAGGTAGTCAGCATGAGTAGCGAGTTGGTAATAATCAGTATATGTTTTTAAATTGTAATGCGTTAAGCGTTTAGCCAAACGGTTTGCCACTATGGGGTGTTTTGCTGGTGTGAGGTTTATCCCTGCATGCTGATAAATTAACGCACGAAATTTTTCAAATTCAGCGGAAGTGAGTGGTGAAATGTTAATAGCTAGTGTCTCATTTCAGGGCTAAGTTTAGGAAAATAATAAAAAAATTAGAATTAAAAACAAATTCACTATTTTTGTAGTTGTGCCAAATCGCTTAATAATTCTTGGCTATGTAAACTCGGCGAAACTGAACGATAAATTTTTGTAATTTCGCCTTCAGGGTTAATAATAAAACTATGCCGTTTACTAAATTTGATAGGCCCTAATTTGAATAAAGCGTTATAACTTGCACTTACTTTACCATTTGAGTCAGCCAGTAAGCTAAAGTTAAGTGATTGTTTTTCGATGAATTTTAGATGGCTGGCGCTGTTATCTGTACTGATGCCGATAACCGTTGCATTTAAAGTTTTAAATTGCGCGAGATTATCGCGTAGCGAGCAGGCTTCTTTAGTACATCCAGGGGTATTATCTTTTGGGTAAAAGTATAAAATCAGCCATTGACCTTGAAAATCGTTTAAAGAATGACTTATACCTTGTGCGTCAGCTAGGCTGAAATCGGGGGCGGGCTGGTTAATTTCTAGCATAATCGTTCCTCAGTTTTATATCCAAGTGGAAAAAGGCTCAACAGTAACAACCTCATTAAGCGCTACATTTTCTTGCTCACGCTTCAGCACTATATAACAATTTGCACGGCTACTGGCGCTTAATATATTTGAGCCTTGTCGTCCTGCGGAGATAACTTCAAACTCACCCGTTTCAGTTTGGCTTAAAATACCGCGTTGAAATTCTTGCCGACCTGCTTTTTTGACTAGCTTACTTTTGCAGCGCGCTTTAATTTGCAATGCTTTAGCAGGCGCTAAGCCTGAAAGTTGACGTAACGCAGGCTGTACAATTTGTTGAAAGGTCGCAATGACCGAAATAGGGTTGCCTGGCAGGCCAAAAAAATAGCACGCGTCAATTTTTCCAAAAGCCAAAGGCTTGCCTGGTTTGATGGCGAGTTTCCAGAAATTGACTTGGCCTAACTCATCTAATATTTCTTGAATGAAATCGGCTTCACCGACAGAGGCACCACCGGTACTAATCACCACATCATGGCCTTTAGAAGCAGCAGCTAAACAATTTCGTGTTTTAGTTTTATCATCAGGGATAACGCCTAAATCATTGACGCTGTAACAAGGGTTATTAAGTAAGGCAGCTAAACTGTAACGGTTACTATCATAAATTTGTCCTTCCGTTAAATCACTACCGATTGGGCGTAATTCATCGCCAGTCGAGAAAAAAGCGATGCGTAGTTTTGCTTTGACTTTTATTTCGTAAAGCCCTGCGGCGGCTAACAGGCCGATGTCGATTGCGCTTAGCTGTTTGCCTTTACTTAATAATAACTCTGATTTTTTTACATCCTCGCCTACATGACGAACATTTTTCTGGGCTTGAGTGTTTTTAGGGAAGTGTATGATTTTATCTATCGCTTCTACATTTTCCTGCATCACCACGCTATCGAGATTTGCAGGCAATACCGCACCGGTAAAAATACGAATACATTCGCCGCGTTGAACTGAGCCTGAAAAAGGTTTACCCGCCCAAGACGTACCGATCAATTTTAAATTGAAAGCAGCTTCAATCATATCCTCACTATGTAAGGCGTATCCATCCATAGACGAGTTCGGAAAAGAAGGTAAATCAAACGGCGCAAAACAATCTTGGCTTAATACGCGTGCTAAGGCATCGGGTAAATGGATGCTTTCTTCATTCGCTATGGGAGATAAAATATTATGAATATTAATTAAAGCATCTTCTAAGCTTAAAAGCTCATTATGGCTACAGGAATCACGCATTTTTCATAAACTCGCTAACAAATTCAGCCATACTAGAAATATTGTTTAAATCTAAGCAAGGCAGGTCTTTTTCTAAGGTAAGGTTTTGATCTGTTGCGAAAGCAATAATAGAGTCATCATTGGGGTGTAATAGATCATGACCTAAAGAAGGGCGGTGCAGTTCTATTTTAGGAAATGATTCGCGTTTAAAACCTTCGACTAAAATTAAATCTAATGCTGATTGATCAAAGTATTGCAGTTGCTCATTTAAATCCGGTTCTTTAGGCTCTGAAAATTCAGTAATAATCGCACGTCTATGGCTGGAGACTAGCATAACAGGCGTTGCGCCCGCTTCACGTAAACGAAAACTATCTTTACCCGGTTTATCTATTTGAAAATTATGATGACTGTGTTTGATAAGGCCAACGCGAATACCTTGCTGTTTTAATAGCGGAATTAATTGCGTGAGCAAAGTGGTTTTTCCTGTGCCACTGGGTGCGGCAAAACCTAAAATAGGGACTTGAGCGTTTTTGATCATAGAGTAAACAAATAAAGTCAGCTAGCGTAAAATGGAATAATTATACGCTGATTAGATAGAAAAAATGATAACGATAGATGAACAACAGTTAAAAGCAATTCCCGTTTTTGGCATAGCCGGTAATTTTGCCGAACATTTAAGCCAAGCCGGAGAAGATGCTGATTTTGTGAATGTGAAAACAGCAGAAAAAAATGCACCCAAAGGTATTTTTCCTATTTATTTACCGCGTTATGATAGTTTTGTCGGAACCTATCCGTTATCACATACGCAGATTAAAGCGGATTTCTCCGCGCCCTTAAATTTACATATGGAACCTGAAATGTGCGTGCTGTTTGATGTTAGCTATCAAGATGCAAAAGTCGCATCATTGAGTGCTGTCGCCTTATCAGCTTTTAATGATTGCTCGATTCGTAAACCGAATGCAAAAAAAATTAGTGAAAAAAAGAACTGGGGCGCTGAGTGTACGGGCATAGGCGAATCTTGGTTAGCCATTGATCAGTTTAAAGCCGGTGGGATTTTAGACTTTATGCATATTGCCTCCTATATAAAAAGAGCGGGGGACGTTATTCAATATGGTGTAGATAGTTCTGTGACGGGTTATCAATATTTTTATGAAAAATTACTCAATTGGATGATTGAAACATTTAATCAACAGACTGATTTTGGGCCATTGGAAGATTTATCGCTTTATTTAAGTGCTTTAAAACAGCCTAAGCAAATTATTGTTTCACTAGGAGCTACTCGCTATACAGCATTTGGGGAAACGGGCTTTTTACAAGCGGGTGATGAACTCGGAATTTTTGTTTATGATGATCGACTCGCGGATGAAGAAAAAATCGCCGCGTTCTTTACGGCAGACAAACAAAGTAGCGATTTTTTAGCCGGTATTGCTTTATTGCAAACGGTTAGCAATCTTAATAATTAAGGTGATGAAAGAGCCGACTGAGGAAAGCCTATTTACGGCATTTATAGCCCCTATTGATGCTTATGAATTACCGCAACGTTTTACCTTTCCCTTTTATTATCAGCCGCATGCTTTATGTTTATTAGCCGCAAAAGAGTTGCAAGCTTATTTGCAGACGCAACAAGCATGGCAGCATAATTTTGGGTTATCGAATAATAAAGCAAACAGTATTGGTAAAATGTTTGGTGTTTTATTAGTTAAAAATCAAGCCGGTGAGGTGGGTTATCTGTCAGCTTTTTCAGGAAAACTGGCAGAAAGTCTGTTACTAACAGGTTTTGTACCGCCTGTTTATGATTTGCTTCATGAAAGTGGATTTTACCTTAAAGGGCAGAAAATATTAAACCAGCTTACGCAAAATATCGCCGTGTTAGAAAAAATGCCTGCAATCAATGAATGTGAAGTGGCATTAAAAAATGCAATAGCCTGTTCCGAAGAAGCAATACAAGCGCATCGCGCCTTGATGATTGCGGGTAGAAAATTACGCAAATCACAACGCGTTACTGCAGAAGCAGATTTAGAGCGTGATGATTTTTTAGTGTTGCAAGAGCAGTTAGCGCAGCAAAGTATTAAAGAAAAATTACAGTTACGCGATTTAACCGTGTATTGGCAAAAAAGAATCGCGGATGCAGAAGCAAATCGACAGCAACAAACGGCTGAGCTAGAGAGTTTAAAAACGCAACGTAAAAGCTTATCGGCTGATTTACAACAACAAATTTTTGATCAATATCGATTTTTAAATACGCAGGGGACCGAAAAAAGTTTATTAACTATTTTTCAGGCTACGACACAAGTGGTTCCGCCTGCAGGAGCAGGCGAATGTGCCGCTCCAAAATTATTACACTATGCCTTTAAAGCAGGACTGCAACCTTTAGCGATGGCAGAGTTTTGGTGGGGCGCGTCACCTAAATCAGAAATTAGAAAACACCTTACTTTTTATCCCGCGTGCCAAGGTAAATGTCAGCCAATTTTAGCGCATATGTTAGAGGGGATGGATATGGATGAAAATCCTTTGTTGAATAATCCAGCCGAAGGTAAAAATATTGATATTATTTATGAAGATGCAGTGATGCTGGTGATAAATAAACCGGCGGACTTTTTATCAGTGCCGGGTAAAAATATTCAGGATTCGGTATTCTTTCGTATTCAGCAAGCCTACCCAGAAGCAAAAGGGGGTTTGATTGTACATCGCTTAGATATGTCTACTTCTGGCTTAATGTTAATAGCATTAACTAAAGACGCGCATAAACAACTGCAAAAACAATTTATAAAGCGTACCGTTAAAAAGCGTTATGTCGCCTTATTAGATGGCGTGCTTGAAGCAGATAGTGGTGAGATTGATTTACCACTACGTTTGGATATAGATGATAGGCCAAGACAATTAGTTTGTTACGAGCACGGTAGAGTAGCAATAACGCACTGGGAAGTTATTGCGCGTAAGAATAATCAAACTAAAGTTTACTTTTACCCCTTAACCGGTAGAACCCATCAGCTACGTGTGCATTCAGCACATGAACAAGGTTTAAATGCGCCCATAGTGGGTGATGATCTTTATGGAACACAAAGTGAGCGCCTGCATTTGCATGCCGAATGGATAGAATTTAATCACCCTGTTACTAAAGAGTTAATGTCTTTTCAGGTGGATGCCGAGTTTTAGCTTGGCTGTTCGTCTTATTTTATTAAAAATCGAATTTTTTATCCTATTTGTCGTACATCTATGATGATTTTCTTTGCTGACACAGGCGAATAAAAATACAGGTTTAGAGCTGGGGCGATGCCACCATATGCTATTAACTTATGGTATTGGAGTAACCTCAGATGTCAGTCTGCAAATACATTGCAAATCAATGTGCTTGTTATGAGCTAGAGTATTATTTTGAGTAGTTGTTCAGCATTAATTGTGCTTCCTTAGCAAAAAATTCTCTAAGTGAAGCTGGTGCAACCACTTCAACGTGGCTACCAAAACCCGCTAGCCACCATCGCAGTTTATGGCTATCAAGAATATTCCCCTCTAGTAAAACTCGGCCATCTGCTTGAACGCTGAGTAGTTGGTTGTCCATTAAGGGTGTTTCATATAAATGCTTAGCCGCTACCTTAGAAAATAATACCTTTAATTGGACTGCTTCACTACTAATGGGATAATCGAGATTCTTTTCGACATAAGATGCAAGGGAAAAACCTTCTATCAAATTAGCATCAGCCCCTAGCAATTCTGCGGATTTAAAGCGATGTAAAGCAAGTTGCACAATATCGTTATATTTCCATAGCGTACAAATCAAATAAATAACGCCTTTCTGTACAACAAGACCTAAAGGATGAATTGTGTACTCAATTAATTTTTTATTGCGAGGCTTATAAGAGATGTGAATTTGTTTTTCTGCTAGTAAGCCTTGGTACACCACATTTTGAATTGTGCGATCAATAACAGGCTTGATTAAATTCAAACTATTATCACTGACTGCAATTTTAGAAGGCCAGTCCTTTAAATGTGAAGATGTTGAATTTAGCACCTCTTGGGCTTGGTTTAGGTGAGGTTGTAGCAGGCCAAGAATTGAAGGGGGAAGTGTAGATGTTAGCTGTGATTTACTTAACTGAAAGGCAAGAGCCGTTTCAGAATCCATACTTGGAAATTCATGGGTAATAGACTTTTCACTCCAAAACCAATAATTTTTCTTTCCCTCAGTGTCATTACTAAGCGTAAAAAGTGTTGATAGTTTAACTAAGTCACGTTGAAGAGTCCGAATCTCAATATCAAAGCCAGCGTTAATTAGACTACTAAGTAATTCACTAGTGCTTCTCCGTGCAGGGTAGCGAGGTATTAAGCTTAATAATGTCCACTGTCGATATAACGTATCAGGTGATTTTGTCATTTACTGTTGAGTTTAATTATGCGTCTTAATTTGACGTTAATAGGGTTTACTATAAAGCTTAAGGCAACAATTAGTAAGGAATAAAATGAAAATTGCATTAATAGGTGATTCAATTTTAGATAACGATGAATACACCGGCGTAGACGCTTGTGTTTTTACCAAAGTAAAACAAAAACTACCGGAAGCCGTAGTGGTTAATTTTGCAGAAGACGGTGCAACAACCTTAGATATTAATGAACAGTTAGAAAAAATTAAAGCAAAATATGCAAAATGGGATTATGTTTTTCTAAGTATTGGTGGCAATGATTTACTTGAGAGCCAAGAATTATTATTACTCGCTAATACAGAGCAAAAGCAAAAAATGATTGAATCAATTTGTATTCGAGTCTCTGAAATTTATACCATGCTACAGACTGATTTTAATAAGGTAATATTACTCACACCTTACTTACCTGTTTTTGATGGTATTGATAAAGGAAGTGTTCAGCAAGCGCATCAGGCTATTAAAACGTTTAATGAAAAACTTAAAGGCATACCTAATGTGAGATATGAAGAGTTACACCTCATACTAAACAGTAAAGAAGATTTTATTAACCATATTGAACCATCTAAAATTGGCTCTGAAAAGATAGCGGCTTTGATAGAGGAAGTTATTAGAAATTGATGCTATTCAATAGTTAGAAAATCTGTATAAAGGAGGGGATAAAGAATTACAATTCTCCATGATTTAGTAACGAAAAAGGAACTGTTATGAATAAAATATCAAATATGGCTGGGGTTTTTATCTCAGGTTTAAATGAGGGGCTAGAAATAGGTGGCCTGAAGGTGAGTGATTTACCTGAAATTATTAATAATTCTTTTGGTGAGGAGCAAGGTGTTAATTTATTCCCTAGTAATACAAAAGGGGCATGTCATGAATTAGCTTATTTTTTTGCATTAAAAAACTCCCCTTATGCAAAAGGTAATGGCCATTTAGGTTGTAGGCAAGCAATGGAGAAGGTAATACAGCATACGCAAGGTGCTTGCCGAAACATAACTAAACAGGCCATTTTTATTACTGCACATTGGGACGCAAATGCTTACCAAGACTGGAAGCATATTTTAGCTGACATTGATAAGACTATTGAGCTTGAGGTTTATTTGTTGACTGGAAATTCAGCAACTAGGATTGATGTTTCAATTTACCCTTCTTAGTGATTATAGAAAATTAAAAAAATAGGAGTAGCTAAGTGGCAGATGTTGATAAAGATAAACTTGAGCAGTTATTTAATGGAAAGGCATGTTAGCTGAAATTGATCGTGAAATTAATTTAGAGGTGTATTTATTGTCGGGGAGGGCGGCTTCTAGAATAAAGGTATGATTGAGGTAATTTTGTTTTACGAGGGGGAGTTAATGACAGATATAGAGGGTTTTATTGGTTTATTTCAAAAATATAAAGGTGAACAAGAGAATCAAAGAAAAAGGGGGTTGAATGATTTTAATATTTTTACCACATTACTGAATAAAAGTGATGAGGTCAGGCTTCATTCAAGGTTTTTACACTTTCTATTAAACCCAATTGCTGACCATAGTCAAGGTAGTCTATTTTTAGATTTGTTTTTAAAGGAGTGTGAGTTAATTGATTTCTTTGAAAATACTGAACAATGTAGCGTTTACAAAGAACATAAATTTATTGATCTTTATATTACTGATGGAAAAAAACACCTAATTATTGAAAATAAAATTTTTGCAGGGGACGGGCCGAAACAGATACAGAGATATGTAGATACTATCAAAAAGGATAACTCAGAAGATGTAAATTTATCAGATAATTTAACAGTGATTTATTTATCTCTAGACCGAGACAAGCCAAATGATTATAGCTTGGGAGATTTTAAATTAAATAAAAGTTGGTTAGTTAGAGGTGAAGAACAGTATGCTTTTAAAGCAATTACTTATGATACTCATATTTTTAGATGGATTGAAAAATCCCACACTCAAATTGAAAATATTACAAACTTATCAGTAGGGCTAGCTCAATATAAAGATGTAATATTGAAACTATATGGAAAATATAAGGATAAAGTTATGAACTTAGATGATTTTATGGAAGGTAAAGTAGATAAAAAACAAGTATTTAAAACATTAAAAGAGATTAGTTCTGAATATCCAAAGTATAGAAACTCAACCATGGAAAAATTCTTTGAAAAAGTTATTTCCATCCTTAAAAAAGATTTAACTGATAATAATTGGGAAGTAATTGATATGCCGAAGTTGAACACAGGGGCTAAGGATGGCTTTCCTTTAAGAATTCAGCAATCTAAAGAGAAAAGCCCAATGATTTTATTGGGTTTTGAATTTACAGAAAATGATTTTGGAAGCCCTAACTGGGGCGTTGTGAGAAGAAATGACTCGGTAGACTTTAATCTTCTTAGAGAAAACGCTGAAATTAAAAAATTATTAAATGGCGTAACAGGTAGTCTAAATGATACAAATCAATGGTGGCTACAGCATAAGGTTTTTTTCAAAGGTGATTTTTGTGAAGAAGTAATTAGTTATGAAACGATAGATGTGGCAGCAGAGGAATTCTCCAGAAATTTCTTAAGTATATTTAATAACTATAAAGAAGTAATCGTTAAATGTAATGAATTTTTTTTGGGGGGGAGAATTACCGAATAAATTAACTCGTAAGGTATTCATGTTGGTTGGATGAGCGATAGCGTAACCGGCAGGGTAACCTCAAAGAATTTTCAGCATTATGGGTGATTTTGGTGGTTATAGGTTTGTATGGTGTGATGGTGGAAGGCGCTGTGTACGAAACTATTAAAAATAAAACTAATATAAATACTATGCGTCTCATATTGGCGCATAGTAAAGCTACCATGTAAACCAATCGTTAATATCGCTCTAACCATTAATTAAATTTGGGCGGTAATATAAACTTTACATGGTACCTAAAATGAAAAAAATATCTTTAACACTACTCTCACTTATTTTTCTGGCAGCCTGTTCAGATAACAAAATGTCACTCTCATGTGGTGATACAGAAATAAGTGATTTAGTCCTGGAAATCTCCACTGAAGAATTAAAAAATCAATTGTTTAGAGTTTTTTTGTATCAACGATTAGGCCGTTTTTCGGGTTTTTCTAATACGATGTCTTATGCTGAATATTTATCAACAGAAGATAATAAAATGAAAACTTTAATCGTTAAACAAACAGAAGAAACTGTATCTAATGTTAACTTAACAGCAATACGGTTACAGGAAAAAAATACAACAACGGGTATGGTTTCTTGTGCGGCCGCGTTATCTGTTAATGGCAGTGAAAATTCTAATATTACTTATACCGCGCAAATGACCAATGAAGATGAGTTATATGTAGAGGTATCGGGCTTATAGCACTAATAAAGCATTGCTCTAAAAGGGTGGAGCATGAGAAATACTACTAGGGTAAGGAGGTGATATATGCCTATTAAATACTTAATAACGGTTACACAAGGCAACCTTGTTTTAGCTGAAAATGTCGATTTTATAGTCAATGCCAGTAACACATCATTAATCTTAGGTAGCGGCGTTTCAATGGCTTTTTTTAGACACTGCGGACAAGCGCTACAAAACCAGATGGATGAGTTGAGCGCGGAAATTAATCATACTGGGTATAGGTTGAAAACGGGTGATGTTGTGCCATCAAAAGCTGGCCACGCACTGAATTTTAAACATGCACTCCATGCGGTAACGGTTGATATCAATCAAAGCATTTACACGGCTCAAGCACGGTCAAGGTTAGATGACATAGAAAAGGTGCTCAATAATATTGAAAGAATTATTATTGAATACGCCAAATTACACGGAAAGGGCGAGATTAGTTTAGTTTTACCTTTGCTAGGTTGTGGTGTTGGAGGGCTGGATAAACAAGATGTTATTGCGATGTACGGGCGTTTTTTCTCTGCCTATAGAGAAAATACTCAACTTACCTGTCATTGCACAATTTATGCTTATAGTAGAAATGATTTGGAGTTATTAGAAGGCCTAATGGAATGAGAGGGCCTAGTTTTAAAGCGTTAAAAGAAAAGTCAACGGTTGAGCCTCGCGCCATCTATTGTCAAGCACTGTATTCATGGCGGGAGCAAAATCCCTTATTTTTTAAATTTTATTGGTGGATTTTTCATAAAGACAGTCCTTGTGAAGGGTATGAGTTTTTAGATGATAAGTACCGATTAACAACAAAAAAAGCCATCGATTTGATGCAACAGTTACATGCTAATAAGCAGACTTATTTTATATATAACCAGCGACTCCCACGGTTAGACCCAGAAAATACTCCCTTTGATATGAATTCAGAGAGATGGAAAGGAAGTAAGTTTGTTATGTCTTTTGCCGATGATGTAGATGAGGAAATCTTTGGTTTTAAGTAGGCATTAAAACTGATTTAAGGGGGTATTTAGTGTTCACCCATATGAAAAATTTATTAGATTTTTGGAGAAAACTACATTGAAAATTTTTATCATAGATCACGTAACGAACAAGCTAATTGTCGTCTAATAAATAAATTAAATAATTGAGAATTATGAATAAAAAAAATATTTTATATGTTGGCTTAGGTGGAGCAGGAGCAAATGTTGTAAAAATGGCATTCCCTGATAAATTAACTAAAAAAAACTCTTTATTAATTAATACAGATAAAAAAGCATTAGAGGAAGAAAAAGGTATTCCAACCTTATTAATCGGTGAAAAAGTTTTAAACGGGAGACCTGCAGGTGATGTTGCTTTCGGGAGTAAAGCGATTGATGAATCCATAGATGAAATAAGTAATATTTTTCAGCAATATGAAGAAATAGCTATTATCTGTGGTGTAGGCGGTACTGGAGGTGCCGTTATCCATTTAGTTGAAAAACTATTGAACCTTAACTTTTTTATTGGTATTTTTTTGTTGTATCCTCAGGATTTTGAAAATGAAAGAATGACGAGAGCCAAAGGTTTAATTTTGCATGCTGAAAGTATTCAATCAGAGAGGGTGCACTTTCAAGTATTACGGCCATCTACTTATGCTGATAAATGCAAAGGGCTAACACCACTATCTAACTATTTTGATTGTATGAATAAACTGATGATTAATAGTGTCATAGCGAAGGAAAAAAGTGATCGATAAAATAAATCTTTGGGTAGACCAAACTTTAAAAAACTATGCTGGTCAAGCGGTGTCGTGTGAGTCCTTTAGTTCGCAATTTGAAGGTTTTTACCCAACTGAATTTCTTTCAAATAGCTATTATATCGTGATCGATAAACTGCCAAAACCAGACTTTCCTGAATTACGCAAAGCAGGTTTTGGTGATTTTATTGATATGGATGCTGCGGCGATTACTTACAAAAATACTTATTTTGTTAAAAAAGGCTTTGAAGCGGATTTAGAGCTGCATTTTCATGAGCTAGTCCATGTAGTGCAGTGGCAAAATCTGGGAGCACCTTTATTTATTGCGCGCTATATGAAAGAGATTTCTTATGTTGGCTATCGAAATGCCCCGCTTGAGAAAATGGCTTATGAGTTGCAAGGCTACTTTTCTATGAAGAAAAAACCATTAGACATACTGAGCTATGTCCAAAGCCGAATATAACCAGTGAATATGAACATTTTTCAAAAGAGTCCGTGGACTGGGAAGCCCATATTTACATTGTAAGCCTTGGTTGAAAATTATTCTTGTGTAAGGTTTTAATGTTAGTTACGACCTATTATCGAATGGAAATAATTAAAGCAGTGGGAATAAAAATCTGACTGGGAAGATTGTTTTTTGGTAATCAACTTAAATGTTAGAGGATAACCTTATGTGTAGTTCACCTAAAAGTTCATCTACTCGTCGTCGACATGCTAAGAAAAAAGCGCTAACGACAGCAGAATATGAAGAATACTCTACTATGTTAAAAAGTTCGTTTGCATCGTATGATCAAGCGCAAGAACGCAAAATGGCACGAATGGAGAAAGTTTCTATTGCCAGTAAGGTTACCGAAGTAGACGCGACTGAAGCATTAGACTTAAAAACTAAAGAAAGCCTTGATGGCGGTTTTTGGACACAGCTTAAAACTGTTTTATCGTATGAATTATTTAGCTTAAATAAAGATAAATATGCCGTATAAACAAGGCGATAAAATTACTTCTCTTAATTTAGCAAATATTGATGGTAGTCAATTTGAACTGCAGCAAGTTGAAGGTAAGCGATACATGCTTTCGTTTTTTCGTTTTGCTGCCTGTCCGTTTTGTCAGTTAAGAATTCATCAATTAATTTCTAGCTGGCAGGAATTAGATGATGATTTTACTGTTATTGCAGTTTTTGATTCGCCTTTAAAAAACCTACAAAGCTATAGCCAAAAGAATAATGCACCTTTTTATATATTAGCGGATGAAGAAGGGAAGTATTACCGTGAATTTGCAGTGCAGCATTCCTTATTCAAGACTCTAAAAAGTATGTTTTTTAAATTACCTACTTTATTATATGCCATGTTTTTTAAAGGCTATTTTCCGAGTACATTGCAAGGTAATATGACAACATTACCGGCTGATTTTTTAGTTGATGAAAAGGGTATTATCCAAGCTATTTATTATGCAAAGGGAAGTGCAGACCACTTGCCATTCGAGCAAGTAAAAGCTTTTTCTCATTTTGAATAGCAAACATCGATTAATGACGGCTCATAACGAGAGGTTTTTTCAATGATTATCTATTTATATTAAGGAGGCGTCATGCCAACATGTTACCAATCTATTATTGTTTCTGCACCCATAGAAAAAGTATGGGACAAAGTTAAAAATTTTCATGATATGTCTTGGGCTGATCAGGTGATTGCGCAATGTGATGCAGTCGGGAATGTGAGTGCAACAGAACTCGGTGCAAAACGTATTTTAAATAATGCGTTCCATGAAACATTATTGGAATGTAATGATAATGAATATCGTGTGCGCTACTCGATTGATGATGGGCCATCCCCTGTTTCTGCAGAGGAAGTAAAAAATTACATCGGTCAAATTCAACTTAAGCCCGTTACTTTAAGTAATGAGACCTTTGTCGAATGGGGTTCAACGTGGGAATCTTCTTCAGAAGAAGCGCGTGAATTTTGCCATCAAATCTATGTTGCTTTATTACAATCACTTGCTCAGCAAAGCTATTAAAAATAGCAATGAGTGCTGTGTTTAATCAACTGTCGTATAATCAATTACTTAATGAAATCAGTCCTAGAGGTTTTTATGTTAGAAAAAGGTCAAATAGCCCCCGCGTTTAGCTCACTGAATCAAAATAATGAGTTAGTTGAATCTGCCGCGTTTAAAGGCTCTAAAAATATCGTATTATATTTTTACCCAAAAGATGACACGCCAGGTTGTACGATTGAAGCGAATGATTTTACCGCGCTATCCGCAGAATTCTTAGCGGCTGATACCGTGGTTATTGGGGTAAGTAAGGATTCTTGCGAAAGCCATGCCGCATTTATAGAGAAATATGCATTAAAGCTAGATTTATTAGCCGATGAAAGTGGTGAAGTTTGCGAAAACTACGGTGTTTGGCAAATGAAAGAAAAAAATGGTGTGCAGAAAATGGCTATTTTTCGTTCTACCTTTATTATTGATAAAGAGGGTACATTGGCAGATGCACTTTACGCTGTTTCTCATGAGGGACATGCGCAAGAAATATTACAAAAAGTGCAGGCGCTTTAATTGTTTGTGAATGTTGAGTTAATAAGGGTAACCACAAGGGATTGCCCGTACGATTGTAGGGGTGCCCCTCGTGGGTGCCCGCAAATTATAGTGATGAATGAGTTAGGTTGTTTGTGAGCGATTAGGTAAGCAGGGCTATTTGCCCTGTATTCTGACTTTTAGTAGCCTAGTCTGAGCCTATTAATGCAAGGGTTCTAGCGCCTGAAATGCATTTAATAAGTCGAGGTCTTCCGCCACTTTCTGTGATGTTAGCTTACCTTGATAGGTATTAATCGCTTTAATTCTCCCTTGATCTGCCATAAATCCAGCTAGTGAATGGTTTGCAATATCAAGTATGTAGTCTAGAGTGACATCGGTTAAAGCGAGAGTGGAGGCTTTAGGGTAAGCACCGGGCATATTTGATACGCAATAGTGAATAACACCATGTTTTATAAAAACAGGGTCACTATGTGTGGTCGCTTTAGAGGTTTCAAAACAGCCACCTTGGTCTATGCTGACATCAACAATAACAGAGCCTTTAGGCATGCTTTTTAGCATAGTTTCGCTTAGGATTTTGGGTGCTTTTGCACTACGGCTTAGCACGGCTCCAATAACAAGATCAGCATCTATAATCTGTGCAGAAATATTGGCTTGGTTTGATTTAAAAAAATTAACTTTGGATAAATCATTTTGTTTAAGCGTAGGCCATCTGTCTTCATGTCGGCTTGCAACAAATACATGAGATCCCATCGCAGAAGCAACTTTTGCAGCATGTTGCCCGACAACACCATCACCTAAAACAACCACTTTGCCATACGATTTATTAAGTATACTACCCAACTGCATACCATTGCCTTGATTAAACTGCGCTAGATAATAAGCCCCCATTAACACCGACATATTACCCGCAATCGCACTCATTGGCGCTAAAATAGGTAACTTTCCGTGCGCATCTTCTAAAGACTCATAGGCGATAGCGGTTGTGCCTTTGTTAAGTAATGCTTCGGTTAAACTTTTATCGACACCGGCTAAATGAAAAAAGGTAAACACGATTTGTTTTTGTAGGTAGTGATACTCTGATTTTTGCGGCTCTTTTACCTTAACGACTAGGTCAACATTCCAAGCATCCTGTGCAGAACTTAAGTTGGCACCTGCGTTTGTGTATAGGTCATTGCTAAAGCCTGAATCAATCCCTGCATTGGTTTCCACTACAACAGAGTGTCCGGCTTTAATAAGCTGGCTAACACCACTCGGAGTCATACCCACTCTCGCTTCTTTATCTTTTATTTCCTTTGGGATTCCAATTTTCATTTTAAAGCTCTGTGATGTTTAAAGTTAAGTATTTTAAGTTTATCCAATTTAGCTAATACGGTATGTATTGCGTCCTGCTTTTTTTGATTTATACATAGCTTTATCAGCTAATTGAAGATTAGAGTCTAGGTCGTGCTCACTTTCAGAAAAACAAATAACGGCACCACTCGATGCAGATATTTTGATAGTTAAATCATCAATTAGATAGGGTTCTGCAAGCGAGTTATGTATGCGAGTCAATGTATCATTTAGAGACTGTGTAGACTCAATATTGTTGAATAATAAGACAAACTCATCGCCCCCTTGGCGAGATACTGTATCAATAGCTCTTACGCAAGCTACAATGCGCTCGGCTACTTGAATGAGTAATTTATCTCCAAGCTCATGCCCATAAGTATCATTGACGTGTTTAAAGCCATCTAAATCTAAAAAGCATAAAGCATAAAGCAAACTGGGAGTTAAATCGCTTGCTGCAGGCACAAACCTGCTCGTATCGATCGCGCAATAGACTTCTATTAGGTAATCCAGTTAATAAGTCGTAATGAGCCATTACTCGCATTTTCTCATGCTCCTCGACACTTCGGGTATTGTCTGTGAAGATTCCTATATAATTAATTACCTTTTTATTAGCATCTAATAAAGTCGTGATGGAAAGTAATTCGGCATAGAGTTCACCACTTTTTTTGCGGTTCCATATTTCGCCTTTCCAGTAACCAGTCTCTTTAATTTTCTGCCACATTGTCGAGTAAAATTCAGGCGAATGTGAGCCAGAACTGAGAAAATTTGGTTCATCACCAATGGCTTCATTACGACTATAACCGGTGATTTCACAAAAGGCAGGATTTACATCGATTATCTTTTTTTCATTATCTGTAATGATAATTCCTTCATTAGTACCAGAAAATACGCGAGAGGAGAGTTGTAATTTTTTTTCAGCCAATTTACGCTTAGAAATATCTCGCCAAACACAAAAAAGCCCCTCTTTTTCAGAAAAAGGGATACGTGTTAAAGACACTTCCACTGGGAAGTTTTTACCCGATTTGCTTTTATGCATCCATTCAAAACGGTGATAGCCATCTTGAAAAGCAATAGCCATCATATTTTCTGCTTTTTCAAAAGAAGATTGACCATCTTCTTGATATTCTGGGGAAAGTTCGGAAGGGTGAGCAATGATAAGTTCAGCGGGAGTGACATAGCCCATAATGTCAGCAGCAGACTTATTAGCAAGAATAAATTTACCCTCAAAAATCATCCACATAGGGTCTTGAGAGAGTTCAAATAACAGTTGATATTTATGCTCGCTAGAAAGTTTTTTCTGTTCAAGTAATTTACGATCAGTGATATCTATAGTAATACCTAGCATTTGCACGGCGATACCATTTCCATCTCGAGTGACATCTCCTTTTTCCTGAAGCCAACGAATTCGGCCATCAGGACAAACGATCCGATGCTCTATGTTGTAATTTTGAGATGATTCAATACAGTTTTTAATGGCACTAACAACCATTTCCCTGTCTTCTGGGTAAATAGCACTTAAAAAACGCTCATAAGTGGTATCTTCTATACTGTGGGGGAGACCAAGTAAGGGGGCAATATTTTTCGACAAAAGAAGCTTATTAGTTTGAATATTCCACTGCCAAGTTCCGATATTAGCTAAATTTAGACATGCTGTTAAGCGTTCCGAACAGTTTTCAAGTGTTTCCATCAACTTGTAATTCCTGTATTTTAGTGCAATTTCGCAGTATACAAAATATGCCTATAAGTTACTTTTATACCATTAAAAAAAATATAAAAAATTTTTCTTGTGAAATTAGTTTTTTATTTGCAGAAAACTGAATGTTCAAACTGGGTTAGCTATTTAATTGGTAACCTCTCATTATTGTAGGGGAAAACGTCATCCCCGAAGTCTACCCAGTCAAGCGTGGGCACAAGCTTTATCGGGGATCCATTGCTGAAAATATAGGTTCCTGCTAAGAGCATGCAGGGATGACGTGTTTTGTATTGTTCTGTGCCGCTGGATAATGAGAAGTTACTTTAATTGTTAGAGCTGCTCAGAATATATGAGTTTATGCTTTATGCTACTGTCAACAGAGGATAGAGGATAGAGGAAATAAACGCTTATTTAAGGTTTTTAAAAGGAAGTTGCTTTAAGCAATCTTGTTTATACGTTTGTATATAATCTTTTTCTTCTTTTAAAAAGTCAGCAATCAAATTTGAAAAATGTGGATTTTGAATCCAATGTGTAGAGTAAGTGCTGATAGGTTCAAAGCCACGAGAGATTTTATGTTCACCTTGAGCGCCTGAATCGAAACGTTGCAGATTGTTTTCTATACAGTATTCCAGTCCTTGATAGTAGCAAGTTTCAAAGTGTAGATTATTGTATTCTTCAACACAGCCCCAGTAACGGCCATAAAGGGTTTTTTCACCAATAAAGCTTAATGCGGCACCGACGTATGTTTGTTCTTTCACTGCAAAAATTAATAATATTTGTTCGGGCATTGTCTCTGCCAGTCGCATAAAAAAATCGATATTTAAATATTCAGACTGCCCACGTTTGTTGTAGGTCATACGATAAAAATCAAAAAATACTTGCCATTGTTTTTCTGATATTTCATTGCCTGTAAAACGTTCTAACTGTATTCCTTGTTCATGTACTTTTTTACGCTCTTTTTTGATGTTTTTTCGTTGCCTTGAAGTAAAGCTCTGCAAGTAATCATCAAAATCTTTATAATTTTTATTAAACCACTGAAACTGAACACCCTCACGTAAAATCATATGCTGTTTTAGGTGATTATTTTGCTCAGTGTCAGGAAATAAGCAGTGCAAACTGGATATATTGTTGATCTCAGATATATTTTGAATTGTCTTAATGCAGAGTTGAATAATACGCGCGCTATCTGCACTATCTTGCATTAAGACACGTTGACCTGAGCAAGGTGTAAAAGGAATGGCGTTAACCCATTTGGGGTAATATTCCATGCCTGATTGCGCATAAGCATCTGCCCATTGATGGTCAAAAACATACTCACCCCATGAATGACTTTTTAAATATAAAGGCATTGCTGCAGTGAGTTCATTATTATCTAAGACTAATAAATGATGGGCTTGCCAGCCTGTTTTAGCGCAGACAGATTTGCTTTGTTCTAAAGCTAATAGAAATTCATGGCGCAAGAAAGGGTCTTGCTGTTGGCGTAAATTGTTCCAGCAAGCAGCATCCACTTCGGTCATACTATGAATTATTTTTATAATCATTTAATTTAACGGGCTTTATAAAATGACAAAACCGTTTTCACAGGCTTGCGAAAATAATAAGTATCCTATTCTACAGAAAATACAAACGCTCTTTAATGAAAGCCGTTTAGTTTGGGAAATAGGCAGTGGTACAGGGCAACATGCGTGTTATTTTGCAGAGAAATTGCCGCATTTAATATGGCAAGCAAGCGATAGAGATGAGAATTTATTAGCTGATGTTACGCACCTTGATGATATTTCCATTAAAATACTAGGCTATGAAAACACCTGATATTTTTGACTTATACACCGACTACCTGATCACTTCATTTAGCTATACAACTGCCACAGGCTTGTCAG
>Ga0209290_1000089_pt1 | contig 85770 bp, 81 predicted proteins | sample EN1Hudsemesocosm_2_FD_184632 | JGI IMG/M metagenome (GOLD analysis project Ga0209290, IMG submission 184632) | Methane-oxidizing microbial communities from mesocosms in the Hudson Canyon - EN10B Hudson Canyon (SPAdes) (version 2) | ecosystem: Environmental > Aquatic > Marine > Cold seeps... | reverse complement strand
GGCAGCAGTTGGGTGCGGTATTACCAGCAAAGGGCCATGGCGTAGCGCTAAAACCCCAGGGATCAATCAGGCATTGTCTAACGACTACTTGAAATCTGAAGGGCTTTATTCGTTGCGTGATGGTTGGGTTAAGCTTCACTATCCTGAGTGAAACGCCCTGTGCGGAGCCGCATGCAGGGTGTTGTGGGGGCTGAGGGTTAAAGACCCTCGGCTACCCGATTAGAATTAATCACCACCCGAACCACCATCTCCAGATCCGCAATTGGAGCCATCAACACTTGTTTCAGCAGTACCACCCAAAATTGAACCTTTTTTACTATAAAAGTTCATTATATCGTGATCGGTCGGTTCCCCTTCGATTGAGACAAAGCTAGATTTTAGAAGTGGAAAAAACAAGTAACCTAGAACTGATATTAATACAGCGCAACCTACCATCATTATGGGCATCGTAAAATAGATTGGACCGAAAAGTTCTGGTTCGAAAATGCAGGAAATTGGCCCCATAAACAGCCCTACAAAGCCCCCATATTTAAGGCCTTGCCGCTTGTACATGTTTATAACAAGCTGTTCTCTAGTCTTCATCCGAGAGCCCTTAATTAAATCTAACATTTGAATCTACGTCACCAAGTCATAATTACTAATGTCGTAGTATTTTTTCAATTAATTTAGAAATTCATGAAATCCTACACCATCACTGATTTCTATTGAAGGTAACAAAAAAATCTATTCGACTAATGCGACTTAGGTCGCCTATCCTTTTATTTTTCTCTCTATTATCTTGTTGTTTTAACAACCTATTATTGTTATTTTTACTAGGTTCTATAAATAACCGACAGGAAGTCGTCATTTATATGAACGTTATTTCTTCTTAAACTAAAGGGTTAGTTTTATGGATGATATTCCAAAGCCCTTCCCTGCCAATCCCTCGCGCTTTATGAATCAGCTTCGTGCTTTTATGCGAAGCAAACAATTAGCGTACAAAACAAAAAAAAACGTACTGTTTTTGGATCAGACGATATATTCGATTTTATAAACTGCGGCACCCCCGTGACATGGGAAAACAAGATGTTGATGCGTTTCTGAGCCACTTACTTTTAAAAAATAATATCGTTATCAATTCATAAAAAAACGCACTTAATGCGCTTGTCTTTATGTATAAACTATTTCTTAGCATCGATTTAGGTGAGCTTAATTTTAAAACGAGCAATAGACCTTAACAATACCGACTGTATTTAGCTATCAAGAAGCTATTGATGTATTAGACAATACTCGATGGCATTTTCTTAATGATGGCGAGCTTAATGTATGGCTCCGGTTTACGTGTTATGGAGTCTGTTCGTTTACGGGTTCAAGATGTCGATTTTTCTGCGCATCAGCTTGCTATAGATCCTCGCTCTAGCCTGATGCGTCGCCATGATACAGGTGAACGTCAAATTCAATAGATCAGAGGCGACTAATGACGCATTGCCAACTATCATAATTCTAGAAATTATAGAATTCAGTCGAAATCTCAAAGTAAGAAAATTAGATCTTGCACTGACTTATATTCCTTATGAGACAGTTCATTACTTGATGCACTTGCTCTGACGTAGACTTACAATGTCACTTGCCACATATCCAAGATCATTCAATACATCATCGGTGTCAGCACCCAGCTGCTTTCCTGCCACATGTACTTTATTTGATTTAAATGGCAAGGCTGTGTTTAATTGTTTAATTGAATTACCCTTCTCATCGACTGAATGAGTAAGCATATTTCTTTCAATAAAGTGCGGGTGTTCAAAAGCTTCTGTAAGGCTTAAAACCGGCTCTACACACACATCTATTTCAGCAAATGCATCTTTCCAATATTCAAAACTATGTGAGTTGATTTTTTCAGCGATTAACGTGCGAAAGCGTTTCTGATTATCCGCTTGCTGATTAGCAAATTCACTCATGTAGTCTTGCAGACCCAATAAGCTAAGCAGTCCCATAGCAAAATTTGGCTCTAGACTACCAATTGAAAAATAACGTCCGTCTGACGTTTTATAATAATCATAAAATAGCCCACCATTGAGCATCTCCGAACCATAACTTGGGTCTTTACCGCTCACTAGCGCATTGGCACCAAAAAAAGAACTTAGAGCTAGAGCGGCGTCACTCATGCTGATATCAAGATACTGGCCAAGGCCAGTCTGAGAACGCTCAATGATAGCTGCCAATATCGCCATTACCGCATGATGAGAGCCACCAGCGATATCGGCTATTTGTGTTCCCGATAATACTGGCCCTGTATCTTTTCGGCCCGAAAAACTTGCTAAGCCAGACAAGGCAAGGTAATTGATGTCATGCCCGGCTCTATCCTTAAGAGGTCCGGTTTGACCATAACCTGTGATTGAACAATAGATTAATTTAGCTTGGACTTTATTAAGCGACTCAAAATCTAAACCAAGACGCTGCATAACACCTGGGCGAAATTGTTCAATAACGACATCATGCTCGGCAATTAATTTATGAATTATTTTAGCTGCATTTTCATGCTTAAGGTCGATCGCAATCGACTTTTTATTTCTGTTAAGCGAAGCGTGTGCGGCTGAGACTTTACCAATTTTAGGCGGCATTAATTTTAAAAGATCAGGCCTGCTGGGTGACTCAACTCTTAAAACTTCCGCCCCCATATCCGATAAAAGCTGTGTTGCATAGGGTCCTGGAAGTAATGTACTAAAATCGAGTATCTTTATACCTTTAAGGGGCTGAGACATAAAACAGATTCTCTTCTAAGAATAAGAAATAAATATTGATAATAAGGTGCTAGAACGTTTATTCATGCAATTGGCTGCCATCCTTCGACGGCAGCTTACATATCCTAAACCATTGAACGACCGATGATCAGTTTCATAATTTCATTGGTGCCAGCATAGATTTTTTGTACCCGTGCATCTGCATAAGCACGCGCAACCGGATACTCCCACATATAACCATACCCGCCATGCAACTGCAGACATTCGTCAATTACATCGCATTGAATATCGGTACTGAGCAGTTTAAGTTTTGCAGCCGTGATGGCATCTAGTTTTTTATCCAGATGCAATTCAAGACACTTATCAACAAACACTCGAGCCATGGTCACGGTTGCCGACATTTCAGCTAGTTTGAATTGGGTATTCTGGAAAGATGCAATTTCGCGACCAAAAGCCTTGCGATCTTTCACGTAGGTGACGGTTTGCTCAAGAATTGACTCTGCACTCGCGATCGCATTCAGTGCGACCGATAAACGCTCCTGAGGTAGCTCTTGCATGAGATAGATAAAGCCCATGCCTTCGGCACCTAGCAGGTTTTCTTTAGGAACTTTTACATCCTGAAAGAATAGCTCTGAAGTATCCTGAGCTTTCATACCTATCTTATGCAGGTTTTGGCCTTTTTCAAACCCTTGAGCGCTAGCTTCTACCAGTAATAAACTGGTGCCCTTAGCGCCTTCTTCAGGGTTGGTTTTAGCCACAACAATAACCAAATCAGCTAGCTGGCCATTGGTGATAAATGTCTTTGAGCCATTAAGAATATAGTGTTCGCCATCAGCATCCAATACTGCATTAGTTTTAACGCCTTGAAGATCAGATCCTGTGCCAGGTTCTGTCATGGCAATCGCAGTTACGATCTCGCCACTCACGCAACCAGGCAAGTATTTTTGCTTTTGTTCTTCAGAGCCATAGGCCATGATATAAGGCACGGCGATATCAGAATGTAAACCAAAACCTATGCCCGACAAGCCAAAATTAGCCACTTCTTCATCTACAATAGCATTATATCGGAAGTCGCCTTCAACACCGCCATAAGCTTCTGGCACAGTCGGACTTAAGTAACCGTGCTGGCCTGCTTTTGTCCAAAATTCACGTGATACCTGGCCATCTTTTTCCCACTGCTCATGATTTGGCACAGCCTCTTCTTGTAAAAATTTTCGAAAGCTATCGCGAAACATTTCTTGTTCTGATTCAAATACGGTTCGTTTTATCATTATCTCTTACCCTTATTTTTATATCCCTCAGCCATTTTGCTGAGGGTCATTTAAACTTTTAAGCTACTTATACTACTAAGTTAATAATTAAAATATGATTCGAAGTTTTCGAAGTGTTTAATCTTTAAAGATTAAATTATCATTAGCCATGTCATGCAATAATTTTGGCACCTTAAATCGTTCTCCACACTGCTCAGTTAAAGCTTCAGCCCGACTGATAAATTCAGGTAAACCAGTCTGGTTTATGAATTGTAAGATGCCCCCCGTCCATACTGGGTAGCCAATACCCATAATCGAACCTATGTTGGCATCACGCGTACTCGTTAAAACATTTTCTTCAAGACACCTGACGGTTTCTATTGCCTGAATATAAAGCAGACGATCTTTGATCTCGTCCAATTCAATTTCACGATCAGCATTAGAAAATAACTTATTGAGCCCATCCCAAATCTGTTTTTTGCCTTTGTTTGGGTAGTCGTAGAAACCACCACCAGACAACTTACCCGCTCGGTTCTCTTCAAGCATACGATCCACAACAGAATCTGCTGGATGCTCCGAAGTAGTTCTACCTTCAGCTTGCATATCTTTGAGGGTCTGGTTTCTGATTTTTTCGATCAAGCTCAAACTTACTTCATCCGTTACCGCTAATGGCCCAACGGGAAAACCGGCTAAAAAGGCACCATTTTCTATGGCTGCAGCAGGAATGCCCTCTCCTAACATCGCGATACCTTCATTTGCAAAAGTACCAAAAACTCTTGAAGTAAAGAACCCTCGACTATCATTGACAACAATCGGGGTTTTACCAATTTGAAGTACGTAATCATAAGCTTTCGCTAAGGTTTCATCGGAGGTAAGTTCGCCACAAATAATTTCAACTAATGGCATTTTATCGACTGGCGAGAAAAAATGCAGACCAATGAAATTGTCGGGTCTTTTCGAAGCTTCTGCTAAACCCGTAATAGGTAAGGTAGAGGTATTAGAGGCAAATACGGCATTTGAACCAAGTTGCGCTTCTGCTTCTTGTGTAACTTTCGCTTTTAATGCCCTATCTTCAAAAACTGCTTCAATGATTAAATCACACCCTTTCAAGTCTTCAGCTTTTTCTGTTGCTAAGATTAAATTTAAAGTTGCATCTTTTTTCTCGACAGTTAAACGCGATTTTTTAACTTTTTTATTCAATAAGTTTTCTGAGTAAGCTTTACCTTTTTCAGCATTTTCAGTGGAAACATCTTTAAGTACCACCTCCATACCTCTTGTAGCTGAACAATAAGCAATACCTGCGCCCATCATTCCGGCACCCAAAATGCCTACTTTCGACACTTTGGTATGGTCTACATTATCTGGGCGCGCTGCACCCGCTTTGATTTCATTTAACTGGTACCAAAATGTACCGATCATATTTTTTGCGACCTGACTACAAACCAGCTCGACAAAATATCGCGATTCAATACGCATTGCGGTATCGATATCAACCTGCAAACCTTCAACCATAACCGACAAAATAGACTCTGGAGCAGGTAAAGTGCCTTTCGTCTGCGCTCTCATCATAGCAGGCGCAATCGGTAACATTTTAGCTAAAGCCGGATTAGTCGGCTTTCCACCCGGAACCTTATAACCCTTAACATCATAAGCTTGTTGTGCTTTAGGATTCGCTTTGATCCAAGAGATGGCTGACGCAATGAGTGCATCTTCATCCTCTACAATTTCATCAATTAAGCCTAAGCGTTTACCTTGTTCTGGTTTGAACTGTTTACCTTCGGTTAAATATGGCAATGCCGCCTGAAGTCCCAGTAAACGAGACATACGAATGACACCCCCGCCACCAGGTAGCAAGCCTAGTGTCACCTCAGGCAAACCCAAAGTGACACCTCTACTTAATGCGACCCGATGATGGCAAGCCAGAGCCAGCTCCCAACCTCCGCCTAAGGCAGCACCATTGATACAGGCAACCACGGGCTTACCCGATGTTTCCAGTTCTCGCATTGCGAGCTTTAACTTATCGACCATCTCATAAAGAAGATGTGCATTTTCTTGCGTGGTGGCATATAAATCATCTAGATTGCCCCCCGCAAAAAATGTCGATTTAGCTGAACGGAACAACACGCCAGACCAATCATCTTCGCGTAACTTTTCAACCGCCGCTATTAGCGAATCAGTGAATTCGCTATCCATTAAATTGGCACCAGAATTTGGCTTATCAAGTATCAGGTGAACGATATTGTCTTGATCTTTTTTATAAATTACTGAACTCATCATTAACCCTCTCTTATACTCGTTCGATGATAGTAGCGATGCCCATGCCACCACCTACACATAATGTTGCTAAACCGGTTTTCAGATCTCGTGCTTCAAGTTCATCTAATAAAGTACCGAGTATCATCGCGCCTGTCGCACCTAAGGGATGCCCCATGGCAATTGAACCACCATTAACGTTGACGATATCTTCACTCACGCCCATTTCATCCATAAAGCGCATCACCACAGAAGCAAATGCCTCATTAACCTCAAATAGATCGATGTCTTTTACATCCATACCCGCGACTTTAAGTGCCTTTCGTGCAGCCGGTCCCGGGCCTGTCAACATAATAGTAGGGTCAGTACCGACGACAGCTGTTGATACCACTCTGGCACGTGCTTTCATACCAAATTTTTCACCCGCAGACAGACTACCTATCAATAAAGCTGCTGCGCCATCAACGATGCCTGAGGAGTTACCAGGGGTGTGAATATGGTTAATATTTTCAACCTGTGGATATCGAGTCTTAGCGACGCCATCAAACCCCATTTCTCCCATCATCTGAAAGGAGGCCTTTAAGTTTCCTAAGGTCTCTACAGTACTATTTGCACGAATAAGCTCATCATGATCCAGAATGGTCAAACCATTTCGATCCAAAACAGGAATAACTGAGTGATCAAACGCACCTCTTTCCCAGGCAGCTGCAGCCTTATGATGCGAGCGCATGGCAAAGGCATCGACATCCTTTCTGCTATACCCACCTAAGGTAGCAATCAAGTCAGCACCAATACCTTGTGGCATAAAACCAGTCTTGAAGTTGGTCTCAGGGTCCATTGCCCAAGCACCACCATCACTGCCCATGGCAACGCGTGACATCGATTCAACACCGCCTGCAACAACTAAGTTTTCCCAGCCAGAGCGTATTTTCATAGCCGAGGTATTCACAGCCTCTAAGCCTGATGCACAAAAACGATTTAGAACCATACCTGCAACGTCATCATTCCACCCGGCTGCTAGAGCTGCTGTTTTGGCAATCACGGCGCCTTGATCTCCGACGGCCGTCACACAACCCATGACAATATCGTCAACAGCAGCTGTATCAAACTGATTGCGGGTTTGTAGAGAATTTAAAATACCTGTCAGCAATGTGACAGGCTTTACTTCATGAAGAGCACCAGACGCTTTCCCTCTTCCTCGAGGTGTGCGAATGGCATCAAATATCAGCGCTTCGTTTGTCATTTAGTTTATCTCTTGGTGTTTGATTAATTAATCATCAAGTTTGATGGAGTAACACCTTTTTAGAATAAGTACTCTAACTTCAAGCCTCAATGACAAATCATTGCAACAGCATTGACAAATTATTGCAGACGAAACTATTTCTTTAAACTAAATCTTCATTACTTGTTCTTTAAACCATTGATGTGATTTACTTTTTTTAACCCGCTCATGCCAATACATATCAAAATTTGGCATTTCAGGTTTAAATGGCAATGCGTGAATATCAAATTGATATACTTCTTGCGCTTTAAAAGCTAACTCTGAATGAATCACCATTAATAAATTAGATTTAGCCACGATTGCCACCGCTGACATAAACAAAGGCGACGTAACAACAACTGCCCGACTCAAACCTTGCTGATTCAAATAGACATCTATTGGATTGAGCCCTTCAGACATCAAAGCAATGCCAACATGCTTCGATTGAGTATATCGCTCTAATGTTAAACCAGTACTTAGGTTTGGGTGATCTTTCCTACTAATACAAACATACTCAGCATCATTAATAGTGTGGCGGTGTATTCCTGCTGGCACGATGCCTAAGCCACCAAAAGCAAAATCTACACGTCCATCTTCCATGCGAGTAAAAGTTTCTGGAGACCACGTTAAGAAATTAATTGACAACTTCGGTGCGCTTTCTAAAAGCTTTGAAAGTAAATCAGGCATGTACAGCTGTACTAAGAAGTCTGGCACAGCCACGTTAAAATGCATTTCGTAATTTTCAGGCTCAAAGACATCATCATTTAAAGCCGTATTTATATCCAACAGTAGCTGATTTACGACCCCCTTCAATTCTATCGCTCTTGGGGTCAGCACCATTGTATTACCAACCCTTACAAGTAAGGGGTCATCAAGTTTACTACGAAGGCGATACAGATTTTTACTCATACCAGACTGTGTGATGTTTAGTATTTCTGCTGCGCGACTTACATGCTGAACCTTCAAAAGCACATTGAGAGATTGTAGTAAATTTAAATCAAAACCATCCAAAGTAGACATGACTGAAACTCATAACGAATATCATAATAGTGAATGGCAATCATATCGAGTTATTCAGATAATGGCCATGTGAAAAAAATAGATAGCGGAAAACAGAAATATCATTACGAGGTAATCAGGACGATATGCTTATGAATAATACTAAAGTTAACATTACAAAACCCGGTGACTCACGCGTATTAAAGTTAGTACAAGAAGACCTGCCTGAACTTAAAGAGGACCAAGTATTAATTGAGACGGAAGCATGCGGCGTTGCCTTCGCTGATATCATGATGCGTGAAGGTCTCTACCCAAATGTTCCTAGAAGAAATATCACACCAGGTTATGATGTCGTCGGAAAAGTAATAGCAAAAGGCTCAATTGTAAACGAATTTTCAGTTGATGATAGAGTTGCCGGTCTGATTCGTACAGGAGGTTACGCCAAGTATGCTGTTGTTGAGTCAACAAAAATCATTAGCTGCCCAAAAAATATCCCTGCCAGCCATGTTGTTGCCATGATATTAAACTATACCACAGCCTTTCAAATGCTTACTCGCATTGCGCGAGTCAAACCAGGTGATGATATTCTTGTTCATGGCGCGGCAGGCGGAGTTGGAAGCGCGCTTGTAGATATCGCCACCACGCTCGACCTTAAAATATATTGCACTCTATCCGATAGGAAATGGCAAGATATGCCTCCACGCTTCATTGATAGCGGCAAAGTAAACCGTATCAACTATCAAAGCGCGCCTTTTGAGAAGACCTTGTCAAAAATGGCGCCACGAGGCATAGATGCTGTATTTGACCCAATTGGCGGGAAACACTTAAAAAGGTCCTACGAGGTATTAAGCCCGGGCGGTAAGGTTGTTAGTTATGGTTTCTCAACCGCAATAAAGAATGGTAGACGAAACATATTATCTATTATGAAAGCCATGATACAAAGTTTGTTACTGCCTTCAAAAATGATTACTGATTGCAAATCAGTGGCAGGTTTCGATATATGGGTAATGGCGCAGCAAAGACCGGAGTATTTCAAGGAAGATTTAAAGGCTATTTTTAGCTTATATCAGGAAGGCAAAATTTGCCCCATGATAGCCAAATCATTCAGTCTAGAGGATGCAGGAAAAGCCCAGGAATTAATGGAGACTTCGGAGCTAGCAGGCAAAATCACACTCGCGATCTCGTAGCCTGAATCAATTACTTAGCTTGCAGCAAGACTCACCGTGAGACGAGTCTTGCTTGATTTCCATTATATGAAATCAAAGAACAAAAACTTCAAGCCTTATGCGCTTGCTCTAGGTATTCATGACTTTGCATTTCCAACAACCTACTCTCGGTACGATCAAACTCAAAAGATAATTTACCACCTAAATATAGCTCATGTATTGGTGCAGCGGCAGAAATAATAACCTTCACACTTCGATCATAAAATTCGTCAACCATATTAATAAAACGGCGAGCCTGATCATCTGTATCCACATTCATTTGGGGTACATTGCTGACAATCACTGCATGAAACTCACGAGCTAATTCGATGTAATCGTTCTGACTACGTGGGCCATCACACAATTCTTTAAAATCAAACCAAACGATATCATCGGCATGTCTATGCGCTCTTAACATGCGACCATTTACGTCAAGATCAAGATTATGACTACCCGCTTCGACCGCCAATTGATTGAAATACTTTTCTAGGTTAATTGTTGCAGCTTCATCCAATGGCGAATGAAATAACTCTGCCTGTTCTAATGTACGTAGACGGTAATCATTTCCGCCATCTACATTTACAACCTCTGTATATTTTTTCACTAACTCAATGGCCGGTAAAAAACGCACACGCTGTAGACCATTTTTATATAAGCCGTCAGGTACAATATTAGAGGTACAAACTAGCGAAACGCCATTTTTAAACAACTCGTGCATCAAACCAGCCAGGATCATTGCATCACCTATGTCTGAAACAAAAAACTCATCGAAACAAATAATACGAGCGTCTTTACTTAAACGCTCAGCAACAACGACTAAAGGATCACTCTGATCGGTTAGTGAATTAAGTTCTTTGTGGACTCTTTGCATAAATCTATGGAAGTGAATTCGCATTTTTTGATCAAAAGGTAAACTTTCATAGAAATTATCCATCAAATAAGTTTTACCACGTCCAACTCCACCCCAGAAATACAAACCTTTTATGGGTTCAACCTGCTTTCTTGTAAACTTATTAAACCATTTTGAATTTTGCTTCTTTCTTTCTTTTTCATCTGCAATAAGATTTTCATAAAGTGTTTGAAGCTTATCCACTGCCTTTTTTTGTGCAGCATCCTCAACAAAGCCTTCTTTATCAAGGTCTTGCAAGTAGCGTTGAAGTGGAGAAAGCGGCAATGTAGATGGCATTATTTATAAACCTTAATAAAATAGAAAGTAATAGAGTACGTGATCGAGCTTAAAAGGCGCTATTTTGCCGTGCACGACGACCAAAGGTCAATTTTAGTGATAAAAATATTTAAGCTATTGTCTTAATATGAAAGAGCTTTTAGTATCATTACTGACTAGGTTAAGTCAAAATCTATAAATCTAATTTTACAAAACCTGATTATTGACCCTTAAAAATTTAAAAGAGAGCATTAATGTGAGCGAGACAATGGTTCAAATCTTAGCCGGAGTAGGTTTATTCTTTCTAGGTATCATGGTTGGAGCAGTTTTTCACCGCTCAGTTCAAGGTGAAGCGAGTAAAAATAAACGCCTTGAACAAAAACTAGCTGAACTGCAAGAAAGACATTCAAAGTATCAAGCTGATGTGAGCGAACACTTTATGAAAACTGCGCAAGCTGTACAAAGCTTTAATAAAAGTTATCGGGATGTGCATACACAATTAGCAAAAGGGGCTTCCAGACTGTGTAATGATGAACAGGCTGACGACTTTATTTCACTCAGTTTCTCTGAGGCTGCCAGCAATAAAAGAACAATTGATATCGACATTTCAGCCCATGCACCACCAATGGATTATGCCCCTAAAGAAGATACTACAGAGGCAGGTACACTTTCAGAGAGCTTTGGTATACAACCCCACGCTAAAGAGGTAAGTTCTGAAGAGATAGACATATTAAAAAAGATGCAGCAAGAACCACCTAGAGTCTAAGGACTCTAGACTGGGTTAGGAATATCCAAGAATTTAAATTCAATCTCAAACTCTTCTGCCAATAAAGCTCCCAATGCTTTAACGCCGCCTCTTTCAGTTGCATGATGACCAGCTGAAAAGTAATTTACTCCTGTCTCATTTGCGGTGTGAACTGTTGACTCAGAGATTTCGCCACTCAAGTAAGCATCTAAACCTAATGCAACGGCCTGATCAATCATTCCTTGAGCAGCTCCGGTGCAAAAACCGATGGTTTCTATTACTTTATCCGGGTCACCTATATGAAGGCATTCACGGTTCAATTCCTGAGAGACTCGCTCTTCGAAGTTATGCGCCGTAGTAGGCTCAAGCAACTTGCCAACCAAACCAACAGAAGTAGATGAACTCGGATCTAATGAGCCCATCAACTCAAGCTTAAGCTGTTTAGCTAGCAAAACATTATTCCCTACAGTTGGATGCATATCTAAGGGTAAATGATAAGCGATCAAACTAATATCATTTTCCAGGAGAGCTTTAAGTCTACGCTGTTTTATCCCGGTTATAACGGGTGGCTCACCTTTCCAAAAATAACCATGATGCACAAGTATGGCATCAGCCTTCTGATTTATAGCTTCATCAATAAGCGCTTGCGAGGCTGTTACCCCCCCTACAATTTTATTGATAATTGGACGCCCTTCAACTTGAAGCCCATTAGGACAATAGTCCTTAACCTTAGAAATATTCAAATACTTATTTGCAAATAAGACAAGTTCATTTAAATTGACGGGCATAATATCAACTCAATCTATGCATCTGGTTTTATACGATATTCAGCAGATCTGGCATGAGCAGTTAAGCCCTCACCGTTTGCTAGAACAGAAGCTACTTTACCCATTGTGCTCGCGCCTTCCTCAGAGAAATATAAAATTGAGGAACGTTTCTGGAAATCATAAACACCTAATGGAGATGAGAATCTTGCAGTACCAGATGTAGGTAAAACATGATTTGGACCTGCACAATAATCTCCAAGAGCTTCAGCCGTGTGACGCCCCATAAATATGGCGCCCGCATGGCGTATCTTCTTAGCTAAGGCTTCAGGATCGTCAACGGAAAGCTCTAAATGCTCAGGTGCAATCAAATTGCTAACTCTTGCAGCATCATCTAAATCAGCGACTAAAATAAATGCAGCACGAGACAATAAAGAGGCACGAATGATACTTTCTCTTTCCATGGTCGGAAGCAAGCGATTAATACTTTCTTCAACTTGATCTAAGTAAGCTGAATCAGTTGATACCAATATTGGCTGGGCATTTTCATCATGCTCAGCTTGAGAGAATAAATCCATTGCAATCCAGTCAGGGTTAGTTTTGCCATCACAAATAACGAGTATCTCAGATGGCCCTGCGATCATATCAATCCCGACCGTACCAAAAACTTCACGTTTAGCAGTGGCAACAAATATATTACCCGGACCAACAATTTTATCCACAGCAGGTACACTTTCAGTGCCATAAGCTAAAGCTGCAACAGCTTGAGCTCCACCTACTGTGAAAACTTTATTAACACCTACAATAGCTGCTGCGGCTAATACAAGCTCATTGACCTCACCTCGCGGTGTGGGAACAACCATGATAATTTCTTTTACACCCGCAACTTTAGCAGGAATAGCATTCATCAAGACTGAAGACGGATAGGATGCTTTACCGCCAGGTACATATAATCCTGCACTATCAATCGCAAGCACTCGTTGCCCCAGTACTGTCCCATCGTCTTCAGTAAAGTCCCATGAGCTTTGAACTTGCTTTTTGTGATATTGCGTGACTCGGTCAGCAGACAGCTCTAAAGCATGCCTCTGATCTTGAGGTAAATTATCTAAAGCTTGCTGTAAGCGCGACTGAGGGATTTCAAGTTCACTTGGAGATGAGATATCAAGACCATCAAATTTCTTTGTGTACTGAAGTAAAGCTTCATCACCTTTCATCTTTACATCATGTAAAATAGTTTTAACCGTTTGATGCACTGTAATATCAAGCTGATCATCCCATGCTATTAATTTTTTAATAGCTAAATCAAAATTGGTATCTGAACTACATAAACGCTTGATGGTAACCATTACATTTCCTATATATTATTACCTGAACAAAACCTACACTCTGAGTACGACAGAGTATTGTCGCTTACAATAAGCCTGAGTGCATTAGCTACGCTAGACTTACTGCATCTTTCAACTGATCTAAAATAGGCTGAATTTGCGCGTGTTTCATTTTCATTGATGCACGATTCACGACAAGCCGCGTACTAATATCATGAATCATTTCTCGCGCTTCTAATCCATTTGCCTTTAAAGTATTACCCGTATCAACAATGTCGACAATTTCGTCAGCCAGACCAAGTAAAGGAGCCAACTCCATTGCGCCGTATAATTTGATAATATCAGTCTGAATTCCCTGGCTTGAATAATATGCTTTAGCTAAATTGACAAATTTGGTAGCTACTTTTATACGACCAGCAGGACTTATTGATCCTTTTTTGGCCGCCGTCATTAAACGACATTTAGCAATACCTAGATCTAAAGGCTCATATAAACCTTCAGCACCATGCTCCATAAGCACATCCTTTCCGGTCACGCCAATATCAGCCCCACCAAATTGAACATAGGATGGAACATCGGTCGCTCTGAGAATAATCATTTTGACATTGTCTACCGTTGTATCAAAAATCAACTTACGACTTGAGGTAACATCTTCTAAAGGCTCGATACCTGCCTGTTTAATAAGCGGCAGTGTTTCTTTTAAAATGCGGCCTTTTGATAAGGCTATTATTAAATTATCCGACATAACAAATTCTCTGTATTCTACTCAGTTCGATATATTCTAGCTGGGTAAGCGGCGAATCTTGCCACCTAGCAACTGAACTTTTTCTTCAATACATTCATAGCCGCGATCAATATGATAAATACGATCAACCAGTGTTTCACCTTCAGCAACTAAACCTGCAATAACCAATGAAGCTGATGCACGCAGGTCTGTGGCCATGATAGGCGCAGCATGTAACCTTTCAACCCCGGTAATAATGGCAGTATTACCTTCAAGCTTGATGTTAGCACCCATTCGGATCAATTCATGTATGTGCATAAACCGATTTTCAAAGACGGTTTCGGTTATTGAGCCGGTACCTTCAGCAACACAATTCATTGACGCAAACTGTGCCTGCATATCCGTGGGAAAACCAGGGTAAGGCGAAGTTTTGATCGATACTGCTTTAGGGCGCTGCCCTTTCATGTCAAGTTCAATCCAGTCTTCACCTTTTGTGATATGAGCCCCAGCTTCTTCAAGCTTTAGCAACACGGCTTCTAATAAATCTGCTCGTGTATCCTTCAGTTTGACGCGTCCTCGTGTAGCCGCTGCAGCGCATAGATAGGTGCCTGTTTCGATGCGGTCAGGCATAACATTGTAATGACATCCTTTTAGTTTAGGGACACCGTTTATCTCGATGGTATCCGTTCCGTGACCTTTTACATCTGCACCCATTGCATTCAAGCAATCACCTAAGTCAACCACCTCTGGTTCACGTGCCGCATTATTTAGAATCGTTTTACCATCAGCTAGCGCTGCCGCCATCATTAAATTTTCAGTACCCGTGACCGTAACGGTATCTAAAAATATATTTGCCCCTTTCAAACGACCGTCAGAGCTGGCACGAATATAGCCATCTTCTACCTGAATATTTGCACCCATCGCCTCAAGTCCCCGCAAATGCAAGTCAACAGGTCGACTGCCTATCGCACAACCACCAGGCAACGAGACTTCAGCCCTACCAAAATGCGCAAGTAAAGGCCCTAACACTAGAATTGATGCACGCATTGTTTTTACAAGTTCGTAAGGCGCGGTAAGCTCTTTGATAGTCATGGCGTTCACTTCAACACTCATTTTTTCGTCAATAAGTAGTTCAACGCCCATTCGCCCCATCAATTCAATCATGGTGGTAATATCATGAAGATGCGGTAAATTGCCAACGGTTACAGGCTCATCAGCTAATAATGCAGCGGCCAATATAGGTAACGCCGCATTCTTTGCACCCGAGATACGAATGACACCATCTAACTGACCACCACCACCAATCACTAACTTATCCACGATAAGTATCCTTATAAAAAAAAACTTTAAAACCAGGTATATATATTAGAATTAGCGGTTTTATGAAAGTGCCGCCCATTCTTCTAATGTATATGTTTTGATAATAACTGCATGAATGCTACCGTCAATAATATAGGCATTTAAACATCCATATATTAGCTGTTGTTTCTTTACAGGACTAAGGCCTGAAAAGACATCACCAATAGCTGTAATTTGATAATGAGAACCATCTGTCTCAACCTTTACTTCAAGATTATCTAACTTATCTTTTATGATTTTCTCAACATCTGCTGCTTGCATACTTCATTCTCGACACAAAGGTATTTAAATATTATGAATATTAACAATCTATATTTAGATAAAAACTAACTCATTCATATAAATTATGTTTTTAATTCATAGAACAAGAGAACCAATAAACCAGAGATTGAATTTTAAAAAGCGGTATCATACAGGATAAGGATTATGTACTAAAGACAGGAAAGTATGTGGATTGTGTTTTTATGCTTCAGTTTTTAGAAGAATTGACTCTATACCACTGACTCGAGCCATATTGAATAGGTCTTGAGGCATATTTTTAAACGACAAATTACAATTTACTTCTTTCGCTGTACGCAGACCACAGAGAAGCAATGAAAGTATCACACTACTAACCGATTTCAACTCAACTAAATCTAGCACCAAAATAGAATTGGCTCTGTACCTAACATGCTCTTTCAATAAAGCATTCACCTCATTGGCAGTTTCACTACCAATAAGACCGACCAGAGCAATCGTCGCGTCATCAACCACCTTCACTGAAAACAATTCAAACTCCTTTTGGTTTCTTTAAGTCGAGATTAACAGTCCAAGCATCAATAACAAGATCAATATTACCTTTATTTTTACGAACTTGCTTTTCAAAGCGATCTCTAAAAGCCAAGCCAACATTGACACCAAAGACAATAACATTTTCCAACAACCACTTCTGGTCTTTAGTTTTATGCATTGAGTAAATAACTGGAAATACAGTACCGTTATCAGATATCACTTCCAGGTCAACCGTGGCCTTTTTATCACTTCGGCTATTTATTCTGGCTTTTGTAACATTAATATCGTAAACACCACTTTCAATTAACGTTTTGGTATAAGTTGCATAAAGACTTTTCTTAAAAACATTAACAAATTTATTCTTTTGTTCCTTTGAAGCCTTACGAGCATATTTGCCCATCACTCGAGCGGCTATTCGCCGAAAGTCAACAATTTGACTTAACGCTGCATCCATCTTTCTGAAGAAACGATCTGGCTCGGTTTCATAGAATTCACGCTCCTGATTAAATTTTTCAAGTAAATCCGCAACACTTGCTGCTACTGTTTCTTTAACAGCTAGCTCTACAGGCTGTATAGCCGCAGAAACCTGCTGAGCATTTACCACACCATTCATTGCGGCAAATAAACACAAGAAGCAAACCAACTGTCCCAATTTCCGAGAGCTAAAGAAAAACTCTTGTATGTATTTCATTACAAATTCCAACTAAGCAATTGTTTTTACAGTATGTTAAAAATCATGTTCTTTATATATCAATTTGTCCGGAAGCAAAAGCTCCGATAATTTTTTCAAGATTTAATGCAGACTGGGTATCAAAAATTGTATCACCATCCTTTAAGACCTCTTCATCGCCACCCACGCTTAAAGCAATAAACTTCTCACCAAGTAAGCCCGCTGTTTGTATAGAGGCAACACTATCTGCAGACAATCCAGAAACATCTTTATAAATTTCCATTTCAACCAGTGCATTATAGGTTTCGGTATCAAGTGAAATAGCACTAACCTTACCTACTGTCACTCCCGCTAAAGCGACCTTACCCCTTACAGTCAACCCCCCTAAATCGTCGAACTGAGCATAGATTTTATATGTTTCTCTTTGAGTATCTGCAGTCAGTCCGCTCACCTGAATAGCCAAAAAAGCTAGGGCTGCAAAGCCCATAATCATAAACAGGCCTACAGCAGCTTCAATTGATCGTTCGTACATAGAATTTTATTTTCCTTTAAATTAGTTAACAAAAAAACCATCATGGTGTTAGCGCTTAAAACACAGTATTTATAAATACTGAAACCAAGATAAATCATCGATCAGCGACTTCAACAGTCGCTAGAAAGAACTAAACATAACAGCTGTTAAAATGAAATCTAAACCTAAAACCGCCAAAGAAGAATAAACTACCGTTTTGGTGGTGGCGACACTAATACCTTCTGAAGTAGGCACACTATCATAGCCCTGAAAAACAGCTATCCATGTACAAACAAGACCAAAAACAATACTTTTGATAACACCATTGAGAATATCTTCCCTAAATTCTACAGAAGACTGCATATTTGCCCAAAAAGACCCCTCATAAACACCAAGCCAATCTACACCTACTAGCATCCCGCCAAAAATACCCACCATACTAAAAATGGCAGCTAACAGTGGCATAGACAAAAAACCAGCCCAGAGTCGAGGCGCTATCACCCGCTTAAGCGGGTCAACCCCCATCATCTCCATACTACTTAGCTGTTCAGTCGCTTTCATCAAACCGATTTCTGCCGTTAAGGCTGATCCAGCACGCCCAGCAAATAATAACGCAGTCACAACCGGTCCAAGCTCACGAACTAATGTGAGCGCAACCATCTGCCCTATGGCTTGCTCTGAACCATAATCGATTAAAATGCTATAACCTTGAAGCCCCAATACCATCCCAATAAATAAACCTGAGACAATAATAATCACCAAGGAAAGCACGCCAACATTATACATTTGCCGCGAAAGTAATTTCAGCCCTTTCAGATTCCATGAGAGCCCTAAAACACAATGCAATAAAAAAATACCAGAACGCCCAACGGTAGAGCAAAATTCAAGACCGGTTCTTCCATTTTTCACCAAAAAATCAATCACATTTACTCTCATTAAAATTCTGTTATAAGGCAATTTGTATAAACAAGTTTATTACTGATCAATCAAATCACTTTGGTAATCACTTGCTGGATAATGAAAGGGTACGGGTCCATCGGGCAAGCCATTTAAAAACTGCCTAACAAGAGGAGACTCCGATTTTTTAAGATCAGCTGGTGCACCCTCTCCAATCACAACACCATCTGCAAGTATAACTGCATGATCACAGATACTTAAAGATTCATTTATATCATGAGATACGAGCACACTGGTCAAGTCCAACGCATCATTTAATAGTCGAATCAACTGAACAAGCACACCCATTGCAATGGGGTCTTGACCTGCGAATGGCTCATCATAAAGAAGTAGCTCCGGATCTAGCGCTATCGTTCTAGCTAAAGCAACTCTTCGAGTCATGCCTCCAGATAATTCTGCAGGCATTAAATCACGCGCACCTCGGAGACCAACCGCCTGAAGCTTCATATAAACGATGTCACGAATAATTTCTTCGGATAAATTCGTATGCTCTCTCAGCGGGAATGCGACATTCTCATAAACAGATAAATCAGAAAATAAGGCGCCACTTTGAAATAACATACCCATTTTTTTTCGGGCATCAAAAAGCGCTTTACGTTTGAATTTACTGACATCTTGACCATCCAGCAAGATCTCACCTCGCTCTGGCTTCAACTGCCCTCCAATTAAACGAAGCAATGTTGTTTTACCAGTGCCACTAGGCCCCATAATGGCCGTCACTTTACCTCTAGGTATATGAAGACTTGCGCCATTAAATATACTTCGATGGCCACGTGCAAAGTAAAGGTCTTTTATTGTTATATAAGAATCCAAAATCAGATATGATCCATGTCGCTAATATCAAAAGAGCTATTTAAGCAAAGCTCGACCCAAGAACCAAGCTGTTTACAAAAAAATAATTTGCACATGCCTACTAACTTTCGCAAAATGCGCGCTAATAAATCCAAATCTCAATTACTTACTTACTCCGAGGTATCTTTTTTAACTTATGCTCATTTTCTCTTTAGCTATTATTATCGGTCTCATTATTCTTATTTGGAGTGCAGACCAATTTGTCAGTGGCGCTGTTGCAACCGCACTAAAACTAGGTATGACCCCAATGATGGTGGGACTTACTGTGGTTGCTTTTGGAACTTCCGCACCTGAACTCATTGTTTCAGCCACCGCAGCATTAGACAACGCTAGCCATTTAGCTGTCGGTAACGCCATTGGATCAAATATTGCCAATATCGCCTTAGTACTCGGCGCAACCGCGTTAGTATCTGCAATACCATTAAAAAAAGCCATACTAAAAGTAGAGTTCCCAATCCTATTGGGAGCCACTATTTTAGCTTCTATTCTTATCTGCGACGGCTCTCTGGAATTTTACGATGGTATTGGTTTATTAATTATTCTTATCGTTTCATTAGTTGCGCTGGCCAAACTCCAAAAAGCCCCTATTGAAGACCTTGAAGAAATTGAAGAGTGTAAATCGCTCTCAGCTCGCAAAGCTTACACATTACTTTTTGTCAGCATATTATTACTAGTCGCAAGCTCAAAGCTCTTGGTCTGGGGTGCTGTTGGCATTGCAACTGAACTTGGTGTAAGTAATTTAATTATCGGATTAACCATCGTAGCCATTGGCACTAGCCTTCCTGAGTTAGCGGCTTCTATAGCTAGCGCATTAAAAGGACATCACGACCTAGCCTTGGGAAATATTATTGGATCCAACCTATTTAACCTACTTGCTGTACTTGCTATACCTGCTTTCATCCAGTCAACAAACCAAGCAGGCATACCGATCAGCGATACTCTTATTTATAGAGATTATGCTTTAATGCTGGCGCTAACATTTGGACTCGCAGCCATCGCCTACCTTAAGCATCTCCTCAAAAAAGATGACATAGGTAAAATCATTGGTTCATTACTATTAACCCTATACTTCGCATATTTATTTTACTTGTATCAGCAAACGACTATAGCTTGAGACGTTACATATAATCATGACAAATACTTACATTGAATCAGCTAAACGCACAATTGAAATTGAGCAAAAAGCAATTTCAAGCCTACTCGAACGAATTAACACTAATTTCTCAAAAGCATGCGAGCTAATGAGTGACTGTAAGGGACGGGTCATCGTCACAGGGATGGGGAAATCGGGTCATATAGCTAATAAAATCGCTGCTACCTTAGCAAGCACAGGTACACCTTCATTTTTTGTTCACCCCGGTGAAGCAAGTCATGGCGACCTAGGAATGATTACAAGTGATGATGTTGTTTTAGCAATTTCAAACTCAGGAAATACGAGTGAAATTGCCACAATCATCCCTCTAATCAAACGCATGGGAGCCCCATTGATAAGCTTGACGGGGAATAATGAGTCTACACTAGCGAAGCAAGCAAATATCAATCTTGACATTAGTATCAAGGAAGAAGCCTGCCCTCTAGGCTTAGCTCCAACATCAAGCACGACCGTTACGCTTGTTATGGGCGATGCACTTGCCGTTGCTTTACTTGAATCCAAGGGTTTTTCAGAGGAAGATTTTGCCTTTTCCCACCCTGGCGGCAGTTTAGGCAAAAAGCTATTACTGACGGTATCCGAGCTAATGCATACGGGTGAAAGAATTCCAAGCGTTAAGACGGGCACCCTACTATCTGATGGCTTGATGGAAATTTCAGCTAAAGGCTTTGGGATGACAGCAGTTGTTGACCTTCACAACAAGCTGATAGGCTTGTTTACTGATGGTGACTTACGCCGCACGTTTGACTCAAAGGTAAACATGCTAACAACTAAAATTGATCAATTGATGACAATAAATTGTAAAACCATATCTGCCGATATTTTAGCTGCAGAGGCTTTAAACATCATGGAACAGAATAAGATCACCAGCCTCTTAGTAACAAATAAGGTTAATGAAGTTACCGGCGTCATTCACATGCATGATTTATTAAGAGCTGGAGTTATTTGATGAACACAACTAAGGTAAATTCCGACACATCAAACAAAGCCCGTAATATTACTTTACTAGCGCTGGATGTAGACGGCGTAATGACAGATGGTAAAATCTATTTTAGTGCACAGGGTGATGAGCTCAAGGCCTTCAATATTTTAGATGGGCAAGGCATAAAATCCATGATAAACAACAATATAGAAGTCGCCATAATCACTGGACGAACATCTCCTCTCACGTCGAGAAGAGCTAGAGATCTAGGTATTAATCACATACTACAAGGAAGAGAAGATAAAAAAGTTGCATTACAAGAACTAAGCGATGAACTTAAAATACCTTTTAAGGCCATTGCATACATGGGCGACGACCTACCCGACCTATCAGCTATAATACATTCAGGTCTTGGCATAACTGTCCCCAATGCACATAACTTTGTTAAGCAGCATGCAGACTACTGTACTACTTTAGCAGGCGGTCAAGGAGCGGTAAGAGAGATCTGCGATCTAATCCTAGAATCTCAAGGACTACTCGACAATCATCACAAGCAATACCTCAATTAATATGAATATCAGTAAAACGACGATCCTTATTGTTACTTTTTTGCTTACGACAGTAGCAATATTTGTATTTAATGAATCTGCACCTGATCTACCCCATACTACAAGTACAACCCCAACTGTGGAGGAGGCGAGTAATTTCATTCAAAATGGTCGTTTTATTATTTATGATGAAAATGGATATTCAACAACACTCACTAGCACAAATGCTGAATTTTTCCCAAACTCTGACTACGTAAGCATACAATCACCATCAATTGTGTTGATCAACGCTGCAGGCGACAAGATTGAACTCTCATCAAACCGCGGCCACTACAATCCGAAGTCAGAAAAGCTTATCCTTAACGGCGACGTAATTATTTTTCAATCAAGCCCCCCCGAAGATGCATGGTCAGCAAAAGGCGAAGAATTCACTCTTGATAATAAACGCCGCTTTATCTCTACAGATCAAGCCGTTACTATAAAGAAAGGGATGCACTTCTTGAATGCGACCGGGCTAAATGCATGGCTGGATGAGAAAAAAATCGATTTACTTTCAAAAGTTAGAGGGCAATATGTTTTTACGCACTAAAAAATGCCGGCATATTTGTTTATACCTATTGGCTATGGTTTCTTTTATTATGGGAAACCCTGCATTGGCGATTGACCCAAACAGTAACCTACCAATACAAATTGAATCTGATCGCGCTACCTTGAACGATGAAACAGGCATATCAAATTACTCGGGAAATGTCATTATTTCTCAAGGCCTATCTCGCCTCGAAGCTGATAACATATCAGTGAACGCTTTAGATCGAAAGATTGTGTCAATTAAAGCGACCGGAAAACCTGCGCACTTCACCCAGCAGGATAGTGCTGCAAGCCCTAGCACTCATGGCTATGGCAAAACAATTGTATACATTGCAAAAGAATCAATACTCAAATTTTTAGGTGAAGCCCGCTTAGTCCAACAAGACAACTCATTTGCAGGCGAACAAATCGAATACGATATCATGAGAAAGGCAATTAAAGCACAAGGTGACGAATCAATAGGTTCTCGTGTAAAAATACAGTACAACCCAAATACAAACACTGAAGAACAAGCCCCTCCTACTTCTAACAAGCTAGATGAAGCCAACAATGAAAACCCTTAAAGCTGAAAACCTAGCAAAAAGCTATGATAAACGGACTGTGGTAATCGACGTTTCCATGACAATTAACAGTGGTGAGATAGTAGGATTATTGGGACCTAACGGCGCAGGGAAAACAACTTGTTTTTATATGATAGTCGGTCTAGTACAACAAGATAGCGGTCGTATATCCATTAATCAAACAGATCTGAGCAGCATGCCTATGCATGGTCGCGCTCGACACGGAATTGGGTATTTACCACAAGAAGCGTCAATATTCAGGAAGTTAAGCGTTAAAGACAATATACTTAGCGTTCTAGAAATCAGGAAAGATTTAAATAAAGCCCAGAGGCTAGAAAAAATGGAGTCTCTACTTGAAGAGTTCCATATCACTCACATCAGAGATAGTTTAGGGATGGCACTTTCAGGGGGAGAACGCCGAAGAGTCGAGATAGCAAGAGCCCTGGCCATGGAACCTGACTTTGTCTTACTTGACGAACCGTTTGCTGGCGTTGACCCTATATCAGTGAATGACATTAAACTCATCATATCTCATCTTAAGGATAAAGGGATAGGCGTTCTTATCACCGACCATAACGTCAGAGAAACACTAGATATATGTGAAAAAGCCTATATTGTGAGTGGCGGTCATATTATTGCTTCCGGCTCTGCTGAAGATATCCTAGCGCATAAGAAAGTGAAAGAAGTATACTTAGGGGAACAGTTCAGACTCTGACTGATGTCTAGTTTTAACTACCCAGGTGTTTAATAAACAGTCCGAAACGATCACAACTTGACCAAAAAAAACTTTTTGCACTTAGTTAACGTAAATATACTTTAATTTATTTCACACGAAGGTGAGATAGCACTACACTATTTGTAATAATAGTTTATTAAGTACATATTATTTACTGACACGTAATGCATCATCCAAAATTGACCTAACATAAGCGAAAATACATGATTCAAATTTCTAGTCTTAAATTGGTAAATACTTAATGGGTATGAAAGTATCCCTCCAATTAAAGCTGGGTCAGCAGCTAACTATGACTCCACAATTGCAACAGGCGATCCGCTTATTGCAACTCTCTACTTTAGATTTACAACAAGAGATTCAGGAAGCACTAGAATCCAACCCTATGCTAGAGCTTCAGGATGATAACAATGATATTACTGAACCTACACAGGAAAGTAATTCGCAATCCAGCAACGAAGCTACTACAGAAAATGATTTTCAAGAGATAAAAGAACCTTCAAAAGAAAATGATCAAGAGCACCATCAGGATCAATCATCTAATGAAAACCCTAGCACTTCAGAGGAATGGTCTGAACACATCCCTGAAGATTTACCTGTAGATACAGCATGGGATGACATATACCCAAACAATGCTCCTGCAGGCCCTGCTGTCGAAGATGACGGCACCTCATTTGAAAACAGAAATAGTGCGAATGAGTCCCTAAATGATCACTTACATTGGCAGCTAAATCTAACACCAATGTCAGATCGTGATAATTACATTGCATTATCAATCGTTGACTCCACCAATCTTGATGGCTACCTTAGCTGTCCACTTGAAGAAATTCACGAAGGCTTAGTAATAGCTGACGATGAAGACCCTATTGAGCTTGACGAAGTACAAGCGGTTTTAAAAAGAGTACAACATTTTGACCCTCCAGGCGTTTTTGCTAAAGACCTCCCAGAATGCTTATTACTCCAACTCCGACAACTACCGAAAGATACACCTTGGTTACCTCAAGCAAAGCTTGTTATTAGCCATTACCTGAATTTACTAGGTAACCGAGATTACGCACAATTAATGCGCCGCAGCCGACTCAAAGAGAATGAGCTCAAAGATGTAATACATCTCATCCAATCATTGAACCCAAAACCTGGTGAAAGTATTTCAGCGACAGACCCTGAATACATAGTCCCTGATGTTATAGTAAAAAAAGAAAAAGGACGCTGGCGGGTAGAATTAAACCCTGAAATCGCTCCTAAAATACGTGTTAATAATAATTACGCATCTTTTATAAAGCGCGCAGATTCAAGTGAAGACAATACTTTCATGAAGGATCAACTACAAGAAGCTAAGTGGTTCATCAAAAGCCTTCAAAGTAGAAATGAAACACTTCTAAAAGTCTCAACTAAAATTGTTACACACCAGCAAGGTTTCCTTGATTACGGCGATGAAGCAATGAAACCTTTAATTCTTCATGATATTGCTGAAGCTGTTGAGATGCACGAATCCACAATTTCACGCGTCACAACACAGAAGTATATGCATACCCCTAGAGGTATATTTGAACTTAAATACTTTTTCTCTAGCCACGTAAGCACAACATCAGGCGGTGAATGCTCTTCTACAGCTATAAGAGCAATCATTAAGAAATTAATTGCTGCAGAAAACCCCAAAAAACCATTAAGTGATAGCAAGCTAGCAGACATACTTAAAGAACAAGGTATTAATGTTGCTCGTAGAACCATTGCAAAATATCGTGAAGCAATGTCCGTACCTCCCTCAAATGAGAGGAAAAGACTTGTTTAAATTTACCTTAAGTTGTAAAGCACAAGAGTTTAAATGAACATAAATCTTATTCACTAATAACAAAGAAGATAGGAGAATATCTATGCAATTAAACATCACTGGCCATCACGTTGACTTAACTGAAGCACTCAAAGACTATGTTTCAGCTAAATTGCAAAAATTAGAAAGACATATTGATAGCATAAGCAATGTACAGGTAACATTATCCGTCCTGAAACAGCGCCACATAGCAGAATCAACAGTTCATGTAAGTGGTGCAGATATTCACGGAACAGCAGAACAAGACGATATGTACGCAGCAATAGACCTACTAATTGATAAACTGGATCGTCAGATCCTTAAACATAAAGAAAAGAAAGTAGATCGATCTCACGGCACCTCATCGCGCTAAGTTAAGATGAGTAAATAGAGTTATAAGATGTCAAAAAATATTATTACTATTGAAGCAATCCTGTCTCCCGAGTTGACTCAATGCGGTCTTCCCGGGAGCAGCAAAAAAAAAGTGTTACAACAAGTTGCACAACTAATTTCGGATAAATTCCCTCAGCTCGAAAAATCAGTTATTTTTGATAACCTGATAGCAAGAGAACGACTTGGGAGTACAGGGGTTGGACAAGGCATCGCGATACCTCACAGCAGGCTAGAGAATTGCCAACAAGTTATTGGCTGTTTGTTTACACTTGAACAAAAAATACCATTCGACTCAATTGATAATGAAGATGTCGATATTTTATTTGTTCTATTAGTTCCTCAAGAAGCCACTAGTGAGCACTTAGAACTATTAAGTCAGATAGCTGAGAAATTTAATAACCAATCATTCTGTGAAGAGCTAAGAAACTCAACATCTGGCAAGGAACTTTATCGTAAGATACTAAATTAACGACTCTGCTTTCGGCCTACTCTCCACCAGTAAGCAAATAGGAAAGCAGTACCAACCCGATCTAAAAGGTAGACAAAATGAAGCTCGTCATCGTCAGCGGCCGCTCAGGATCTGGTAAAAGTACTGCTCTTCACGTTCTCGAAGATCTCGGATATTATTGCATAGATAATTTACCCGTTGGCTTATTACTAGAATTAGGGAAGCAAGCTGTCACAGGAAAAGATACCCGCTTTGAGAATATTGCCATCAGCATTGATGCAAGAAATCTTCAAAGCGGCATTGAAAGCTTCCCTTCATTTTATAATGAACTAAAGCAACAAAACATCGAAGTTGATATTATTTTTCTTGATGCCGATAGCGAAACCTTATTAAAGCGCTTCCATGCAACACGAAGAAAACACCCTTTGAGCGATTATTCACGCTCTTTAACCGAAGCAATTGAAAAAGAAAGATGCCTACTCAGCTCAATTGCTGGAAAATCAGACTTAACTGTCGATACTAGCCATCTATCTCTTTATGAACTTAGAGACTTAATAAAAGTACGAGTATCGGGTCGCAAGTCACAAGAACTCGCCATATTATTTCAATCATTTGGTTTCAAACATGGCGTACCAAGTGATGCTGATTTTGTATTTGATGTTCGCTGTCTCCCTAATCCCTACTGGGACCCCAACCTAAGGTCATATTCTGGCCTCGATACGCCTGTTCAGAACTTTATGGCTGCACAAACAGAAAGCGAGCAGATGATACAAGACATCTCTAATTTTCTCTCTACTTGGCTCACTAAGTTCAAAGACTCGAATAGAAGCTATATGACAATCGCTATTGGATGTACAGGAGGACAACACCGCTCAGTCTATATTTGTGAAAAAATTGGCCAATACTTCAAAGATCACTTCAAAAACGTCCAAATTCGACACAAAGAACTACCCCCACCTCAAAAAAAATAATACACTTGCCCACAATTTAGAAATGTTGAATATATTGGATTTTTTAATACATGCTTCTTGAAGAAATCAAAATCATAAATAAACTTGGCCTACATGCACGTGCAGCTGCCAAATTTGTAAGTACTGCCACTCGCTTTGAAAGTAAAATCAGAATTTGCAAAGACGGCCGCGAAGTTGATGGTAAAAGTATAATGTCAGTAATGATGCTTGCTGCTAGCTGCGGGTCTACCGTTGAGATAAAGGCTGATGGTAATGACGAAAAAGAGGCTCTGGACGCGATTCAATCGCTCATCAATGACCGGTTTGGTGAAGGAGAATAGTACGCACTCAGCTTAGAATAGTAAAACTAACTTTCTGTTTGTCAGACACGTCCTTACTGTCGAGTTACGCCTCTATCAGCTATAATATCGTCTTTCACTATCCAATTTTTAAATAGCTCTAAACATTTGAGATATCACTTCTAATGGCAGGAAAATTCGCTAAAAACAGTTCCGAGTCAAAACTTGAGAGCGTCAATGAGGCATTAGAAGCTGGCTCATTTAAGCAGGTTGCCAGAGTTGTTAATAAAGGCTTAACTGCAAGCGATATTGCACACCTGATTGAATCCTCCCCCCCAAAAGAAAGGGCTGTCATTTGGCGTTTACTACAGACTGAGTTACGTGGAGAAGTATTACAATACCTGAGTGAAGATATTCAATCTCACTTTCTAAGCAAGCTTAATACTCAAGAAGTCATCAGCGTAACCGAGGATTTGGACACTGATGACTTAGCTGACATTCTTCAACAGCTCCCAGAATCAGTTATCCATGAAGTGTTAAACTCCATGGCTAGTCAAGACCGAAGCAGGGTCGAGAAAGTTCTAGGCTATGCAGAAGATACGGCTGGCGGTATGATGAATACCGACCCGATTACAATTCGTGCTGATATAACGATTGATGTCGTACTCCGTTACCTAAGACGCCACCGAACACTTCCTGAAATGACAGATAAGTTATTAGTCATCAGCCGAAAAGACGAATTAGTCGGTACACTGCCTATTAATAAGCTGCTTGTATCAAATCACGGTGCGACTGTACGCGAAGTAATGGAAACGGATACCATCACAATTGATGTCGCTATGAAAGATAGCGACGTAGCTAACTTATTTGAAAGACAGGACCTAGTCTCTGCACCTGTCATAAATAATGAAGGTATATTATTAGGGCGTATAACAATCGATGATGTTGTTGACGTTATACGTGAAGATGCCGATCATTCTTTAATGAGTATGGCCGGACTTGATGAAGAAGAAGACACCTTCGCTCCCGTCAAACAAACATCTAAAAGACGCGCAGTCTGGCTCGGCATAAACCTTCTTACTGCCTTTATCGCCTCCTCTGTTATTGGCTTATTCAAGGATACAATTGAACAAGTTGTCGCGCTTGCTGTGCTTATGCCAATAGTTGCTAGCATGGGTGGTGTTGCAGGCAGCCAAACGCTAACTCTCGTGATAAGAGCTATGGCTGTTGGTCAAATTAGTAGTTCTAATTTAGCCTGGTTATTAAATCGCGAATTTTTCGTCGCACTAATAAATGGGATTCTATGGGCCTTAGTCGTTGCTTGCGCAGCTGTACTTTGGTTTGATGATTATACAATAGGGTTTGTCATTGCGGCCGCTATGGTTATAAACCTTGTTGTTGCAGCAATATCAGGCACGGCCCTACCCATTTTTCTTAAATCCAAGAATATTGACCCAGCTCTGGCAGGTAGCGTCGTACTTACGACAATTACCGATGTAGTTGGCTTTCTTTCATTTTTAGGTCTTGCTACTATCGCATATGCGGCATGAGCCTTGACTGTTTTAAATAGAGAAGTAATAGATGGCAAATTTCACCCCCCACTACGACGATGATGATGAATTCGATAACGTCAAAAGTAAATCTCAAATAAAAAGAGAAATGGAGGCTCTACAGCAACTAGGTAAAAAGTTGTTAGACTTGAAACCCGCTCAACTTAAAAAAGTACCTATGGGCGAAGATCTTGCGCACGCAATAAAAGAATCTTATAACATCACACAACGTGAAGCTAAACGCCGCCACCTTCAATTCATTGGTAAGTTAATGAGAGATGAAGACAGCGAAGCTATTCAGTATGCTTTAGATGAATTTGATTCAAGCAGTCAACGATTTGCCCAGGAACTTCACCAACTTGAAAGCTGGAGAGAACGTTTAATCTCAGAAGGAAACGCTGTTCTGAGTGACTTTATTGAAAGTTATGAAAAAACAGATGTACAGCATTTGAGACAATTAGTTCGAAACGCAAAGAAAGATGTAAAAACAGAAAAGAATACAGGCGCAGCTAAAAAGCTTTTTCAATATTTACGTTCTTTAAGTAAAGATAAATAATAGCTGACATTTAAAAGGCATTTACTGCATATCCCCGCGAATGCCTTTTTCTTTTGACCTGTCTTTTTTGCTCGCATTCATCGCCTGATCTAGCTCTACAATAGGCTCATCCCAAGTACCCGATATATCGTACCTTGAGGTCGTTAAAGCTGATAACGGCTCGCCTAGCAACTTATCAACCACCCAGACAATACCACCAATTTGAGGCGCCCCTAAAACTAAAGCTGCCAAGGGTACATTTTGTGCAAATGGCAATTCTACCAACATATCCAAATCTAAAGTTTGCTGCTCTAAATCGCTTCGCCCATTAATAACATAATCGCCAGAAGGGCCTTTGATCGAGAGCGGATCTGTAATTGTTAAAAGACCTTGGTCAATAGATGCCCCCATACCTACCGAATCAAAACCAACACCACTTTTATACAGGTCAGAAAAATCTAATCGAAGGCGACGCGTAATTGTCTCCGCATTTAAGACCCCAAATAAACGTAATATTCCTGTCGTTTCATCATCTGTTTTAAGAAAACCATTATTGATAGCTAAATCAAAGCTCCCTGACATTTTACCTAATTTAAATTCTAGAGGCTCATCTGGCCAAACGAGTGCAAGTGTTGATGTGAAACTTTCACTTGTTAAAAGTGGAGAAAATTTGAAAGTAGAAAGTAAATTTTCAATTTTTCCGCCCTTAACTTCAAGGGTCAAAATACTATTGTGATTAGTTTCTTCAAAGTATTGCCAGTTTAATTGACCGTTTATTTCAGATCCATTGATCTTACCTGACAAGCCAGTCAATCGTACGCCATTCTCGTAAGGTTTCATGAAAGTATTCCAAGCACCATATGAGTGTTCATCAATGAATAATTCTTGGCATGATAAATACGCTGCAGGAAAAACCCTTGGATCTAACTTTTCAGATACTGTATTTTTTACTTTTGAGGCTGTTTTATTTGTAGAGCTGATAAGTAATTTATTTAAACGTATATCTAAATCATTATTTTTAGTAGGCAATAATATTTCTCCCTCCACTGAGTCACCCAATACAACTGCTCGCCAACGCTCACTCTCTTGATCAAGTATTACTTTCGTATTATTAAAGTTTTGGCCAAAGGCCTGTAAGTCCACTACATTTAGTTGTAATTTTTTTAATATACTTGCATCAGGCTCACTGCTTTCTGAACTACCTTCTATTGAAGTACTATCGTCTAGAACAGTACTATTTTCTGTTAAAGTAGCGGTCTCTAAAGCCCCTTCCACTAACGTGTCATTTTTGAGGGCAGCGTTATTACCTAGCGATTTATCGCTATTATTTTGGATAAAATTAACCCAAGGCATTAACTCAATAGTGTCCAATTTGGCCGCTATATTTAGCCCATCAATATTAGTATTTTGAACCCTTTCTCCACCTAGTAATATTTCTCCGAAAGAAAAATTCTCATTTACAAAAAGCAATTCCGCATCTAAAGAAGGAGCATTGATCGGCTGATGCTTTGCTGTTAAGTAAATCTGATTAGGTTTAAGTAGAAGATTAAGGTCTAAATTCTCTAGCTGAGATGGGCTCTTTGATAAGGGCGCAGGCCAGTTACGAAGTAAGCCTTCCAAGTTAGAATGAATATCTACTCTGGGATAAGAATTTTTATTCTCTGGTAGAGATAACTGAGCAGAGTATTTTATGCCGCCACTCATTTCAAAGGTTTCAGTGGAACCAAAGAAATTAAATATTTTTCCTATATCTGCCGCCCCTTCTAAAGACAAAACCGTCCCTAAGAACTCACCTTTATTCAAATCATCTTTCTTAGTAACTTGTTCATGCGTATTTAAATAGGAAGCAATTGTTAAGTTGGCCATTTCCCCAAAAAGAAGCGTATTTATATCATTTGCCACAAGTCCGTCATTTGATGAAACACTTAGACTTCCCTGCGTTTTCTCAAATAATAAATTCGAACTTAAATGCATTATCTCTAAATTTTCAAATTTAGTATTAATTTGGTAGCTTACCTCTGCCTTATCATCTGGGCTCGATACAGGAACATCTAACGATAAGGATACATCTAGATCACCCTCAAGCTGTATTTGCTCAGCAACAGCTTTAGTGTTTTCAGCTATTGGTGACTCGGTTAGCCAATAACTTAGCGCTTGTTCATTTTCAAGAATCTGAGCGGCAATATTTATTGAATGAGTTTCGCCAGGAATAAATGCTGGCAATTTTGCTTGCAATTGATGCAGCTCAGTTCCGTGGATCTGTGCTTGACTCGCTTCAACCAAAAGCTGATCATTTTGGAGAAAAATCTCTGCGTCTAAAGAATCTAAAGGAGGCCAATCTTTAGCAAACTTTAATTGCCCCTGCTCGCTTTTTAAGTAAATACTTGAAGTGAAGCTATTCAGAGGACTCTTATCTTCGATTGATCCATAACCATAGTAAATACCTTCTGTTACTTTCCCCTCAAGCAAGGCCTCACCCAACCAACGATGCAGGTCTTCCCCAATTACAAGAGAAGGCACAAAGTCCGTCGCATTAACAAAAGCTATATCTTGCATTCCAATTGACAACGCTAAGTAATCTTCTGAGTCCTTAGGGTTCAATCTTAAAATAAAATCACCATAAACTAAGCTTTCGTCGGTTTGCCACAACCTTAAGCCTTCTGAAAACACATCAACATCATCCTCATTTATACGCCAGGATATCGCCCCTTCTGCGTGTTTCATTTCCCAGGTATTGGAAAATAACGTAGGAAAACCCAGTTCAAAATTCTCAGAGTCGAAGTAAATGTCACCGCCAGCTGAATCAGCATGTAGGTAACCATCGATGCCTTTTACTAAAGGGGAGCCACCATAAGCTTCCAGTGATACCTGCTTCAACTCAGCATTAAAATCAAATTTATTTACACCTTTATCATCCTGCTCAGTGTTCGAATATAAAAATAATTCAATATTTTCAAGTACGCCTTCTGGGTTACTGATTTCGATACGACTACTTAGGTCTTGTGATAATAAACCTGAAGCTAAAGCTAAACGTCCAACACAATTAACATCTATTGATTCAATCTGAATCAGATCAAGCTGCGACAAGTGCTGAACAAAAATATCACCGGAATAGCAAGGCTGCCCCGCCCAATTAAAACCAAAATCAGAAATTGAGAGATCCGTTGAGTCCTGCTCTTTTGTCCAGTTATACGAAAATGCAAGATTTGTTAATGGAGGCAATGAAGCTTGTCCCGCACGCCAATCCAAAGTACTAAGTTGAAGATCTCCTTGTATAGCTTTAATCTCAAAACCTTCAAAAGACAACCAGGATCTCGTACTTGCTTCGACATTTTCTATAACAAGTTGCTCCCAGTTATATACATTTAAAAGGCGACCAAAAAATTCTGCTGACCTCGCTTCTGAATAAAGAGTGCCTGAAATGGGCATTCCACTCAGAACACCGTCTCCCACAAGAGAAAAATTTATAAGAACACTATCGCCCTCTTCCTCCAATACATGGCCACTTGCATAAATTTTGTCATCTTTATAGTGCAAGCCAACATAAGGCGATTTTAATGTTTGAACATGCTTATTTTTACTATGTATTGAAAAATTAGAATCTATTAAATTTATTGTTGTACCATCGAGCATAGACTCAAAAAAAGAAAGATAAGAGTTTGTAGCAACAGGGCTTTCTTCTGAAGAGTCTATTATTGAATTAGATTGCAATGGGTAGGAAGCAATAGACCACAGCCCATCAACTGACTGAGTCATTGATAGTTCTAGCTGCTCAAGATTTATAAGTTTTAACCTTGGAGATAGCGCTAAAAGTGAATTAAGAAAAGAAAGTTGTACCCTGACACGTCCTACATAGGCATTATGACTACCATTAACAGTGAGTCCATTGATATCAACTAGAGGATCCAGGCCTTTCCAATGTGACTCAATAGACTTTATTACAATATCATGCTTCAAGCTATCTGTTAGGTAGAGCTGAATATCTGCTGTATAAAGAGGAAGTATAGCTAGAGCTACCCGAGCGACCAAAACATAGATAGCAACAAGGAAAAGAATAAGAAAAGAAAGCACGCCTGCTTTCAATTTCAAAATATAAAATAGATTACTCAATACAAGTCCTTCAATGAAGCACCTTCAATATAAAGATTTAAAAGCAAAGACTTCAATACGGTACCCAAAGAGTCACACTAGTACCACATCAAATTGACCCTGATTGTACATAACCTCAACCTGAAATTTAATTTGCTTACCTATAAAAGTTTCTAGGTCAGCTACATTATCAGACTCTTCATCCAATAAACGATCTATAACACTTTGAGATGCCATCACCAGATATACGTTAGCGTCATAAGCTCTATTCACACGTAGGATTTCACGCATAATTTCATAACAAACTGTTTCAGCAGTCTTCATGATCCCTGTCCCCTGACAAACACTACATGGTTCACACAATGTCTGCCCAAGACTTTCGGTTGTACGCTTACGTGTCATTTCCACTAAACCTAACTCTGACACACAAGAAACTGTTGTTCTCGCATTATCCCTGTCTAGCATTTTTTCAAGCATTCTTAAAACTTGTCGCTTATGTTCTTCATCATCCATATCAATAAAATCAAGAATAATAATACCGCCAAGATTACGTAATCGTAACTGCCGCCCTATTGTTCTTGCAGCTTCAAGATTTGTTTTAAAGATCGTTTCTTCAAGGTTTCGATGCCCAACAAATCCCCCAGTATTCACGTCAATTGTTGTCATCGCTTCTGTCTGATCAATGATCAAGTAACCACCAGATTTTAACTGAACTTTTCGACCTAAAGCTTTCTGAATTTCGTCATCAATATTATATAGATCAAATATAGGACGCTCACCAGGGTAATATTCTAAGCGATTACTAACATCAATCAGAAAATTTTCAGAAAACTCTTTAACAATTGAAAAACTTTCCTTGGAGTCTATTCGAATTTTTTCAGACTGAGGTTTAACGAGGTCCCTTATTGCGCGTGTAAATAATGGCAAATCTTGATAAATAACCGATGGAATTGAATTTTCTTTGATGCGTTGTTTTAATTTTTTCCATAAGCGTTCAAGAAAGTGAATATCTGCCTTAAACTCATCCTCACCAGCACCTTCAGCAGCAGTACGAACAATAAAACCCAATCTATCCTCTTCTTCGTCATCGACAGACTGACAACTCAAAACAAGTTGCTTTAAACGCTCTCGCTCTACTTCATCTTCAATTCGTTGAGATATTCCAATGTGCTCGACACCTGGCATATATACTAGGTATCGACTTGCAAGTGATAACTGAGTAGTTAGCCTTGCCCCTTTAGTACCAATTGGATCTTTTATCACCTGGACAACCAAGTCTTGCCCTTCGCGAAGTAAGAGTGCGATGTCGGCCTGATTTTTTTGGTCGTTTGTATTGTCGAAACCAGACACAATATCAGAAACATGAATGAAAGCAGCGCGCGCTAAGCCAATGTCAATAAAGGCAGCCTCCATACCAGGTAAAACCCGAACGACTTTACCTTTATAAATATTACCGACGATACCGCAACGACTAGAACGCTCAATATAGACTTCCTGAAGCATGCCGTTTTCAACAACTGCAACCCGAGTTTCAACAGGGGTTACATTGATTAAAATCTCTTCACTCATAAAGTTACCATTTGACTACTGAGCAATATAAAGAACAACCACCTTAAAGCAAATACAGCTATCTTAATGCAAAAACTAGGCGATCAATAAATATTAAGATAATAGGCCAAAAAACAGCACTGGAAAGTGCAACCCATAAATACGACAAACCACTGTCAAAACCCCCAAGCGAGGAACGAAGGGTATAAACAACCATTAATTGAATGCCGACAATAAAAAATATTACAAAAGATTGCTGTAATATCGGAAACATTTTAAAACGACGGTGCATGGTTAAAACCAAATAGGAAACCAAGGACAATGACAAAATATGTATACCCAAATAGCTCCCGGACATGATATCCATTAACAAACCAATCACACAGCCAGTCATAATACCTATTTTTTCGGGATGTCGGAGTAACCAGTAAACCATGGTTAACACCAACCACTCTGGTCGTATAAACAGCACACTATCGGGAAGAACAAGTAATTCCAGAACAGCAGCGAATAAAAAAGACAAAAATACAGCCAGCCAACTTACTCTAGTCTGTGCCACTATTTAGCCTCATTTAATACAGATTTTAAAGGTGGGTTAATTAGCGGTTCAGCTGTTTTATTAAAAACAAGCAACAACAAACGGCTTCGATTTAACTCGGCTTCGGGCAAGACTCTTATTTGAGCGAAAGATCTACTTTTATCATGTTTAATGGAATCAACACTCGCTACTGGGTATCCTTGAGGAAATCGCCCCCCCAAACCAGAACTAACCAACAAATCTCCAACCTTAATATCAGAAGTGTTAGGAACATTACCTAGTTCAAGAAAGTTTAGCGCGCCAACTCCATATGCAATAGCTCTGACTCCGTTCCGATTAATTTGAACAGGAACCGCATGCTGACTATCTGAAATAAGTAGTACACGGCTGGTAAATTCATTCACTTCAATTACCTGCCCCATTAAACCGTGGGAGTCGAGAACAGCCTGACCTAAGTAAACGTTTTCCTGCATGCCTTTATCAAGTACAATATATTGATTATCCGGATCCGGGCTTGCGCCTATCATTTCCGCGACAACCACGCCTTCATCAACGATTCGAGAAGCATTCAATAACTCACGCAAACGATTTAATTCAGCGGTTACTGAAGCCAATTTTTGAGCTTTTCTTTCCAAAACAAGCATGCGGGAACGCATAAGATCAAGCTCTTCCTCAAGCGTATCCCGACTTGTAAATAAATTACTCAATCCGATAGATATATTTACAGGTAGATCGCTCAACCAGTGCACTGGTGTAATGGCTGTACTGAGAACTTGCCTAACAGGATCAAGCTGAGAATAACGGACATCAACAATTATAAGCGCCATAGACAAAACAACCGCCAATAAAAGGCGGTATGCTAAGTAAGGTCCTTGAACAAATATTGTTTTATCTGAACTACCCATTTTCATATTAGAGGTTCACTGAATGTAAACTATATGATTATTCAATGGGATATAAACCATCACTACTATTATCTATCAACTCAAGCGCTTTACCGCCACCACGCGCAACACACGTTAATGGGTCTTCCGCAACAATCACGGGCAAACCGGTCTCCTCACTAAGTAATCGGTCAAGCCCTCTTAGGAGTGAGCCGCCCCCCGTTAAAACAATACCCCGTTCAGCTATATCAGATGCAAGTTCAGGAGGAGACTGCTCTAACGCACCTTTTACTGATTGCACAATAGATGATAAAGATTCCTGAAGTGCTTCTAGGATTTCATCACTATTAAGCGTAAATCCACGAGGTACACCTTCTGCAAGATTTCGACCTCGTACATCAATCTCACGTAGTTCAAGCCCTTCATAGGCACAACCAACTTCTTGCTTTATTTTCTCTGCGGTTGCATCACCAATTAAACTACCGTAGTTTCGACGCACGTAAGTCACAATCGCTTCATCAAAACGATCCCCACCGATTTTTACAGAATCGGCATAAACAATACCGTTCAAAGAGATAATCGCGATTTCTGTTGTTCCACCGCCGATATCTACGACCATAGAGCCACTTGCCTCTTCAACAGGCAAACCTGCACCAATAGCGGCTGCCATAGGTTCTTCTATTAAATAAACTTCTCGCGCACCAGCACCGAGTGCTGATTCCCTGATCGCTTTTTGCTCGACCTTAGTAGATCGACTTGGAACACATACTAAAACTCTTGGACTCGGCGTAATAAAACTATTCTCATGTACTTTATGTATAAAATGCTGAAGCATCTTTTCTGTCACAACGAAGTCAGCAATGACGCCGTCTTTCAATGGTCGAATTGCTGTAATATTACCCGGCGTACGCCCAAGCATTCGTTTAGCTTCTGCACCAACTGCAGCGACAGTTTTCTGTGCACCATTACTTCTGATCGCAACCACGGAAGGTTCGTCAAGTACAATACCTCTTTCACGTACATATATAAGAGTGTTTGCCGTCCCTAGGTCAATGGATAAATCGCTGGAAAATAAGCCTCGGATCTTTTTAAACATATGGTTAGATCAACCTAAATAAAATCAATAAAATAGTCGAGCAACTTTATCAATGGTGCTTATAGAGAGCAAGGAACAAATCAAAAATGAACGATAATTTAAGCATGAACCATAAATACAGCTCATTTATTAGTCAATCCAATGAATCAAGTCGTTATATTTTTTCCTGTCATAAAAATTCCTGATATTATGGGCCAAATTTTTAACTATTCGATTTCATAGTTTTGAAGATAAGTATCTTTTACAAAATAAACATTTGAGGACAAACAATGTCAATCGGACCCGAAGACATCAGAAAAATTGCGATTTTGGCACGCCTAGAGATAGAGGATGACAAAGTTGAGAAAATTAGTGGAGATATATCTAATATATTATCACTTGTAGACCAGCTACAAAACGCAAATACCGATCAGATTGAACCGATGGCTCACCCAATGGATGCATCTCAAATATTACGTGCGGACGAAGTCACTGAAACAAACCAACGTGAAAAGCTTCAAAGTGTTGCCCCCAACACAGAAGATGGTTTATTCCTCGTGCCAAAAGTCATTGAATAAAACAGCGTTTGAATAAAACCAACTAAATTTGAAACGCCCGACACCACAACCCAAATTATTAAAAAAAGCATCGACCACTATGTTAAATAAAACAGTCAAAGAATTATCAGATGGGCTTGCACAAGGCGAGTTTTCGAGCCTTGAGTTAAGCCAATACTATTTAGAGCGCATAAAAAGACTAGACGGAAATATCAACAGTTTTATAACGGTAACTGAAGAGCAAGCCCTTAAGAGTGCAAAAGCTGCGGATGAATTAAGAGCCAAAGGACAAGCAAGTACTTGGACTGGCATCCCTTTTGCCCACAAAGATATATTCTGCACCGAAGGGACGTTAACGACCTGTGGCTCTAGAATGCTTGAGAACTTCATTCCACCCTATGATGCCACTGTAGTTAGCAATTTCAAAAATGCTGGCGCTGTCTGTCTTGGTAAAACCAATATGGATGAGTTCGCTATGGGCTCTTCAAACGAAACAAGCTTTTTTGGAAAAGTCATCAACCCTTGGAGCAATGAAGAGCAACTTGTTCCAGGAGGATCGTCCGGTGGGTCCGCTGCAGCCGTTGCAGCTCGTTTGGTACCAATAGCAACAGCAACTGATACTGGCGGCTCTATTCGTCAACCTGCTTCACTGTGCGGCCTAACAGGTTTAAAGCCAACTTACGGTCGAGTGTCACGATATGGAATGATTGCTTTCGCCTCCAGCCTTGACCAAGGCGGCCCTATGGCTCGAACAGCTGAAGACGCCGCCATGATGCTTAATATCATGTCAGGCCATGACAGCAAAGACTCAACCAGCATTGTTAAGGATGTACCTGATTACACTAGCCAGCTGAATAACTCGATTAAAGGCTTACGCATCGGCCTTCCTAAAGAGTTCTTTAATGAGCACTTAAGCCCTGAGTTGCAAGCAATATTACAAACAGCCATTAAGCAGCTCGAATCTTTAGGTGCGACTGTAAAAGAAATTTCTCTCCCTCACTCTGATTTATCCGTACCGGCTTATTACGTCATAGCTCCAGCAGAATGCTCTGCAAACCTATCTCGATTTGATGGCGTTCGTTATGGACACCGTTGTGACGACCCTAAGGACTTAATGGACTTATACACTAGAAGCCGATCAGAAGGCTTTGGCGATGAAGTTAAGAGACGGATTTTAATTGGCGCTTACGCATTATCTGCTGGCTATTACGATGCTTACTACCGCAAAGCTCAGCAAGTTCGCCGACTCATCAAAAATGACTTCGTGTCGGCATTTGAAGAAGTCGACATTATTCTAGGGCCAACCTCTCCCTCAGAAGCATTTGGTTTCAACGCTAAAGGCGATGACCCGGTTAAAATGTATCTTGAAGATATCTTCACTATATCGACCAACCTTGCGGGCTTACCTGGCATGTCTTTACCTGCCGGCTTAATTAATGGGCTACCTATCGGTATGCAGCTAATCGGGAACTACTTTGATGAAGCACGCATGCTAAATGTAGCCCATCAGTTCCAATCTATTACAGATTGGCACACCTTAGCACCTGAAAACATAGCCCTAAACAACATATAAGCCTGGAGAATTAACATTATGTCCTTAGCAACGCAATGGGAAACAGTTATCGGGCTAGAAGTACACGTTCAGCTCGCCACAAAAACAAAGATATTTTCAGGTTCATCGACAGCATACGGCGCCGAACCCAACACACAAGCTAACGCCGTTGATTTAGCTATGCCGGGTACCTTACCAGTACCAAATGAACAGGCATTTAGGTATGCCATTATGTTTGGCCTTGCTATAAATGCCGACATAGCCAAACGCTCAGTATTTGAACGGAAGAATTACTTCTACCCTGACCTGCCGAAAGGCTATCAGACAACTCAGCTTGACCTTCCAATCGTAGGCCCTGGTGTTGTTGATATTCAACTTGAAAATGGAGAAACAAAATCAATTAGAATCCATCACGCTCACCTTGAAGAAGATGCAGGAAAATCACTTCATGATGATTATCATGGCATGTCAGGCATCGATCTGAATAGAGCAGGAACACCCCTGATTGAAATTGTATCAGAGCCGGACATGCGGACCAGTGAAGAAGCCGTTGCGTTTGCTAAAAAGTTACACTCTATTGTGACATCCCTAGGAATTTGTGATGGCGAGATGTCTCAGGGCTCTATGCGCTTTGACGTTAATATTTCAATTCGCCCTAAAGGTGAAGAGAAGCTAGGTACACGAACTGAAACCAAGAACCTCAACTCTTACCGCTTCATGGAAAAAGCTATCAAATTAGAAGTTGAGCGTCAAATAGACGTTCTGGAAGATGGCGGCACCATTACACAGGAAACTCGCCTATATGATGGCGACAAAGACATATCACGCTCAATGCGTAGCAAGGAAGAAGCAAACGATTACCGCTACTTCCCTTGCCCTGACTTACTGCCAGTAACATTTGACGATGAATACATTGAGCAAATCAGAGGATTATTACCTGAACTCCCTGATGCTCGGCGTGCACGTTTTTGTGAGACCTATGGCTTGTCAGAATATGATGCCACTATCATTTCCAATCAATCAGGCCTCTCTGACTACTTCGAGGTCAGCACTAAGATTTCCGGCGATTCGAAGCTTTCAGCTAACTGGGTGATGGGTGAGCTTAGCGCCAATTTGAATAGTAATGATGTCCACATTAAACATTGCCCTATTAATGCAGAACAACTTGGCCAATTAGTGCTTCGGGTTAAAGATGGAACATTATCATCATCCAGTGCCAAAAAAGTCTTCAGCTTACTCTGGGATCAAAGTGAAACGGATGTTGATCAGATAATTGATAAACAGGGGCTAAAACAAGTTTCTGACACAGGCGCTCTCGAGAAATTGGTTGATAATGTATTAGCATCAATGCCTGAGCAGATAGCCCAATTCAAAGAAGCGGATGATAAAAAACGTAAAAAGTTAATGGGCGGTTTCATGGGCCCCTTGATGAAAGCTTCCAAAGGGCAAGGAAACCCTAAACTATTTAATGAGATTCTAGCCAAAAAACTAAATAGTTAATTTTAATAATACATGCTGCTTTCAGCTTAATGCGTTTTTAAACCAGCGCCTTAAGCTGCATGAAAATATTCATGAAATGCAGTATCATTCACCAAAATTACATACCCAAGCAATATCTTCAACGATAAGGTCTAGCAATTAATGACTATTAAAAATGCTTTTTACGCACAATCTGGTGGCGTTACCGCCGTTATAAATGCTTCTGCATGCGGTATTATTCAAACCGCAAAACAACACCCAGATAAGATTGGAAAAGTTTATGCCGGTCACAATGGCATTATCGGCGCATTACGAGAAGAACTAATAGATACCAGCCTTGAAACAAGCGAAAACATCGCTGGTTTACGTCATACCCCAAGCGGCGCCTTTGGATCATGTAGATATAAGCTTAAGAACTTTGAAGAAAACAAACGCGAATACGAACGCTTAATTGAAGTTTTCCAAGCACACAATATTGGTTACTTTTTTTATAACGGTGGCGGCGATTCTCAAGATACGGCGTATAAAGTCTCACAACTGAGTGAGAAAATGGGCTACCCAATTACCTGTATCGGTGTTCCAAAAACTGTTGATAATGACCTTCCCTTTACTGATTGCTGCCCAGGCTTTGGCTCTGTTGCTAAGTATGTGGCTATTTCTACCAAAGAAGCAGCTATGGATATTGCATCCATGTGCGAATCATCCACTAAGGTATTCATACTAGAAGTAATGGGTCGTCATGCTGGCTGGATTGCCGCTGCTGGTGGACTAGCGGGTCAAAACCATGACGAAGCACCTCATATTATTCTATTCCCAGAAGTAGCTTTTGATAGAGAGAAATTCCTTGCTAGAGTTGAGGACTGTGTTAAAAGACACGGTTACTGCGTTATTGTTGCATCTGAAGGTACGCAATATGAAGACGGGCGATTCGTTGCAGACGCTGGTGCAAAAGACGCATTCGGTCACACACAACTTGGCGGCGTAGCTCCAACACTGGCAAATATGGTTAAGCAAGCTCTTGGTTACAAGTACCACTGGGCTGTCGCAGACTATTTACAGCGAGCAGCACGACACATTGCCTCAGCAACTGATGTTGACCAAGCCTATGCGATGGGTAAAGCCGCAGTTGAGTTCGCTATTAATGGTAAAAACGCAGTGATGCCCATCATTATTCGCGAAGAATCAACGCCTTATAAATGGTCTGTTGGTGAAGCTCCACTTAGTCAAGTTGCTAACCAAGAAAAGAAGATGCCTATTCACTACATCACAGATGATGGATTCGGAATTACCGCAGAATGCCGTGAATATTTAGCGCCATTAATTCGTGGTGAAGACTATCCGCCTTATGATGATTTTGGCTTGCCACGCTATGTTAAGCTGTCAAACACCTTAGTTGAGAAAAAGCTTAAAGCTGAATTTGATATTTAACTCAAAATACAGTTAATAAAAATGACCTTGATTCACTTGGCAATCAACTGAATCAAGGCTCATATGAATAATCAAACCAACACCTACCCAACGTGTTTTAGAAAAACAAATCATTAGCGAATAACTCATTATCGGCCATAATTGATGTAAAGGATGAAAACCTATACTACATCTACTCGGATCATAAATTGGATTAGCAAATAAATGATCCAGATCTACAAGCATAGTCATCATCATTATAAAATACTTTACCCGCCATGCCTTCCCAAAAAATAAGACACTGACCATAAATGGTACCAAAACATGTAATAAAATATGAAAAATGGTTTTTTCCTCTACTCACTTTTATACTGCATGTTAGAAAACTGTTAAGGCGTTAAAATCAATTATTAAATTACAATAAAGGATAAGCACTTAAATGAAGCATCTATTTAAAATAGATTCCACAGGCATCCCGATTTCACTTATCAGCATTAATGATTATCAGGACTGGTTAGAGCAGCAGGACCAACAAACGCAAAACTGGTTAGACTGTAACAACTTTAATGGACAAGGTGTATCAACAATACCTTCTGCACAAGGCCAGATATCAAAAGTCATTTATGTTATCAGCGAAGAACACGACTTCTTTATTGCAGGCGACTTAGCGCTAACACTCCCGCCACAGCAATTTATACTTAATGATATATCAGATTCGCTTGTAAGCAGCTATACAAATAGAGAACAATTAGAAACTGAATTTGCAATCAGCTGGGGGCTCTCTGCATATAAGTTTGAACTATATAAGCAAAATGAAGATAAGCAGCCAAGCTTAGCTATAAGCTCAAGCTCAATCTACAAAAAAGCCAACTCGTTTGTTGATTCGATTTCACTTGTAAGAGATCTCGTGAACACACCCGCTAGCGACTTAATGCCAGAACACCTCTCCCTTGCAGTAGACAAACTTGCTGAAAAGTTTTCAGCAAGTACCTGCCACCTTATAGGAGATCAACTCTTAGAACAGAATTACCCTGCCATCCACGCAGTTGGTAGAGCTAGCGTCCATGAACCAAGATTGATCGACCTGCAATGGGGTGATACCGATGCACCTAAAATAACTCTAGTTGGAAAAGGCGTCTGTTTTGATAGTGGCGGTTTAGATTTAAAGCCCGCTGGTGCAATGAGACTAATGAAGAAGGATATGGGTGGTGCAGCTCATGTTCTAGGATTAGCGCAATTAATCATGTCTCAACAGTTGCCAATACGCTTGCGTGTATTAATCCCTGCCGTAGAGAACGCAGTATCATCAAATGCTTTTAGACCTGGTGATGTGCTCACTACACGCCAGGGCATCACTGTTGAAGTTGATAACACAGATGCAGAAGGCAGATTAGTTCTATGTGACGCTCTTACTGAAGCTGACAGCGAGTCTCCTGATTTATTATTCGATTTTGCCACACTGACAGGCGCTTGCAGAGTAGCATTAGGAACAGAGCTTCCAGGTTTCTTTTGTAACAAGCAACGCTTGGCAGAAAAACTTTTGGACGCAGGTCTCATCTCACAAGACCCAATTTGGCAACTACCACTTCATAAGCCGTATAAGGCAATGCTAAAAAGTGATATTGCAGACACATTAAATTCTGCAGCAACGGGTTTTGGTGGAGCAATCACCGCTGCCTTATACCTCGAAATGTTTGTTTCAGAAACCACCCCATGGGTACATTTTGATGTAATGGCTTGGAATAACCGCAAACTACCAGGTAGACCTATTGGCGGTGAATCTTTTGGTATTCGAGCTGTTTTTGAATATTTAAATAAACGATATTCAAACTAACTTTCAACAATAAATCTATCTTGCGCTCTTGGAAAAAAAATGGCTAAAAAATTAAAGAACGAAGCAAAATTGCTTAAAGAAGCAATCAGAATTGGAATGCTGTATGCTGAAAAAAGAGGTGTTGTTGCCTTTGACCCTAAAGACTCTCAAGATGAGAAAATTGAATATATTTACAGGCTTTTAGTGCACGACAAACAAGTACAACCATTAGCAAAAGCAGATTTAACATTAGCTAAAATGAAACACAAAATAGTTATGTGGCTTTATAAGCAGCTACCTGACAGCCACCCTTTAAAATGATCGCTCTAATTTAATCAATACAACATAAAATACAAAAAAGGCGACCCTTTCTGGTCGCCTTTTTAATTTTTTCAATAAAATGACATTTAGTTAAAACTTACCGCTTCTTGATAAAACTTATCTGGAATACGAATATTTGTTGTAAATGAGCGGAAGTCATCATTCTCATCGCCATCATCAAGGATAACATTAATACTACCCCCTTCTTTTTCCAAAAAGCCTTTAACTGCATCCATGCCTACTCCTCGACCAGAGACGTCTGTCACTTCATCTGCAGTTGAAAAACCAGAAGAGAAAATTAAATTAGCGATTTCGGTAGCAGAAGGCTTAGGGTCAGATTCGTCGTAGATGCCTTTTTCTATCGCCATTTTATAAATTCGGCTAATAGCGATACCTCGTCCATCATCTCGTACAGCAAGATTAGCACCACCATCATCTTTAGTTGTATTTAAACTAATGGTCCCACTTTCTAGCTTACCTTTCTCTTTACGCTCATCTATACCTTCAATACCGTGATCCATCGCGTTACGAAATACATGCATAAATATATTATTTAGAGTGCTATACGCCTCACTTTTGATGAAAATACCTGCATTATCAATTTCAATATTAGGTTTTCCTTTCCCTAATTGTTCAGCAAGGGAATTAGCAGATGTCATCACATCCGAAATCACTTCATCAAGCGGTTGAGCTTCCATAGACATCAACATATTATAGGCTTCAGAAACAACACCTTTAACATTGGCATCAAGGGATGTTTGGGTTAATTCTTTTATATTTTCCAGCCAATTAGATACACGCTGAGGATCTAGCGATATACCACTTTCAGCCTCCCCATCTCTACCTAATTTTTCTTTAAAGACGTAAGTATATTTGCCAATTATATCTTCAGCCCCACTTAATTCATCCAGTAGCTGAGTTTTATCCCAAAGAACATCTTCATTTTTACGCAAGTCATCATAGGTACTTTCGACTTCATGTACTACGTCAGTAATTTGACTTAATGCGTATGTTCGCGCATTACCTTTAACGGTATGCATACATCTAAATAGATTCGCTATAACATCTAAATCTTTTTCATCATTAGCTTCAATAAGTGTACGACATTCAGCTAAGAACTCTTCTGATGTGCTTGCAAAATCGCTAAATTTAGCAGCATCAACAGCCAGAATTTCACCAATAATAGCAAGCTCACGTTTCTGTCCTTCAGCTTCAGCTTCTAAGGCTTTAAGTTCGGTCACGTCTCTTACTGTAACCATTAACTTATCAACTTCACCCTCTTCACTAATAATTGGATCCCAATCGAGCTCTAAAATTTTCTCTCTATCATCCTCCATCCGAATAACCATTTCAGACATCAAGCAATGAGAATTAAAGTCATACATCATCTCATCTTCACCAACTATCGCATCAACACCGGTAATATTTTGATCGACAGAGTCTGAACCAGCAGTGGTATTACTGAAGAGCAAATCTGAAAAGTTTCTATCGGCAATGCGATCAGTTTCAAAAATTTTCTCAAGATATGAAGCGTATTCAGGATGAATAAGACCACCTGCAGTAATCGTAAACAAACCCTGATGCATATTCGCCATCATATTGGCAATATCATTATTCTTCTGTCTTAATTCTGCAGTACGCTCTTCAACTTTAGCTTCCAAGTTTCTATTTTGCTCTTCGATCACTTCACGCATACGAATACTTTTAATCGTAGTGACTAGCGATCGAGCTACTGATGATACAAACTCATAATCACTATCAGCAAAACTGACGTTTTTAACGTCACCTGAAAGATTAATCACGCCAACTAAAATTTCTTTGTCAACCAATGGTACACAAAGTAAAGCTCTTTCTGACCCTTCTTCACTTGATACAAAGTTTTTATCTTTACTAGTATTTTGGACAAATATAATTTTTTTAGTTTCAGCTGCTTTACCCAGCACGCCCTCACCCATTTGAAACTTGGTAGCCTGAGACCCTGGCTCAATTGCCTTTGGAGGGAAATGAGCTTTCACTTCAAGTTGTTGCTGATCATTTGTTAAAAATACTGAACCTTGCCCAACTCCAATTTTCTCATGCATACTTTGCAATACTTCTTCTAAAGCCACATTTTGACTTTGAGCACCTGCTAATGAACGGCCAATGGAGTTGAGTTTAGCCAAATCTATCATCTTTTTACGAATTGCCATTCGCATAGAATTAAAGTTCTGCGCGGCCAAAATAATTAAAATAATCAACATCACTATAGAGCTTTTGAAACCTAAATCTAAACTTCCAAGCACCTCTTCCTGCAAAATGTTGAATTGATCATCTGCCGATGCAAGCAATTCATCTAAACCATTAATTGACTGGGTAACTGCAGAATCTGCTTCATCCAATTTTTGTTTTGCGACAATTATTTGCTCAAGTTGTCGTTTTTTATGATCGACTAAAGATGGTACTTGGCTTACATGGCCAGTGAGCTCTTCATAGGCCTCATATGAAATAGGCACCATGCCATCTTCATCAAATTCAGAAAATATATCCGCGCCTTTATCAAACCAGTTTTTAGAGTCATTAATGGAAAAGATAAAATCCCCCATCCCATCGCTTACGCGAGACATATCTTGAGTGATTTTAATTTCATCGATAGTTTTGAATATATTACTAATTAAAGTATCAGCCTGATTTGCAAAGCCTGTCACTAACTCCATTTGTTCCTGAAATTGCTCTGGCGCCTGGTAATACTGCATTTCTACTAACGATGCGCCGACATTATCAGCTAAGCCGAAAATAACATCCGCTTCTTCAAGCATTCGATCTCTAGCAGCCAACACCTCAGATTTCGAGTCGAACATTTCATTTACAGCATAACGGTAAAGGTCATAGTTGCTTTTTATTCCTATAACCAATGCTTTCATATTTTCATCAGATGAAGCCAGAGCTTCTAGGCTTTTATAACGTTCATCAAAACTCTTGGCACCTTTATCAAAGTCTCCTTTGTAGACATTAATTTGATCCTGATCACCTGCGTTAAAAGCTAATGAACTAAGTTTTGCAAGCTTAAGTAACTGAATCTGTACATCATTACTTTGCTTTACAACCGGCACTGCCGTTTCATTCACCCGTGAGGTTGAGCCACTAATATCATTCAGATTCCACAATGAAGATAAGCCTGACACCAATAAGAGAGAGATAATAATGGCAAAACCTAAGCCAACTTTTTGATTAAACGTTAATTGAAACATAATATTTATTTCTTCTTACAAGCCTCTAATTATACTTAATATTTACTTTAGCGTAGTTTTACAGATTGTCATGATTTCTTTAATAATTTCGCAGCAATATTAAAAAACACTGCTAATATAATTTTATACATTATTTTCTCTTCCTTTTTACCTATTAAAAAAAGATAACGATGGACAATTACTTTATTACAATTTCAGTTGGCATTCTTGCACTCGGCGCCATCATGACCACAAAACTAGTGCAGAGGTATTATAAAACCAAGGTTAATTCTCTAACCGAAGAGACTAATTCGCTTAACATAAAGCTTTCTGAGTCTGAAGTGAGGTTAAACGAGCAACAAACCAAGATAGCTAGCATGGAATCTGAGATTGAAAATCACCAATCATCAAATGCCAGCTTAAATGAGCAAGTTAATCAATTACTAACACAGCTTGACCAAGAAAAAACAAGTCTGACAAGTCAGTACGAAGAAAGAATAAATGATCTTCTGAATCAACATCAGGAAGAGAAAGGCAACCTTTCTAACCAGCTTAACCAGGTGAAAAAAGATTTAGCTGATCTAGCAGATTTACTTGTCACCTTTGAACGCTGGCATGAGAGTCTAACTCAGTTAATGCTACATAATGCTGAAATGCACAAACAGAATCAGGAATTTTTCAACATTGTTAAACAGATAGTTATTCTTGCATTGAATGCTGCCATTGAAGCAGCTCGCGCAGGAGAGCATGGAAGAGGCTTTGCCGTCGTCGCAGACGAAGTCAGAAATCTCGCTATGCGTAGCCAAGAACTCAGTGAAAGCTATAAAGAAAACCTGAATAAAAATGATTTCCTCACCACAGCTACATTTCAGGACATTCAAGCAGGTGGAAAAATGATTCTTACAGATGTTTCATCCACCACAGAAATTGTTAAAGACGTGCTTGAGCAGCTGTCTTAAATTCAATTGGCAGAAAATATGTTAGTCAACGAAGAATTTAAAAACGAAATAAAGCGCACATTCAAAGCCAGCTATGAAGAAGCGGTCAGTGCCAGTTCAGATAGTGCAGACTGGTACATTAAAGAAATATCTAATTTGAAAGATATTAACGAAAGCGAATTTTATGTGCTAACCATGTCTTCTCAGTTATTTCGTATATTCATTTTATTGCATTTCAGTAAACGAGATTCCACAGAACAGTATGTTTGCGATGTATTAAAGATCAATCCATCAAATATGGATGATGATAAATTTTATGATTACTTGGGGGAAGTTGGCAATTCTTTTCTTGGCTCGGTCAAACGAGATATTGGTAGAATCGTTCCAAGCCTTGGCATGTCGACACCTAATCGCTTAAATAAGGACTGCTTAAAATACATGAAATCTTTAAATACCGATTTTGAAGCTCACGCAGTTGCTGAATATCAAGACCAACCACTATTCTATGCCAGCGTTTATTTAGTGGCTGATGATGAATTAAATTTTCAGATAACAAGAAATCATATTGATGACGTTGATTCTGGTGAGTTAGAAATGTTTTAAAACATAAGACCCGAATTAAACGAAAGATAGAATATATAATACTAGGAGTTAAAATGAGTGAAGATACCCAGATAGTCAGTAAAGTCCTTGTTCACGAATGCAATGACGATGCACTTTCTGTACTCAAAAAAGTTTGCACAAAGCACAATTTAGTGGGTCTGAAAGTAAGTACTGGTAACAACACTATCGGTCTTAAAGATGCGTCAAATGAGATAGATGATGTATTAAAATCGAATGTTGATTTAGGCGCTATATTTCTTGCAGAAGAAATCGATCAAAATGGTGTTTCAGGCACGGATCTATGCTTAGAAATTCACCATACAAGACCTGAATTACCTATATTTTTAAGAGTAAGTGATAAAGACAGCGCTGAGAAGTTCCCAGAAGACGTTAAAAGCGCCATCACTGGGTTTTATCATATTGATGGTATTGACGCGCTTGATGAGCTCATCAACTCATATATATGTAGCATGTATTACCCTGTTGAACTTGCTAATGGCATTCAAGATATTTCAATAGATGCTTTCCATAATATCATCAATAATTCCGACATTACTTGCGATCAACCTTATTTAGTAAAAGATCAAATAATCTATGGCGAACTATTCAGTTTAATACCATTAGAGAGCGATTGGTGTCGTGGTTATATGATGCTACAAACAACTGAAAACGAAATATTAGAACTCATACGTTCAGGTCGTACGCATATAAATTCAACTCGCCCTGACTCACGGGACACAAACTCAGTACTAAATGAAATAACAAATATGATTTGGGGTGGGATAAAATCACGTTATTTTCAAAGTTCGGATGGACCAAGTGAAGCGCATCGAACTCAAGTCCCGATTATTGTTAATCATGCTCAAAAACATATTTCTTTTGGTTCTACCGAACCTCAGCTATGCTTTAAGTATACCCTTAACGATGAAGGGAAAAAGTACCCTAATATTACGCTATATCAAAGATTAGTTTTTAACTTGAGTTGGTCACCTGAGAAATTTGCCGAAAGCGACAAAGCAGTTGATGATTTTGTTGATAGCGGCGAGCTAGAAATGTTCTAACATAAATATACATCCATAAATTTAAATCATATATAAACAATGAAATGCCTTAACAATTAAGGCAATGAGGAAATAAAAATGGCACAGATTTTAGTTGTTGATGACTCTGCAACAGTACGAAATGAAGTTAGTTCGTTTATCAAAGGACACGGAATGACTGTTGAAGTCGCTGTAGATGGAAAAGACGGCCTGGACAAACTTAAAAAGGATCCTAGCGTTAAACTCATCATTTCGGATGTAAATATGCCGAATATGGATGGCCTTACAATGGTTGAAAAAGTACGTGGAGAGCTTGGCAACGCGACAGTTAACATTATCATGTTAACGACGGAAAGCGATCCTCGTATGAAACAGCGAGGAAAAGCTGCAGGCGTAAAAGGCTGGATAGTGAAACCATTCAAAGGCGACAACGTGGTTGGTAGCATCAAAAAGCTAGTTGGCGCATAATATTCTGCAAAGTCAAATAGGGTTTAACTTTTCACAAGGTTTGCCTTATTTGGTATTTTACTGCATTAAATTTAGAGCATGTGTACCTTATAATTAATTTTTAAACGTATGCTCTAACTTATTTAAACTATTTAGTCTTCGCTCACTCAAATGTTCAGATTCAATATCAAGCTCACTGCAAGATAAGCTAAGTTTTTTTAAAAATACAGCATCGAGAAAACTTGTAATATCAAGCGCCTTTAAAGGGTGCTTTTCAAACAAGATATTAGCTACTCTCTCAGCTTTATTTCTAGCCATTCCATTCAGTAAAAGACCAGCGAACTCATCTTCAAGGAAAACTGAAGTTTCGGCTATATACTCAACCTGAAGCCCTCTAGCTATAGCGGTAGCCTGCTTAAGCGTGAGTTTTTCAGTAATTCTTGCAGCGATAGGAGGCTCAATATATTTACTAGTAATAGCAAGAATAATAAAGTTTGGAATATACTTAAGTGTTTGTGATACCGAATCAAAAAACTTATCCATCCCCGCCCTTTCTTTCTCTAAAGCATTTACTATCAATACCTGAACATCCTCTAACTGTTTTAAGGACAGCAAGTCGATCTGACCTGGTAATGGCGCATCCCCTAAGCTCTCAAAGTATGTAATAAATGACTCTTTATCAGACCTAGACATAATGTTATTTTCTTTTTAGTTATTCATATAAATTAGCGGTGCGAAAGCTACGATGACCAAGGTTGTTCCCATAACAAGTAAAGGCAGTAACAAACGCTCATGGCGGTAATAAAAAGTATCCCCTTCTTGCATTGCTAAAATAACTTCTTCATCACCGACAACCTGTCTTGTTAATAAATGATTCAATGAAACAGGCGGACTCAAATACCCTAATTCAAACGCCATTAGACACGTCATCCAAAAATGAATTGGATTTATACCCTGGCTATAAGCTACAGGTGCAATAGTGCCCGTCACTAATATCAACGCTCCAAAAGGATCCATTATCATTCCAATTAATACCAGAAAGAAAACCAGAAAGGCCATTGCGGCATAAATAGAACTGAATGCTTCAGGAATTTCAAGTAAACCGCCTCCCCGCTCTAAAATCCCACCCACTGTAAAAGAACAAGCCATGAGCATTAATATAGCGCCTATTTGTATGGCGGAGTTATCAACAGAAGAAACGAAAGCCTTTGACACAGTTGGGCTTGCACCAGCGGTTTCATTACGTTTATTAAAATCTCGGCTAAATAATCTCTCATAAATTAAAAAGCACATAACAATAACAGGTAAGATCACAGGCGCAGTAAATTCATCTAATTGTGCATCCAATGCAAAAGCATAAAAAACGAGCATAAGGGCTAGAATGGCTATATAAGGCACTAAGGGGAAAAGATTTTTAAGTGAAGGAATCAACGCGTCACTGGCAGGCACTATTTTCATTGGGTCTTTACGGGTAATCATCGCAAACACCGCAAAAACGACCATACTCAATAGAAATACCTTAAAACCCCAATGAAATAATTCATCTGTGACGACTTCTTTATTTAAAATTGCAATACCAACAACTAATAGACAGGGCCGTAAGACAACACCAGAGCCTGTCATAGCTGTAATAGCGAGCGATAACTGTCTACGAGTGCCTACTCGTCGCATTTCTTGATAGACGACGGCTCCCATGGCAATAATTATAATCCCAGACGCCCCTGTGTAAGCAGTGGGAAAGGCCATCAAAGTAATTGCAACAAAAGCCAATAACTCTGGAGGTAAATGCCAAGGTTTAAAGACTTCAAACAACTTTGCGCCTAGTAAAGTTTCTTTTAACAGCATGCCAACCAATATATATAAGCCAATGGCCAAATGCAGATTAGTCAGTTGAAATATTTGAGTAAAATAAATTGCTACACCGGGGTAATGGGACTCTTTGACAAAAAAATAAAAACAGGCGGCTAACAACATAATACTGTGAATAGGAATCGAAATAAATGCTAAATGAGGCTTCCCACCAGACTCCAATTCAGTATCTGGGTACATTAGTTGATATAAATTCAAAAAACATAAACTGGCGCATGCCAACATTAAAACAATCATTAACTCTGGATTTGTGACCTCTGTACCTGAAGCGTAGGAGCCCAAATAGAATGCTAAAGTGGATAAGCCTAAACCTGCATTGGCAGTTAGCTGACCAATATTTGAAACATAATGATCCATACGTGTATGAATAGATCTGAAGGCTATATGATTACGTTTCCAAGTTGTAACTACTGAAGAAAAAGCCAAAAGTAAAATTAAAGTTAGCTTTTGCTGCTCAATGGCAAATAAACTAATACTTGCCAGGCCGTGCTCAGCAGATCTAAATAGATCCACCCAAACAGACATCTGATTCTCATAAATCTCAGCATCGTGATGGGATTGTTTACAAATCTTTAACTGACTCATTAAAGAGTTATAAGTAGCATTCCGGTCAAATTCGGTTTCAAATAAATCAAAATCTGCATTTTCCAGTTCATGTTCTTTTTCAAGCTCATCGATACGGGCGTTAATATCTATAGCCAACTCACAGTTTACAACAGGCTGCTCACCCCGCAGCACAAAATAATCATCCCACACATAGGCGCCAATTTTGAGCATTTGGGCGTGCATGTTTTCACTAGTTCCAGCGATAATGGTACTAAACAACAAAGTTAAAATCGCGAAAGATAAAACTCTTTGTGTAATGATTTTAAAACTGGGTAGCGAATATTTTGTATTAGTTTCTTGTAATTGATTCATTGTTATCTTTATTTATGTTTATCGTTAATAACACACCTATCAACTCTGAGTGACGGTGTTTTAGGACATTAAACCATCAAGAACTTCTAAGTCATAGATTTAAATTATCGTATTTCACTAAATCAGACTTAAATTCAGGTTTTAGAAAAATATACGATACTTTCACCACTTGTTATTAACTCTCCAACCATTAGAATTACAGTCCTATTCCTATCGATAAGTGATTAACAAATGAATCGTAAGAAAAAGTTAAACTCTATTCTTAAAAAAAGAGCTAAAAAAGCCAACGCAAAATTAGCGCCTAAAAGTAGCTCAGGATATGTATCAAAAGCTCAGAGAGAAGAATTATGCTTAGAAGAGCAAAATACAAACAAAGAGATAACGCCGAACAAAACTCTCCCCGTTTCAACACAAGGGTAATGTATGACTATTGAAACACATATTCCCCTGCTCGAAGATATACTTTCAACCTGGAAAAAAAAGATAGGCAATGATTACCAAGGTTATAAAAACCATGTATACCGCATGCTCAATTTCTGCTTTTACCTTGCAAAACCTAATGAAGAAGAAAAAACAAAACTGATTATTGCTGCTGCATTTCATGACATTGGTATCTGGTCGGACAACACGCTGGACTATTTACCCCCTTCAGTCGCTCAAGCTCAAGAATACCTAAACGAACACAAGCTTAGTCACTGGGCAAACGAAATTGCCTTAATAATTGATATGCACCATAAGTTACGACCATACAAGAACCCTAATTTCCCTCTTGTTGAGCATTTCCGCAACGCAGATTTAGTAGACTTTTCTTTAGGTCATGTTAGATGCGGCGTTCCGAAGGAATATATAAAAAAGGTTAAGCAAGCTTTGCCAAACGAAGGTTTTCACAAACGCTTAATACAATTAGGCTGGAAACAGCTGAAAGAGACACCGCTCAATCCAGCCCCCATGTTTAAGTGGTAAACACATATATATATATAAAAGTGAGCGAGTTTAACCCTTCCCTCCACTTACTTATTTTATAAGACTGAATCCAACAGAATTATAATAGCTAAACAGCACTCAAATATTCTTTGGAAAAGCAATAATACAACGACAATGAGATAGTTCGCTGACTAGCCTCTAGAAGAATAAATTATAAATATTTTTTTATGTGGAGAATATTGGGTATTTTAAAAGGTAAAATACTGCTTATCAGTTTTTTCAAAAAGTAGAGATATCTGGCTCGCTTAAACCAAAATAGTGTTGATAATTTTTCCTGTGCTAAGTAGTACCCACGCTCGTATAACCTTTCATATTCGTCTGCATTACCAAACCGGCTAAACTCACCTAAATCAAGAGAAAGTGTCACATCAGCTTTTTTAAGTTGTTCCCGAGTCCGCAGGTCAATCGCTATATCGATAGCATTTCCCATGATTGCAACCAGGTCTTTTGGCTCTTGATACGAAATAATGCCATTTAAATTAATCGCAACCGTAATTCCTGCACCCATTTCATCTAAAGGGCTAACAGGTACATTTTCTGTAATACCGCCATCTACCAGTGTTCGACCATTAATTTCAACTGGAATAAATATACCGGGCACTGCGACTGATGCGCACACGGCATCTGCAAGATTCCCCTTACGAAAAACGACTTGCTCACCGGTTTTTATATCGCTAGTACAAATAGCAAGCGGTATATCTGCATCTTCAATATTGACGTCACCTAAGTCATTAAGAATCATATCTTTAATTGAGTTAGTAGAGAAGATACCTTGTTTTGGAATTGATAAGCCTATCAATGATGTAAAACTTAAACCTGAACTTATTCGCCGAATATCATCTACCGGCTTACCGAAAGCATAGTAACTAGCTACTAAAGCACCAATACTTGTTCCTGATAAATAGGATATTTTTATATTTTTTTCATCAAAAGCTTTGATTACACCAATATGCGCGATACCTTTCGCTGCACCGCCACCCAAAGCTAAACCTATCTTATGATTAAACGGATTCCACTTCATACAATTATATTCACACTTAGCCTAAGGTGTTTTTTTTAATTCTTCTATGCGCTTCAAAGCATAAATATCGTAACGGCAGCTCTTTCCGATTAACTGTAATGAGGGTTTTCTACCCAATATTTCATCGCCCTTTCTAGGACGCTTAACCACTACACGGTAGCGCGCTTTTTCTAATGCAGCTGATAATAACGTAGCGTCATCTAGATCTTCACCCACCAAAGTTTGAAAAAGGCGCATTTCTTTCTTCACCAGCGAAGATTTATCACGATGAGGGTACATAGGGTCGAGATAAATAACATCTGCAATAGTAGAATTTTTCTCATTCAGCCAAGCGGTTGAGTCAGCTTGTATTAGTTTCATTCTCAAGGTAATTGCACCGATATCACTATATTCAGCCTCTCTTAAGGCGCTAGCCAACAATTCACCAATAACAGGTGAGCGCTCAAGTAAAGTAACCTGGCACCCCAGTGAAGCTAATACAAAGGCATCCCGCCCTAAACCGGCCGTTGCATCTAAAACACTTGGCACAACACCTTTATTGAGCCCCACCGCTTTAGCAATCATTTGCCCTTTGCCACCTCCAAACTGTAATCGGTGAGCAGTTTTTCCGCCTATAAAGGAAGCTGATACAGGGCCTGGCGCCCCCTTTTCTGTCTGAATAACTGAAGTAAGTTTATCCTGATAGGATAATATATAAGGATAAACTCCATCTACTTCTTCACTGGCAGAGTAAAAAGTAAGCTTGTGTTTTAATGCAAATGCTTGTGCAATGGACTCATCAGCGACAGAGCAGGCTTGAACACAAATTGAGGAAGGTAAATGAGAACTCAAAATAAAAATATCATCTATATAGGGTTTTAAGTAGAACGCGTCTTAAACAAATAAATCGATACCAACCAACTCACCCTCTTCGTATTCTTGAGCGGCCTGAATAGTTTGGTGATAAGTCGTGACAGCTTGCTGATTCCGTAAAGGAGCAGATTCCAGAGAGTTAACTCTCTGGACACGATCAAGCTGAAGTTCATTACTTTTGCGCTCTAATTTTGCAGCATCAGCGGGTATCTGATTAGGCTCAGATATTGTCTCTATTGGGCGCGTAGTTAAATCGTTTTTTACAGTTTGCTTCGGCTGAGTAGTGCTCTGGAAACCAGAGGTAACAAGTGAATTTGATATATCCATAGTACCTCTTAAATAAACTGCTTTATGAAAGCAAGCGTCTGCGCAATTAACTATCTATTCTAGCCAGAAAAAGCAATTAAGGCCAATAAAACAAAACCTAGCAAAAGCCGATAAATAACAAAAGGTGTAAAACCAATTTTCTCAAGAAATTTCAAAAACAAATGGATACACGTATAAGCACTCAAAAAAGCAACAACCGTTCCGACAATAACCAAAAACCAATCATTATCTGAGCCAGTTTCAAACAACTCTTTACCCTTGAGCATACCAGCAGCGGCAATCAGAGGAATTGAAAGCAAGAATGAATAACGTGCAGCCGCATCACGTGTATAGCCTAATAGCAATGCCGCTGTCATAGTAATGCCAGAACGAGAAGTTCCCGGAATAAGAGCTAAAGCCTGACTTAAACCAATAATAAGCGCCGCTTTAATATCAATATTTTGAATCTGCAAACTTCTACTGCCTTTGTGGTCAGATACAAATAGCAGTAAACCAAATACAAGCGTAGTAGTTGCTATAACGGCCGTTGAACGTAAATTTTCACCAATAAAGTCGTTAAACAGAAAACCGCATAAACCCGCTGGGATAGTTGATAGAATTATCAACCACGCCAAACGGCTATCTTGCGACTGTTCTCTTCCGGCTACACTCATAAACCAAGCGCCACTGAGTTTAATGACCTCCTGACGAAAATAAATCACGATAGCTAACAATGTGCCTACATGTACTGCCACATCGAAAGCTAAGCCCTGGTCATTCCAACCCAATACTTGAGAGGGTAGAATTAAGTGAGCGGAACTCGATATGGGTAAGAATTCTGTAAACCCCTGCACTAATGCTAATATGACAGCTTCAAACCAAGTCATTTTATTTCCTATTTATGTTCTTTATTATTTGCCACTCCCGCTTAAGAGGGACTCTAAATAATGAGTCATGGCACTCCATTTTACAGCTGGCCCGTTCGTTTATTCGCGCCCCGGTAATTTTTTCCATGTCACCGTATCACGAACATAAGAAGGTAAAGCGTCTGAAATAGCACCGTCTTTACCTTCTTGATAATCGGCTAGTGCCAACTCACAAATAGCGTCTGCCTTGGGCCGCGCATTCTTATCATAAGAACACAAAGCTTTTTGAATATTTTCTGGAAAGCGTGTTATAAATTCGAAACCACTACCAGTGCCGATTATGTCACCATCAAGATCAACTCCTGACAGGTCAAGTAACTCTGGCTTAGTGACAAACTCACCTAGCAAGGTGGTTACTTCAACACTTGTTTTGTCGCTATTTTCAGAGACTAAACACAAGCTCCAGTATACTTCATCCATTCGAGCATCAATCGCAACCAATACTTTACTAATACCATGCTCTCGATAGCACTGAAGTGCCATCGCTTTAAGGTTTGATACTGGATAAACAGGACAATCTAGACCAAATGCAAAACCTTGAGCAACACCTGCAGCAATCCGTATTCCAGTAAATGAACCTGGGCCACACCCAAAGGCCAGCGCATCAAGCTGATTCAATTCTAACTGATGCTTATCCACAATAGATTTGACCATAGGAAGTATTAATTGAGTATGTTTTCGAGGAGCAGGCTCGCACACTAAATCGAGTTTAGTGTCCAAAAAAAGCGCAACGGAACAATTATCAGAAGACGTATCAACAGCTAAAATATTAGGCATAGAATGTTTTTAAAACAGGAAGGCTAATTGAATAAAACGAAAGAATAAACTCAATATAAAATGTTGCTTGGGTACAAGCCAAGCAACAAATAACACCCCTACCTAGCTATCTAAGCCTTGAACTATTTGCTCTTTAATTTGAGCCATTTGGCCAACTCCATCTACTTTAACGTATCGAGGAGAGCTGTCTTCACCTTTATCTGCCCAAGTAGAGTAATATTCAACAAGTGGAGCAGTCTGGGAATGATAAACACCTAAGCGCTTTCGCACAGTTTCTTCCTGATCATCGTCACGCTGAATCAGCGCTTCGCCGGTATCATCATCCTTACCTGCAACCTTTGGTGCATTATGCTCAACATGATAAATACGTCCACTTCCTTCGTGAACACGTCGACCACTTAAGCGGCTAATAATTTCTTCATCAGGCACGTTTATTTCTACAACTGCATCGATCTGAATATTTTGTTTCTTCAAAGCTTCCGCTTGAGGAATAGTTCTCGGAAAGCCATCAAAAAGGAAGCCATTCTGGCAATCTTCTTGCTGAATACGCTCTTCAATTAACTCAATGATTGTTTCATCAGAAACTAAACCACCAGACGCCATCACTTCTTTAACTTTTATACCTAAAGGTGAGCCAGCCTTCACAGCTGCACGCAACATATCACCTGTAGAAATCTGTGGAATGCTGTACTTTTCAGTCATAAATTGTGCTTGAGTACCTTTACCGGCCCCTGGCGCACCTAACAAAATTAATTTCATAAACGGATCGCTCCCCTAATGTTTCAAAAATAAAGAATAAAAGTAAAAATTAAAATAATTAACATTCGCCTATCAAAACAGACAACCGTTGTCGTCAAATAATTGCTGTGCAATCAGTTTTTGTCGAAAAATATTATTTTTTAATGCGTTAAATAAAAAATCAAAAACACTAAAAACAACAGTCGTGCATTAGTTTAATAAGCTTTCGTGAAATCTGTGATGAATAAAACGCGACATTATACGACCAAGATGAGGTCAGTGGAAGCCTGAGTCGAAATGACTGCACTCAAATCGCCTAATTCAGGCAATATATTGTTATATTAAGCTGTCATATGGCTAATCATTCCGTCTAAACTACGGCACTGCTCAATAGATAAATCCATTAAAGCTTGCGCTTGGGTAGGTTCGATGCCAAGTTTATTTAATAATGGAAGCGGGTCAAACGCAGTCCCTTCAGAGCGAGCCCCTTCAGAACCAGCCCCTTCATTAATGTGGCACTCATCACCAATCCCGTGCAGGGATAAATAATAATTAGCCAGCTGAGTCAAATATACATAATGCTCATTTGCTCCCTCATAATTACAATTCTGGTGCATCGCAGCTACCTTGATACTTGATTCGGGTAGCCCCCACATTTTAAGTAGCACTGCACCAATTGAACCATGCCCTAAGGCGATTAACTCTTGCGCCCCTCCCATACCAAATACTTGCTGTTCAATTTCACTCATACTGGCTTCTGGTTCAGATTCACGCAATTTATTTAACATTTTGAATTCAGGAGGAAATAAATGACCAATCAGTAAAATCCCAAAATTATGAAGCAAGCCAGCAAGGTAAGCATCTTTCTCATCAAGCTCAAGATCTGGATCTGCCAATAAGGCTAAAGCCTGACATAATACCCCCGTATAAAGCGCATGTTGCCAAAAGCAGTTTAATCCAAGAGGCCCGTCATTAGGAATATTAAACGCCCTAGAAGCTGCAATTCCCAAGGCTAGTTGGGATACACGATCAAAACCTAAAACTATATTTACAGCATCTTTAATAGAACTTAGTTCTCCCCGGTAATTAAACAACGCAGAGCGAGCATAACGCATTACCTGAGCTGATAAGCTAGGGTCTCGCTCAATGAGATTGGCAAGTTGAAAAACATCCGAATCTGAATTAGCTGTTAAGTGCATAATTCTAACGGCTGTCTCAGGCATCGGAGGAAGTTTATACAGGCGTTCTAATTTACGTGCTACAGCATCAAGCGTTAAAGCCCCTGAACAACGATTTACCCCCTCCCCCAGCACTCTAGAATTTACTTCAGGCCACTTCGCTATATGACCTTTTATCGCACCAGCCATAGCCACACGAAATGCTAAACCTGGAATTTTCAATAAAGTACTCGAACACCCGCTGGCAGAAAAAATATGATCATTTTCCAACATATCCATGTCTACCATAACGGGCAGGCCATAAGCCATTGCAAAAGCAGGAATAGCCCCTGGGTCACAGTCTCGAAATAATTTATCCGTATTTTTATCATTTAAAGGCTGTAATTGACGATTAAAAGTCGAATTTACTAAATCAAGGTCAAGCTCAGCCAAGTAAGGAACAACAGCGACAACCGGACCTCTTTTATCAATTAAAGTCACCGTTTTCGCACACAATTCAGGTACGGCATTCGCTAACTCAATTGCTTGACCAAAATTTTCACTACGTGGATGATGCAGTGACTGGCACATGATCCCTTTATTATCAATAAAATGACTTAACTTAGATGCAATTGGCACTCGCTTATCCTATTTAATTTTCTCTACAGCCATTAACATGAAACTGACTTAATAATATCGTGACCATAATTCGGAAACTACGGACAATTCCCAACCTTCTCTTAGTGACCTACAATCACAGGCATATAAAGCGGACTGTGTACCGACAAAGGTCATGCTGTTCAGTGTAGCCACATTAAAACAAAATGAATCATCTCAAGATCACACAATCAGGTTTCAAAATAGAGTTATATGTTATAGGGTGTGACCAAGCCTTCACCATAGCAACGCTAACCAGTATTACGTATACCCGCAGCAATTCCCGCCATCGTAACCTTCAAAGCTGTTTCGACCGTTTTAACCGTTTTAATTTCACAAGAACTTCCTCCGGTTTGTGTATCGTCAGGAATTTCAGCGCATAAGCGGTCACGACGTAAAAGCTCTGCCTGAAGATAGTGCAATGGGTCAGTATAAGGATTACGTACATTTAAAGACCCCTGCAACTGCGGATTCTCAGCCTGTAACATATCCTGCTTTTTAACTTTATTAACCAAACTGATCATATCGATGTAGCGATGCCTTAAGGTATGACCTAAGGGTTTTAAGGCTTCAGGAACCAATAACTGGTCATAATAACGGGCAATGCGCGCATCTCCCTTTGCTACAACCATTTCTAACATATCAATATGCGTTTTGAAAAAGGGCCACTGAGAAAACATTTCATCTAAAGTACTTTCTTGCTCAGAATTCAATACTCTTGCCAGAGCCTCATCACTACCCAGCCAAGCAGGTAACATTAAACGAATTTGAGTCCAGGCAAAAATCCACGGAATTGCTCGAAGACTCTCAACTCCGCCCGTCGCGTTACGTCTAGCAGGTCGACTACCTAGTGCCAGTTTTCCTAACTCTTGTTCTGGTGTCACTGCTCTGAAGTAACTGACGAAATCAGGATTTTCACGCACAGTCGCTCTATAAGACTTAAGCGACGTTTGTGTCATGCCATTCATTAACTCCCGCCATGCAGATTTTGGTTCAGGTGGCGGTAGCAAGCTTGCTTCTACAACCGCATTTAAATACAGTTTTAAACTTTGTTTTGCAACTGAAGGCATACCGAATTTAAAACGGATCATTTCGCCTTGTTCGGTAATTCGAAATGAGCCCGCGACCGAACCCGGAGGTTGTGACAATATCGCACGATTTGCAGGACCCCCGCCTCGGCCAACCGTACCACCACGACCATGAAACAAGGTCAATTTAACTTGATGATTTTGTGCCACTTCAACCAAACGTTCCTGCGCCTGATATTGCGCCCAAGCCGCTGCCATCTGACCGGCATCTTTCGCTGAGTCTGAATATCCGATCATCACTTCTTGGTGCTTTTGACAGTAATCCTGATACCATGGAATACTCAGTAAATTATCAATGGCCCCGCTCGAGCCTGAAAGATCATCCAGGGTTTCAAATAAGGGCACAACTCGCATATTGTGCTGAATACCGGCTTCCTTCAAAAGCAAAATAACAGTTAAAACATCAGAAGGAGAACTCGCCATCGAGATAACATAAGAACCTAAAGCTGCAGCGGGCTGCTTAGCCACCACTTGGCACGTATCCAACACCTCTTTAACTTCATCACTACAAGACCACTCCATTGGAAATAGAGGTCGTTTACTTTGTAGCTCAGTTAACAAGAACTTTTGACGTTTTAGTTCATCCCATTCTGCAAAATCCCCTAAGCCGAAATATTGAGTCACCTCAGACATCACATTCATATGACGCTCAGAATCTTGGCGAATATCGAGCTTCAATAACTCTAAACCAAAACAGCTTACCCGGCGTATCGTATCTAATAACAAGCCATTAGCGACCGAGACCAAGCCCGTTTCACTTAATGAGCGATGACACATTAAGAGAGGCTGAAGCAAATCATCATTATCAAACAATACATCAGTAGCATTAGCAGCTATACCCTTTGCCGTTTTTGCTGACCAATCAAGCGTGGCCATTAAACGTTTACGTAAACCCGTCATAATCAAGCGATATGGTTCATTCCTATTACGATTACTATCATCAACATACTGTTCTGTCGCTTGCTTTAATTCTTCAGAACAATCCCACATAGAGAGTTGGTTCATTAAAGCGCGAATATCACGTAAATATAAATCAGCCGCCATCCAACGACTTAAACTCATGACTTCCTGAGTTAGCTTAGCCGTGACATTAGGGTTTCCATCTCTATCGCCTCCCATCCAGGATGAAAACTGAATTGGATTGAAGTCGACAGGTAAAGTCTGGTCATATTTTTCTTGAACAGCGATATCAAAATCTCTCAAAAACTCAGGCAAAGCGTCCCATAAACTATTCTCAATAACAGCAAAACCCCAACGCGCTTCATCAACCGCTGAAGGACGCTCCTGACGAATTTCATCAGAATGCCAAGCTTCACAAACCAAACGGTTTAATCGTTCATGTATACGACGCTGCTCTTTATCACTTAAACCAGAGCGATCTAAGTCAGATAAACACGCCGTCATCTCTTCATATTTCATAATCAGCGTACGGCGTGTAACCTCAGTAGGGTGTGCCGTTAAAACAAATTCAACGTTTAAATCCTGCAACAGATCAGATAAATCCTGCTGCGTTTTACCTGCTTGCTTCAAACGCGTCAGTAAATCATCAAAACTTTCTATACCGGCTTCTTTATCCGTTCTATTTCGTCTAACCGTATGATATTGCTCTGCAATATTAGCCAAATTCAAGAACTGATTAAAAGCTCGTGTGACAAAGACGACTTCATCATCTCCTAAGTCTTGTAATATACGCACCAACTCAGGGCTTGCATCGCCAGCCTGCTCTTCTCTATCTAACTTTGCGGCAGCACGAATGGCTTCAAGCTTATCTAAAAATTCCTGTCCTAAGTGACTCTGTATATTTTGACCTAACAAGTCACCTAATAAACGAACATTGTCTCTCAAGGCTGGGTGAAGTGCTGTCATATTCGGCTCCGATAACTTTTTTTCAGGCATATTTAATTCCTTTTGACTTGTGTAACAAATACATACAAAAATTCCGACACCTAGCAGTCAAACTATGGCTAAACTTTATATATAAAGACTACAGAGTAGATAATTAAAGATCGCGAAACAATAATTACTACCCTATTTTTTAGCACTCTATAAGGATAATAGCCCATGAAAATTAAAGCGCTTGCAGAATGCTGGGAACAGCAAGCAAAAGCGACATTGACGACAGATGAATACTCGTTTCGCTTACCCTTGGAAGATGCAGCTAAAATAGATGCGCTTGCAGAAATGTACCCAAAAAGAAGCAAAAGTGAAATATTAAGTGAATTACTTTCTGCAGCATTGGATGAACTGGAAACGAGCTTTCCTTATATTGCGGGCGAAAAAGTAATTGCCAAAGATGAAATGGACGACCCACTTTATGAAGATATAGGCCCAACACCTAAGTTCATGAATTTAAGTAAAAAGCATCGAACAGTACTAAAGCAACAAGGCATTAAAGCTGCAAATGGTTAAGTAAGCGCTCGTATGAGCCGCTCAAAATAAGTATTATTGATGTAGCATTTGCTCCTTTGCCTACTAGTTTGATATTAATGTTAAATTGCCTTTATCAGAAAATCTGTCTCCCTCTATTACTCGGCCTGTTACTTGTAACGCAGGCTTCATTCTGTCTTGCACGCTCAGAACAAGATATAAAAGCCGCATATTTGTATAACTTTATCAAATTTATTTCCTGGCCAAATTTTACAAACAAACAAACATTTAACTTATGTATACTCGGAGAGGACCCTCTCAACCAAAAACTAAAACAATTACATCAACGACCAATACATGGAAGCCCCTTACAGATACTCAAGCTTTCACGCCTAGACTCACCGACTCAATGTAGCGTGGTTTTTATAGGCCACTCAGAAGAACGGTTTCTTGATGACATTTTTGCTTCCCTTCGTCTGGCGCCAGTGCTGACCGTCAGCACAATTGATGACTTTGCCACTCTCGGTGGAACAATTGGATTTATCACACTGGGTAACGTCGTTCGCTTTGATATTAATTTAAAACACGCACAGCATGCCAATCTTACCATTAGTTCAAAATTGCTTGAGCTTGCCAATAAAGTGGTGAAATAAGTATGGTTAAATTTAAAGATTTACCCATAAAAAATAAATTGACCATTTTCATCATGGCCAGCACTTTGATATCCGTTTTAATATTAAGTTCGGTATTTATATTTCAGCAGTACAACTCATTTAAACAGCAAATGTCAGAAGAGTTCACGACCATTACCAAGATTATTGCCGATAGAAGTAATGCAGCCATTTTATTTGAAGACACCACGACCTTAAATGAAACATTATCCAGCCTATCACTTCATAAACAGGTGCTTTTAGGCTGCACCTATAATTCAGAAAACAGACAACTCGCCAAATATCACCGCGCCAACAGGTTTCAAACAGACTACAGGTTTAAAACAGACTACAGGCTTCAAACAGACTACAGCAACCTCAATTGCCCAAAGAGCCCAAAAACTGACACCCATCTTTTTAGAGGCAAGTATTTCTATATCAGCGAACCTATTACTATTGACGGAGAGGTCAGCGGCTTGATTTACATTCAAACCTCTACCGAGAAGCTTAACGTTGCGATCCGTAAAACAGCATATTCAATGCTAGGTTTATCAAGTCTTATTATTGTCGCCGCACTGCTGTTTGCAGGCTATATTCAACGTTTTATTTCAGACCCACTCATTAAACTTCAAGAGATAGCAAGCCAGGTCAGCATCGAAAAAGCCTTCTTCCCAAAAACGACTAAGCAAAATAATGACGAAATTGGCGCATTGGTTAGTGCATTTAACAGTATGTTAGATTCGCTGTCTGAGCAGAATAAAGTCATTATCGAGCACCAGTCCACACTGGAAAAGAAAGTCAATGAACGTACCAAAGAACTAGCTATCGCCAACAAAGAGCTAGAAGCTTTCAGTTATTCTGTTTCTCATGACTTAAAAGCCCCCCTTCGAACCATTGAAGGTTTCAGTCTTGCACTAATAGAAGATTATGGTGATGAGCTAGATAATACTGCAAAAGATTACTTAAATAGGGTCAGACGAGGCAGCACTAAGATGTCTGAACTTATAACCAACCTACTCCAGCTTTCAAGAGCGACACGCAAAACACTAAAGAAAGAACAGGTAGATTTTAGCGCCTTATGTGAAAAAGTGTCTGCATCGGTTCGAGAACAAGATCTTCAGCGCTCGGCGAACATCCAAATTGAACCCAATATGCTTGCGACAGGTGACACAGCTCTTATAGAGATCATATTAGATAACATCATTGGGAATGCCTGGAAATACAGCAACCAAAAAGACACAACCGACATACAAATCGGCACCACTAGCCAATTAGAAAACACGATATATTATATTAAAGATAGTGGCTCTGGTTTTAGTATGAAATATGCTGACCAGTTATTTGAGCCTTTCAAACGCTTACATTCAGAAGATGAATTTGAGGGCACAGGCATCGGCTTGGCGACGGTAGCACGGATTATAGAAAGACATCATGGAAAAATATGGGCAGAGTCACAGCCCGGCATTGGCACACAGTTTTATTTTAGCTTATTTCCGGTCAGCTCAAATAGTGAACAAAAGCTGTATAATAACAAAATTTTGCTGACTACAAATGATACACAAAGTTAATACCGTTCCACAAAAATGCACTAATTAACTACAAAAGTTGTGACTAATAAACACTTGTATTCAATACTAGTTGTAATCAGTATTTTTTAGCCTAAACTTGAGTGAAGTAAAACTAATATGATAAACATGACATGAATTGAATACTTAATAATCAGTTCACGTTCAAATACTTAGCCCTATAAGCATTAAAACCCTAAGACCTGTATGTATAATATATTAATCGTTGATGATTCAGAAAGCGATGCACTATTGCTGTTACGCAAACTCAAACAAAATGGCTTACAGGTCAAAAGCAAACGCGTCTATTCACATACCACCTTGACTGCAACTTTAAATGAAGATGACTGGGATATCGTTATCTCAGATCACAACATGCCCTGTTACTCTTCTACTGAAGCGCTCAGCACCATCAAACAATACAACCCTGATATTCCGGTTATTATTGTATCAGGCGATATCTCAGAAGAAGATGCTGTTAAAGCAATGAAAAATGGTGCTCAAGATTATGTCATGAAAAATAATCTTGCACGCTTAATACCAGCTATTGAGCGAGAGGTGAGAGAAAGCGAGTCCCGTCATGCGAAACGTCAAGCAGAACAAAACCTTGAACACCTGTCCAATCATGACAGCCTGACAGGACTAGTAAATAGAGACCATATTGAAAAATGCCTAAACGATATAGTCATAGATGCACAAGACAAACATTCTGAACATGTTTTCATGTCTCTCGACATTGACCAATTTAAAATCATTAACGACACCTGCGGACATTTAGTCGGTGATGAATTATTAAAACAGGTCTCACTTGTCCTGTTACGCGAAACAAAAAGTAATGACACGCTGGCCCGCCTAGGTGCAGATGAATTTGGTGTGATGCTGATCAACACATCTCAAGATCAAGCCAAAAAAATTGCTGATCGAATACAAAGAGCGGTGAAGGAACTTAATTTCACTAGTCAGAACAAACCTTTTACCACAAGCATAAGCATTGGCCTCGCCGCTATAAATCAAGAAACACACTCAACACAAGGCGTGATGAGTTGTGCAGACATGGCCTGCAATGTCGCTAAAGAAAAAGGACATGAAGGGATTCATTGGTTTGCAGAAGATGACCCGGAATACCAACAGCGCCGAAATGAAATGCAATGGGTCAGCAAGATCAAACAAGCAATCGCAAACGACCAGTTCGTTTTACACTTTCAAACTATGCTTGGTCTGCAGCCTCATTGCACAGGTGTACACGGTGAATTTTTAGTTCGCCTACAAGAAGATGATAACCTTATTTACCCTGGTGAATTCATTCCTGCTGCAGAACGTTATAAATTAATGCCTAGCCTTGACCGCTGGGTACTTAAAAACGCCTTTAAATATCTATCTGATTCTGGTCTGGGCATCAAAGATCAAGGCACCTTCTTTATCAACTTGTCAGGCTCTTCATTGAGCGATAAAGCCTTCTTTAACGACATTCGCACCATGGTTAAGCAGTTCGGTATTTTACCCGAGCGCATTTGTTTAGAGATAACGGAAACAACCGCAATAGACAACTTTGCTGAGGCAGTTGAATTTATTAAAGAAATTCGTGAAGAAGGCTTTAAATTTGCGCTTGACGATTTTGGCGCAGGCATGAGTTCTTTCTCTTACCTTAAGAAAATTCCCGTCGACTACCTGAAGATTGATGGCAGTTTTGTACTTAACCTGTTAACTGACCCCATAGACCGAGGCATCGTCGAAGCGTGTAACGGCATTAGCCATGCAGCAGGTTTACAAACCATTGCTGAGTTTGTCGAAAACCAAGAAACCTGCGATGCACTTAAAGAAATTGGCGTCGACTTCGGACAAGGCTTTGGCATCGAGCGGCCCGGCCCTTTAAAATAAGTCTTTCGTTTTACTGATAGACTTACATTTTACCTATAGACTTTCCTTTTATCGATAGCCTTACATCTTTGGTGCTCACCTTTTGGCTTTTAAATATCTTCCCCTACCCACTAACTAGACCCACAAAGCAAACACGCTTATATAGTTCGGATTCCAGTCTAAAAAATGACAAAACCTGCTCAACACCTATACTTAATAAATTAGACACTGGAATCAAATTCCAGCCATACATTTAAAGACCTAATAATGATAAAAAAAGCAAACTTCACATTTAAGTCATCTTTTGAAAAACTCCGCCTTCCCCTATTGATAAGTGCTCTTTTGCAAACGGGCCTGATTCAGGCCGATGATGCTTTATGGGACATGTCTTTAGAAGATTTAGGCAAAGTCCGCGTCACCAGTATCGCCTCGGGCACAGACACACCGCTTGATAAGGCCGCAGCTGTGGCTAGTGTAATTACAGACGATGATATTCTAGCCATGGGTGCTACTGATATAAACCAAGTATTAGAAACTATACCCGGCTTGCATGTAAAAAGTATTTCGGCAGCTGTTCCCCCTAAATTTATCTTTCGCGGCATCACTTCCTTTTATAACTCTCAAACCTTGATGCTAGTTAATGGCATCCCGGTCACCACCTTATTTACGGGTAATCGAAGCCAGGTATGGGGCGGAATGCCAGTTAAAGCGATAAAACGCATTGAAGTTATTCGCGGCCCAGGCTCTGCCCTTTATGGGGCCGATGCATTTGCAGGTGTCATCAATATTATCACCAAGAGCCGTAAAGATATTAACGGCACTCAAGTGGGCATACGCATCGGGAGCTTTGACACAAAAACCAGCTGGCTTCAGCATGGCGGCACTCACCATGATTATGAAGTAGCACTTTCTCTGGAATACCAGAGCACTGATGGGTGGAAAGAGATTGTCGAGGCTGATGGTATTGGTGCGTCCGGTCCAGTCAGTACCGGAGTTAAAGCCACTGAGATGCGCGTTGATATTACCAAAGGAAACTGGTCGTCACGTGCGGGGTATCAAGGCCGAAGAGGTTTAAGCACCGCAGTTGGCCTAGCACAAGTGCTCGACCCTAACGCACGATTTGATAGCGACCGTATAAATCTTGATAGCCGTTATTTGCTTAAACATATCATTCCCAATTTAGATATTGAAAGCCAAATATCTTATTACTTCAACACTCAAGAAGTAGCGACCAACCCGACTTTATTTCCAGGAGGCGTTTTTCCGGGTTTCCCCGATGGGGTGATTGGCGCACCCGGCTATAAAGAACAACAAGCGCGAGTTAATATCAACAGTCTCTATAATGGTTTTGAAAATCACTTCATTCGCACCGGTATTGGTGGCTTTTGGGGCGATTTATTTGAAACCACCGAGCTGAAAAATTTCGACTTAGACTTCTCACTCATCCCTGCGCCACCCTTCGTCCCAAAAGGCAGTTTAGTTGACGTCAGTGATACCGTAGACGTATTTTTACCCGAGAAAGATCGTAAGAGTTATCACCTTTTCGTACAAGACGAATGGCAGTTTGCCGACAATTGGGCTCTCACCTCAGGCCTACGTTACGACCACTACTCAGACTTCGGCGGCACTACTAACCCGCGACTCTCCTTGGTATGGGCTACCACCGATAGCATTACCACTAAACTGCTCTATGGCCGGGCCTTTAGAGCGCCTTCGATCGTTGAATTATTTGCCACAGGTAACCCAGTCGCTTTAGGCAACCCTGACTTAGACCCAGAAATTATCGACTCATATGAATTTGCTTTTTCTCATCAGATCAACGCCAAAGTTTTATACCGGGCTAATCTTTTTTATTACAACATTAAAGACTACATTATTGTCTCTGGGGTGCCGGGAGAACTGGCGCAAAACCAAGGAAAACGACAAGGTCAAGGCAGCGAGTTTGAATTCGAATATAAAGTTTCACAAAAGCTTAAACTCTTCGGTAATTACGCCTACCAAAAATCTGAAGACAAAGACACGAGCAAAGCCACCGGCGAAGCGCCAAACCACCAAGCCTATGTTCGCGCGCAATGGAAAGCCGATAACAAATGGTTATTCACACCACAGATTAATTGGGTAGGTAAACAGCGCCGTGTTGATGGCGATGCACGTGAACCGACACCCAGCTACGCCACGGTGGATTTAACTATTCGACAATTAAATGTGGTCGATAAACTAGATGTTACCTTTTCTATTCGAAACTTTTTCGACCGAGATGTCTTCGAACCGAGCCCGAATGGTGTGCCCGCCCCGTCAATTCCTAATGACTTTCCTATGAGCGGCCGCAGTATTTATGGCGAGCTAGCGTATCGATTCTAAGTTGTTAAATCAGCTTATACTAAGACGGTTTTAAATAAGTAGACTTAAAACTAAACCAGGCATATCAATCAAACGAGTATTAATAATGATTGTTATGCAGAGTCAATCTAATAAGCGACTGTTCGCACTATCTTCAGTCGGCTAGAATTAGATGGTAAGTATAAAAATGTTTAAACTTAATATATAAAAAACAAAGATAATGCTGACTAAAAGTTCTTAAAGAATGCATTCGATCTTTTTTGGGCGACGATCATGGCAATAGTTAACTCACGATTAGGTGACTTACTTATCGAAAGACATTTAATCACCAGCGCTCAACTTGAAGATGCAGTTTGCAAACAACAACACTCTCAACTTCAACTTGGTGAAATACTTATTCAGCATAAAGTATTAAGTGCTAAGCAGCTCAGAAGAACACTAAAAATTCAAAAAGAATTGAGAAACACCATTCTATCAACTTTTATATGCCTTGTTCCTTTTCAGCTAGCTTGCGCAGACGAAAATAAATTTTATGCACAGATGCCCTCTGAAGTAATAAGCAGCCCTTACAAACAAAACCCAGAAACTAAATTAAGCCTTTCATTTAGTTCAATTATAAAAGGCTTTGACTATTTATTTTCAAATACAAATACCTATCCTCTTAAAGAAAATCAAAGATATCCTAATATACAAACCTCTTCATACAACATGAACATAAGAAATAATCTTGGTACTAATAAAAACTTAAACACAAACTACGACTTTAGCTTAGGCAAAGACAGCTTTAGTATCGAAATGAAGCTATCATTTTAATCAAAAAAATTCTCGAAAACTGTAAACACTTGATATCGTCAATCATCGCATTTGTTATTTTACATTTAAACATGTGCTTAACTTTCGTGCGCATATACAATGAACAGAAAATCGTATCGATATTTTGATAGTATAAGACCAAATTACAGCAAGATTAACGATGGAAGTGTTTCATTCTCACTATGAAAAAGACTCAAGCAGTTAGAGATATTTTAAAACAGCATAATATTACCAGCTGGTTTCAACCTATTATAAATGTCGAAACTCGTGAATTGCTCGGTTGGGAAGCCTTCACACGAGGTCCATCCGTAGGACCAATTCATGACGCACCTTCTCTTTTTGATTCAGCCGCCCAAGCAGGTGTTCTTAAACCTTTTGATGTTATGTGCATGCATAATGCAGCCTTATGCTTTGAGCAATTACAACTACAGAATAAGTTATTTGTTAAGTTATCAAATGAAATGCTAGTAGCAAGTAGCCGCTTAAAGAAGCAAGTTGGTGCTATGATCGCTGATAGCTCAGTCCCATCATCAAAGATAGTACTTGAAATTGATGAACGTAATGCCAGTAACAATCTCGAAGCACTTGTTGAAGCAGTTCACTTCTTTCATGAGCAGGGTTTCGAAATTGCGATTGCCCAGTTAGGCGATATAGAAGATTTAAATGATACAACAGCGCTACAAAATCTATGGGCTCAGTTAAAACCTAATTATGTCAAAATCGGTCGACAATTCATTACTAATTTGCTTGGTAGTGCAGCAAAACAAGCATTTGTACGTGAGATAGTGGCCTTAGTACGATCCGTTAATTCAAGTGTGATCGCGGAAGGTGTTGAAACTCAAAGAGAACTTGAGAAACTTCAAGATTTGGGTGTTCAAAACATACAAGGTTATCTCATTCAAAAGCCTGAACTTGCTCCTGTAGCTCCCAATCTTGAAAAAATCTTACCCTCTTTGGATTTAGTAAATTCAAATGCTAATTTAGCATGTGATTTAGTTGTATCTAAAAACAAAGTTGAAAGTAATTTTTTAGTTGAAGATGTCATTAAGATTTTCGAAGAAAAGGTGTTTCTTAATTCCTTGGCTGTTGTTGAAAATGATAAAATCATTGGTATGGTTTATCGTACCCCTTTCCTTGCAAAATTGAGCTCTCGTCAGCGCCGTGATGTACTCGCAGCAAAATCCATTACAACTGAAATGGAAAAAGATTTCTTACAAGTAGATTCTCATGTCAGAATGGAACAGGTTAGTCGATTAGTAACTGCTAGAGCGCGTTTGTATACCGAGCATGATTTCGCAATAACCAGTCAGAATAAACTCATTGGCGTCGGTACAGCCATCGACCTCCTTCGAAAAATAACCCAATTACGCACAGATCAAGACCAACAATCAAATCTTCTTACTATGCTACCCGGTAATGTACCTATTGGGGATTGTGTTAGCGAACTATTAGAACGCGACGCTAAATTTACCATCGCCCTACTTGACCTAAATAACTTCAAACCTTTCAACAATCATTACGATCACACCAAAGGTGACGAATTATTAGTCATTTTTGCCGACCTTATCCGAAAGCATATAAATAGCGAAACTGACTTTGCAGGTCATATTGGCGGAGATGATTTCATTGTCATCCTACAACAAGATAACTGGCAACCAGTATTAGGCTCACTATTCACAGAATTCGATCATAGAGTTCTGAATTTTTATACAGAGGAAGATCAAGCTCAAGGAGGAATTCAAAGTACAGATCGCTTTGGCGAAGACAGTTTCTTTGAGTTTGTTAATATTTCCGGGGGCGCGATATCTCTTACTGAGGAGTTCTTTGAGTCTTTCCAATCTCTTTTAACACTACTCATCAAGTTAAAACAGCGAACTAAACGCGATAAATCTTTGCGACTCGCTCACCAACACAGTAACGTCATCTCCTTGTTATCTTTTGAAGAGGGGAAATTTGACGAAGTCGTAAATGAAAAAGCAATCACATAAAAAAGGGAATTTGATGTCAAAATAATCAATTTACCTATTAATAGTTTGGTTTTTAGTAAGGCCCTACTTAAAAGACACGAAAAGGAAAACTTACAAGAAGACCTATATTTTAGATACAAAATATAAATACAGATTCAAATAGCCGACGGCTTGATTTGATCACCCGAACAGCTTATTTCTAAACTTAATGATGATGAAATATGGCTTAACTCTTTAAATATCCCTAATCAGTAAAATGTAAGAGATATCTCACAAAGCTTGCAGTTTTTGTCTCTATGTATATTTTATAAAACCCCTTATTATTAATTTATTGTCTAGGAAGGCAAAGGATTTAAGGAAATTAGCTGTTAAGGATGACAAGATCAGGAAGATCAAAGCTCATGGATTGAAGAAATGGAATATAGAAGCTGAAGGAATAGCAGTAAGGAAACACAAATAAAGCCTCGTTTTTAACGGGGCTTTGTTGTTTTTGTTTATAACTTAAACCTCTATACAGAAAAGTTAACAATCATTTCAGTTAATACTCTTATAATGAAGAAATTTAAAATATACTTTAACTTTCTTCATCTATTAGCTATTTATGAACAAACTTTTTATCATCGGTTTACCTAGAACAGGGACAACGAGTATTAGCGTGGCTCTTTTAGAGCATAATTTCAAAGTTGCGCATACCGCTTACACTAAACGTGCTTTTGAGATAGCAGATGTAATATCTGATGCACCCTGCTTTTGCGACTACCAACAATTAGACAAATTATTTCCTAATTCTAAATTTGTCTATTTAGACAGAGAGTTTGAACATTGGCTACCATCAATACAAATGCTATTAGGAAAAATGATGGACAACTTGGATCAAACAACAGGCCATTTTAACCCTATACTCAAACGTAGTTTTCATAATACCTTTGCCCTTTTGAAAACTTCAGAGCCTTTGAATAGTCGACATTTAAAAGCCTGTTACCTTCGACATCAAAAAGAAGTATTTAATTACTTTTCGAGCAGAGATGACTTTTTACACATCAACGTTAGTCAAGCTAGCAGCTTATCTAAATTATCGCAATTTTTAGGTATTAATTCTGAGGAGAAAACATTTCCTCATCTCAATATTGGGAAAAGAGTAGATAACTGGAAACAGTTCAAACACCCGAATAAAGTTAACTCTAATAGTGCAGGTAAAGAACATCGAAAATTTTTTGATTACTGATAAAGTTATATCTTAGCCAACCAAACATAAACTTTTAAACGTCCGCCTTCATGTTGATCAAAATGAAAGCTCATGATTTTAGCGGATAACGAAACAGATGTTTGTTCTTTAATATTTTCTACTAGAAGCTGACGGCCACTCTTAAATTGAACGACAATTAGTTCTTCTGACACCTCACTGTAGTCCTCAAATGCTAACTGTATCGCAGCTCTTTTTACTGCGAGCTTAATTTGATCCGATAATAAACCCGACGCAGTTTGTCTTTCTACAGCACCAATTGCACCGTCAAAGTTTTTATATTTTGGATTTTGTAACCACGCTTTATCGTTCTGGTCAAAAATCACTTGGTTAGCATTTACCAACAGCTTTGGGAAAGCAACTCTGTTAAATAACGTAGCGCCACTTGAGCACCTGTCAGTTACCAAATAAGACAAGCTACTACTTGTATTGATTTGCACAGAGTTAGCTTCTTGTAGAGAGCTTAAATTGGCTCCACCGGTATTAAGCAATTTTAAATGCTTATAAGCATCAATATTTGCACCATTTAAATATGCGGCTTGTATCAATGCATTTTCAATTGACTTTATGTCTTGCTCAATAGGGCTTGTAGCCTGAAAACTCATACCAAGCGTTGCGAACTCATTTTTAGACGAAGGATAGCAAAGCCATTTAGGGCTGCACATATCAATGCTGCATGTTTCTGGAAGGCACATTGGCAGAGCTGTAGGTTTTTCTCCAAGAGTGACATAACTGTATACATAGCCATCTTTTGAGAAATCCTCTGCAAAATTAAATGTTTGCCCATTACTCACTAACTTTTCATCATCTTCTTTAATATTGCTCGTATCAACCTTAAGCCCTAAATAACTACTCAAGCTTAAAAGCGCTCGTCGCCGCGACTTTACAATGGGTTTTTCACCACCAAGATATATGTCTCTTGATAAACCGATCTGCCCAACCATATTTTCTGAAACATGTTTATTAAGCCAACAAGGAACCGCCTCATCTAACGATGCTCCATTTTCAATATTACTTGTTAGTACCGTATTACTTTTTAATGTGCATGCAGAAACACATATGAGGATGGAGAAACTGATCGCCAATTTAAAAGTTATTACCTTAAACATTTATTACGTCCTTTAACTTCCAAAATAACTTTGAAATTCAGCACCGGTTAGTAAGCTTTTCTCTATATAACTGAGATCTATAAGACCTTCCCCATAAAAATTAGGAAATTGTTTATCGCGAAGTTCATTTTGAGTTTTAAGTATCATGCCATCATCGCCATATACCTCTTGCTGATAGAGTGAAGCAATCATCTCATGATCAATATTAGTGCCAAAAGGAAGGTTCCCAAGATAACTACTTACAAATAAGCCAGTTCTTCCCTTGTCTAGCTTTTCAATGTAATAGCTATTTGTTTTAGAATGATCAATTAAATAAGTTTGAGGTGTAGTAGGAAAAGTTGCATATGTTTTATTTCCTAAGGTCCAAGTTTTTTTCGCATTTCTAAAAATACCTGGAAAAAAGTCAGCTTCCAAGCAAGTGATAGTGTATGCCTCAATTCGATTTTCATTATAAAACAAAGTCATAAGAAATTTAGGGTCGAAGAAATAATTAGCTGTAATTTTATCATCAATACTTCTAGAAACCTGAGGAAGTCCTAAGATGCCTTCAGCATAAGATATCGTATTCCCCACACGAATTTTAGAAAGTTTTTCATATTCAATATCATGCGTAAATTCAGAACGTATAGAGTCAAAACCATCATTGATTAACGATACAGCCTCAGAGTACTCTCCTAACGCAATAATAATAGCTAGAAGGGTGAAGAGATAACTCTTGGAACGATTGATCAATAAAGAATTGGCCATAACCTTTTTTAGTTCATTGGCTGTGTCATGGTGTACCTCTTCTTGATTTTCCATTACCTTCTCCTACCCTATTTGCTCGAAGCCTAAGAACTAGTTTTGTATTTGGAAATACGCTTATGAACTTTAAGAAGGTATTTTTTTGTTTCATCATAAGGTAAGTTTTTGACCAAGTGATCAAATACCTCTTTTGGTTCAAGCTTATTAATTTGTTTAACAGCACCTCTTAGCTTTAGCTTACCAGTAAAAGCTTTTGCAACATTTCCTGCACCGGTATTGTAGGCGGCGATAGAACAATACAAACGACTCTCTTCATTTGTAATACCTCTAAGGTAACGGTAATACAAAATATTTAAATACGTTGTTCCAATTTCAATATTCTTTTCAGACTCATACAAATAACTAGGCGCCAAAATTTTAGCTTTACCAAATAGTTTTGCGGTTGCGTCCTGTCCTGCACTTGTTGGAACTATTTGCATTAAACCATAAGCTGGTACTGGTGATTTCGCCATAGGGTTAAAAGCAGACTCAGTTTCAATGATTGCAAACACTAATGATTCATTTATTTTTGCTTGAGCCGCATACTTTGAAACATCTGCTCTTAAATGTCGTGCCGGTTTAGGTAAAGTATGTACTCGAAGATCAGCGACATCCTTCACATTAGATGTTTGAGGTTTCTTATCACTAAGCTTATCTTTTGAATGTTTTTCTTCAATAGCATTAAATGGAACTTCTATAGAAACAACTTTCTTGCCTTTAGTGTTAACTGTTTCTTTCTTAACTTGCATCGAAAGCATTCGGTCAACAATCTCGTCAATCTCTTTATCTGTCAGGCGTGGTTTATCAGAGATAAAGGGCAATAAAACTGGCTCTGGTTTAACCTCTGACGTTTTTAGAAGGCTTATCTGCTCTTTACTTCGATTTTCTACTGCTTGAGCGACAACATCATCTTTGAATGCTTCCTGTTTATTTTTAACGAGGATACCTTTGAGCTTAGAGCGCAACTCTTCATCACTTGCTTGCTCGGTCTCATTATTAATATTTGTAATCGCTATGGATATTTTCTTATTCTCAAAATCAACTTTGCGTTGTTCTTTTAAATCATCTGAATATTCTACCCATACTTTCCTACTTGAAGTGACTGGTTTATCCCATGTCTTTGCAATGTTTTTTGTATATTTGTTATGTTCTTCTTCGTAGATAGCCTTAAATACTTTAAATTCTTCTTCAAATTTCTTCTTATAAGCATCAAATTCAGACTCTTCTTCAAGTTTGAACTTTTCTAGTTCAGATTTAAAAGAAGATGCTCCCATTAAACTGGCACTTTTCTTTTGAAATTCAGCATCATTTTGAAATTCAGCATCCATCTCAAATTCCGCATCCATTTCTGAAAAGGGATCTTTCGCTGAAACAGATTCTGTAATAAGGGTGCTTGCCATTACCGTGGAAAGAAAAAACAAAGGCAGCTTCGTTAAATTATTTTTTAGAATTTTCATGGTAATTTCTCTACGCAGGCAAAAGGGGTAGCGACAATTAATTTTCGTTTAACAGTTGAGTATTGAATAGGGAGAGAGAACCTCCCCCTATTAAACGACTATTGCCGTTTCTAATTTAAGTTCTTATTTCTTATAGTTGTCGAACTCTTTATCCATTTCTTCACCGGCTTTTTTGGCTAGGAAACGCTCATAAAGTACTTTTTCATCTCTAGGATTCAAATCACGACCTGATTCTTTAAGAATTTTGTCAAATAATGTTGCAGTTACCTCTGGAGCCATTGTCATCATGACACATAGTTTCTGTGTATTATCAGGAAAATCAACATAGTCAACATTTGTAGCTCTACTACCTGAAAGAGCTTGCTTAGCTAACTGCTTAGACACAGATTCAAAATCTGAACCTGAAGATGAGCCATCTGCAGTATCAGTTAAACGTTGGTAGGTCTTGTCCATGGCCTTAACGCTTACGTTAATTTGTTTGGCTAATTCAGCTCTAGCAAGTGCAGAAGCTTTATTCTTAAGAATATTAAAATCTGCTGTAGTCTTAACACACTGAGTGTCAGCAATACCATTTTCAATGATTGGATTTAGTACCCACGATGGTAATTTTACTTTCTGAGCTGATGCTTCGTAAGTTGGTTGTACATTATTACTTGAACACGCAGACATTAGTGTGAACACAGAAACAGCTGCAATAGTTTTGATCGACTTCATTATTATCTCCAGAGTAGTTATTTACCAATTGTTATATCTTTTATTGACGGACACTAAATCAAATTGAAACAAAGATATTTTTATTTAATATTCATTTAGTTAATTTATCAACTTATTTAGGGGTTAAGATCTTCAACTAGCCTTCGAGATAAACACATCTTGAAATTTATCAACAAAACTATTTAAATGTCAGTGTAGCACCCCCCTTGTTTTTTTCCTTAGTCGAACGTTTATTTGCACTACTTCAAGTCAATAGATGTACCGAAGTTTTAAATCAAGCGTAGTTTTACACTGCTTCAAGCAAGTCGATGTTACTCGCTAAACAATTGAAAGCTATCCATACAATACAGCGCTATTGCTTTGAACTTACCTTATGACATCCACTTATTAAGATCAGCAGCATTCGTATAAACAAACGTTCATTAGCACTAATTCCAGTAAATTCAGCAAGTTAAAGTTCTATAAGAGATATTTTACTCTAGTCGACAATATTCAAGTAGCAAGCAGATTAAGCCTTACCTGTTGCGTCAAAATATAAGGTTTATAGTTGTGGGTTTATGCTGTTGGTTGATCAGATTTCGAGTATTAAAATTTAATTTTAGAAGGTAGGAAAAATGGCGTCCCCGAGACGATTCGAACGTCCGACCCTTCGCTTAGGAGGCAAATGCTCTATCCAGCTGAGCTACGGGGACTTTATGGTGCGCAGTGTATCAGCAGATTGATTGAAGTTGAACAGGTTCAACTTCAATATCTTAAAAATATATACATTTAAGTCTTAAACTTCTCTTTATACTTCCCTTCAACTTTCCCTAAAATATAAACTAACTATTAAGTAGGTGCGCAATACCTCCTTAACCGGTATGAAAAACACAACGGTACGATGGTTGATGGAAGCTTAGGGATATAATTGAGTTTGTATTTCGCATAATATCGGAGTGTTATATATAAATTCAACAAGAATTTAGAATACTAGTTTAGCTATTTTTAGGTATTATTCGTTTTCATGACAAGCGATGACAGTTGGCTGCCCAGCGTCATCTATATTTATGTGCAAATTGATGGGACGGCAGCACACCTGACAATCTTCTATATAGTCTTGCTCCTGCTCCGAACAATCTATTTGTATTTCAATAGACTCACCACAGTAAGGGCAACTAAGAGAATTGAGTTTAAGCTCATAGTGACCAGTCATACTAACTTAGCCTGTTAAAATTATTTGAGTGGTAAATCAAAGTTAATGCCTTGCGCAAGTGGTAAATCACTCCCATAGTTAATGGTATTGGTCACTCTTCGCATGTAGTTTTTCCACGCATCCGAACCACTCTCCCTCCCTCCTCCTGTATCTTTTTCACCACCGAAGGCACCGCCTATTTCAGCACCAGATGTACCTATGTTTACATTAGCGATACCGCAATCTGAACCGCATGCACTTAAGAATAACTCCGCTTCTGATATATCTTGCGTGAAGATAGCTGAAGACAAACCTTGCTTAACATTGTTATGTATATCTATCGCTTCTGTTAAAGTTTTATAGGTATGTACATATAACAAAGGTGCAAATGTTTCCTCTTGTACTATAGGCGCGCTTGCTTTGATCTGAATGATAGCCGGTGTGATATAGAATCCTTGGCCAAGACGTTCATTTTCAATTTGCTTACCACCACAAACTAAATGACCGCCTTGCTTCAATGCTTTTTTAATACTTGACGTCATAGTTTCAATGGATTGCCTGCTTATTACGGGTCCCATTAAATTACTTTCGTCAAAAGGGTCCCCAATAGTAACAGAGGCATAAACACTCTTTAGTTGAGAAATAAATGAATCGTTTAAACTTTCGTGCAGGATTAGCCGCCTTAATGTAGTACATCGCTGTCCACTTGTCCCTAAAGCCGAAAAAGTAGCCGCTCGAATGGCTAAGTCAATATTTGCACTAGGACAAATAATCATTGCGTTATTACCACCCAGCTCAAGTAATGACCGGCCCATACGTGCAGCTACACGCTCCCCCACTGCTCGCCCCATTTGACAGGAGCCCGTTGCAGAGACTAGAGAGATAGCTCTTCTATCGACCAAATTTTCAACCTGATGTTTTTCTCCAAACACCAAACTACTTAAAAAATCATACTCACCAAATTCATTTATTGAAGTCAATAAAAGGCGATGACATGCTAATGCGCTTAAAGGGCACTGACTAGAAGGTTTCCAAATTATGCTATTACCACAAATCAAAGCCAATGCAGCGTTCCAGCCCCAGACTGCCATTGGAAAGTTAAATGCACTAATAATTAATACCGGACCAAGAGGATGCCATTGCTCCATCATTCTATGATTTTCACGCTCAGTACTAATGGTTAAACCATAAAGTTGTCGCGACAAACCCACTGCAAAATCACAAACATCAATTAATTCTTGAACCTCTCCGAGACTTTCTTGCCAGGGTTTACCTGTCTCTAAGGTAATAATGGTGGCTAAATCACTCTTATGTACCCTAATTTGATTTGCAAATAATCTAACCAACTCACCTCTCTTCGGTGCGGGAACTTCTCGCCAATGTATAAAAGCTTCAACAGAATGTTTAACTATACTATCGATCTGCCTATCATCTGCATACCCGATATTTGCAAATGGCAATCCGACAATTGGGCTAGTAACAGCAAAAGAATCAGAACTATCTAATCTGTTTTTTCCTAGATAGGCACTTCCATAATTATTATGCTCATCATAGAAATCATCAAGCACCTTAGTCAATGCCATATTTTTTGTTTTCATAAGCAGTACCTCCATGATCAAAAGCAATATATGGACTAGTTAATACTTAATTCTGCTATACGGTAGGGTTCAGCGAATTCATTATTTAGAAAGTCATCAATATCAAGCGTTTCTTGTTCTACAAAGCCACTACGAACTTTATCACCTTGTAGAATTAAATCTAATGTGACAACGGCCGCACAAGAAGTTGCTATTTGAATAGCACTTTGAGTCAAGCTATGCTTTAACAAGAAGGTTCGACTACGTTGTTGTAATTTTTTACCTGAAATGCCTGTTGCTACAACAGAAATAAGCACAAAATCTTGTGCCGTAGTAGCGACTGAGCTATCTAGAATATCCATTAAAATATTTCTACGCTTACCTTCCTCTCCAAGACGTAAATCTCTAAAAAGAAAACGCATCAACTCACAGTGCCCTGGGTATCTAATAGTTTTATAGGTCAGCTCCCTCACTTTACCCTTTAAAGAGTGGCATAAATTTGCTAAACCTCCAGAGGTATTAAATGCTTCATATTCAACACCTGATACTGAAAATACTTCACGACCTTCAAGCGGTTCAATCAAACTAAGTTTATTATTCTTAATTGCTTCGCAGGGATTAGCATATTCATTTACAAGCCCTTCGGTACTCCATGTCAGGTTATACATCATCTGATTCGATGGAAACTCAGGAAGCGCACCAACGCGCAGTTTTAAGGTATCTAGTTTGTCGAAATATTTTTCAAAGCTGTAAGCAAGAATCCCAATAAATCCAGGAGCCAACCCACATTGAGGCATAAATACTTGCCCCGGCTTAGCTTTTTTAGCTATTTCTTTAATCGCTCTGGTGCAGTTGACGTCTTCTGTTAAATCAAAATAACTACACCCATATTCTAATGCCGACTGAGCTATTAACTTATTTTCATTAAATGTCAGCGCCGATAAAACCACATCTTGTCCTTTTAAGAGTACCTTTAGTGACTGGTCAAAATTGTTTATTTCTATTATGTGGGTAGTGAAACTTTTCGCGTACTTTTTGACTGCTTGCGCATTTATATCTGCACCGCTTATCTGATAGTTTTTATTTTTACAGAGGAGCTCACAGATCGCGCCACCAATTCGACCAAGCCCAAGTACAACAATTTTTTTAAGCTTAGAGGTTCTAGTCATGTGAACGTCCTTCAGTATCAAATTATTAATGCGATATATATCAATTAGTTTTCATGTCTGTTGATTCAAATATTTTATCCGCATTTGCAGCTATGAAACCTTGATACAATTTGCCATCAGCTTGTTTAAAGCGTTCCGCAAACTCGTAATAGCAGGTGCTCACCAATTGCTCTGTACCATCATCAAATTTAACTGTTTGTTTATCCGCTAATGTTGAAGCCTGAATGAGTAACTGCTCTTTCTTTCCCTTTATAATTCCGCCAGAAGAGTTCAACTTATAATGATGCAGCAACAATAATTCGACCACATTAGAAATGCTCGTATATTTCTTCAGTTTATTAATAAACAGGGTGAAATGATTCGCTCTTAATCCCCAGATGGACAACCAAGCTGCATATTCTGATTGATCTAATAAAGTTAGATAGTCTTGATAGCTTGGTAATAACCATAATCGCCCTGAACTTAATCTAGGTAGTATTTCGGCATTGATTGATTTAATTAGCTTTTTGATTATCCTTTGCCCATCTGAGCTCAATTCATGCCAATGAAACTGACTTATAAATATCTTTGTCGGTGAGTTTGCATGAATATAGCATCGCGCTGTCAGTTTTTTTTCCTTAAACTGATAACTGTCAAAATATTGATAACCTAAGGCTAAAATTTCAGGTTCAAGGTAATCTAGTGAAATAGGTGAATTAGCGAAAGTACGAAATGCGACATGATCATTAACCAATACCTCCCCTTCACGTTCAAATAGGTGATGTATGCTTAAAGCTTGAGGGCAAATGGCTATGTATTGTTGCCAAAGTGTCGTATAAAAGTCATTTAGTTGCTTCATTCTCATCTCCAATGCAGCTCAGGCCTTATTAGAGGTTTCTTATTAAAAGATAGGTGACAAAGAACGTTATTTCAACGTTCTTCTCTAATTATCATGACCAACACCTATTTAGCTTTTGTTGTTTTGTAAGCTAAACTTAGTGTATTAAAAGATTCATAATGAGTCTTTATTGTTAAACAAGGTAGGTTATTTATGCGACTTATCACGGTTGACAGCCTCAAAGAAATTATCAACAAAGTTGGTATTGAGTCATTTATGAGTCAAACCATAGAAGCATTGAAAGCAGACTTTTCTCGATGGCACGAATTCAACAAATGTCCTCGTCACGCAACTCACTACCCGCATGGTGTTATTGAACTGATGCCGTGCTCAGATAATGAATTCTATAGTTTCAAGTATGTGAATGGTCACCCTGGTAATACAGAAAAAGCAAAAATGTGTGTCACAGCACTTGGTTTACTTGCGGATGTTGAATCTGGCTACCCGATAATGTTGAGTGAAATGACATTACTAACAGCTATTCGGACAGCCGCAACTGCAGCATTAGGGGCTGTATATTTAGCCCGAAAAGATAGCCACCACCTTGCGTTAATTGGAACAGGGGCACAAGCAGAGTTTCAATTCATTGCTACTCAATCAGTGTTACCCATCGATACTGTCAGCTTTTATGACCCTGACGTCAAAGCAATGGAAAAATTTGCTCAGCACATAAAGGGTAAGGCAAAACTACTCCCTTGCACCTCCACTAAGCAAGCTATTGAGCTAGCAGATATGATCATCACAGCAACAGCTCATAAAGGTAAAACTTCATTATTCGAACAGGATAATATAAATTTAGGAACTCACATACACGCCATGGGCGGCGACTGCCCCGGTAAAACAGAATTACCTATAGATTTACTTAAGACAAGTAAAGTCATAGTAGAGTTCTTACCACAAAGCAAGATTGAAGGAGAAATCCAAAATAATCCAGACCAGAATATACATGGTGAGTTATGGCAATTAATATCGGGTGATATTGTGGGTCGGGAAAATGATGAAGAAATCACTCTATTTGACTCAGTGGGATTTGCTTTGGAGGACTTTTCTATTTTGAAGCTTGTTAATCAGTTAAGCCATGGACTAAACATTGGACAACAAGCTGATTTAATACCAAAGCCAAGAGATCCTAAAGATTTATATGGCGTTTTACTTTAGGTTCAGCATTAAAAAAGACAAAAAAAACCCAGTAGAGTGATCTACTGGGTTTCTTAATATAAGCCTGACGATGACCTACTCTCACATGGGACCTCCCACACTACCATCGGCGATACTTCATTTCACTACTGAGTTCGGGATGGGAT
>Ga0209290_1000086_pt1 | contig 85957 bp, 64 predicted proteins | sample EN1Hudsemesocosm_2_FD_184632 | JGI IMG/M metagenome (GOLD analysis project Ga0209290, IMG submission 184632) | Methane-oxidizing microbial communities from mesocosms in the Hudson Canyon - EN10B Hudson Canyon (SPAdes) (version 2) | ecosystem: Environmental > Aquatic > Marine > Cold seeps... | reverse complement strand
CTATGAAATTTCAGATGGTAACGGCGGCACTGCAAGCGCGTCTGTTTCGGTCACTGTGAATGCAGTAAACAATGGACCCCTTGCAGTTAACGATGCTGTTTCAGTGGATGAAAACAACTCTGTCAGTATTGATGTTCTTGTGAACGATAGTGACTTAGATGGTGACAGCCTGATTGTTACAATCGCTGTTGCTCAAAATGGCTCCGTGGCGATTAATCCCGATGGCACTTTGGAATACACGCCAGACGCCAATTTCAGCGGCTCAGATATCATCAACTACCAAATAAGCGATGGAAATGGAGGACTGGATAGCGCGTCAGTGAGTGTGACAGTCAATGCAGTGAATATTAACCCTGTAGCAGTCGACGATACCTTCTCTGCATATGAAGACCAAGCAATTACCATTAATGCCCTGGCAAACGATAGCGATGCCGATGGTGATGCCCTAAGCATCACCTCAGCAACTGCATCAAATGGCAGCGTAACAATTAACCCTAACGGTACATTGACCTATACACCGAATGCTAACTTTAATGGGGAAGATAGCATTACTTATGAAATTAGTGATGGTCAGGGCGGTCAAAGTACTGCGACAGCGAATGTCACAATCAATTCAATCAATGACACACCTGATGCCGAGGATGATTCGGCCTTTACGAATGTAGATTCACAAATCAGGATCGATGTGCTTACAAACGATAGCGATGCCGATGGCGATACTTTAACTATCACCACAGCAACCGCCCTAAATGGTACCGTCACAATCACAGAAAGTGGCGAATTATTGTATCTACCCATTACTAATTTTGAAGGCTATGACAGTATTTCTTATGAAGTAAGTGATGGCAATGGTGGTTCAAGCACCGCAACTGTCACTATTCTAGTCAATTCTAGACCGGTCGCTGGCGATGATGAGATCACCACTACCGAAGATACACCTGTTATTTTTAATGTGCTTTCTAACGATAGCGATTTTGACGGTGATGAGATCAGTGTCATAAGTGCTTTAGCAGACAACGGTACTGTGACAATTAACGTTGATGGTACTTTAAGTTATACACCAAATGCAGACTTTAATGGCAACGACACGATTAACTATCAAATTAGTGATGGCAAAGGTGGCACGAGCACTGCGACGGTCAATATCACTGTTACCGCCGTCAATGATGGTCCAGTAGCGGTTGATAATAACTTCACCATTGAAGTCAATACGACAACCACGATTAATGTGTTAAGTAATGACAGTGATATTGATGGTGATGCTTTAAGTGTCACTTCCGCTACTGCAAATAACGGCACCGTCACCATTAATATCGATGGCACTTTAGACTACACACCAAATGCCGATTTCACTGGCAGCGATAGCATATCCTATGAGATCAGTGACGGTGCGGGTGGTGTGAGTTCAGCAACGGTTAGTATCGAAGTGAACACTTTGCCTGTGGCTGAAAATGATGAGATCACGACGAACGAAGATACCCCTGTCATCATTAATGTCTTAAGTAATGATAATGATGCAGATGGTGATGCTTTAACAGTTAATACGGCTTCTGCAATAAATGGATCAGTAACCATCAATATAGATGGCACCTTGTCTTACTCACCCGATGATAACTTTAATGGTAACGATACGATTAGCTATGAAATTAGCGATGGTAAGGGTGGCCTGAGCAGTGCAACCGTGAATGTTACAGTCAATGCAGTCAATGATGACCCCAACGCATCAAATGATACCGTCGCTACGGGTATAAATACGGCTGTTACTATCACTGTGCTTGTAAATGATAGCGATGCTGATAACGATGCTTTGAGTATTACGACAGCAACGGCAAACAATGGCACTGTGACCATCAATCCTGATGGCACTTTGTCGTATGTCCCGAATACTGACTTTAATGGTATTGACAAGATTTCTTATCAAGTCGCTGACGGAAACGGCGGACTCGATACCGCATCAGTGAGTGTCACGGTGAATACCCTACCAACAGCAATTGATGACGCCATTACCACCGATGAAGACACGCCGGTCACGATTAATATTTTGGCCAACGATTCAGACTCAGATGGGAATGCTTTAAGTATCAACACAGCCTCTGCCTTAAACGGTGTCGTATCAATCAATCCTGATGGTTCCTTGAACTACACGCCGGACGCAGATTTTAATGGTTCTGATACCATCAACTATCAAGTCAGTGATGGTAAAGGCGGCCTGAGCAGCGCGACTGTGAGTGTCACCGTCAACGCGGTAGAGGATGGGCCCGTTGCATCGGATGACTCAATTATCACAGATGAGAATACGGCCGTTGTTATCGATGTACTTGCAAATGACAGCGATCCAGATGGCGACAGCTTAAACGTAGACACAGCGACCGCTGCTAATGGTTCAGTCACAATCAACCCTAACGGCACCCTAAGCTATACACCAAATGACAATTATAATGGCACTGATACCATCAGCTATGAAATTTCTGACGGAAATGGCGGTACGGCAAGCGCTACCATTTCAGTCACCGTAAATGCAGTAAATGATGCACCGATTGCAAGTGATGATGTCATTAGCACTGACGAAGATTCAGCCATCACCATTGATGTTCTGGCCAACGATTCAGACTTAGACGGCGATAGTTTGTCTGTAACAACCGCTTCCGCAGCCAATGGTACCGTCACGATTAATATCGACGGCACTTTAAGTTACACGCCAAGTGCTAACTTTAATGGTAGCGACACTATCAGCTACGAAATCAGCGATGGTAACGGTGGCACTTCAACTGCCACTGCTTCAGTGATAGTGAATCCGGTGAATGATGCGCCAGTCGCATCTGATGATGATCTTAGTACGGATGTAAATACTACAGCGACAATCGATGTACTTTCAAATGACAATGATCTAGACGGCGATGCTTTATCTGTGAGCGCCGCTTCTGCGATAAATGGTTCAGTGACCATCAATATTGATGGCACCTTAGACTACATGCCAAACACTGACTTCAATGGTACCGACAGCATCACCTATGAAATTACTGATGGTCAAGGTGGGTTAAGTAGCGCGACAGTCGAGATTGTTGTGAATACCCCGCCAATAGCAGTAAATGACTCAGCAAGCACCAATGAAGATACGCCAGTTGTTATTGATGTATTAAGTAATGACAATGATCCCGATGGCAATGCATTAAGCCTCGCGAGTGCGACTGCAACCAACGGTTTAGTCACCATGAACCTGGATGATGGCACCCTGACCTACACGCCAGATACAAACTTCTATGGTAGTGACACCATTGTTTATAGCGTAACAGATGCTAATGGTGGATTCAGTTCAGCTACTGTAGATGTGACAGTTAATGCGGTTAATTTCAGCCCATCGGCTAACAACGATACAGTTTTACTGAACGAAAATACGACAGTCAACATTGATGTTCTCAGCAATGATACTGACCCGGATAACGATGCGCTAAGTGTTACCTCTGCGACCACCCTAAACGGTGCGGTTACCATCAATCCTGATGGCAGCTTGAGCTACACACCAAACCCGAATTTTAACGGTACCGACACGATTAATTATGAGATCAGTGATGGTCAAGGTGGCACGAGTACTGCCACAGTCAATGTCACCATTAATACCAACCCTGAAGCTGGTGATGATTCATACTCAGTCAATGCAGGTACCAACACCGATATTGGAAACCTAGTTGAGATAGGTGGATTTACATATGATGACCGCTTACTCGTGAATGATAGTGACCCAGAAGGCTCATCGCTCACCATCACTGAAGTGAACGGTCAAGCTTTGGTAGATGGCAGCATCTCACAGGCTGGTAGTAATGGCGGCACATTTACGGTTAACAACGATGGAACAGTCAGCTTTGATGCAAGCAGTGATTTTGCAGATCTAGCAAGCGGAGAAACAGCACTAACAGAGATCACTTACACCGTCAGCGATGGGCAAGGCGGCTTAGATACAGCAAGCGTACAAGTAACCGTAAATGGAGTAGATGATGATTCAGTTCAGGCGCAAGCAGACCTGCTGACCGTTGATGATGATAGTGGCCAGGTCGTTCTGAACGTGTTAGCAAATGATGTTGCTTTGATCGATGGAGACGCGTTGAGCATCGTTGCTGTCGATAACAATACAGCAAATGTCGGAACCCCGATCATCGGTTCAAATGGCGGCTTATTCACCATCAATGCCGATGGTAGCGCCACCTTTGATACCAATGAAAATTTTGCCCAACTGAGTGTTGGTGAGACGGTAACAACGTCGCTGACATATAACGTCGCGGGGCTAAACGGTGAAGCTTCAACCACGACAGTTTCAATCGATGTTGTAGGTACCAATAGTGCACCGATCGCTGAAGATGATTTTTACACCCTTAATGCGGGTAGCAACACTGAGATTGCGAATCTATTAGAAATTGGTAGTTATACTGATGACGATCGTTTATTGGTTAATGATAGCGACCCAGAAGGTGAGACGCTCACAATCACAGCAGTAAACGATCAAGCCTTGGTGAATGGTAGTATCACAGTCACCGGTAGTAATGGCGGCACCTTTACAGTAAGTAGTGATGGTACCACCAACTTTGATGCCAGCACCGACTTTGCAGCCTTAGCCGGCGGAGAGACAGCACAGTCTGAAATCACTTATACGGTAACTGACGGGAACGGTGGTTTTGATACAGCGACCGTTCAAGTGACAGTGAATGGCTTCGACAATGATGCAGTCCAAGCACAAGCTGATAACCTCTCTATTGATGACAACACAGACCTCATCACTCTAGATGTCTTAGCAAATGATGTGACATTAATCGACGGTGATTTACCGACAATCAGTGCCGTCGATGGGAACGCGGCTAATGTTGGTATAGCGATCGCGGGCAGCAGTGGTGGTTTGTTCACCATCAATGCCGATGGCAGTGCAAGCTTCGATAGCAATAGTGAATTCGCACAATTACATGAAGGCCAAACAGTTACAACATCGGTGACTTATAGCGTCACGGGTTATAACGGCGAGACCTCAACAACAACGGTATCAGTAGAGGTTGTGGGTACTAACAATGCCCCCATTGCACAGGATGACTCATATACCGTGGAAGCAGGTAGCAATAGTGAGATTGCAAACCTAGTCATGGTAGGTTACTTGGTCATAGAAGACGACCGGTTGATGACAAATGATAGTGACGCAGAAGGTTCAACCCTCACAATCACCCAAGTGAATGGTGAAGCCTTAATCGATGGCAGTATTACTTTAACAGGCAGTAATGGTGGGATCTTCACAATTAATAGTGACGGCACGGCTAGCTTTGATGCCAGTAACGGTTTTGAGTCAATCCCGCCAGGTGAGAATGTAACGACGGAGGTTAACTATACCCTTTCAGACGGAGAAGGTGGTTTTGCTACCGCCACGATAATGGTAACGGTTAATGGTTACAATGATGCACCGGAAGCCAATGCAGATGTCGCAACAACTGTTGAAGAAATTAGTGTTGTCATTGATGTATTGGAGAATGACTCAGATCTTAATGGTAATACCCTGTCTCTTGTCAGTGCCGAAGCGAACAACGGCCTTGTCACGATCAATCCTGACGGCACCTTAAATTACACACCTAATACTGACTTCAGTGGTACCGACACTATTAACTATGAAATTACAGATGGCGGGGCGACAGCAACGAGCACCGTAACAGTGACTGTCAGCGCAGTTAATGACGCACCTGTAGCCGTAAACGATTTGATTCATGTTGATAGCACGATAACAAGTACGCTAGATGTACTCGCCAACGATATTGATGTAGACGGTGATATGCTCACTATAACCAGTGCCACTGCTACAAATGGAACGGTTACAATCAATGGCGACGGTACCTTAAGCTATACGCCGAATGCGGAAACTACTGGCTTGGATGTTATCAATTATGAAATCACAGACGGAAATGGTGAAACATCCAATGCTAGTGTCACCATTAATAGATTGCCGCTGCTTGGCTCCGAAGATGCGACCAGCATAGAGGAAGGTACCTCCCTAACAATTGATGTCTTAGCTAATGATAGTGATGCCGATGGCGATAGCTTAATTGTAAGTTCAGCAAATGCCTCGAATGGGTCAATTACAATTAATGCAGATGGCTCCTTGACCTATAATCCGAATATAAATTATTTAGGCACCGACACCATTAGCTATGCAGTGAGTGACGGCAATGGAGGCACAAGCACAGCCAGCCTTAATGTGACCGTTCTAGCTGAAGGCAGCATAAACGATGACCCTATTGCTCAGGATGACATGTACACCATCAATGCAGGTGGTCATAGCGATATCGCCAATTTATTTGAGGTCGGTGGATTTACAACGGATGATCGTTTGCTGGTAAATGATAGCGACCCGGAAGGCGGGACGCTGACAATTACAAAAGTGAATGATCAAGCCTTGGTGAATGGCAGCATCACACTCACTGGCAGCAATGGCGGTACCTTTATCGTGAGTAGCGATGGTACAGTTAACTTTGATGCCAGCACCGATTTTGCAGCCTTAGCCAGCAACGAAACGGCCCTGACAGAAATCACTTACACAGTAAGCGATGGACAAGGTGGCGTTGATACGGCAACTGTACAAGTGACAGTGAATGGTTTCGACAATGATGCAGTCCAGGCACATGCTGATAACCTCTCTATTGATGATAACACTGACGTCATCACTCTGGATGTGTTGACCAACGATGTAGCGCTGGTTGAAGGCGATGTACCCACTATCAGTGCCGTCGATGGGAATGCGGCTAATGTTGGCATAGCTATCGCGGGTTCCAGCGGTGGTTTATTCACCATCAACGCTGATGGTAGCGCAACCTTCGACAGCAATAGTGAGTTTGCTCAATTGGACGAAGGGCAAACAGCGACAACTTCGGTAAGTTATAGCGTTTCTGGCTTCAACGGCGAGACCTCAACAACAACTGTATCAGTAGAGGTTGTGGGTACGAACAATGCTCCCGTCGCACAAGATGATTTATTTACAGTTAACGCAGGTAGTCATGCTGATATAGCGAATCTATTCATGATCGGTAGTTGGGTGATAGAAGATGACCGTTTAATGGAGAATGATTACGACCCTGAAGGCGAAGCGTTATCCCTCGCAGAGGTTAACGGCCAGGTCTTGGTGAATGGCAGTATCACTCTCACTGGCACCAATGGTGGAACCTTTATCGTCTATAGCGATGGTACAGCCAACTTTGATGCCAGTACTGGTTTCGAAGCGGTCGCCCCTGGCGATAGTATCATCACAGAAATTAATTATACCGTGACAGATGGTGAAGGTGGCTTTGCTACAGCCAAAGTTTCCGTCACCGTTAACGGTGTGAATGATAACCCTGTTGCAACAGATGACAGTGGATCAACGGATGAGTCAACAACCATTACCCTTGATGTATTGAGTAATGATTCAGATGTAGACGGTCAATCTTTGACAATTTCCAGTATTGATACCACAGGATTGCAAGGAACAGTCGTCGACAATGGCGATGGTACGATAACTTACGATCCTAACGCTCAGTTCGATGCATTAAATGATGATGAAACAGCTGATGAGTGGTTCGAGTATACAGTTGATGATGGTAATGGAGGTTTTGATACGGCTCAGGTTCAATTGACTATTTTGGGTGCAACTACCGTACCTGCAGCAGCCAATAATGAAGAAATCACGCCTGAAGCTGTTGAAGAGACACCAATCGACAATGATTACATGTAAAGACTTGCTTCATGCTGAGAACTTTGCACGACATCACGAGCGAAGCAAAGACGTCATTCAAAGCTCTCATGCTGTTGATTTAACAATTGTTTATAGGGTAGGAATGGTATTTGGCAAGCTTAAGTAATAGAGTCTTTCCATTCAAGAGATAGTGGAGCTGGTATTCAGGATTTACCTGGGTACCCGTTTTTTCTTATCTTAAATAGTATTTTTATAAAGTAGTCATCAATGTCTTCAGGCAATATCAATACAGACAGTCTCAAAACAGACATAGTTAAACATGCACTTTCTCGCGCAAAGCGTTCAATGCTGGGCGTGTTTGGTTTTAGCTTCGCTGTCAATATGCTGCTGTTGACCTCACCCATGTTTATGCTTCAAGTATATGACCGAGTGCTCTTGTCTCGTAGTGGCTCAACCTTACTTGGCTTACTTGCACTTGCTGTATTCTTACTAAGTATCCTCCTTGTGATGGAAATTGTTAGGAACTTTTTGTTGAATCGAATAAGCGTCCGCTTTGACCAAGACCTTGCAAAAATAACCTTGTCGGAAGTGTTATCAAAAGGGACAACATCAAAACCTATTCATGATGTAAACGCTATACGCTCTTTTCTCAATGCACCTTTCATCTTAGCCTTGTTTGATGCGCCATGGATGCCGCTTTATTTAGGCCTGGTTTATTTTCTACATCCGATGCTGGGCCATATTGGCCTGGTAGGCGCAATAGTATTATTTGCGCTGGCGATCACGAATGATCGATTGACCCGAGAATCATCACAAAAATCAAACGAAGCTTTCGGTGCAGGGAGTCAATTTGTCGAACACAGCGCAAGAAATAAAGAGGCTATCGTGGGCATGGGCATGTTACCCAGCTTGATTAATATCTGGTCAAACTATCAAAATGCCGGAATGGGTTATCTGATCCAATCTTCTGACAGAAATGCCCTGATTGGTGCAATTGCCAAAGTCATTAGACAGATCATTCAAGTTTCAGTACTCGCCATGGGCGGTTACCTTGTGATTCAAGATATTACCTCAGCGGGTGTGATGATTGCCGCCTCGATTATTATTGGTCGAGCACTCGCGCCTGTCGAGCAGTCCATTCAAGGTTGGCGTGGGCTAACAAAAACCACAGATTCATATCAATCCCTACAAGAATTTATGGCTGACTATGAAGCAGCAAAACCAGCTATCCCCTTGCCCACACCAAAGGGCAAAGTCGTCTTTCAAAATGTGGTTTCACTGGCAGATTCAAGCCTTGCTGAAGGCGCAACACCTCAACCTATTATTAAAGGTGTATCGTGTGTCATAGAAGCAGGCGAGTCAGTAGGTATAACCGGCCCAAGTGGTTCAGGTAAAAGTACCTTAGCCCGGTTAATGCTAGGCATTATTAAACCTATCAATGGGACGGTCAGAATAGATGGCGCGGAGTTGACGCCTGAAGTACAGAGACAGTTTTCACCTTATTTTGGGTATTTACCCCAAGATGTAGAATTATTCGACGGCACGGTTGCAGAAAACATCGCCCGGTTTCGTGAAGGCGATCCAGAAAGTGTCATTATGGCATCAAAATTATCTGGTGCGCATGATGTCATTTTGGCCCTGCCAGAAGGTTATGAAACACGCATTGGTCCTTCTGGTGCTAACCTATCCGGCGGTCAGAGACAACGTATTGGTTTAGCCAGAGCAGTGTATGATAAACCTTCTCTTGTCGTTTTAGACGAACCTACATCTAATTTAGATAATGATGGTCGCATCGCTTTATTAGAAGCGATAAAACGCTTAAAAGACATCGGTAGTACCATCATATTAATCGCGCATCAACCCAGCTTGTTTTCAGGCATGGACAAGATTGCTTTTGTCGCTGGCGGCCAAATTCAGAAGTTCGGGCCCGCGTCAGAAATCATGCAAGAGTTAAACCCAAGAAGGACAGTGGTTAAAGAAAAGCCAGCCGCGAATAACAAAGTTATCAAGACTAAACCTCAAGTCACGGTTAAGCAGATAAGAGGTAACTGATGCAATTAATTGATGCACCTAAAGCGCCAGACAGTCTCAAAGCGCCGACAATAATTGGCCTGCTATTCTTCTTATTTGGGATATGTGGATTTGTACTATGGGCCATGCTAACACCTTTAGACAGCGCTGTAGTGGCACAAGGTGTGGTTAAAGTCGGCTCAGAAAAAAAACAAGTTCAGCACCTTGAAGGCGGAATGGTTAAATCGCTTTTAGTCAAAGAAGGTGACGTTGTGAAACAAGGCCAAGTGCTTATTACCTTAGACGAAACCTTTGCCGGGGCGGACCACTCTATTTTATCGACTCAGCGTCAAGAATTGAAGGTTCGCGAAGCAATGTTAATCGCGCAAAGAGATGACCTGCCATCCATCCAGTTTTCTGAAGAACCAGGGCCTGGAAATAAGCAAGCGAATGATGAGAACTGGCAGGAAGAACAAGCATGGATCAAAGCACAAAAAAAATCAGCACAACAATTATTCAACTTGAGTCGCAGTGCTTTACAAAGCCAGATATCAACTCTGGACTCGCAATCGATGCAGTTATCTAAAAGAATACAGGGTTATAAGCAAGAAATTGATGCCAAGAATGACCAGATTGCATATATGCAAGAAGAGATTGATGCCTGGGAAGGCTTAATCCAAAGGCAGTATGCAAATAAACTCAGATTTTTAGAATTGAAAAAAGAGCTGTCCGAAGTAAAGGGAGAGCTTGTTCAGGTTGAAACTAGTTTAGCGAGTTCTCACGCACAATTAGACGAGTTGCAATTTGAGCGAAACAGAGTCTCTCAAGTATTTCGCGAAGCTGCTGCCGGTGACTTAGTAGAGGTTCAATTAAACATTAAGGATCTTTCAAAACGAATTAACTCTGCAAGCAATGTACTTGGTCGTATCGATATAAAAGCGCCAGTAGACGGTAAAGTAGTTGGCCTAAATGTGTATACGATCGGAGCTGTCATCAAGCCAGGTGATACCATATTAGAAATTGTGCCATCAAAAGACGAGCTGGTAATAGGCGCTCAGGTCCGACCTGTTGATATAGATAAAGTCAGCCAATTTATGAAAGCTAGAATTCGACTTTCTTCCTACAAGCAACATGAATTCCCAGAATTTAATGGTGTAGTCGACTCCGTGTCGGCAGATGTATTTGAAGACCCTAAAACTCAAAACAGTTATTACACAGCCCGCATTATCATTCCGGATGCTACTTTAAGCGCTCTCCCTAAGGATAAAATAAACCCGGGCATGCCAGCTGATGTCATGATCATCACGGGAGAGTCGACACCCGCACAGTACTTACTGGACCCCCTTCTGAATGCATTTCGTACAGCCTGGAGAGATAGCTAAGCGAAATACGCAAGTCATGCACTCTTAAACTTTCATCCCAGAAACACCATAACAAGACATGATGAATTGCGAAGCAAGAGAGGGCCGCCTGGGCGGGTTTAACCGGTGATCCACGTTTTATTTCTGGCTATTCTTAAGAAACTTAATTAGATCTTCTTTTTTCATCGGGCGTGCAAAATAATAGCCTTGGAATATATCACAACCATGCTTGGCTAGCATATCGGCTTGTTCTTTGGTTTCGACCCCTTCAGCCACCACGGGAATAGCTAAACTTTTACTCAGGTTAATAATACTCTTTGCAAGCAGCCTATCCTGTTCGTTCACCAATATATCATTAACAAAGCTACGGTCTATCTTTAGCTCATTTATCGGTAGCTTACTCAATACGCTCAAGGAGGAATAGCCCGTTCCGAAATCATCTAATGAGACAAAGATGCCAAATTCGTTGGCTTTATCAAGTACTTTTTTTGCACTATCCATGTCCTCAATAAATAAGCTTTCCGTCACTTCAATCATAAAGGTGATAGCTTGCCTGTCGTATTTTTTCAAGGTAGCAATCAGGTTGTCGATAAAGTTTTCACTCAAGAGTTGTCTCACCGAGACATTCACAGACAGACGTATTTTAATCGGGTTTGAAGCCATTTGACGGCAAACATCAATACATTCTGATAAGGCGGTTTCAATCACAAATTGGCCAATTGCATGAATATAACCATTTGCTTCAGCCACCGCTATAAATTGATCCGGCGGCACAAAACCAAGCTCTGCATTGTGCCAGCGTATTAACGCTTCCAAGCCCAGCACTTCATTGCTGAGTGCATCGACTTGAGGTTGATACACCATTGAAAATTCATTACTGCTAAGAGCGTGACGTAACTCTTTTTCAATGCCTGCGATCTGCTTGGTTTTCTGCTCCAAGTCTTCAGAATACAGCGCTATATCCCGCTGTTTACGTTTTGCTTCATACATGGCCATATCAGCTTTTCGCAGAAGTTCATTTAGGCTTTGACCGTCTTTAGGCGAAAAAGCGATGCCGATATTGGCATTAATTGAAAATTCCAAATGCCCTAAAGTAATCACTTTAGTTAACTTACTTAGGAAAGCATTACAGTCGTTGAAAAGCGTTTCCTGATTCGTTGCTGGGCTGAGAATAATGAATTCATCGCCGCCTTGACGAACACATAAGCAACCTTCAAATGAAAGAGAGATTCTCTTTGCCACCTCACATAAGACTTGATCACCTGTTGAATGGCCATGTAAGTCATTACAAGATTTAAAATTACTCAAATCAATAAACAGTAAGGAAAACTCTGTTTTGAACCTTTCACTCCAGGCAGAAAACTCTTTGCTCAGAAGTTTTCTATTTGGCAATTTTGTCAAGGAGTCGTGCTCTACTTCAAATTCCAAAGACTGTTTTGCTTCCCACTGTAAACGACCATTGAGCTTAAAAATCAGGTACAAGCCAATGTTAAACACCAATAAAAGAATAAGTAACCAGGATGTCGGTGAAACCATCTCTGCCAAAAGAGATTTTATGGAGGTACTGGTAATGGTGTAGTGTTGAAAAACCGGGTCATACGTAATGATATTAAAAAGCAGCTCACCCTGTTTGTTGGGTAAAGTGACTTCAGCCGAATTTTGCCCTCTTCGAATATCACTGAGTGTTAAACCCGTCTGTTCTTTAAGTGAGTTATCCACAAAAGCCAAAAACTTTTCGTGTACAGCTGCGTCATACCACTCACTGTATTCACTTGGTTTAAGAAAAGAGACATATTGTCTATATAGGTCTTTTCTGACGACCACCAGTTTCAAGTGGGCAGGCAGACTATCACTTGACCATAAGCTATGAACCGAGCCCAAACGGATCGCCGACATGACAACAGCAGAAACTTCATCCTTTTTATTTTTAATACGTAAACGTATTGGAATCACCCATTCATCAATGGGCTGCATATAGTAGGTTCGCCCCATCACCAGTTTGTCGCTGAGTAGGGATTTCTCAAAACTCTCCCGCACCTCGTCGACACTCAGCAAATTGGGTACTACTAATGGAGGCGCGATATTTGAGCTCGCCAAGATTATTTTACCTGAGGGTTTGGCGAGCCCTACCGCAGAAAATTCGGGGTTACTGGCCAGGGCAGCATCCACTGCAATTTGAGCCGCCGAGGTCTCACCCTGTGCAACGAGTTCAACTAAACGCTCACCCAAGACCTTAAGCATGGTTTCATTTTTACGAAGCAATGCCTCCATAGAATTAGTGACTAAGTTGTTAGCATAGGTTTGCTCTGTGTTTGCCGCATGTTTTATATCCAACCATTTAAGATATAAAAAAGTCGATGCGGCAATAATCGAAAAGCCTACAATGAATAGGTAGGTCCGCCATAGGGCGCTGTTATGATATTTTCTCATTTATTCACTATAGTACAGATAGGCTCTTTATTTAGATCAGACCTGTACTTTAGTAGATATTAGTTATTCTAAGTTTACGAACCGAAAACGTTGGGAACGCGGCCCCCCAAATTATAGCCAATGGATACTGGCTCACTAAAAGTAAGCGCTTTAAGCAAAACACTACCAGTATGACGAGAGTTTAAAACTCGTATTGAAATCTTAATGAAAGTGCATTCCCTTGGTCTTCATCGTCTAGGTCTTCACCAACATTGTCACCCGAGACTTCACTGTGTAAGAGATTGGCCATGACTCTGATATTTTCATCGTAATAGTAATTCAGACCCAAGGTAGCGGTTTCCCCCAAAGTGCCGTCATCTGCTTCACGTGTATCTAATACACTGTAGCGTGCACTCACTTCCCAGGCTCCTGTTTTAGCGTTCGGCTTTAATTTGCCAAATACGCCATTCTTATACGACCGGCTCTCTCCCGTTAAAAAATAACTTGATTGAATGTAATAACCATCAAATGTCGCATCTTCACTTTCGTCAATCGCCTTTAAATCAGCACGCATATATTCTGATTGAACTGACAGTGGGCCTTTCACCCAAGCAACTTCAATGCCAAACAGACTTACTTTGTCAGTATCAATTTCACCGCTACTAATTATTTTTTCTGCACTATGCACTTCAGCGCGTTCGTTTATTTCAAACTCATCGCCATCGAGCTTACGCCAAGAGCCAGCGAGACCAAGATGAAATAGTTGCTTGTCAGAGTCGCTATTTGTAATAACGGGTGCCCATGTGAAACGACCTGTTACGGCGTAGGGGTCGAAATCTTCATCATCAGTTTCGACATCATAAACACCGAGCTCCCAGGTAAAGTCCTTAGGTGAACCGAAAGCTGATACACCTTTGTTTCTGCCTGGCGCAAAGGCATTGGTCGCCATTGATCGCTCAAGAAAAGTCGTATTCTTTGAGCTGGTTAGATTCTCCAGACCAAAGGCTTCTTTTGTTTGGCCAAAAGTAATATCAGCGCCTTTAAACAGAGAATCAAGTACTGAGTATTGAAGGTAAGCATCCCCAATTTCACTGCTGTTATCGTCTTCATCAAAACTAATTTGAAGCTTGCCTTTCCATTGTTTATTTAAGCGGTGTTTAAGATCGATTCGTGCACGTCTAATCTCAGTATTAAACTCGCTTTCATCATTTGTATCATTTCGATAAACCCCATCATAAGCAGCGTAATCAAGCATCAAGACCCCACCAATTTCCGTCTCTGAGTCTGTCTTTTTTTCACCCGCGCTCGCCGCATTTAGACTATTCAATTGAATAACAGGAATGAGTAACACTGCAAACAAATATTTTCTATAAAACATACCTTCTCCGACAATTTTCTATCTCTACGCTCTGCATTAATACGCTACGCTCTTTTACCAAATAAGACTTAAGGAATAACACTGACTGGCGCAACCTGCTCATCCGTACACGCTTTCGTTTCTATAATTGGCAAATGGAAAACACGTAACTTGGCTGTATCACGAAGAAAGTCGATATCATCTACTTCAACACTTTGGATATTCAAACCGGTTCTTAACTTAAGATCGCTCATTAATTGCTGATAGTGTTGCGGCTTAATATTTTCAATTCTTTCATATTGAATCTGCTGTACTTGCAAGGTCGGGCTTGTAAGCAGCGACTCACAAATTAGTGCAGACACAAAAATAATGCTATGCAAAACCATCAACTCAAGTGGATTCAAATTACTCACCGCTGACAATAAAGAAATAGCGATCACCAAAAAAAGATACGTCATTTCTTTAACAGAAATCGACTCTGTGCGATAACGAAGCATCGAAAATACCGCAAAAAGGCCAAAGGCAAAGCCCATTGATATTTCGACTGAGTGCAGTAAATTAGTCACAATAAACACACCGACACCAAAGAGTAAAAATGATGAAGCATGATCGTGACAAGTGCCGATTAACTTATCTACTCGAGCACTGCCTATCACAAACTTGCGCATGTAACAGCCTATCACCAGGGCGATAACCGATGAGGTATTGATGATAAATGTCAGGAGGAAATCTGCATCCAGTGTTGTAAACATATTCATAATCCTAAATTTTGGAATGTAGAGACGCTTGTGCTGCAAGCATTCGAAAAGACAAAGGCTCTGTATAAACTAATGCAGATTTTGTATAGCTCGTACCTTTTGCATTTCTCGTAGAACGGGCTTAAAGCGATTGGCTTTTAGCTTCGGGTCAACCAGCGAGCAGCCCATGCAGTATTTACTGAACTTGTTAGAACGGATTTCCCAACGCGCCATTAAGCGAGCAAAGGGAGAGTTAATGTTGTGCTTGTTTTGCTTTAATTCAGCAATAAACATCTGGGGTAAATGAACATTTGACTTCGCCTCATCACTGTATTTATTTGCAGACTGAAAGTTCAAATTCAGATCAAAGGTGACCCGCTCACTCGACGCTTCATCTGCTAAAGCAATACGCTGATAGCTGCCAATTTGTATGGCTTGTAACTGAGCAGAAGGTTCTTTTAAAGCAAAACTATTTGAATTGGTCACAAGCTTTGATGTTAAGAAATCGTTCACTTCCTGACTTTCAAGACAAGGGCTCAGTGATTTAATACGAGATTTAATCGTACGTCCTTTGTTGTTCTTAAACTTAACTTCAATAAAGCCTGTTTTTGTATCCTGATAATAACGGTGACGCACTTTAAAACGGTTTAACTTACCTTGATGATGCAGTCGATAGAAAAGGTAATCTTCTGTATCAAAATAGGTGTTGTGATAGGTAAATAAACGATTACCGTCTATCTCCAAAGCAGTGTAATTAGCAGCGTTATCCGCTTCCAATTCTGCCAGAATAAGGGGTAAGCGTTCCATGGGGATGATAAATTTAGTATCTACACGATCCATTAACGCCGCCCCTTTCAGGTCAGACAAACCATGTCCAGTATAGTTGTTAAGAATAGGTAAATAGCGGGTATCAGCGATATGTTCAACAACCTTTTCTTGGGTCAGTCTGATCGCGTCAGGATGAGATGAATCATCTATCTGATTAAGTCTCGCCATGTTGGAGCCCAAGTCCTTGGAAAAAAAGTCGTTAGAGACTAGGTCTTGTTCACCTTGAATTAGATGCAGCTTAGTCATATAAGATCTCTATCATGATTAAAAATGATTGGTATTGAGTACCCCAAACACTGAGGCACTCATTTATAATGCTGAGTATTACTAAGCAATAGACCTAAACAGGAGGCGGGCCTGGTGGTAAACCTTCACCCGGAATACCCCCTACATCACCGCCAGAACAACTACCACTGCCGTCACCGCTCGAGGGTAAAGTGCCGTCTAATTGATCGAGAATATTTTCAACACGTGCGCTTACGAAAGATAGTAAACCTGGAACACCCCCAACCTCTTCCGTTAACGAAGCCTCAAATTCTGCTGCGGTATAAAAAGAAGTAGGGTCAGCCGCAACAGCTGTTCGAATTAGGTCTGCGGTGTCATTGATGGTTTGCTCCAAGGTAGTTGGGTCAAGACCGCCAGTAATTATTTCCTCAATATAGCCGTGGTAAGCATCCACATTATCTGAGTCTTGTAGCAGTTTATCGATTAGAGAGCGTTCAGCCAGTGCACCAGACGTAGGTTCATCAATATAAAGTGCCAGCATTTCTTCTGTGGTACAGCCCATTGCGAAGGTGCCAAAAGATTCATTAAGATCCCAGGGGATCACCGAGAACTGGTTACTGTTTTCGTAGAGGTAATAATTATGGGCGAATTGTCCTTGGTAGCTATCGAGGTTACTCATCACGGTTGACGCTGCGGTATAACGAAGCATGGCGTCCACATCCATGACACTATCGTAATCACTGCCGTTATTCAGTTCATCCAGGAAGGCGATTAAGGCTTGGTTGTCGGTGGTTTCCTCGTTGGTTTTTAACTCGATTGCCAAGTAGCTATCATATAAGCCATCGACCCATTCAAGCGTATTACCAACATCAGTACTACCAATTGCATCAGGTTTGTATAAATCACCTTCTGAGTCAGAAAAATGCTGCTCCAGGAACTCACTATCAACCTGCTCTACCATAGAATAGAGGCCATGAAGCTCACCATTGATATATAAGTTAACGTATGCGTTTTGTGGGGCAGGCAAGCCCGCTTCTCGCATGATGTTATAAGCTATGCGCTCACGCATATAGCTTGGATCTTTATAACTGTTATTTAGGTTGAGCTTTTTCAAATTAAGCAGTTTCTGCCCATCTACATACTCGTTCATATCCACTTTAAAACTAAAGCGTTCACTGTCCGTACTTGCCACGGAACTGAGTGATGAGTTACCTTTGGTGCGGATGGCAATTTCTTCCAGTGTCACACCTTTATAAGTAATCGACGCGGTATGGTTTTCTTCATCGAGAGCATTGATCATCATGTCTGACCAGGCGTCGTCACTAATGTCGACAAAGAAGCTTTCGATACTGCTGGTATCAAAGGTCAGCGCCTCACTATTACTTGATTCTGATGTCGGCGTAAGTGTACGCAGTGTCCATGAACCATCAGGATAAGCACCATAACTAAAGCCTTGAGGGGCGTCACTCTCATCCCACTCCAGATAATCAAGCGTTTCATCATTCAGCATCAGACTCAGGCTATCGCTTGAACCGAGTTTGAAAGGAACATAGTGTGTACCTGGGTCTTCATCGGTAGCGTAAATAGTCAGATATTCTCCTGACGCTAATGTGACATCTGGTAGGCTAACGGGCTCCAGACCATCGCTTTCGTCAATGACGGAATATCCGCCTAATTCAATCGACTCGGCGCTATTATTAAATACTTCAAACCAGTCATTCCCTTCGGCCGCATCTTTGGAGACAATCTCATTAATCACTAAGGGGCCGCGTGTGCCGATTTCATTCGCGGCATTCAGCGTGGGTGTCAGTGTTTGCTGTGCACCACTCCCATCTTGATAACGACCATAACTAAAGCCGTACAGTGCATCGCCTTTATCCCATTCAATCGTGTCAATTAAATCATCGCCATTAAACACGCTCACGCTATCACTTGAACCCAGCTTAAATGCCACGGTTTCAACTGATTCAAGCGTCTCATCTGTTGCATACACGGTGTAAAATTCACCCGGTGCCAGGGTAATATTCGGTAAAGAAAAGGCTTCAGTACTTCCGCTATCTCTGAGCGAATAATCACTCAGGCTAATGCTTTCATTACCGGCAGCATACAGCTCTATCCAGTCATAACCCTCTGCACTATCGCTGAGACCTTTGGCGACTATTTCATTCACCACTAAGGCTGGGAAAGAATCGACAATCGTATCGAACACAACAGTTTCATCCACCGGGTCATCTGCGGCTTCATTACTGTAACCTTTGGTGGGATTAAGCGTGGTAGCTGAACCTGTACCATCAGTAAGCAGACCATAACTATAACCTTCATCTGCATCACCCTCTTCCCAAGTCAGAGTCGATACTATTGATCCTTCAGTGGTGAGTGTCAGGCTATCGCTAGACCCGAGCTTAAAGGTGACATACGCGGTGTCATCACTGGCAGTATCATCTTCATCAATGGCTTCTATCACCAGAAACTCTCCGGCAGATAATGTGATATCGGGGAGGCTTTGCGCTTCGTGGCTTTCATCATTATCAACGATAGAATAGTCACTGAGATTAACACTGCCTTCGCTGACATAAAGCTCAAACCAGTCATGACCACCACTTACATCTTTGGCCACAATTTCATTGATGACAAGTGAGCTAGAGCTCGAATCAGATGTATCACTTGCATCAGTACTGTCAGTATCATCACTGTCACTACTCGTACTTGAACAGCCTGTCGCGACAACCGAAGCCATGACAATAGGGAGAAAAATCTGCTTTATTTTCTTACCGGACGTAAAGTCACTTATATACTGGACTTTCGAAGATGAGTTTTTAGTTAAATGCCAATCCACAATACACCTCAAGCTTGTTTATTCGAGCTTTCACTATAATTAGCAAATGTGCAGTAATTGAGATTCAAATGTGTAACAAATGTGTAGATAGCTATTTTTTTAACAGCTTGGCTGTTTAAGAATCGATTATGAGAAGTAGGTGAGTTTTTTGATCTAGCTTGCAATTAACAACTAAGCTATTTGAAAATCTTTAAGTATGAAAAAAACAGTCGCCGATAAACTCGCAGAAGCCGGGACCGTAATTAACCATGCTGCAATAATTTTCTTAAAGGCTGAGCGCTTAACAAGCTTCTCACCATACACTTTTTTAAGTCGCTTTCTTTCGCTTTTAGTTAAGCCTAATTCCACTTTATTTTTCTTTGCTTGTTTGAGCATTTTTGCCATTTCTTCCACTGAAGCATTTTCGAAATTGTTTAGGAAATCTTGAAGCTGGGTCTTTTGCTCGCCTTCATGTTGCTCAAGTATCTTATGTAACTGACTCGCATAACTGGTCTTCAAATATTCGCATAAGAACCCCACACCAAAGATCCCCCCCACAGCAATATGCGTTGAGCTAACAGGCAAGCCAAGCTGAGAAGCAATAATCACCGTAATTGCGGCGGCCATAGCCACACAAAAGGCTCTAGGCTTATCCAGCTCTGTAATCTCCGAACCTACCGTTTGAATTAATTTAGGCCCGTAAAGCATTAAACCTAATGCGATTCCGATTGCCCCGATCATCATGACCCATAAAGGAATCTCTGTTTTAGTGGAAATACCTGCATGAGTGATAGCGTCTGCAATCGCCGCTAATGGACCAATAGCATTCGCGACATCATTCGCACCATGCGCAAAACTCAATAAGGCAGCGGCAAAAATAAGCGGCAGCGTAAACAAACTATTTACACCTTCTCGCGTATTTTCGAGGCGCATAGATATTTTTGAAATAAAAGGTTTTGCCACAAAGTAAAATAGCACTGAGATGACAAAACCACCCAACGCGGCAGTTTGAAAATCAATTTTATAGACTTTTTTTAGCCCCTTCAGCGCTAAGTAAGTGCTAAAAGCCCAAACCATTAAGGAAACAAGTAGCGGTACAAATTTGCGTGCGGCACCCAGCATATCCAACTGGTAAATGATTTTTTTCTTGATGAATAACTGGAATGACGCAGCGACTATAGCCCCTAGCACAGGCGATATGACCCAACTAGAAGCAATGGCGCCCATTTTATCCCAGTTCGCAATGCCAAAGCCTCCGGCGGCTATGCCTGCACCTAAAACGCCACCTACAATTGAATGAGTTGTTGAAACCGGTGCACCAAAGACAGTCGCCAGATTGAGCCAAACTGCCGCAGATAACAAAGCCGAGACCATTAACCAGATAAAAACATTTGGATCGGAAATGTTGCCTGGATCAATAATTCCTTTTTTAATGGTGCTGACCACATCCCCTCCGGCAATTAAAGCACCAGAAGCTTCAAAGATGGCAGCGATAACAATCGCCCCCATTAAGGTAATGGCTTTAGAGCCGACTGCCGGACCAACATTGTTAGCCACATCATTAGCGCCAATATTCATCGCCATATATCCCCCAATCATGGCGGATATTGTCAGTACAAAACTGCCATTCATTCCCTGGGATTTGAGCACAACGAATAAAATAATCCCCAACATAAAAATCATACCTGCACCTAAATACAAATAATTATTTTGTTGGACGCTCACTGCTTTTTCTATCTGATTAATATTCTTGAATTCCATAAAAACATCTCAATTCACACGTTTTAATGAGGGGGTTTTAGCTTGAGCGTAATGTATAAAAAATGCTTGTTACTGAACATCGGCACCCTCTATCTACCGCCGTTAGCGGCATTTTTTCCTGAGTTTAAGGCTTTAGGCTTAGAGGAGTACGCTTATCAGAGTTTATTTTTTGTGCCGGGAGTAGTCGATAATAAGCACGTAAGCGGGCTGTATCACGCAGGAAGTCGATATCTTCGATTTCAATACTTTGGACATCCAAACCCGTACGCTGCTTCAGATCGTCCATCAAAATATGATAATTTTGTGGTTTGATATTTTCAATTTTTTCATACTGAATTTGTCGTACCTGTAATGACGAACTTGCAAGCATTGATTCACAGATAAGCGCAGCTATAAAAATAATAATATGCAAGGCGAATAGTTCTTCCGTAGTCAAATTGCTCACTGCAGATAACAACGAAATAGCGATGACCAAAAATAGATAAGTCATCTCTTTAACGGAGATCGACTCAGTTCTATACCTAAGCATTGAAAATACGGCAAAAAGACCAAAAGCAAAGCCCATAGAGATTTCTACCGAGTGCAGCAGATTAGTCACAATAAAAACGCCGACACCGAATAACAGAAAGGAGGAGGCATGATCTCGGTTCGTTTCGAGAGAATTTTCTATGCGGGTACTCTCCATCACAAACCTGCGCATGTAACAGCCCAAAACTAACACGATGATTGAGCTAGTATTGATTAATAGTTTAATCAGGAAGTCGGTATTCAGCGTTGTGAACATAACAATAATCCTAAAAAAATAGTCTGTATAAGACCCTTAACCCGACCTATAACTTCAAGTAAAATTAGGGAGGTATTAAGAGCCCCGTCACTCAGGGCTCATGTGATGTACAATATAAGAAGTTTTATAAAGGTGGGCGGCCGTCTGGAGGTGTTCCGCTGTCTCCAGCACAACTACCACTGCCGTCACCGCTTGAAGGTAAGGTGCCGTCTAGTTGATCAAGGATATTCTCAACACGTGCGCTTACAAATGATAGTAGCCCTGGAACACCCCCAACCTCTGCCGTTAAGGAGTTCTCAAATTCTGCTTCCGTATAGAAGGCCGTGGGGTCAGCCGCAACAGCTGTTCGAATTAGGTCTGCTGTGTCATTGATGGTTTGCTCCAAGGTAGTTGGGTCAAGACTGCCAGTGATGATTTCCTCTATATAACCGTGGTAAGTGTCAATATTCGCTGGATCTTGCAATAATTTTTCGATCAATGGTCGATCGGCTAGTGCACCGGAAGTGGGTTCATCAATATAAAGTGCCAGCACCTCTTCTACAGTACAGCCCATAGAAAAACTACCAAAGCTCATATTTAGGTCCCAGGGAATCACCGAGAAAAGATTGTTATTGTCATACAGGTAGTAGTTATGAGCAGATTGTCCTTGGTAGCTGTCGAGGTTACTCATCACGGTTGACGCCGCGATATAACGAAGCATGGCATCCACATCCATGACACTATCGTAATCACTACCGTTATTCAGCTCATCCAGAAAGTTGATCAAGGCTTGGTTGTCGGTGGTTTCCTCGTTGGTTTTTAACTCGATTGCTAAGTAGCTTTCATATATTTCATCAACCCAGTCAAGAGTATTGCCCGTGACACTACCACCTGCCCCATCAGGTTTATATAAATCACCCTCTGGATTATCAAAATGCTGCTCTAAAAATTCACCATCCACTTGCTCTACCATGGTATATAAACCACGTAATTCACCATTCACAAACAGATTAACATATGAGCTGCGTGGTGCCGGCAAGCCTGCTTCTCGCATAACGCTATATCCGATATGATCCCGCATATAAGTCGGATCTTTGAAGTTGTTATTGAGATTGAGCTTTTTCAAATTAAGCAGTTTCTGCCCATCCACATACTCATTCATATCCACCTTAAAACTAAAGCGTTCACTGTCCGTACTTGCCACGGAACTGAGTGAAGAGTTACCTTTAGTGCGGATGGCAATTTCTTCCAGTGTCACACCTTTATAGGTAATCGACGCGGTATGGTTTTCTTCATCGAGAGCATTGATCATCATGTCTGACCAGTCATCGTCACTAATGTCGACATAGAAGCTTTCGATACTGCTGGTATCAAAGGTCAGCGCCTCACTATTACTTGATTCTGATGTCGGCGTAAGTGTACGCAGTGTCCATGAACCATCAGGATAAGCACCATAACTAAAGCCTTGAGGGGCGTCACTCTCATCCCACTCCAGATAATCAAGCGTTTCATCATTCAGCATCAGACTCAGGCTATCGCTTGAACCGAGTTTGAAAGGAACATAGTGTGTACCTGGGTCTTCATCGGTAGCGTAAATAGTCAGATATTCTCCTGACGCTAATGTGACATCTGGTAGGCTAACGGGCTCCAGACCATCGCTTTCGTCAATGACGGAATATCCGCCTAATTCAATCGACTCGGCGCTATTATTAAATACTTCAAACCAGTCATTCCCTTCGGCCGCATCTTTGGAGACAATCTCATTAATCACTAAGGGGCCGCGTGTGCCGATTTCATTCGCGGCATTCAGCGTGGGTGTCAGTGTTTGCTGTGCACCACTCCCATCTTGATAACGACCATAACTAAAGCCGTACAGTGCATCGCCTTTATCCCATTCAATCGTGTCAATTAAATCATCGCCATTAAACACGCTCACGCTATCACTTGAACCCAGCTTAAATGCCACGGTTTCAACTGATTCAAGCGTCTCATCTGTTGCATACACGGTGTAAAATTCACCCGGTGCCAGGGTAATATTCGGTAAAGAAAAGGCTTCAGTACTTCCGCTATCTCTGAGCGAATAATCACTCAGGCTAATGCTTTCATTACCGGCAGCATACAGCTCTATCCAGTCATAACCCTCTGCACTATCGCTGAGACCTTTGGCGACTATTTCATTCACCACTAAGGCCGGGAAAGAATCGACAATCGTATCGAACACGACAGTTTCATCTACTGAGTCATCTGCGGCTTCATTACTGTAACCTTTGGTGGGATTAAGCGTGGTCGCTGAACCTGTACCGTCAGAAAGCAGACCATAACTATAACCCTCCTCTGCATCACCCTCTTCCCAAGTCAGAGCCGATACCGTTGAACCGTCAGTTGTAAGTGTCAGACTGTCACTAGACCCGAGTTTAAAGGTGACATACGCAGTGTCATCGCTGGCAGTATCATCTTCATCAATGGCTTCTATCACCAGAAACTCTCCGGCAGATAAGGTGATATCGGGGAGGCTTTGAGCTTCGTGGCTTTCATCATTATCAACGATAGAATAGTCACTGAGATTAACACTGCCTTCGCTGACATAAAGCTCAAACCAGTCATGACCACCGCTTACATCTTTGGCCACAATTTCATTGATGACGAGTGAGCCACTGGTGGTGCTCTCGGCGTCACTCTCATCTGTACTGTCACTACTCGTACTTGAACAGCCTGTCGCGACAACCGAAGCCATGACAATAGGGAGAAAAATCTGCTTTGTTTTTTTACCGGACCTAAAGTCACTTAAATACCAACCCACAATACACCTCAAGCTTGTTTATTCGAGCTTTCACTATAATTTTCAAATGTGAAGTAATTGAGGTTCAAATGTGTAACAAAAGTGCAAGACCTAGAATTGTGACCCTGTGCTTAAAAAAATATCCCTGTCATATTAAATACGAACTTAGACCCTGAGTAATAGGCTAAATATGCGTGTTTAAAAATCGTTAAAGGCTACTTTAAAAGCGCATACTCAGATAAAATGCTGATCCGTTTTAAATGTGGAATAATTTGAGTGTCAAACGATACAGCCAACAAGACCTATCACCACGGTGACCTTAAAGAAGCTCTGCTACTCGCTTCACGTAACATACTCAGTGAAAAAGGTGCCGATGCCTTATCACTAAGGGCAATTGCTGCCAATGTTGGAGTTTCTCATATGGCACCTTATTCTCACTTTAAAAACAAAAAGGAGCTATTCCAATCTATTGCAGCATCAGGCTTTGATGAATTAGTCGAACGCATGATCAGTAACAGTCAATCGACCACCAATCCAACTGAACTGGTACTGGTTTATGGCGCCACCTATGTTGAATTTGCCATTGATCACCCCCAGCTCTATCGCTTAATGTTAGGGCAAGTTGAAAATGTGGGCCGTCGTTTTCAAAATGAACAGAGCACTAAAAAACAGGACTCTCTGGGCGGTAACGTTTCACAGCACGAAACACCTGATTTAGATGTCAGTTTTCAGCGACCTTTTGAACTTTTACACCAAGCTTTTGCCAAAATACATCATGATGAAAGTTTGGTGAAGGCCCAGGCGCTAGGTGCATGGTCGATGGTGCATGGCATGGCAGCACTACTGATAGAAGGGCAGTTCAAAATCCCTGAGTCAATGAGTACAAAAGAATTCCTAGCAATGGCGACCTTTCAGCCACCTCGTTAGGTAACACCACACCAGAAAAAACAGATTGATACCGGCCAACCAAAAGTAGGCGTTTTAAGCGAGAGCACACCGGTATGACATAGTGAAGAACACACCGGTATGAAAAGGTCTCAGACCACAGTCTAAAGCAAAATTTCTATATCTGCCGTAGGAAACGCTACACAAGAATGAATCCAACCAAATTGAACATCTGACTTTCTCAAATGAGCCTGAGGTGGATTAAAAACTTCTCCAGACACTAATTTTACTCGACATAAACTGCACTCACCTGAACGACAGGCATTTTCAGCAGAATAGCCATTACGCTCTAAGCTATTAAGTAAAGGCTCGCCTACTTTTGCTTTGAAGCTGCCTTTTCCTGTTACTGTCACCGTGACTTCATCTTCCATCGAAACGGCATCAGGCCAATTTCCCAGTTGATCAGGGTGCTTTGGTGGTCCGTTAGCTTCTATACGAATGAAGCGAGGTTCAACACTTAAATCCCATAATTGCGCTTGGCAATATTCATTGAAAGGTGTAGGACCACATACGTAGTACATTTTACTTTTCACATCACCGACCAATTCTTGAATTAACTGACTATTCAGGTGACCAGATAATCCGTCAAAGCCTTCCGGTGGACGAGAAATAACTTCTGTTAATTTGAAGTTGTCATGCTTATCGGCCAACTCACGAAGTGCTTGGATAAAGATCACATCATCTACATAACTGGAGGCATAGATAAAATGAAACTGATAAGGCAAATCACGATCTAGCACATCTTTGAGCATACTCATGGCTGGCGCAATACCTGAACCGCCTGCTAAAAACACCAACTCTTTACCATGAAAAACAGGGTTATGATAAAACGTGCCCATAGGGCCGGTACTTAGCAGCTGCTGCCCAACTTCAACCTGGTCTAATAAATAAGGTGTGACAAAACCATCTTCAACACGTTTAACGGTTAAATCATAATAACCACGCTCAGATGGCGAAGATGAAATAGCATAAGGTCGAGCAGTCTCAACACCCTCAATAGTCACAAATAAGTTGATATACTGACCAGCCTGAAAAGGTGGTAGCTCACTCCCTGTAGTCACTAAACGAAATGTTTTAGTCGTCGCAGTATCTTCAATAAGCTCTGAAACTTCCAAAGTTAAACGTTTAGGGTGAAGTTTAGCGACGGTATTAGCGGTCGCCCATTTTTGGTCAGTAAAGTCAGAACCCGTTTTTTCAAGCTCTTGCTTTACTTTCACCGCTTCCTGATAACCAATAACCGTATTCAATACGTTTTTATCTAAAGTAGAATTAGGCATTATCAGACTCCTTATTACCTTTAACTTGAACAGTGCTTGTTGATTGTTGTTGCTGAATATTTAACTTTGAAGATTTTATCTGCTTAAGTGCTGCTCTCGCGGTTGATTCGCCAGCCATATAAGTTGGCTGGAACCCACCCATATTATTCCAGCAACCCGCCATATATAAGCCGGACACGGCCTCTATTCGCTCTCTAAATAATTCAGAATCTTGAGGATTCTGCTTGAAGCCATAAATCGCACCATCCGGGGTATTCAGGTAACGCATCATCGTCAATGGCGTAGCCACTTCAAGCTCTTCGATGTGATCACGTATTTTGGGGAAAGTCTTTGCGATTAAATCAATTAGCTTTTCTGCAAAATCATACTTAGTCTGGGCATATTGTTCTTCGGGGATATCTTTCCACATGTCGCCGTATTGCAAACAAACTAAAGAAACAATGCTTTTTCCCTCAGGTGCAAAGCCCGGGTCATCAAAGTTATAGCAGGTCAGCATACCGGCTACAGGGTCATTCATGGTTTGCATACCATCATGAACCAGGTTTTCATCCTGCGAACTACAGATAAAGTTAGATGCTGAGGTCACGCCCAGCTCTTGTGGCGTACAATCTAGCCCCATGTAGATAACAAAAGCAGAGGTTCCCATACGGCGTGATTTAAAATCTTCACTCACTTGTATAGGTGGTTTATCGTGATCGAGCAGCTCATTATAAGTAATGATGGAACTGGCATTTGAGATTACTGCTTCACAGGCAATTTCTTCACCCTCTTCAGTCACCACGCCTCGAACCTTACTGTCTTCAACTTCGCCATGAGTGAGTATCTTTTCTGCGCCACAATTAAAACGCACCTCCCCCCCTGCTTCCATAAAGGATTCTAATAAAGCACTCGACATTGCCTGAGACCCGCCCTTTATGTGCCAGGGTTTAAATGCCGCATAGGCATAGATCAACATTGCCAAGTCAGGAAAAGGCATATCTTTAGGCGGCACACCGATATAACACCAATAAGCCGCCAGGATCGTTTTCAGTTCACTACTATCAAAAAACTCATCCAGCACATCTTTAGAAGAACGCATGCCATATTTGATATAGTTCGGACAGGTAGATTTTAGAATAGCTTCATCATTAGCTTTTCGTGCACGCGGCAGCGTCATGAAGCATTCAAGTGAGATTTTCTCACACAATTTCATAAAGCCTTCAATATTGTCACTTTCTGCTGGAAAGTCTCCTTGCAACTTTTTACGTAGACCGGTCCAACTTGCTGGTAAGGTGGTATCAATCTCCCCCGGAACAACAATTCGATATAACTCATGTTCCTGAACAAATTCGACCTTATCCATGACACCTAAATCACCAAAGACCTTACGCATAATAAATGGACGTTTCTCGGTGCCTAGTCCACTGAGTTGGTGCAGAGCCACTTCGAACTCATAGTCGCCACGCACAAAAGATGTTGCGCAACCTCCGGGAATATTGTGTCGCTCTAGTAGTAAGGTTTTGCTGCCCCCACGCTGTAATGCCGTCGCTGCAGTCAAACCTGCATTACCGGCACCAATCACAACCGCATCGTAATGTTTCATGCTCTGCTCCAAGTTTTTTAAGTACGTTGTTTTATAAGTACGTTGTTAATATTGATTAACCTAACAATGCATCGATTTCTTTTTTTGATACAAAATTGAGTATCGATTTCTCGTATGAACGCATAGTGACACAATAATCTTTACAGTGTAAAGTTGTTTTTTATATTGAGTAACCTAAATGTGATCTTGTCATTTAAATTTTATAGAAATCAGCCAACGTATATTTTTATTGCTCATACTTATCGTCAAAAATGATTTAGAATAGTCATATCTTAAATAACTCCAACTCATACTTTTTAAGGTTAAGTGGTATTTTATGTCTAGCGATACAAGCTCAAACAGCTCTGAAGCAAACAGCACTAAAACAAACAAAACAAAATCAAGTGAAACCGAGTCAAGTGATGTAAACCTTTCAGAAATGCTAGTTAATGTCGGTGGTGAGCTTTTAACCAGCGTCAATAGTCGGCAAGAAATTCAATCGCGCTTGGATATTATTATCACAGCTTGGAACATGTCATTAAGCTCACGAGAAGATAGAAAGGTAAAACTGAAACGTTTTATCAGAAAACAAAAAGGGGTCGCCCCCAGTAAAGAAGCTCTAAAAGGCTTAGAAGCTGAGATCAAACGAATGATCAAACAAAAGATTAGCCTATATCCAGATATTGATGATGAAGTGGTTAGAGCTGAAGCGATCGAAAAAGGTGATGACGATTTTGAAATAAAAGCCTACTTTCAAGATAAAGAAAAAGTTGCAGAAGCAGAAGCCTTAATCAAACAAAGCCAACCGCCACAATATACCCTAACACCGCTTCATAAATAGCGGTATCTCAGCTAGCTTAAGCCTAAAAAAACCGGTCAATTCTCACCAAGCCATGATTACTTTGGCTTGGTAAAAACAGACCGGTTAAACAACATCCTTGTCAATAAACCTCTCAGCCTACAAGCCTCGCCATCAGCCAGTAAGCCCCTAATAAAGCCATCAAAAATGAACAAGCTTTTGAGAAAATATTTGTTTTAGATAATGAAAATATGCCGATAATGAGTGGATAAGCGATAGCCATCACAGCTAATTGTCCAACTTCCACACCTAAGTTAAAGAACACAAGTGGCGAAAGTACATTCTCGCCAAAACCAATTTCACGCAAAATAAATGAGAAGCCAAAGCCGTGAATCAAACCAAATACAAAGCTCAAATATAACCTTCGCTTCCAGGGTGTTTGATAGTGAGTATGAGTTTTATACTTTTTCAGTTCGATGATATTTTCGATCGCGATATACAGAATACTTACCGCAATCGCTGACTCTACTAACCAGACAGGCAACGTAACAAAGTCTAATACTGAGAGCGCTAAGGTGACCGAGTGCGCCAGACTAAATGATGTAATTAAACACAGAACCTGTTTAAGCGTTAAAGGTAAGAGCAATAAGCCCAATAGGAATAATAAGTGATCATAACCCAATACAATATGCTCGACACCCACAGGAAAATAGTGACGCCCCTGCTCTGTAAACGAGTGCCAAGTAAGGCTTTCTTTAATCATGGGCGGAGCCAACTCTGCCAAACCTGAACCCTTGAAATTTATTGTCAGAAGTGATGCATCATCTAATGTAAGCTTCCATGAGTCGAGCATTTTTGCGACAGGTACTTGGTGACTTTGATATTCCTCAGAGAAACGCAAATTTAGGGTACGACCCGCTAATAACACACGAATATAATTATTATGGCCGTTTATCTCCTGATACAGGTTTGAGTCAGAAATAAACAAATTTCCAAGCTTTTTCTGACAATCAAAAAGCATAATGTACTGTGTTGAATTAATCTGTTCCAAGTTCTTCTGAAACAGACTTTCTATCAAACATGCCTGGCCATCATTGTTTAACTGCCAACCTTGTGGAATAGACTTTTCGGGTGCAGTATATGCTTGCGTTAAATCATCTAAGGGTGCGGTATAGGTCACCTGAACTTTTGTATGAGCGATTTTAATTTGTGTATCAGTGATGCCACTGTCATGAGCAAAAAGCTTAGATGGCGAGTATAAAGAAAACATCGCTATCAAAATAATTAACACTCTATATAACATGTGAAACATCCTAACAAATTGAAGATGACGTACTGGAATAAATGGCAAGGTTCTGAAATAACCCTTGCCGCTTACATGCTGTGACTAGAAAGGGGGTGGCGGCAAGTCTCCTTCTGGTGGGACGCCCTCTGGTGGCGTGTCACCTGCTTTGCTAAACGAGTCATCCGGTGTACCCGAAAAGCAGTTCATTACCCAAGGGTAACTATCACTCACATAATAGCCGTACTGACCATTCACCGTCATACCATTACATTCATCCAAATCACCCGCACTCGTATATTCATAGTCGTCAACATACATACCATCATAGATACCACCCGGATCCGTCTCGGAACTGGCTCGCGTACCGTTCTTCAAGGTATAACCCGAAACGGCTTTTCTCACAGAGCCCGTATTTGAATCCAAGAAATAGCTACCATAAATAGGGAAACCATCGGCAGCAAAGCCAATCACCGGCGAACCTTCAACCCCTGGATTGTCATCGAACATAGCATTCGGATTACCATGATAGTGATATAAGCCGCCTGGCTGCACATGTGCATTATGTGCATCGGCACCAAATTTATGCTCAGTCCCAAGCGGATCAAGCAACCAGGCATCATCGACACTACAACCTATAGCCACGTTACCATCGGCATCGGCACTCGCATCACTCGGACGATAACAACCTGCAGACAGTAAATCCAGGACCACACCGTTAAGCATAATGGCATTGGTTAAGCCCTGTGACATTGCAGTACTATTCGTCGCTATTTGCGGATTTCTCTGAACGACATACGCTTGGTCAACCTCAGCGACATCGCTGGCAAAACTGGCCGTTGCATCATTAAAGTCATGATTTGGTATCGCATTGGATATGATTGAGCAGTACTCATTTTCACCCGATATCAAGACCCCAGACTCAAAACCAATACTATTTTGAATATCGACAACCGATGCTTCATAGGTATTGATGTAATCGTAACAGTCAGCACTTACTTCGGTAAAAATTGCATTGGTGATATCGACTATTTCTGAAACATCGTTATCATTATCAGAGTCGACTAACTCAGACTCTTCTACCTCTGTTTCAGCTCCTTCATCAACAGTCGAACTTGTGCCACAAGCAGCCAGTACCAAAGATGACATTAATAAAATCGCTGCTTTGCTGATAGGTGCTTTTACAGTTTTCTTATCATTGATGGGCTTATCACTGATGGAATTATCACTGGTCGAATTTTCACTAGAGTGTGGTATGTTTGTCTTATTCAATTTTTTATCTCCTCTGCATTTATAATCAATGCAACGAAAGCTTTATATACATGAACAGGCATGAACCTGAACACTTAATTAATGCCTTGTTAGATTAAAATTCAAAGGTGCAATAAATATCGAAGAAATGTGCAAATAATAAGAAAGGGAAGAACTGATACGCCTTAGATCATGAACCTAGAGTTCGTTATTTTCTAAAACTTTATAGTGTCGGAGGTACCATATTAAAAATGGAATCTCGATAAACAGGTAGCTAATTAGGGTAAACCAGAACCAGTTAACATCAACAATAAGCAGTGTAAATTCATAATGGACCTCCCAAAACAAACAGCCTGCTACGACTAAAGCTGTTATCGAGGCGACTAGGTCATTCACCGTAATTTTATAAAGATTGGTTCCCGCCACTTTTGGATAAATCCATAAATAGCCAATACTGATAATAATAAAATTTAGTGAGAGTAAAATAAGTTCAGGCTGCATTGTTTCACTTATCAATTAAATACTTCATTTTAAAAAGAGGAACCCGGCTCAGTTAAAAAAGCCACTTCTTCTGCTGTCGAATCACGGCCTAATAGAGAGTTCCTATGAGGATACCGTCCGAAGCGCTCAATAATTTTTTTGTGTTTGTGCTCGAAGGCCAAATTATCTTCCAGACCTGGTTTTGAAAATAATTCAACAGCCTGTTCATGAATAAGAAGTGACTCGCTATGCATATAAGGCATATAGATAAACTTTTGCTGCGAAAGTGACACTTCCTTATCAGCACCTTGATGAATAGCTTCCTGTGCCAGAGCCAACGCTAATGGGTCAGCTAAAAATGCGCGAGCTTCATCACGATAAATATTTCTGGAGAATTGATCAAGTACCAGAATTTCAGCTAACCGCCCCAAGGCAGATTGACGCCATATATAGAGTTCGCCTTGTATCGCTGAGTTTAAGGTTGCTTGAAAGCGTTCGGTGAGCATACGATCAAAAGCAGCATCTTTAACCCACCATTGCTGTGGGCTAATCTCTTCAAACCAAAAATTAATGATATCGCTATAAGTGATCATATCCCATCCCCTTAAAGTCTGTTCTTTCTATATAGTATTAGCGGAAAACTGTTGAATTAGCTAGTTAGTCTAAGCTCATTTTGATTTACAATTTATAACGCTTAAATTCTTTGAATTACGCTATAGTTAACAAATTAGTACAATAAGTTCTTTTAAGCATTTTTATGTTCAATATAACGAAGATAATTGTATGCATTACGATATATGTACTTCAAAATTTTTAACGCTGTTACTCACCAGCATCCTGTCTTTTAGCATTCATGCTGAAACCATCCATGTTGCAACGGGTGAATATCCACCCTGGACCTCTGAAAGTCTCCCTTATGGCGGTTATGTTAATCATATTGTATCGAATGCATTCGCACTGTCTGACATTCAGGTTGAATTCCATTACATGCCATGGAAACGAGCCCTGGAAGCAACTAGAATAGGTAAGTTCAATGCCTCTTCTTTTTGGGCAGAAAACTTAGAACGAGAAAAAGAATTTCTTAGGAGCGAAGTCGTTAATAACGCTCCCTTTGTCTTTTTCTACCGTAAAGAAAATACAGACTTCATGTGGAGTAAGCTTAGTGACTTAAAACAGTATAAAATAGGCGCGACGAGAGCCTACACATATACAAAAGAATTCTGGCATTTAACAGAGCAAAATAAACTACGCGTATCTATAGCAAATGATGATACCCATAATTTAAGAAAACTGGTATCGGGGCAGATTGATATATTTCCAATATCAGAACTTACCGGAAAATATTTACTTAAAAAACACTTTAATGAAGTTCAACAAAGTCAAATAGTCATTCATAACAAGCCGCTATCAATCGGCAAAGATTTCATCTTATTTTCAAAAAAAATTGATAATAACAATAAATATCTGAATATATTTAACCTAGGGCTCAAACACCTTCAAGAAAACAATACACTTGAAGAGTTCCAACACGAGCTAAGTGAATGAGACAACATTTCTTATTTAGACACTTCATAATTCTGTGCTTTTTTTTACTATCACTTTCGTCAGTTTCTGAATCTGCCTCAAATGGCATAGTTAATACTATTTTCATGGACCAGACTCGAAACTCTGTCGAGTCTGCCGAGAATATGTTTTATTTTGAAGATACGACCCATCAACAAAGCTTAAAAAATATTCTAGAGTTAGATAAAGGGCAATGGGCTCATCTGCCCAACAATATCGCAAACTTTGGTTTTTCAGATAGCGTTTATTGGTTTTACTTTGACATTAATAACAATGGTCTCGAAAACCTAAGCCTTTATGTACATATAAATTATGCTTTACTCGATAAGATTGATTTTTATAGCATTGAAGACGGAAAAGTTGGCCAGCATATTCAAGCCGGAGATAGGCTGAACTTTAATGACCGCCCTGTCGATTACCCGACTTTTTTATTGCCCCTTGATCTCAACCAAAACCAAACAAAACAGATTGTTGTCAGAGTCGAAACCACAGGCACTTTACAAGTCCCGCTATCTGTTTGGCAAAAGGAAGCATTCTTACGACAAACACAAGACTCTCTTTTCCTTTACGGTTGTTTTCTTAGCGCGCTCTTAATTATGAGTGCTTACAATTTATGTCTATTTTTAATGATACGCGATAAGAGCTATCTGCTATATAGCGTATTCATTATGATGATGGCTGGCGTTCACGGCTCTTTAGATGGTTATGCTTACCAATGGTTATGGCCAAATTCGCCTAATTGGCACCAGATATCAGCACTTTCATTCATTGCTCTAGGCTGCATAAGCACGGTGTTATTTACTCGTGCAATTTTACCTATCCCTAAGCGAGGCTATATCCACTTAGGGATCAAGTTTTTGCTGATTTTAGCTGTTTCATCGGCGTTATTATCGATATTTATTCCTTATAGGCAAGCAGCCATTGTAAATGGTATTGTCACCATAATGGTCATGAGTGGTGTCTCCATTATTTGTATTGCAATGCTCAAACACAGCCCTAGGACAGCACGATTTTATACTCTAGCCTGGTCTGCTTACTTCGCAGGAATTGTATTGAAGTCTTCAAGTAAAATGGGCTTTCTACCGTATTCAATGTTTACCGAATATGCTGGAAATATTGGCGCTGTAGTAGGAATCATTATTATTTCACTCGCATTAGCAGACAGAATCAATAGTGAGCGCAGAGCAAAAGTCGATGCACAAAATCAAGCAATCGGTAATTTAAAGAGATTTCAAACGCTCTATGAAAATGCCTTGGAAGGCATTTTCAATTTCGACCTGGAAGGTAAGTTGCTTAGTGCAAATCCAGCATTTCTTAAACTCATTGGCGTTAAGAACATAGCCACATTCACGGGTAATTATCAGCAATTAGACGGTTATGCACTCGCATCTTCAGAGTTTTCAAATCTGGCACAAAAGGTTAAAAAAGAAGGCAAAGTAGTCGACTTTGAAACTCAACTTCGAAATAAAGAAAACATGACACTTTGGGTGAATATATCTGCTCGTCTCAGCAAAGATACTGAAACAGGGGCTGAGCAAATGGAAGGCACCTTGATTAATATCAATGACCGTAAGGTCTTCGAGCAGCAATTAAAACACCTCGCGTCACATGACTCCTTAACCGGTTTCTTTAACCGAAGAGCTTTTGAGCTTGAAGCAACAAATAAGCTTGAAGCAGTAAAATGCTATCAGGAAGAATGTTGCATGATGTATATGGATTTAGATCAGTTCAAAATAGTGAATGATTTGTGCGGCCATACCGCAGGCGATTTATTACTCAAAAATCTTAGCCAACGTCTGCTTAAAAAGGTAGATGAGCTTGGCGAGGGGCAGATTATTGCCCGTTTAGGCGGCGATGAGTTTGGTGTTCTGCTAAGCCACACTAAGCTTCAACAAGCGCAGATAATTGCCGAAAAATTCAGAAAATCCATTGAAAACTTCTTGTTTGTCTGGGAAGGCAATCGCTATACATTAGGCGTGAGTATCGGGCTGGTTGAGCTTAGGCCCTATCATCATTCAGTTGAGCAAATTTTAGTCATGGCCGACACCGCTTGTTATATGGCCAAAGACCAAGGCCGGAATAGGGTTCACTCCTTCATCGAAACAGACAAAGACCTGCAATTTCGTCAACTTGAAATGCAATGGGTTTCGACGATTAAAGAAGCACTTCTGAAAGATCAGTTCTTTCTGGTATTCCAGCATATTTCATCGAACAAACAAAAGGATGAAAAGTTTCATTACGAGATTCTCTTAAGACTCATGAGTGAAAATGGTAATCTTTGCGCCCCTAACCAGTTTCTACCCGCGGCTGAACGGTATAATCTGATGCCAAATATTGACCGTTGGGTGATACGCCATTATTTCTCTTGGCTACAGCGTAATCAGCTACACCTTGATGAACTGGATTCAGCCAGTATAAACTTAAGCACCCAGAGCATTGGCGATGACACTTTTGCCAATTTTCTTATTACCGTGTTTGATGAGTTTAAAATTCCACCCAATAAAATATGTTTTGAAATTACTGAAAGTATGGCCATTACACACCTCGATAATACACATGCCTTTATCGCAAAATTTCATCATTTAGGTTGTCGTTTTGCATTGGATGATTTTGGAACCGGTTTTTCATCCTATGCCTATTTGAAAGAATTGCAGGTTGATTTTCTTAAAATTGACGGTGTATTTATCAAGAACCTGACACATGACCCTGTTGATCTGGCAATGGTTAAGTCAATCAGCGATGTCGCCAAAGCGATAGGTATTGAAACGATTGCTGAATTTGTTGAAACACAAGAAATACGAGAAAAGCTAATTGATATTGGTATCACCTATTCACAAGGTTATCATATTCATAAACCTGTAAGACTCGAAGCAGGCGCATTTTCAATTGAAGGAAGGGACCCCTCCAAACCACTTGAAAGCTAAAGCTTTATCACCCGTTTCAGGTTAATTCACAAAGCTCATAATATAAACATTTGGCATGCTAAACATGAACACTTTATATATTACCGGCGCAGGCGTGAGTGCCGAAAGCGGCATTCCCACTTTTAGAGGTGAAGACGGCTTTTGGACCATTGATAGTAAAAACTATACACCGATGGAAATGGCAACACGCCGAATGTACACCGAAAATCCAGTGGAATTTCTCACTTGGTATTACCGGCGTTTTGCGACCTATCGTCATCATGGCCCCAATGAAGTCCACCATTGGCTAGCCGATAAAAACCTCATCACCCAGAACATAGATGGTTTAGATGGTAAAGCGGGTAATAAAGATTATATCGCCATTCATGGCCGACTCGATCAAATGACTTTATTTGATGATCAGTTACATGAGCAAGAAGATGACATAAGTACGATCAAAACCCCTTGGAATGAGGTGAATGAAAGCGCATTAACAACGTCATTACTCGACATATTCAAAATAAATGCCGACACGCTTCAACCTGAGTTAAACCATTCTTTCAAACCTTATGTATTACTTTTTGACGAGTATTACACTGAGTTGTACCGTATTTCAGAAGCCCAACAACGAATGAAAGAAGCACACAAAATTATTTTTATGGGCACATCATTTAGCGTCAACATTACGCAAATGGCACTGGAAACCGCGGTACGTTTTGACATACCTGTTGAGGTGGTAGACCCCAACCCCGTTTCTCTTCCCTATCAGAACTGCCGATATCATAAAATGAAAGCCTCTGAATATGTACAGAAGATAGGCTAGCTGCCAAAAAATCCGCCTTCGCGGGTATGACTGACGATCATGATCTGATAACTCGACTTTTAAGCGTCCGATTAACTGATTAGATAACTCGCCTATCCAGTCCCCCAGATGCGCTTCTCCGACCTCTCGCGTATCGCCCTCAACAGGGTAAGTTAACGATAATACAGACATGGGTAACTCTAAACCCGTCATCAATTCCAAATCGATTGAGCCTGCGTCAATGCATGCAATGGGTGCATCCACTGGCTCATTATTGGCGTTTTTAATCCGCCTTACGGTGCAGTTCAAACTCTCGAATAAACTGACACAAACAGCTTCGAACAAGCCTTCAATGCCTTGAACAACTTCAATACTATTCATTATAAATATCTACGTCTAAGTAGCAAACATAGCAACCATGGTTATACCTCGCCTTCTGAGGCTGAAAGTATAAGGTTGAGAACCCCATCATTTATATATTTGGTTTTGAATATCTGAATTTTAGTTAAGCGCTGACTTCAGGTTTAATTAACAACAATTAAGACAGACATCAATGTCATCTACTACTCGCGCAAGTGTGGTATTGATTCATTCTGAATCTAAATAAAAGATTAGTAGATTAGTGGCATTTCAATAGATCGAGTTTGCATATTGCCTATATCAATATAACCTTAAATTTTTACAAAAAACTTTACACCAGATCAGCAATATGGCGATTTGTGACTTCCTTAAATAAATAGCTTTGCATCGCGCGTAGTAGCAAGGTATTCGAAAGTGAAAACTCACCAATCATATTTAACAAGGTAGATAAGTCCTGCTCTGTTAACTTGTGACTCGCGCTATGTCTGTATATTGAGGCTGATACCTGCGCCTTATATTGCTTCACCTCTTTTTTTAGCATTGAATAATTTTCGAGTAGAATTACGTCGCCATGTGGATTAAAAAGATCACTCGCAGTGTTATAGAAAGCCCTTGTTTGCATTTGTAGCTGTTCATAAATTTCATACATAAAGGCGTTATCAGATTGCTGGATATAGAGTAAATCTAGTCTAATATCTTTAATCTCTTTAGCGGCATAAGCCGCATCCCTTACCGTTTCAAGTAGTTGTTCAACGCGTGCTGAAAGCGTCACATCAATATCAGTTTTTTGTACCCGATAGGCAAATTCAATGATCTCGCCTTCCAATTGTTTAATTTCTTCATAACCTTCATTAAAGTGGTTATTTCCGCTGCCATATAAAGCTTGTAAGTTTTTACCGATGACTGAACTATCTTTAATATCCCTAGGTGAGATATTGAAACACTTTAAATTCAAGTGAAAAACACGACTAAATAAGTGCCTGGATTCAGACTCTAAAGCCAATACTGACTCTTCCACCTCAGCGGCAGGTACAGTTTTAATATACCGACTGATGACACTCGTATCGTCCTTGAATACGCCTTCCAAAAAGCGTGAAAATCGAGTCAGAAAAGGTAAAAACAAACAAATGCCGAATATGTTGAAGGTACTGTGTAAAGCCACTAAACCCAGTAATGGATCTTCCAAATGGTAAACATCCCGAATGATCCACAACAATAGCGGTAAGCAAAGTAAAGCGAGTAAATCAGTGACCAGGTTAAATAAAAAATGAGCCCCCGCGACTTGTCGTTTTAGTGGCGAGCCTTTTATGGCGCCCAGCATGACCGTACCAGTCGTCCCGAGATCTGCACCAATTATAAGCGCAGCAGCCGCTTCCAGGCCGATTACCTGAGCATTCAATGCACTTAAGGTAATCATCATGGTGGCAGAGCTTGATTGAATAATTGCGGTAAAAATGACGCCTACAAAAAAGAAAGTAACGTAGCCATATTGTGAAAACACAGACACATCAAAGCTCTTTGAAAAAGTATCAATGCTGTCTTTCATTAACACCAGCCCCATCAAAAGAAGCCCTATCCCCAACATCAAGCGACTTAGTTTTATTGCCCTAGTGTCTTTTCCAAAACTGACCAAACCCAGACAGGCCAAACCTACAATGGGAAGATAAAAGGATGCAAGGTTCAACTTGAAACCAATGGCGGTCACCACCCAGCCGGTAAAAGTGGTACCCAAATTAGAACCGAGAATAATGCCCAAGGCATTACGCATATCGAGTATACCAGCCCCCACAAACGCCAGTATCATTAGGCCTACAACAGAGCTACTCTGCAAAATAGCCGTCGCCAGCGTGCCGCCCAGGATAGCCTTTATCGGATGATTGGTATGTTGGCGTAACATCAACTTTAATGAGCGACTACTTAAGGCTTTTAAGGCCTGTTCTAGTTGATCAATGCCAAACAAAAAAATACCAATACCCGACACAAAGGTCAGAAATTCAAAGTGTTCCATTCAAGTTTCTCAATCCTTAACTAAGCTCAAATGTATCAAGCCTTAACTAAGTTCAAATTCTTCACCTAACTCCGGTACGCAGGTATTCCAGGAAAACTTATCCTTAAGCTTTAAACGCATAGAATCCGCTGCCGTTCGCTCACCATGGGTCACAAAAACTTTCTTAGGCGAAATGTTTGATTTCGCTAACCATTCTATAATTTCTGCATAATCGCCATGAGCAGACAAACTTTCATTATGATGAATGTCTGCTTTGACCGGATAATATTCACCATGTATTTTGATTTCACTTGCACCGTTCACCATCGCATCCCCTCTTGTTCCAGGGGCTTGGTAACCTATAAAAACGATGCTGTGCTGATGATGCGTTAATAAGGACTTCAAATGGTGTAACACCCGGCCACCACTGGCCATACCACTGGCTGAAAGAATCACAGAAGGATAATTACGGCCATTCAACTCGATCGACTCTTCAGGCGTACGTATGTAATGAGTACCCTCATCAATCTGCTGGCATTGTTCATGACTCAATTTATGTTCTTTATGATGACGGCAGTATATTTCAGTGGCCGTGATCGCCATGGGACTATTCAAATAAATGGGTAAACTAGGAATGCGTTTTTGTTGTTTCAGTGTTTGCAATATATGTAAGTTAATTTGAGTACGCCCAACAGCGAAAGAGGGCATTAAAACAATACCGCCACGCTTACTGGTTTTATTGATAATCTCTTCAAAATAAGTAAAAGCATCGGTATCTTCATGCAAACGATCACCATAGGTTGACTCCACAATTAAATAGTCTGTTTTGCCGAGCACTTGAGGCGGTTTCATCACCAAGTCTTTATTTCGTCCGACATCACCACTAAAGGTAACCGTTTTTCCTTGGGCTTTTATTTGTATCGAACTGGCGCCTAAAATATGCCCAACAGGAGAAAAACTTGCAGTAACGCCTTTGACTATTTCTACGGCCTTATTCATCGAAATCGTCTTAAACAAGTTAAGCGACTTTCTAGCCTCTTCTTCTGTGTACAAAGGCAAGGCAGGCGTATGTTTTGAAAAGCGTTTATGATTAGCGTAGCGAGCGTCTTCTTCCTGTAAATAACCTGAGTCAGGCAGTAACACCGAGCATAAATCAAAAGTGCCGCTGGAACTGTAAATAGGGCCATTGAAACCCGCTTTCATTAATGCTGGAATATAACCACTATGGTCTATATGCGCATGCGTCAGTAAAACCGCACTAATAGAAGCAGGGTCAACCGGAAACTTCTGCCAGTTTTTACTTCTAAGGTTTTTCACGCCTTGATATAAGCCGCAATCCACAAGAATCTTTTTATCCCCGATACTCAGAAGATATTTGGAGCCAGTCACACTACCGGCACCACCTAGAAAACGAATTTTCATCATTAGAGCCTGTCCTTTTTGTTAACCAGATGCTTGAGGTAAGTTGTTTATTATAATTTTCTTTAATTGAAGATAAGCCAAGAATGTCAAAATTACCAAGACCGATTGATCCGGAAATAACCCAGATCAAATATAAACCATTTATTTTGTTTGCACCGCGATAACCTTCCATAAAGATGTTAATTTATAAAGATATCAAAGAATAGAAGATACAGGTTGGATATGAAAAATAAAGACCATCAGCCCTTAGAAACAACGGCAACAGAGACAACGTCGCAAGTTCCTTTGGAAAAGGCCTCTGAGTTGAATTTTTTGAAACTGCGTCGTATGCATATCGATACCCACCAGGAACCCGTTATCTACATGCGTAAAGACTGCCACGTCTGCCGATCGGAAGGTTTTTATGCCCAGACCCGTATTCGCATATCCACTAAAAATAACAGTATTATCGCCACAGTCAATGTCGTCACGAATGGTTACCTATCTCATCAAGAAGCGGGTTTATCAGAGTCCGCCTGGCACTTATTAAAAGCTGAAGAAGGTGAAAAAGCGACCTTTCATCATGCTAAACCTGCCGACTCAATGGGCAGCGTGAGAGGAAAAGTCTACGGTACACCTTTTACAGATAATTCGGCAAAACATATTATTCACGACATTACCCGAGGTTATTATTCTGATATCCAGCTGGCCTCATTTGTCACCGCTTGTGCAGGCAGTCGGCTAGATACCCAAGAGATAATTTCTCTGACAAAAGCGATGGTCAACGTAGGTAGCCAGCTAGACTGGGGCGCTGAAAAAGTGATGGATAAGCACTGCGTAGGTGGTTTACCCGGAAATAGAACCACGCCTATCGTGGTCGCGATAGTGACAGCCGCGGGTTTGATTATGCCCAAAACATCTTCCCGCGGCATCACCTCCCCTGCTGGTACAGCCGACACCATGGAAACTCTGGCGCCTGTCGCGCTATCGATAGCACAAATGCGACACGTCGTAGAACAACAAGGTGGCTGTATAGCTTGGGGTGGATCCGTCAGCCTTAGCCCTGCCGATGATATTCTGATTCGGGTCGAACGTGCCCTGGATTTAGATAGCGAAGGACAGCTGGTCGCGTCAGTTATATCCAAGAAAGTGGCCGCCGGCTCAAGTCATGCCTTGATTGACATACCCGTCGGTGTGACAGCCAAAGTAAGGAATATCAAATATGCGCAAAAACTGGCCTGTCAACTTGAGGCCGCCGGAGAAGCATTAGGCCTCAAGGTTACCTCACTGTTTACCGATGGCTCGCAACCCGTAGGAAGAGGTATCGGCCCTGCTTTGGAAGCGCGTGATATTCTAAATGTACTTCAAAATAAACCGAATGCGCCGCAAGACTTACGGGAGCGCTCACTGACCATTGCTGCAAAACTTTTAGAAATGGGCGGCGCAGCGCACCCTGAACACGGCAGACAATTAGCTAAAACCATTCTGGACTCAGGAAGAGCATGGCAAAAATTTCAAGCAATTTGTGAGGCTCAAGGGGGAATGAAAACCCCGCCAACAGCAAAATTTAAACATCCTGTCTGTTCCCAAAATGCGGGCATTGTGTCGTACATAAATAATCGGTTTATAAGTAAGTTAGCCAAATTAGCTGGCGCCCCTTCTGCTGCGGCTGCAGGACTGGATATTCATATCCGATTAGGCGAAAAGGTCGATATAGGTTCTCCCTTATTTGACTTATATGCCGAAACGCAAGGTGAATTAGCGTATGCGATTGATTTTTTAAATACCCACCCTGACGCTATTAAAATAGAGGAAGAAGTACTTTGAAGCCACTTATATTTACGCATCATGCCTCGCCAAATCTGGTCAAAAAAATCACACAGCAAGTCAATGGTGAACTAGCCCAGAGTGAAAACCATGAATTTCCGGATGGTGAAAGTTACGTACGCATTCATAACGATTGCTCAAGTCGAAACGCGATCATTATTGCCAACTTGCACCAGCCAAACCCCAAAATACTGCCACTTATCTTTCTATGTGAAACATTAAAAGCGCTGGGTATTGAATCAATAACATTGATCAGTCCTTATCTGCCATACATGCGACAAGACATTCAGTTCAAACCTGGTGAAGGAATCACCTCTCGTTTCTTCGCCGAGTTACTCAGCACATACATAGACAAATTAATCACCATAGACCCACATCTACATCGTTATAACAGCCTAGATGAAATTTACAGCATTCCCTCGACAGTCATACAAGCCATTCCAAAAATTGTAAGCTGGATAAAAACCCATATCGAGCAACCCTTAATCGTTGGCCCAGACAGCGAAAGTGAGCAATGGGCTGCCTTGGCAGCAGATATGATTCAATGCCCGTATATTATTCTTGAAAAAAAACGCTTGGGTGATAAAAACGTTCAAGTCTCTTCTCCCCAAGCAGGTCAATACAAAAATCGAACACCGGTACTGATTGACGATATAATTTCAACAGGGCGCACTATGATCAAAACAGCCGAAGCCTTGGTAAAAGAGGGTTTGTCAGCCCCTATATGCATTGGCGTTCATGCAATATTTTCCGACGATGCCTATGAAGCAATGAAGCAATCAGCTATCCAAAACATCATCACGTGTAACACGGTTCCTCATCAAACAAACCAGATTGATTTATCCGAATTATTAGCGGCCGAAATAAGTGCTTTAAATTAAATCAATCACAGATATATTGATTATGAAAATATTCCGTCTATCTTAAAGCTAGTCGCTTAATTTTCTCTCGGAGTGTTTAAGTTTTGCAAGGTAGCAATGAGAAAGATAAATTTATCATTCACGATTTAAGAAATCGTATATTTCAAGCTAAGTCCTGCCTTGATATTGCCGCCGAATTGCACCCTGAAATTGGTAAAAACATCTGGATCGAACGTTCAAATACCGCATCTCAAAGGGCACATCAACTCTTGAATGAACTATTGGCGAACAACAACCTACTAAATACTCAAAACACTGCCTCAGACAAAGCCCTATGGAATCTTGAGCAATATATTGAAACCCGAGCCAAACCAGATTTTGAGTCCCTGGCAAAACAGTACGGCATTGAAATAGACATTCAATGTACTTTCACTAAAGACGATAAATTTGTCAGCCTCAATGACCTAGCCATCAAACGCATTAAAGACAATGTCGTCGATAATGCAATCAATGCTGGCTCAACAAAATTAAACGTAGAATACATCATGAAAGAGAGTCACTACACGGTCGCCTTTTCCGATAATGGTCATGGTATGAGTAGTGAACAATTAGATACCTTGCTATTGAAACAATATAACAAAGATGAAATTCATGGTTTGGGCACTCAGTTTCTAACGGCCACCGCGGCAGAACATAACTTTGTACTCACCTATCAGTCTGAACCAAAACTAGGCACCACAGTCCGGTTTTTATGTCCTTATGCCAACCCGGCTTAGGGCAATACCTCAATGTCCCGAATAATCTCTCGCTTATAATAAGGATGAATTTTATCTACAAGCAAATTTACCTGCCACTACTTAGATCCCTTATAACATGCGGCCTGATAGCTCTTTTCTTTACATCATCAGTCACTTATGCACAAATTCATAAATGTGTCAGTGATAATGGCAAAATAAACTTTCAAGACAAGCCTTGTACTAAAGGAAGATCCGAAGCATTCAAACTCAATAAGTCTAATGTCATGGACGAAAACAAACACCTTAATAACTACCAAAAAAGCCTAAAAACAGCAGCATCTCAAAAGCGCACTCAGAAAGAAAATACCTCGGCACATCCATCACAAGGTTTTAATGAAATCATGTGTAAAAGCAGCCGGGAAGCCTATAACAAACAAGTAACCGCGATCAAAGCACGCTGCAAAAAAGGTCGAGAAACTTTTTGTGGAAAGTCTGCCGAAGACATCCAAAAAACCTGGGACAATAACTATTTGAAAAAACAACAAGGGGACGTTTTTAGTGCGCCCTCCCAAGAGTGGTATGCCTTTAATCGCAATGGCGGCGCACCGATATTCCAGTTCAAGGCTCAAATGAAACAATATTGTTCGAACTAAGGCCTAAGCTAGTGCCAGATGTAAGCACATAGGGCGCGCCATGCGAACCGGCGAAGTGTGTTTTACCCCATAGGAGTTGGCCTCGATCATAGTTTCGGTGCGCATGGCACACCCTATGAACACCAAAACTGTCATCATCAGCTACTATAGGGTTTAGCGATAATATCGTAAGGGTTTCCCGTTCCATCAACGGCGGCTCTTTCGGCCTCAGTCAAAACCCCATCTAGGCCCCCTGTCATTGCTGACAATTTAGCTAAAGCATGAGCCCAGGTGGCTCTATTGGCAAAGAGCATTCCCTCTGTATCAAGCGTACCGCCTCGATTAATATAACCCAAAGCCTGTGTATGACTTGGGCCTAGATCCAAGGGACGCAGTACCCCCAAAAAATATTCTGGACGACCATGGCAAAACAATAAGCTATAAGATGGACTCCCAAAAATATCACTCGCCGATTGAAGGCCATCAAACTCATTCACAAACGCAGCTTCCCATTGATCTCTTGCGGCTCTAAAGCGGCCAGGTTCAGCAATGTAGACCAAGCTATATTGATAGCCATTTTCTGACAATCTACTTGCCGTTTTCTTAGCTTCAACAAGCTGATAAGCGCCAATGGCGATTAATTGAATGGCTTCGCAACCATCACCACTCAAACGAGCAGCACCAAACTTAGCGACTTGTTTAGCCTGTTTGCGATCCAGTTGATTCGCGACACTCGCTTTGGGCACCACCATGGTAAATATTTGCCCATTACTTTGGTAACATTTGCGCATCAGTTCTATCGCACTGGCACCATCAGCTGGAAACACCACCCGAGAGACATCAGCCATTTCAGCCATCATAGCTTCACAGAAAAGCGAGTCCTGATGGCTTTGCTCGTTTTTGCCGTTTTCCCATAAATGAGAAGTCACAACCACAGGAATAGATAACCAATCCGCCGCGTCATATAACTCTTTTCGGTGACGGGAAAATATAATTTTCTGCCTTAAAGCACCGAGCATTTTAGGCGCAAAAGCCTCGTAAGATACTGCGATATTTATACCTTTACGATTAGCCAACACCGCAGAAATAACAGCCTCTTCATTCAAGGCTGTAATCACCGCGCCATTAATAGCTTCGGCCACACCTTGTTCTGGTTCAGTGACCCTATGTTTTAAGTAATCCAGCGTAAGCTTAAAACGGTTTGAACTTAGCTCATCAGGATTACAAACTCTGGGTCTTAAGAAAGGGTTCGCTTTGACTATTTCAACAAAGCATTCATCCAAAGACGCTGTAGGCGAACATTCACCCACAGCCTCAGGCGTCTCTACGAGTGGCACCTGAGCACTGACTGGCTGGCTATCACGCGACACATCGCGCTCTTTTGACCTACCTGTTTGAGCATGATTATTCAGTAAGTCGACCGATGCACGCCACTGGTCTTCTGCTACAAAGAGTTTTGAGGCATGCAAGTTGAATAAGCTCAGAGCTGTCTCATCAAATCGTGGGTTAGCGGGTAAAGGCGTACCATGTGCAGGATTCGTCCCTTCCCCATAAAAACCAAAACCTTTATCTGTTTCAGCAATGCCATAAGGCAGCTTTACGGGGTACTGAGCCTTCCCCTCTTTAATACTGCTTGCTGCCACTTTAAGGTTTTGCTCTTGAAGCAGTATGTTAATCGCAAACGCAGCCGGGTCACGCCCATCGAAAACATTGGGCGCAAAACTATGACCTTCAAGATGTTTGACAAAATAGTCTGTCCCACCTAGCTGCTGCCCCGTTGTTCGTTGGTCAATTCTGCGACCATTGGCAATGAGTATTGGTGCGACCAAACCACAATCCTGTTCACGCCACCAGCGAGCTGACCAATCACTCCCGCGCTGTTCTTCAAAGGCGCCATCACTTAAAAAGGCCACCAGTTTTTCTCCCGGTAGTGGCTGATGCACATAATGCAAACCAGCAAAACCAAGGTAGCCGCCTTCCATACTCGCACCTGCGGTATTCACATTGACATGACTACCGATGGGAGACTCAGGCTGACCGCTTGCGGTAATTTTATAAGAATAAAAGTCTTGGGATAACTGTGACAAGCCCGCACTTGTCAATGGATAACGTTCCTCATGGACAGGCAAACTATTTTTCATCAACAAGTTCACCGTATCTATTGCGGCGACACAATGACCCTGCCCCATTAACCATTCCCTGCTTTCACCGGTCAATGCGTTCGCGGTCAGATAGCCTAGATAAGCGGGCACCATATTTAATGAACCGCCCGTATGCCCTTGAGGTGACTGTTTAAAATCACCTGCGCTTAAAGGCTCGCCCTTAAGGTTGATATTTTCGGCGTAGGTCATATGCACCACTAACCACATCGCCTGGTTACAAACCTGATCAGCAGATTTTAACAAGGGCAAAGCAAAATCCAAGTTTATACCGGCAGTTTGTAAGGTATAAAATACACGCTCTTGCGTCTCATCACTGTGTTTTATTACCCCAAAGCCAGCTGCCCACTCAGCAAAGTCTGGATTCTCATCGCGTATCTCTTGTGCATTTTTATTACTCTGAGCCATGTCCGAACCATCCTGTTATGTTATTGAGCTAGGGCATATACCTAAGACATTAATCTAAGCCTAAGGATAGTTAGCACTACCGTAACGCGCCATTAAATTCTACCTGTACTTGTTTTAGGTCAAGAATTTATTCGCTATGTTTTTCTGCACGGCCTAGACTCTAAAGCATCAGCAGAATGAGTACTCGGCGATGACAAAAACAAAATGAATAAGCCAACTTATTGCTTTAAAACAGAAGCGCTCAAAAAAACCTACATTACAGGCGAGACCGAAGTACATGCGCTTCGGGGCAGCAGCATTGAAATTCCTCAAGGTGAAATGGTTGTGTTACTTGGCCCTTCCGGTAGTGGAAAATCAACTTTTTTGAATATTATTGGCGGGCTCGACCAAGCCAGTGCAGGGCAGGTCTATTTCAAGAAAAAAAACATCTCAAAGCTCAGCACCAAAGAATTAACACTGTACCGAAGAGAGCACATCGGTTTTATATTTCAGTCCTATAATTTAATTCCCAGCCTTACCGCACTTGAAAATGTCGCCTTGGTATGCGAAATAGCCAACAATCCTATGAAGCCTGAAGACGCTCTAGAGGCTGTAGGGCTCAGCAATAGAGCCTCGCATTTCCCCTCGCAACTCTCTGGAGGAGAACAGCAACGCGTGGCTATTGCACGGGCACTCGCCAAACAACCTGAGGTAATGCTCTGTGATGAACCCACAGGCGCGCTCGATAGTAAAACCGGCATCGTGGTCTTAAAAGCGCTCATGGAGGCGAATGAAAAATCAGGGGCTACCTGCATCGTCATTACCCATAATGTATCGATTGCCCAACTAGCACATAGAGTCATTCATTTTGCCGATGGCCAAGTCAGTCGAGTCAGCTTAAATAAAACACGAAAACAACCTGAAGATGTCGAGTGGTGAGAGCGTTATGCTTAAACATAAAACGATCATTAGCCCATTAAACCAAAAGTTATTGCGTGACATTAATCATATCAAGACTCAGATAGCCGCGATCATCCTCGTCATGGCGGCGGGTATAGCGGTATTTGTGATCATGTTCGGGGTACTAGATAGTCTCAAACTGACCAAGGAAACCTATTATGACCGTTACCAATTTGCCGATGTTTTTGCCTCACTAAAACGCGCTCCCGATACCCTAAGAAATAAAATTGATGAGATTGAGGGCGTGTCGGTCAGTCAAACCCGTATCAGTTTCGGCATGACGTTAGATATACCAGGCCTAATCGAGCCTGCCACAGGTAAACTGCTTTCACTGCCCGATACCCATATACCCGCCCTCAACCAGTTGTACTTGCATGCTGGCAGAATGCTGCATCCAAATGAAGAAAATGCCATTTTGGCCGATAAAAGTTTTTTTGAGGCGCATAAATTTCACTTAGGTGATGCATTATCAGTCACCTTAAATGGCCATTTGCGAACACTCAAAATTGTCGGCGTCGTACTATCTCCTGAATATGTCTACAGCATTGCACCCGGCGCACTCATGCCTGATAGCAAGCGATTTGGTATTTTCTGGATGAGTCAGAGCGCACTCGCAGCACTCACCAATATGACTGGCGCATTTAATGACCTGAATATCAAAACAGAACACAGCGTCAAACTAAACAATATCATCAGTCGAGTCGATCAGATACTCGCGCCCTATGGGGGTTTACTCGCTTATGATCGCAGCACACAGCTCTCCAATTTTTTTGTTGAAAATGAACTAAAGCAACTCTATTCGATGGGCATGATGGCGCCGATGATATTCCTCAGTGTCGCGGCCTTCTTGGTGAATGTGGTGATGTCCAGACTGATTGCAACGCAGCGCGAACAAATTGGCATGTTAAAGGCCATTGGCTACAGTAATGCAGAAGTCGCCAGCCATTATTTAAAACTAGTCTTACTCATTGTCACGATGGGTTCGCTACTCGGTCTGTTTATAGGTACCTGGATGGGCGCAGGCATGATGCGAATGTATGCCGAGTTTTTTCATTTCCCGATTCTAAAATACAGCTTTTCTGTAGAAGTGATGATCTTCGCCGTATTTGCCTGCGCCCTTGCGGCAGTTATTGGTACCTTATTTTCAATTCATCATGCCACCGGTATTACGCCTGCTGACGCCATGCGCCCTGAAAGCCCTACCGTTTTCAAAATAAGCCTGTTAGAGCGTTTAGGCCTGCATCGCCAACTATCATTTCTTAGTCGGATAGTTTTAAGGCAGTTAGAACGCAGGCCTATTCGCGCCTTCCTCTCCACCTTAGGCATGTCATTGGCTTTGTGTATCCTGATCTTCAGTTTTTTCATGGAAGACTCGATGAATTATTTAATGGACGTACAGTATGAGCTCATCCAGAGAGAAGATTTAAACATTAGTTTTATCGAAGCCAGACCACTACGCGCATTGGAGGAAATAAAAGCGATTCAGGGCATCATCAAGGTTGAGCCGATAAGGTCGGTCGCCGTCAAACTCAAACATCAACATTATGAGAAACGCGCGGCTATTACCGGACTAAGTAATCACCCTGACTTATTTCGAGTCATCGATGAAGATCTACAGCCCGTCGACTTGCCCGCTAAAGGTTTGCTCGTTAATAAAAAACTCGCCGAGCTCTTACATCTGTTTATAGACGATACCGTAGAAGTAGAAGTGCTCGAAGAAAAGCGCACGCGTTTACGTATCCCGATCAGCGCTATCACGCAAGAGTTTATCGGTTTGGGTGCGTATATGAATATACATGAGTTAAATCGATTACTGGATGATACGCCGAGAATCACGGGTGCCTCGATTATGGTCGACGCCAATCACAGTGCCGTTCTGTATCAAGAGCTGAAAAAAATCCCCGCTATTATTGGTTTGAATATATTGTCAGTTTTAAGGCAAATTTTCGAAGAACTAATGGCTGAAAACCTACTAAAGATGGTGAGCATCAATATCCTATTCGCCAGTTTTATCAGCTTCGGCGTGGTTTATAATACTGCCCGCATCGCACTATCAGAACGAGGCAGAGAGCTCGCCAACCTCAGTGTATTGGGTCTAAGACAAAGTGAAGTGGCCTATCTATTGTTTGGTGAACTCGCTGTCATTACGATCGCTTCTATACCTATAGGTATTATGTTCGCGCAACAACTCGCGATGGCCATGAGCCATTCAATGGACACCGAGCTCTTTCGCATCCCGATGTATATCGCCAATAGTACCTATGCTTTTTCAGTATTAATTTTACTCATGAGCACCTTATTATCGTTTTACCTTGTCTGGCGGCGGGTCAAGCAAATTGATTTAGTCAGCGCACAAAAAGGTATTACTTAAAGTATTAGTTAACTATGAACACTATATGGAAACCAAATCATGCCCAGTAAACACATAAAACGTCTACTTAAAACGCTACTGTCTTTAAGCGCGCTGGCTTTATTAGTATTCGCCTTGCTGCCTGAGCGCGTGAAAGTCGATATGGCGACAGTCGAAAAAGGTGAATTACTCATCACCCTTGACGGTGAAGGAAAAACCCGCATTCATGATATCTATGTACTATCGGCTCCCATTGAAGGGCGCATTACCCGCATAAATAGTGAGGCCAACGACATTGTCATTGCGGGCAAAACAATTATTGCCAACATGTATCCAGCCAACCCGGGCTTTCTGGATAAACGCTCAGAAATACAAGCCTTAGCTGATGTTGAAGGCGCTCGTGCAGCCCTTGCTTTAGCAAAGGCCAGAGTCAAACAAGCGCAAGCACAACTCGATTACGAAGAAGCAGACTTTAAACGCACCCAAGTTTTATTTAGCAAAAACAGTATTTCTGAGTCACGACTTGAAAGCGCAGAGCTACGTATCAAAACCTTAAAAGCAGAACTTGAAACCACTCTTTCGAATAAGCAATTGATGGCGTCTCGATTAAACGCAGCGAAAGCCACGTTAATACAACCAGATGACAGCCTACTTCAAGCTGAAAAAGACACTATTCGCAATAAAGAAAATGACGAGGATTGCCATATATGCATTCATTCACCTGTTGATGGCCGGGTACTTCGTATTTTGCATAAAAGTGAGAGCATCGTGCCAGTCGGTACCAAGCTAGTTGAAATTGGTGACCCTTCTGATCTGGAAGTCATTATTGAAATGTTATCGACCAATGCCGTGAAGGTGAACGTTGGAGATGAAGCCTTAATCAAACGCTGGGGAGGAGAAGAAGATATTCGTGCACGTGTTAGCATGATTGAACCTTCAGCTTACACTAAAATTTCAGCCTTAGGCGTCGAAGAACAGCGCGTCAATGTCATTCTGGATTTTATTGACCCGCCTGAAAAATGGCAGGCCCTCGGCAATGGTTTTAGAGTCGAAGCCGCGATTGTGGTTAATCAAGCAGAGCAAGCTATCAAGGTCCCCCTCTCTGCACTCTTTCGCGACAATAAAATATGGTCGACATTTAAAATAGTAGATGGTATTGCCCGGCTGACAAAGGTTGAAACAGGTTTAAGAAATGATCGTTATGTCCAGATTATTAAAGGACTCGTACCGGGCGAGCAAGTTATCGTACACCCCGGCAATATGGTAGAAGATGGCGTGAAAGTAGAACAGCGTTGAACGCTGGTTTATTAAATAAGTCTATGTCTATAGCAGAGCACTACTGGGCAATGTCCAGCTTACTCTCTTGCCAGCCCATAAAATCACCTTTCAAATGGTACAAATTTTTATACTCCAGCTCGGTCAAATAACGGGTTACTTTTCCAGCTCTGGCACCACTTCGGCAATAAAAAATCATATCTTGATCAAGATAAGCGTCGAGTAAAGAGATGTTATCTAAAATTTCAGCATGCGGAATATTAACAGCCGTTCTGACGTGCCCCGCCTTAAACTCGGTTTGTGTTCTGACATCAATCAATATGAAATTTCGATTAGTATCATTTAAATCCCTCGTACTACTTTTACCCGATGCACGTTTATCAAGTAAGTTAATTAGCTGTTGCTGTGATATATCAAGTACCGAAGACTCGCTATTCGCACTGCTTGTAAAGATGATCGCCACGACTAGCAAAGCACAAATGCCCAAGCCGATTACAAAGAGCCTTGCGGATTTTAAAGCCATTAAGCATTACTCCTTTCTTTTATCTAGATAAGAATAGAAAAGATACTATAATTAATTACGTAGTAAAAATAGAATTAGAAAAAGTATCTTATAAAAGTAGGTACATGTAATGATCAGAGAACTAATAGCCGTATTTCTCCTGTCATGGCTCCCTATCGTAGCTTTTGGCACAACATTCACCATTTTGGGGGATGACGACTTCCCGCCATTCAGTTTTACTGACCAAAATAATCAGCTTAAGGGCATAGATGTAGAGATGGCCCAAGAGATGGCCAAAAGGCTGGGCATTAAGGCCGAGATCACATTAGTACCCTGGAAGCGGCTGCTGCACTTGACAAAACAAGGCGACGTTTTCGGCAGCTTTAGCCTTTTTAGAACGCCTGAGAGAGAAGCCTTTGCCCTTTATACATACCCCATTCACTACAGCACTCATAAACTATTTACCAGAAAAGGTAACGACATAAAGTTTGATGCCCTGAAAGACCTTTATGGTAAACGCGTGGGTATAGAAGCGGGCTTTGCTATCAGCAATGAATTTGATGCTGCCAGAGCGAAAGGTGATATAGATGTCGTCGAGTTCTTCAATTTTGAAGACGCATTTAGAAGAATACTCAGAGGTGGAATTGATGCCTTTGTTGGTAATGAGTTAGTCATCAAATACAAAATAGCCGGAAGATATAGTAAGGTCAAAAACATATCTGACATCACCTCACTCCCCAAACCGGTAAAAGAATCAAGAAGCGCCTTTTTTGTGTTATCAAAGAAATTCCCTCTAGAAAATAAAGCTAAGTGGCAAGCTACAATTATCGAGATCTTTAAACAAATGGAAGAAGATGGTTTTACTGACAGAGTCATCCAGAAATACACTCTCAATCAGTAAAGCTAAAGCACCTGTTCGTTTCTTAAATTCATGACTGTACACACTTAAAATTTATTGCCGTAGAGGCATAAAAATTATTGCTGAACACGGTTTCTTCCTCCATCTTTAGCTGCGTAGAGTAAAACATCGGCTTGCTGAATAAGCGTCTCATAACTGCTATTTAGCTTTGGAATAACGGTTACGATACCGATACTAACGGTCATTCGCTGTTCAAATTCACTTTCAGGATGAAAAATATTTTTTTCCAAAATAGCTTGCCTAATCGATTCTGCAATCAGTAAACCGGCTGATTTGTTGGTTTGAGACAGAGCAATGACGAATTCCTCTCCACCCCACCTAGCAACTATATCGTCAGGCCGTTTCAGTTGCTGCTGAAAGACTTCTGCGATCATTTTCAAGGCCCAATCACCTTTGGGATGACCTTGGCTATCGTTATACTGTTTAAAAAAGTCGATATCTACCATCAAGAGACTCACCGAATATTTATGACGAATAGCCGACAACCAAATTTGACTCATTGATTGCTCAAAACCACGACGATTCAGTAAACCAGTCAGAGGGTCAGATATACTTAGCTGTAGCAAGGCTTCTTTGGCCTGTTCTAGTTTCTCTTTTTTCAACTCAAGCAAAAGGCTCTGTAAAAAGTTTTTTCTGACTTCATGTTCCATTCGCGCATTTGCCAAACAACCAAAAGCAGCCACGGCCGAAAAAATAAACACATGTTCAAGAAATACTGGCGCACTTGCTTCAATAACAAACCGACTGAAATATAACTGTGATAACAAAATCAATATAACAGTGGGCAATACATAGCGAAAATGCACACTCACCAAGGTACACAACAAAATAATGATTAGGAGTGAACCTGTTTGATAATGAAAATTCCCATAACGTGCCGCGATGCTGCCGATAAATAATAACGATAAATGTACAATTAAGGCACATGCACACATGGCTAGCTGGGTGTTTCGATGAGTTTTCCGAATGTCATCCAGGTGGGGATTTTTAACGAAAACCAAAACAGAAAAACAGATTGAAGCACAAGCCAACAGCCTTGCGTAAAGCATCTCATAGATGTCATCGGGCGCAATTTGATAGTCAGCAATCAAGAAAGCCAGTAAACCCAAAACACCGACTAAGGGGTAGTAAAAATTTATTTTTTTATAGCGTGCTAAGGCGTAGTGACAAAATAATTTTTCGAGTGTCTGATCAAAAGACAATAAAAAACGAACGCCCTTTCCAGGCTGCAATCGTTTTTCAATTTCCTCTCTCGAGATGCCTGAAGCGATCCCCTTACTAAATTCGAATTCCAAAAGTCAGACCTCAGGTAATCTCATATAGCTAAATATTTAAGCCCTTTACGTTAATAAGCATAGACCATTTTCTGTAAGATTAACTATTGACCCGCATGCCCTTTATACCTATCATTGCATTTCGTCAGGATAATATCGAAATTAAAACAATAACATGGATGTAAAAGTCAAAGTAGTTTCTCAGATAACTGCTTTTGGTGACGAATTAAGACTTGAGTTGTTTTAATTAATATTGTTTTGCTTACGATTGTTTTAAGAAGGCTGTTTAGACGCCTGTTTAAACATTAGCATATTAATTAATTCCGTTTTAATTCCGCTTACTTTGCTCTCCTTGTTAGATCGCCCCATTTATCCTGCATTACATAAAACAGAAATCGCAATAGGATAACCTTCGAGTTTGTTGCTGGCTTTAATATCATGGTTAATGATGTAGATATTAAAAGCACCATCAATTTACCCACGTTAAAACTCGAGACATAAACTAGGGAAAGCATCATGTCAGTAGTTAAAATGAACGAATATACCGCGCTAAAGCGTCATAAAGACCAAACCAGCCTTCTGGCTAAAAGAGCTGAAATACTCCGTAAAGCTCAAGAGAAAACCTTAACAATTCAAGAAACAAATGATTTGTTCGCACAATTCAATAGCACCTATGAATCAGTAAGCGAGCCCACCTTAGGCACTGATGGAATTGATGAAAGTTGGGCGGTTAAGTTAATGAAAGAATGTGAGCAAGAAGACGGCCATCCAATCCAAAAACAAGTTCGTAAAAATAGTTATACCAGAGCTGAACTATTAGAAGCATAACCACAGCTACATACGCCCGAATATATGCGCCGTGCATACCGACAAAGTTGCCCCCCCCCATCTATCAGCTACAAAGCGCGAATATAGGGTGTGCCATGCTCACCGACAGCCTTGGGTCATTCCCCATAAAGAATGTGTTATTAAACACTTGTCGAAGATGCCCATGCTTCTATTTTAAAACGTAGTTTCGCGGTGCGCACGGCGCACCCTATCAGTGATGGTTGTTAGGTGTTTGATTATTTTCGGTGCAACATTTCATAGGCCGCGCCCCTCAAGCTGTACATTTTATGACCAAAAAGCGTACTATGTCTGTATAGCTTCAACATAAAGTAACAGTAAGGAGTCGTTACCATGTTTGAGAATAAGAGCACAAACAAAAACGCTGAAGACAATCTACCAAGCTTTGACGAGTTGGTGTGTTTAGCCGAAACACAACCAGCAGAGTTTGAAACTTTGCGAACGTTGCTGTGCAATGAGCTTATTGAACAAGCCCCTGAGCGGATTCAGAAGCGCCTTAAAGGCTTGCAGTTCACCATTGATATGGAGCGAAAAAAGAACAAGCCGTCTTTATCCAATTGCCAGAAAATATCCAATATGATGAGTGAGTCCTTACAGGAACTTCAGGACGCGCTATCAAATCCAGAAGAGTATTTACGTAATCAGAAGATACCCAAGCCACGTGCAGACGTGATTCCCCTTTTTCCAGGGCGTTAATATCTTGCGCTGCGCACCGTCTGTCTTAGGATGAGCAAATCATAGTCACAAAAAAACCTGATAAGTAATACCTATCAGGGTTTTTATTTTCTTGCTAGAACAAGCTATTCGTTAAAAACTATAGCAACTCGTCTAATATCACCATGACTTTATCAGCAAATTCAGTGGTGCTTAAAATTTCAATGCCTGCGCCAGGCTTTGATAAGTCGCTGGTAGAGAAACCTGCTTCAAATACGCTTTGCATTGCTTTCCACACAGCTTTAGCTTCGTCTTCCATACCAAAGCTCATATCCAACATAAGTGCGACTGAGCCAATCATTGAGTAAGGGTTGGCTTTATTCTGACCTGCGATATCAGGCGCAGAACCATGAGATGGCTCATAATAAGCTTTTTCAGGGCCCATACATGCAGAAGGCATTAAGCCTAGTGAACCTAAAATACCGCCACCTTGGTCACTCAGAATGTCACCAAACATGTTCTCCATCACCATGACATCAAACTGTCCCGGGTTTAAACATAGATGAGTTGCTGCCGCATCAACCAACATGTGAATCACTTCAACTTCAGGGAAATCGACAGCGACTTCTTCTAGCACTTCATTCCATAAAACTGACGAGATAAGCACGTTGCTCTTATGAATGTTATGTAGCACTTTCTTACGCTTCATGGCTTCTTTGAATGCGACGACCAGAATCTGACGAATCTGACTTTCATCGTAATCCAAGGTTTCTTTCACATAACGCAAACCATCTTCAGTCTTGCCGCTTTCTTTACCACCAAAGTACAAACCGCCGATCAGCTCACGGATCAACATGATGTCGATTCCTTTACCAATCACTTCTTTCTTAAGGGGTGAAAAGTGCGCCATACCTTCAGGTAAATAAATCGGACGGAAGTTCGCATAAGTATTCAAACGACGACGCATAGGTAATAAAGCACCACGCTCTGGACGTTCTTCAACCGGAATTTTTTCTGACTCTTCATGGCTCAAACCAATTGGGCCTTTCAGAATAGCGTCTGCTGTGTCGCATAGTTCTTTAGTTTTTTCTGGAAATGACTTCCCGTCAGAAAAATAAGCACTGGCACCAAAAGGTGCGGCGATGCAGTCAAACTTCACATCTCTTTTTTGTTCGATCAGCGTCAAAACACGTAAAGCTTGTTCTGTGATTTCTGGGCCGATACCGTCGCCCGCGAGTACCGCAATCTTGTAAGTTTGAGTCATTTTAAAGTCCTAGTCTTATTAAGTGCGCGTATTGTAAAGATAGCAGCCCCTATCTGGCAACTTTCTTACCCCTCACTTTCACACATTCTATGCATTTTCATTGCCGGTATCGCGCATAATAGGTTGACTGGTGCGCCACCTTTAGGTAACTTGCTCCTCCTTTGGTAGTGATAATTCGCTCTTGAGAACAGTCACTCCATCTTGTTTCTAACCCTTTGTTATTAGTTGTTTTGAGATTTTTTGGCGATGGCATACGATAATATTCTTTATGAAGTAATAGGGCCGCTTGGTTTAATCACCCTAAACCGACCTGAAAAGCACAATGCGGTGTCTTTAGCTACGCTTGACGATCTACATAGCGCTCTCACCCAGGCTGAATCGGACCCTAATGTACGTGTTATTGGCTTAACCGGTTCGGGTCCAAAAGCCTTTGCTTCTGGCTCAGACCTTTCTGAAGTTGAACACCGAGACATCAAAAAAGCCCTGGAACCGATTGTTCAAGGTGTTGCAGAACGCATGGAACGCAGCGAAAAGGCTTCTATTGCCGCCATTAACGGTATTTGCATGGGCGGCGGACTTGAGCTCGCTTTAGGTTGTGACATTCGAATTGGCACGACAAATTCTAAATTTGCGACCCCTGAAGGCAAACTGGGTATTATTCCTGGTGGTGGTGCAACTCAGCGTTTACCGAGAATTGTAGGCAAAGCCTGGGGCATGGAAATGCTGCTTATGGGCGAAACCATTGATGCCGAACGAGCTTACCAAATAGGCTTAATTACACGCCTATTGGAACCCGAAGAGCTCATGCCAATGCTTCTATCTATGGCTGAACATATTGCATCTTTCGCGCCGCTAGTACCTCAGTTTATGAAGTCAATGGTGAACTACGGTTTAGAAGCGGGTCAGCATTCTGGCTTAGCGATGGAAAAATTTGCACAAGCGGCATTGATTGAAACCGCTGACAAAAAAGAAGGCTTAAGAGCGTTCTTGGAAAAACGTCCACCCAATTGGACTGGTAAATAGCTGACCGGTGATTAAAAAAATTTAAGGGCTGGTATTTCCGGCCTTTTTTATGCCCGCTCAAAGGAGACATTTTATAATGAAAAAAACAGCCTGGGTTGCCGGTGCCAGTGGTTTAATTGGCAGTCATTTAATAGAATTACTTAATGCACACCCCGCTTATGACAAAGTGGTTGCCTTTGTTCGACAAGCGGTTATAACTCCCCCGTACAACCAGTCTAAAGTTGAGCAACGTTGTGTTGATTACACCCAACTGCAAGCCCCTGACAATGAACGGGTCGACGATGTATTCTGCGCCCTCGGTTCGACCTCTAAAAAAACGCCTGATAAAGAAGCGTATTATAAAATTGATGTGCTTTTCCCCCTCGCCGTAGCAGAACTGGGATTAAAGCATGGCGCATCTTTTTATGGCTTAGTGTCTGCTCACGGCGCCAAACCTAGTCGCTTATCTTTTTATTTAGAAATGAAAAGCCGATTGGAGCACTCTCTTAAGCAGCTGGACTACTCCCATTTAGCCATTGCACGCCCTAGCCTACTCAAGGGTGACAGAAAAGAATATCGTCCTGCAGAACGACTAAGCGAGGGCTTCATGAGCTTATTACCCGGCAACTACAAAGCAATTCATGCTAAAGATGTCGCAGCAGCTTTAATTCAAGCAGCCAACAACAAGACCGATCAAGACACTCAAAGCGTGTCTATCTTATCCTCCGCAGAAATGCAAAATGCGTCACAACTAGATAGTCGTTCAAGAGTCTAAATCATGAACACCGATCAAAGTCATATTCAAAGTGCTATCGAAGCCTTAGTTAACTCACTTAAATCAGTGCAACTGGCGACGCTTAATGCTGAACAACACCCTGAAATCAGCTATACACCTTTTATGCGATTAGATGATGCGTATTATATATTTATAAGTGAATTAGCCTCGCACACACAAAACATCTTGTTACAGCCCAAGCTTTCACTTTTATTTATTGAAGATGAACAGAGCGCTAAGAATATATTTGCAAGAAAACGCTTAAGCCTAAATGTACTCGCCTCAGAGTGTAAGCAAGGCACTGAGCAATGCACGTTTATTCTCGATGAATTTGAACAACAGCATGGCAAAACTGTAAGCCTGTTAAGACAGCTGCCTGATTTTCATTTATTTAAACTAACAGCCGAAAATGGTAGCTATGTGCAAGGCTTTGGCCAAGCATTTGACCTAAGTGGTAAACACCTGGAAGTCATTCAAGTAAAAAAAATGTAAAAAAACCAACTAAAAATACGAGACATTTATAATAAAAAAAAAGTAAAATCCACTATCTTTATAGAATAGATATTTTATTAACTGCCTAGCTTGATTAGGCGAGACCGACCAAGAGTTTAAATAATGGCTGATAATATAAAAGAATTTTTTGATCGCTTTGTTGAAGATTTTTCGTCTTTCGATGGCACCCTCATCGCCAGCCGATATATGGCACCTTATATCGCAATGTCTCCTGTTGGTGATGCATGGCAATGCAGTAGCCGCCCTGAGCTCGTCATCTACTTTCAAAGCTTGCTAGATAAACATTCAGGCGAAGGCGTTGTGCGCTGTGAACATAAAGACCTTGAATCGATGGTAGTCGGCAATCGCTGTTTTTTTGCCAGCGTCACCTGGAGCATGCTCGATGCAGAAGATAAGGTCGTTTCGACATGGCGCGAGTCATATAACCTGGTGAATACAGACGAAGGTTTGAGAATATTCACCTCTATTGATCATTAAAAACACATAGATATCGCTCAACCAACACCTTCACTGTCATGCCGGTGCGTTCTCGCTTAGAAGCGCCTACCGGCATGATAGAGTCGGCGACTATAATATTCTCATAGGGCGCACCCTATAAGGAAGTTATTCAGCAACCCCGAGAAACCTACTCTACTCTCCCCATCGCGGCATTAACTGCTGATCTAGACCTAACTGATCTAAAATACGTGCCACGATAAAATCAACCATCGCAGAGATATCTTCAGGCCGATGATAAAAACCAGGGCTCGCGGGTAAAATTACCGCCCCCATCCGCGTCAGCTTTAGCATATGCTCTAAGTGAATTTCAGAATATGGTGTTTCTCGTGGTACGAGTATCAATTGACGCCGCTCTTTGAGCGCGACATCTGCTGCGCGTTCGATAAGATTATTACTAGCCCCTGTCGCGACAGCGGATAACGTGCCGGTACTACAAGGGCAAATAACCATCTGACTCGGAGCACCTGAGCCTGAGGCAACCGGTGACATCCAATCTTCTTTACCAAATACTTTGATCTGACCAGGTTTGGCCTTAAAGTGTGCGAGTAAAAAGTTTTCTAATTTAGCCGCTTGTCCAGGCAGTTTTATGTCAGTTTCGGTCGAGATGACTATATGAGCAGCCTTGCTGACCATTAAGTAAACCTGATGGCCCTGCGTCAATAAACATTCAATCAGACGTAAACCATATTGCGCGCCAGATGCGCCGGTGATAGCGACTGTCACCGTCTTTTGCCAAGATTTTGAGTTGCTCAATGACTCATTTAGTTCAATCATTGCCTAGCGCCTGCATGATCTTTTGATGAATACCTGCAAAGCCACCATTGCTCATGATCACTATATGCGTTTCACCTTCACCTTCACCTTCACCTTCACCTTCACCTTCAACCCCAAGCTTAGCTAAGGTTTTGGCAATTAGTTCATCAATTGAGGTGCCAATTGAATGCTTAGCAAGCTTGGCATCTATTTGTTTTTCTAACCAGGCTAAATCAGATAGATCCGCCCAGATGACATGATCTGCTGCTTCCGCGCTTTTAAGTAAGGTTTCAGCGTGAACGCCCATTTTCATGGTGTTAGAGCGCGGTTCGATTAATGCAATAATATTCGCACTACCCACCTTTTTCCTTAAGCCTTCAAGAGTGGTTTTAATCGCAGTAGGGTGATGGGCAAAATCGTCATAAACCGTGACACGACCTACTTCTCCCAAACACTGCATGCGTCGCTTAACACCTTCAAAGCACGATAAGGCTTCTGCGCTGTACTTCAGAGAAACACCGACATGACGCGCGGCTAACATGGCAGCCACACCATTCTCGATATTATGCTCGCCCGTCATTGACCAATTTACATCAACACACTCATCGCCCAGAGACAATTGGAAAGCCGAACCAGTATCATCGGTGATATGCCAAAGAGGTAAGTCTGACTCAGCCTGTACTGACGCCTCACGGCTGAACTGCTGCTGTTCTGACCAACAACCTTTTTTCATTACCACATCGATAGCCTTTACCCCTGCAGGATAAATGACCCGTCCATTTTGGGGAATGGTACGAATAACATGATGAAATTGTGTTTGGATCGCGGCTAGGTCAACAAAAATATCGGCATGGTCAAATTCGAGATTATTCACAATGAAGGTACGCGGCCGATAGTGAACAAACTTAGAGCGCTTATCAAAAAAAGCACTGTCATATTCGTCGGCTTCAATCACAAAGAAAGGGCTTCCCCCTAAACGCGCAGAGCAAGTGAAATTTTCGGGTACCCCACCGATCAGAAAACCGGGAGACATACCGGCATATTCAAGAATCCAGGCCAGCATACTACTAGTTGTCGTCTTACCATGCGTACCGGACACACCCAAGACCCATTTACCCGGCAGAATTTTCTCAGCTAAGAAGCCTGGACCCGAGGTATAGGGCAAACCCTGATTAAGAATTTCTTCCAATAAAGGATTGCCACGACTAATTGCATTTCCGATTACATACAGGTCTGCACCCAGATCTAATTGTGAAAGCTCATACCCTGAGATCAGCTCTATCCCTTGAGACTCCAACTGCGTACTCATAGGTGGATACACCGCCTGATCACAGCCTGTCACCTTCAAGCCCGATTCTTTAGCAAGAACTGCAAGGCTGCCCATAAAAGTACCACAAATACCCAGAATATGAATATGCATCGTTATTTTATTTATTCCCTTCTAACAGCTTACAAACTATCTACAGTTTACAGGCTATATACAATTTACAGACTGTCTACTATTTACAGACTACCTGTTGAATCGACTTCGATCGCCGAATCCATAATTTCCAGCTCAGCTTTACGCACTTTTAGTTTAGTCGCGTGATGTGCGCGCATATTCAAGGTTTTCATTTGAGTAGCAACTGCCTCTGCTTCTGCCATCAAATTCTCAGGCGCAACAGTTTTATCAAGAAAGCCAGCTAGAACAGCGCCTGCCGGATCAAACATTTCAGCATTGATCACCGCGCGGTTTAGATAGTTAGTTGGAATACGGTTACGTGCCATTTCGATACCGGCATGGTGCATAGTCATACCAATTGCCACTTCATTTAAGCCAATTTTGAATGAACCTTCGACGCCGATGCGATAATCACAGCACAATAATAAAAATGCGCCTTTAGCAATGGCATGGCCTGGGCAAGCAGCAATAATCGGAAATGGGAAAGAAGCGATTCGGCGTGTCAGCTTAGAACCCTGCGTGACCAAAGCCATCGCGTCGGTCATACTTTTCTGCATGGTTTTAAGGTCGTAACCACCCGATAAAATACCTGGTTGGCCGGTAATAATCACCACAGCTTTTGCTTCTTCTGCCTGGTCAAGCGCGGCATTCAACTCTTCAATTAGCTGATGTGAAAATGCATTCACCTTGCCATTATTAAGTGTAATTTTTGCAATTTTGTCTGTAATTTCAATATTAACCAATTCCATGATCACTACCTTTAAATTTATAGTTAGAAAGCTAAATTTACTTTCTGTCATTTTAAACACGTGTCTTTTTAAACTAGTATTTTATTAAACCAGTGACACTACTGACACCTTTATAAGACTAGTGCAAGACCCGACCTGCGCGCTCGTCTTCTTCAGCTGCCGCTTCTGCTTCAACTAAAGATTTCGATATCGCTCCGGCAGCTTGAACACCCGCACCAATCATCGCTTTTGCGACGGCTACGCGATGTTCACTCAGAAATTCATTTATTTCTGTTGAGAACTGAATTTCAACCAGAAACTCACCGTCTTCATCATCCATTCTTTTAAGGGCAAAACTGCCATTTTCCAATTCAATAATCTCTAAGAATGAGCTACTCATTACTTCTCCATCATTTAGTTATGCTTAAACTACCACTCAGCCTGACGTGACCTGACTGACTTCATATAATGTTTAAATTCTTTCATCACCAAAATCAAAATATCTGTTTCGGCCAGAGGCTCTGTACCTGCTGTTATTTTTCCATTTACACCTTTTACGACACTTGCCTCGCTGTCTATCAGGACCACATCCAATAGTGATGCATTAATTTTATTTGGGGCTGCCTGGATATGTTCAGGTTGCGCCGGTTTATAGTTATCGTCAACTCGATCAAGCAGTCTATTTAACCAGCTATCGGCGTCTTGCTTAAACGCAAGCAAACACTGACTTTCGGGCAGGTTTTGAACCCCGGCCTGTGTTAATGACGAGAAATCTTGAAGCGTAACGTCCATATAATCAGACAACTCTTGTAGCCAGTTATCCCAAGACTTCTTTAGACACAAGTAAACACTGGCATGTATCGCACTCATCTCAATCTTATCTAGGCCAGCCAGTTGCTTGGACTCTACCTGCAGTAGTTTTTGTGCATAAAAAAGGTATTCATTTACGTGTGCTTGCTTGGAATTATTCAAAACAGACCAACTATTAATGAGTATTTATTCGAACTTTCTTAAAGTTTTAGCAAAATAAGGCTTATACGAACCGTCTACAGCAATGATACAAATGTTCAAAAGCACCGCAGTATAACGTATTCAACTCACTAGGTCATGAAACGGCTTTTAGTGCGCTTTTTAAGCGACATCCTCTACGATTTCCACTACAAAATTAAGCGTTTATTTACTTGATGAATAAGCACTTTTACACTTTACTTAAATAACATTAATACAACCTTGGGAAATGCTCTCTCATATGACGACACCAGTCTTGATCTGTGACGACTCCAGTGTAGCTCGTAAACAAATGGCACGAACACTTCCTAGCGATTGGGATATTGAAGTATCCTTCGCAAAACATGGTGAAGAAGCTTTAACAGCGATAAAAGAAGGTCTGGGTGATATTCTATTTCTTGACCTTAACATGCCTGTTATGGATGGTTACGAAACACTCGAACAAATCCAGAAGCAAGATTTACCCACTATGGTTATCGTAGTATCAGGCGATATTCAACCCGAAGCACATAAACGGGTTAAAGAGCTCGGTGCCGTCGAGTTTATAAAAAAACCAACCTCGAAAGAAGCATTGGTTGAACTACTCGAAAAATTCGGCCTTTACCGCGCACCTGAGATTTCACCCGATGCGCCTGCTTCACAGCAGCCCGAAGCGAAAGCCGCAGCCGTTATTAAAGGCGACATAGGTAAAATTGAGTACCGTGACTGCATACAAGAAATTTCCAATGTTGCCATGGGCCAGGCGGCAGACCTACTTGCGCGTTTACTCAACGTTTTCGTTAAAATGCCTATTCCTAACGTTAATATTCTAGAAGTCAGCGAACTGGAAATGGCCCTGTCTCATACTGAGCAAGATAATACCTATTCTGCGGTTTGCCAAGGTTTCATCGGCTCAGGCATTTGCGGTGAAGCGCTGCTTATTTTTAGTGACTCTAGCTTTACAGATATTGCACAGTTACTTAATTTTAAAGGTGAAATTGATAGAACGGTTGAACTAGAACTATTAATGGAGATTGCCAGCATTTTGGTCGGTGCCTGTACTAATGGTATCGCACAACAGCTCGACACCTCATTTAGCCAAGGCCACCCCGTCGTACTCGGTCAGCACGTGAAGGTTGGCGAGTTGATCAAAGCTAATTCCAAGCGCTGGAAAAAAACTCTCGCGATCGAAATTACTTACGAGATCGAAAACCATAACATCAGCTGTGACCTACTTTTATTATTCACTGAAGATTCCTTAAATAACTTGAACAAACGACTTTCCTACTTGATGGATTAATATCAAACTATGTCAGAAGCTAATATCGATATAAAAGAATTTCACTGGTTGATGGAACTGCTTCAGACCATTGATGTGGGTCTGGTCGTACTTGACCGCCAGTTTAACGTTAATGTCTGGAATAGTTTTATGGAAAGTCATAGCGGTATGACACCACTCCAAACTAAAGACAAAAACATATTCGAACTCTTTTCAGAACTCCCCAAAGAATGGTTGATGCACAAAGCGAACTCGGTTTTCATGCTGAAGAACCGCTCTTTCATGACTTGGGAGCAACGCCCTTACCTGTTCAAGTTCAAGAATTATCGCCCCATTACCGGTACAGAACCTTTCATGTACCAGAATATTACGATTTCTCCTTTGGTCTCAACTGATGGCCAGGTAAATCATATCGCGATAATCATGTATGACGTGACCGATATTGCGGCTAACAGAAATGCTTTGGAACGGGCAAACAAAGAACTGGAAACACTCAGCCGAACAGATCGACTGACCCAACTAAACAACCGGGGCCATTGGGAAGAATGCCTGTCACAAGAATTCAGCCGTTTTCAGCGCTATAAAACAATCTGCTCCGTGATCATGTTTGATATTGACCATTTCAAAAAAGTAAATGACACCTATGGCCACCAGGCAGGTGATGAAGTTATTCGTCAAGTTTCTCAGGCAACACGTGACAATCTCCGGAAAACAGACATTGCCGGCCGATACGGCGGTGAAGAATTTGGCGTCATACTAGGTAATACTGATGCAGATTCTGCTGTGATATTTTGTGAACGGGTGCGAAAACAGATAGAAGCCATGGAAGTCGTACATGATGGTAAAACGATTAAGTTCACCATCAGCCTTGGCATCAGCCAAGCCGTCGAACAGACAAAAAACTACACCTCGTGGTTAGAACAGGCTGATCAGGCCTTATATGCCTCTAAAGAAGGTGGCCGGAATCAGACAAACATTTTCAAGCACGACTAGAATATAAGATATAAACGCTCTACCAGAACGGGGCCAGCCATTGCCCCTCTTCTTTCTTGCCTGAATTTAAAGGTTTAAATTCGCTATGAAAAAAATAACAAACCTTGTTTCTTTAGCCCTCTTAGTAAACATCAATACTACTTTTGCAGATCATCCAGCCAAGCTAGACAACCCCACCAATCAAAGCAGCGGTACTTCAGCATTAGAAGAAGAAATTCTTTGGTTGAAAGAAGAAACCTACGTGTCAACCGCGACCAAAACACTTGAAGATATCAACAAAAGTGGTGCAACCGTTTCAGTCATCACAGCAGAAGACTTGAAAAACATGGGTGCGAGAAATCTGAACGATGCTTTAAACCGTGTTCCAGGTTTAGGTATCAACCAATTTAATATTGGCATGCCGGCAGTTGAAGTGCGTGGCGTCAAAACCGATTTTGGTGAAAAAGTACTCTTTCTAATTAATGGCCACCCATCCAACACCAATGTTGTAAATGGTGGCTCTACCTGGGTGTATGAAAATTTTAATGTGGATGAAATTGAACGTGTAGAAGTTGTCAGAGGTACCGGTTCTGCACTTTATGGCGCAGATGCCTTTGTTGCCACCATCAACATAATAACTAAAAGCGCCGATGAGATTGACGGCACCATACTCACTTTAGGGCAAGGTAGTTACGATACAGATAAATTCAATATGCAGTTAGGTAAAGAGTTTAACGGATTAAAAGTCGCCTTAAATGCCAATATCAACGAAACAGACGGATCTAAAGGAGAAGTGAAGCATGACGCCCTGGGTAACTCAGGCGAACTTGATAGCTGGGTAAGACGTTATGACCTTGGCTTTAATATGGAATATGATCATTTCACCCTTCAGGGAAAATATGTAGACCGTGCTGCCGGGTCTTACGCGGGTGTAGCTAACGCATTAAACACCGTAACAGAACAGGATTATAAACAGTATTTTGTAGAGCTAGGCTATTCGCTAGAGTTAGATAATAATATAAAAGTCACGAGTAAATTATATTTTGATCATTTTACCGCGGATAATTACTGGCAGTTTTTCCCTGAATTCGCAGGGTTTCCAGACCCAGACGGAATGCTCGGGCGCACACCAGGAAAAGTGGATCGCACCGGCGGAGAAGTACAAGCCGAGCTAGCCTTATCAAAACGCAATAAATTATTGGTGGGTGCGATGTATGAACATCAAAGCTTATATGGTGTGCGTCTGATTAGTAATTATAACCCACTTGATAACTCACCAACTGGCGTCTACACAGAGGCCCCTGATGAATGGCTTTGGAATGATAGCCATAATAGAGATATTCGCGCCCTCTATGTACAAGATATCTGGGACCCGCGCGATGACTTAAGACTGATTATTGGCGGCCGATATGATCATTACAATGATTTCGGAGATACCTTCAATCCGCGTACCAGCCTTACCTGGGAATTTAAGAGAAATTACAACGTTATTGTCACCTATGGCTCCGCATTCAGAGCACCCTCTTTTGGTGAGCTTTACAACCAGAACAATCCGGCGGTAGTTGGTAACCCCAATGTTGAACCTGAAGAGATTGAAACCTACGAAATAGGTATCGCTGGTAACCTTTCGAAAAGAATGAACTTTCGTATCACGGGTTTTCATAACAATATTAGAAACATAATTGCGCCAACACCGTCAACTATCGCGGCTAATGAGTCAGGTAATGTTGGCAAACTAAAGGTAGATGGGTTAGAGATGGAGTTGAGTTCCCGCCTTCAGGGTGGCTCTAAACTGGCTGTAAATTATACATATCAAAACCCAAGAAACGAGCTCACAGGAAAACGAGCCCATGATGTTGCTCGACAGAAAATCAACGCTTCATTCAATTATCGTCATTCTCGCCACGTCAATATTTATGCGGGCTTGAGTCATAGAGGAGAATTAACCCGAGCGCCAAATGACCTTCGCTCTAATGTATCAAGCTATACAACAACTGACCTTGCGGTTAACTGGAAAGACGCCACGGATCACTGGGAAGCAACCGCAACTATCTATAACTTCTTTGATAAAACCTATTTTGATGCATCGCCTGACGCCCAGCCAGCATCGGACCCAGAGAGATCAGACTACCCCAAGCCCGGCAGAAACTTTATGTTTGAAGTCTCTTACAAGCTATAATTTACTTAGTAAATTTTATCTATACTTAAAAAGGGAAGCCGATCTGCTTCCCTTTTTAAGTTAACTTATCATAAACGTTATCACGCTAAGCACTGACTCGGGTCAGTCACTAGCTTCGCATTAGACTTATAATAAGTCAGTCTGCTTTGCGACAGGCCACAGCGAATGAGCGACTGTAGCATGGTGATAGCTGCATAACTTGGGTCGATCACAGGGGCCGGTAAATTCGCTTTTTCCAACTCAGCCGCAACTGCATCAACTACATCGATCATCCCGGTACAACCAAGTACTATAGCCTCAGCGCCATCCTCCTCAATCGCTGCTTTACTTTGTTTGAAGAGGTGCGCTATCAATTTGGTTTTATTTCCTAAATCCTGCACCGGCATTTGCACATCTCGAATAGAAGCAATATTTTGAGATAGTCCAATATCTCGAATTTCATCTTCAATCAGAGGAATAACATTAGGCACTACAGTGATAATAGAAAATTTCTGAGAAATAGAAGATGCCATCAGTACACCACTATCGAAACCGCCTAAAACAGGAATGTTCACCAACTCCCTGACAATCGATACACCTGGTGATCCAAAACAATCAACAAAAATACCATCATAACCATTTTTTTCAGCTTCTTGAGAAAGACTAATAATAGATTCGGTATTGAGAAACTCCGCATAGCGACTTTCTATAAAACAGGTGCCTTTGGTTGTGTTGGCATAGTCTGCTGTAAAATCGGGTGCGAGCACATGCTCTACTTCACTTTTAATACCTTCATTAAATTGTGTTCCCACGATAGGAATAATAACGAGGATTTTTTTATTTACACTTGGTGATGCCATTTTTATCCAGTCCTTTAATTATCTGCTATACATAATGATCGTAGTTAAATTTTTAATGCCTAAATATTTTGTCACTACACAAGGATAGACCACCCTCAGAAATTCCCATGAACATTTAAAACACTTTATTCATAAAAAATTGAATTTTATTACAGTGAAACACCAGGAGAATAAGAATGCGTAAACTTGATAAAGAAGCTGTCGTTAAAATTGCTAAAGGTGCTTGTTTCTTAGGCAGTGGCGGAGGCGGGCCACTATCAATCACTCCCGCCATTATTGAGAACATATTTAAAGTTACTGACACAGTTGAAGTTGTTGATATGAAAGATGTGCCTGACGATGCAGAAATTGCTATTTCAGCAGGTATGGGTTCTCCACAAGGTGCAGCAGGCATGACGTTTGATACCGCGCCTAGCGTTGCGTTTAATGAGGTTGCCAAACAATATGGAAAACCACTGACGCACGTTGCCGCAATAGAAGTGGGTGCAGCGAACAGTGTAATTCCCATGTTAGTGGCTGCACACAATAACATCCCCTTAATCGATGCAAATGGTGCAGGTAGAGCTGTTCCGACATTGCCTTCCACCACTTTTAACCAAGTAAATATTCAACCTACACCCGCTGTTTTATCTGCGGTAGGGGTCCCCGGAAACCCAATAGAGTCATGCCCAAAAGGTGATACTGCAGAGCAAGTAGAAGACTGGGCACAAAAAGTGTTAACAACCAACCCGAATTTTACAAAATACAAAGCAGGTGCTGTTGCACTATGGCCCTTTACAGGAACAAAGCTAAATGAAGGTAGCTGCGCAGATGTCACGGCCATAGGCGGTTCACTTGTGCTGGCTGAAAACATTGGTGGCGCGCTTGACTCACTCACCCCCATAGACAGTGTTAAAGAAGTACTCACAACATCTGGTAAAAAGCACAATTATCTAGGGATAGGCAAAGTCATTGCAGTAAAAGAAGAGTCTGTAGGCGCCTTAGACGGTGGCATTGTTGAAGTGGATATGGGTGGGTATATTATTGAACTACCCTACCTGAATGAATTCTTAGGTGCTTTTAACTGGGATGTGCAAAAGCCGACTTATATTTTAGGCCCAGATATGATCTGCTGCATGACACCAGACGGTGAGCCACTCTCAAACCCATCCATTAGCGCCAAGTTTGAAAACGGCCCATTTGAAATGGCTATATTCTCGATTCAAGCAGATGCGCCTATGCGTAAAAAAGCCATGTTTGATATGTTCGCAGCTAATATCAAAAAACTCTATCCTGCCTTTAGTGGCGGTTTCAAAGAAGAAGGAAAACTCGCAATGGCATGGGCCTGGACTGAGGTTTGATTTAAAATATCAATAATCTGCGGCAGCAAGGTTTTTGAAGCTGCCGCCTATCATTTCGGTGTGCACCGAGAGAGTCTGCCTTATAGCAATTTGAGTTAGCTGAGTAGCACTTCCTTCATTTCACAAAACCACTTATTCTCCAACCAACTCATCCACTGAATCTAAAGCATCTTCATTTAAAACAATGCCATATGCTTTCGTTTTAGCCACATTTAAAGAAATACGACTTCCCGCTGGGAACTGCACAGACTCCTCAATAACTCGCTGACTCAATACACTCTTCATCATGAGAGCAGCTTGTCTACCCGTCGTGGCCAGATCTGCTGTAATACTTAGCAAGGCGCCTAGATCATCAAAAAACCGATTATAACTAAGAACTGGAATACCTTTTTTATGTGCTAACTCAAATAATAATTCCGCCTTTTCAGTTGTGGCCATTACAACGGGATCGCTGACCAACCAAAGAGCGTCGACTTGATCTAATAAAGTATTCGCGTTCTTCTCTAAGGTATCTTCAGCCTTCATTTCTGATGCGATCAATGTAAGAGATAATTCATTTGCTGACATTCGCGCATCCTGAATCAACTGCTGGTTATCGACACTGTGTAAAACACCAACCTTTTTCACCTCAGGAAAAAAGTATTTAAACCAAGTTAACTGAGCTTTAGGGGCAACTTCACTAGCAATGCCATAATAATTATCTTGCTCATGAAAGCGGCGCCAATTTAATACAGAGCTGAAGATGACGGGCATATCCGGGTCAATGTAATCAACTGAACCCAGCGCCTTAGCGCCAATTGCATAAATCGCATCATAATCACTTTCATTCAAGGTATCCTGCAATGCATCAACCGGACGGTGCTCATCACCTAAGTCCAAAACCCTAATTTTTGTATTAGATAATGACTCGGTAAAAGAAGTTTCGGCAATTTCATAACGGTCAATTTGACTATTAGTATTCACAATCAAAATATGGGGTATATCTAGTGATGAGCTAAGCTCTTGCTTAGAAGAAAGCGCCTGCTCTGGCTGATGCGCGCATGAAGCAAGTGTCATCATACATAACACAGCAAATGATAAAAACGACACCCCTCGGCTTAACCTGAAATCAGGTCTCAGGAGTAATTGATAAATCCTATTTGTCAGGAACCTACTTTCCATGACTCATACCTCCTTCCTGACCAATAGACTCATCAATGAGTCGCCAATCGTCCAAGCCAAGCATATTCAAGCCTCGTCTACCCTGCTCACTTTTGGACATCTGTTTTATTATTGTTAGTGTTTTTATATATGACTCTACTGAGCGCTGACGAAAAACAACGGCCAAACGTTGTAAAGGATTACTCTCACCCAGAATATGGAGAGGCTGATTTTGGTGACTATATAAACTGGATAATTTTTCAAGACTGGATTTAGTTGTCAATGCCATATCAGCCAAACCAAAGCCTACTGCCATCAAAGCATCAATATCTTTTGGTACCACCAACACATTTAACGCTGAACTAGCTTTAAGACTCAGGCCGGAAAATTCATTTTCAAGTAAAGAAATGGAATAATCCCTAGTCGCAGAGGTTGCTAGGGTCATAGTAGAAAAATTAATGTGTTTCGCTTTACCAACCAGAATTTTTCGGTAAGTGCCACTGCCACTTTTCATTCCAAGCAGCCCCACTTTAGTTAAAACTTGTGACTGTTGGCCGTATGGCAGTTTCTCATAATTTTGATTTGATTTCTGTCGAAGAAGCAATTGCTGATAATGTCGACTCGACATCATAAAAACGGCTTCATCTTCACTTTCAAAGAGCGTCTCAAATATTTTACGATTATCAACGGGTTGAAATTGATAAGCCCCATTTTCTGAAAGATATAAATCAAAAGTATTTTTTAAAACAGAGTTACGTGCCGTATTTATTTCTGGCTTATGAAAATAAATCGTTAAGGATGTTTGCGCTTTAAGCAAGGAAACAGGAGTCATACTCAAGACACAGAGCAACAAAATGCGTGTGATAAAGGACACACGTAAAAAAATAGGTACAGATAACAGACCAAATTTATGCAAGTTATACCTTCTTATTAGACTAATGTAGTCTATCTTGTATATTACTAGTGTAAGTTATTTTTCCCGGTAGATGTAATGAATAAACCATATATTTTATGTGTTGATGATGATAAAACAATTTTAATGAGTCTGAAGATTCAGTTGAGGCATAATTTGGGTGATCAGTTTGATTTTGAAACCGCTGAAAGCGCTGAAGAAGCATGGGAAATTATTAATGATTTAGTTGCTCAAGATAAAACCATTTCGGTCATTATTTCGGACTGGATTATGCCCAAAGTCAAAGGCGATGAGTTTTTAATCAGCGTTCATCATAAGCTCCCTAATATAAGTAAATTTATACTGACCGGGCATGCAGACGAAGAAGCAATTATAAGAGTAAAAAAACAAGCTAATCTGAAAGGCTGTCTTGGTAAGCCTTGGGATATTAATGAGCTTGTCGCTTTGATAAAAAAAGCTGTGGATATATCATGAAAAAGCCCGTCATTCTCTGCGTCGATGATGAACGCATCATTTTATCTAGCCTTAAAGCACAACTAAAAAACAATCTAGGCAATGCCTTTCAAATTGAGTTGGCAGAAAGCGGTGAAGAAGCACTTGAAATAATCGAAGAGTTACAAGAAAGCAAAACAACGATCCCCTTGGTCATAGCCGACCAAATCATGGGAGGTATGTACGGTGACGAACTGCTCACCCGCATAAAAAAACAACTCCCTGATACCCACAGCATTATGTTAACCGGACAAGCAAGTGCCGAATCGGTTGGCGAAGCCGTTAATAACGCACAATTATTCCGTTATATATCAAAGCCATGGAATCAAGATGATTTAATTCAAACAGTTAAATCTGCGCTTCAAAGCTATGAGCACCTGAAAAATTTGAGACTTCAGGATAGTTATCAAACTGCACTAAACCGTATCCTAAAGCTAACACTTGAGCCCATTCCATTTGAGCAACAAGTTAGTGAAGCCTTGACAGCAGTATTATCAACATTGTGTTTTTTTGGCACTAACAAAGGCTCAATTTTTATAGATGCACCTAACCAAGACCCATCACAGCATCAAAAGTCAGTTATTATTTCTCATATCAACAATATAGATGGTAGCGGCACTTACCCTGAAGATATTAAAGATAATGATTGCAGTATCCAGCTAATCCATGGAACAAATGAGTCTACAAACCCGGATAAGGCAAAAGACTTACCCCATTACTACCGGGCCCCTATTCTGCTACGTGAGTCTATCATTGGCTTCCTCTACGTTTACGTTTCACCCTTGCATCACAAGAATCCTCAAACTGAAGCATTCATCCGCTCTGTTTGCCATATCCTTGCCAGCATAACTCGACTATCGCAATACCATCAAGCTCTGGAGCAGCATAATACAAAACTTGAAGCACAAGTTAGAAAGCGCACCTTAGAGTTAGACCAAGCGCTACAAAAACAGGCATCTCAGAACGATTTACTGGTAGAAACCAATAAAAAACTGGAATATTTTGCCACCACAGATGAACTGACTGGCCTAATGAACCGACGCCATTTTTTTGAACATGCTGACCAAGAAGCTGACCGAGCCAACCGATACAAAAGAAGCACTGTTTTGGCGATGCTTGATCTAGACTTTTTTAAAGAGATCAATGATCAATACGGACATCAAGCGGGGGATATAGTACTCAGTAAAATTGCGCAGGTTCTAAGCACATGTATTCGTGAGCATGACACGCTTGGAAGAGTGGGAGGAGAAGAGTTCGCGATCATCATGCCAGAAACAGAGATAGAAGGAGGAAAAGAATTTTGTGAGCGCATGCGCCTCAGTATCTCGGATACACCGATCATTTTCGATGACCATGAAGTCTCTATTAGCGCTAGCTTTGGCCTAACTGAGCTCCTTGAGGGAGAACTAAATATTGGTAAAGCCATGAGCAGGGCGGATCAAGCCTTATATGACTCTAAACACAAAGGCCGAAATCAAATATCACTAAACCTGGGAAGCTAAGGAGTGACTTTAGGCATTCGTAGAAAACTTATACTCATTATTGCTTGTACCTTATTTTTTGTTTTGGGTGTTCACACCTACTTACAATTGAACCTTCAACAAGCCGCATTTGATGACGAGCTTCACAAACGGACCGCCTTATTAAAAGAAAACTTAAACCAAAAAGCGCTCAGCCAGGCTGAAACGCTGACCCGCTTAGCTTCTGAGGACATTGCGTCATACAATTTATTTTCTTTAATAAATAAAATTAATCAGGCCGTTCAAGACACTGAAGAACTGGAATATATTGTTATTCTAAACAAACTTAATAAAGTTTATGTCCACACCTCTCAGCCTGAGCAACAACAAAACACCTATATCCCAAAGAAACATGACTCAACATCAATTGATCATACAAAAGAAAATTTAAGCTATACCGTCACCACTATTAGCCAAGCAGCAAATCCCCCTCCTCATAACGAAGACATGCCTGATATTGAAGACTTTGCTCGCCATACATTTACTGAGCCTGACAAAAAAGCGATATTGATGGAATTTAAATTACCCATCAAAATAGAAGAGACACAATGGGGAAACATCATATTGGCGTACTCTCTTTCAAAATTGAGTAAGCAGATATCCCAATCACAACTAGACAATCAACGCAGACAAGAAGAGCTAACAGTCAAAACATTCTATTTTGCTTCAGCTATCCTTATTATTGCCTACGTTTTCACTTCACAATTATCTAAACGACTTATCGCTCCGATTATTACTTTAGGCTCATTTGCAAAAGACCTGTCACAAGGTAATTTTTCCAGAGCTCATAGCATTTCGACAACAGGCAATGATGAACTTAGCAGACTAACACGCAATTTTTCAGATATGGCAATAAAGCTTGAAAACAGCTATCAACAACTTGAAGATTATAATCAGACACTTGAAAAAGACGTCAGCCAACGCACACATGAATTGAACAATAAAAACCTGGAATTAACTAAAGCACTAAAAGACTTAGAAGAAAGCCAACAACAACTGATCCATTCTGAGAAAATGGCAGCCTTAGGGCAACTCATTGCAGGTATTGCACACGAAATTAATACCCCCCTAGGTGCTATCCAGGCATCAGTTGGTAATAGCTCACAATACCTTGCTCTTTTTAACCAATATTTACCTGAATTCTTGGCGAATTCTAGTCCGGCAGAGCATTTACTGCTTTGTACCTTACTGGAAAAAGCACAACACGGAACAATACTGAGTACACGGGAAGAACGCAAAGCCAAGCGTAAACTTATCCACTTACTGGATGAGCAGTGCATAGATAAAACAGAAGAACTAGCTGAAATGTTAGTCGATATGGAAATGACTGCCCACATCCCTCAGCTGTTACCCTCTTTGTGTTCTTCAACTAGTTATAGCATTGTCGAATTAGCCTATAACCTAACAGGCATAAGCCGTAACAATGAAACGATTCAAACCGCTATTGGTAGAGCATCCAAAGTTGTCTTCGCACTTAAAAACTTTACCCACCACGATCATTCCGGGAACATGGTTAACAGTAATATTAATGACGGTATTAAAACCGTATTAATACTTTATAGAAGTTTATTAAAGCAAGGCTGTGAGGTCATTGAGCATTATGGAAAGATCCCTACTATCGACTGCTATCCTGATGAACTGAACCAGGTTTGGACAAACCTTATACATAACGCACTGCATGCTATGCAAAATAAAGGCATATTAACCATCAGTACCACATTCATAGACGATCAGCTCCTCATTAGCTTTACGGATACAGGAACAGGCATCCCCTTAGAGGTACAGCCTAAAATATATGAATCGTTTTTTACCACGAAACCCGCAGGCGAAGGCAGTGGTTTAGGTTTGGGCATATGCAAGCGTATCATTGACAAGCATAACGGTGATATTGACTTCAGCAGCAAAATCGGTGAAACCACGTTTATAGTAACCTTACCTGTTTAAGGCGTTATCTTCAGCCGCACTTGGTTTGAGCCTATCCCGGCGGCAGCTATAAATACATTACAGACATTACAGACATAAAAAAAGGAGTACCTCACTCAGAGATACCCCTTCTTCAAACAGAAATTAGATTTACTTAGATAAATCCAACAATAGCTTATTCAAACGACTAACGAAGGCTCCCGGCTCTTTAAGCTGCTCGCCACTGGCTAATGCTGCTTGATCAAACAAGACATGAGTCAAATCATTAAAGCGCTCATCATTTTGCTCATCATTAAGCTTCTTAACTAAAGGATGTTCAGGATTCACCTCAAAACTAGGTTTAGTCTCTGGCACTTTCTGCCCTGCCGCTTCCATGATTTTACGCATTTGCGCATCCATGTCATGTGCGCCAGAAACTAGGCAAGCAGGAGAATCTGTCAGACGGTTCGTCACACGTACTTCGTCAACCTTATCCTTTAACAACTCAGTAATCTGGCCAATCAGGTTTTCGTAAGTTTTGCTTGCTTCTTCTTTCTGCTTTTTATCTTCTTCATCTTCAACATCACCCAGGTCTAATTCACCTTTTGTGATATCTTGAAGGTGTTTACCGTCAAATTCATTCAAGTAAGAAATCATCCAACCATCGATGCGCTCGCTTAGTACCAGCACTTCGATACCTTTCTTACGGAAGATTTCCATATGAGGGCTGCTCATACCTGCCGCATAACTTTCAGCGCTGACATAATAGATCTTGTCTTGCTTTTCTGACATACGTTCTATGTATTCAGCTAAAGACTGGTTCTGTGTACCGTCAGCATTATGAGAGCTTGCAAATCTTAACAACTTAGCAATTTTCTCATTGTTAATCTGATCTTCAGCTAAACCTTCCTTAATCACTGCACCAAACTCAAGCCAAAACTGTTGATACTTCTCAGCATCATTTTTAGCCATTTTGCTTAGCATATCCAGAACACGCTTAGTTAAGGCTGTTTTCATGTTTTCAACAGTTTTATCACTCTGAAGAATTTCACGCGATACGTTTAGTGACAAATCACGCGTATCCACAATACCTTTAACAAAACGCAAATAAAGAGGTAAAAATTGCTCTGCTTCATCCATGATGAAGACGCGCTGAACATATAACTTCAAGCCTTTTGGTACTTCACGGTTATATAAGTCAAACGGCGCTTTTGAAGGAATATATAGCAAGCTAGTGTACTCAAGCTTACCTTCAACACGGTTATGCGACCATGTCATTGGGTCTTGGAAGTCATGAGAAATATGCTTATAAAAAGACTGATACTCTTCCTCTTTAACTTCAGACTTAGAAAGTGACCAAAGTGCTGTCGCTTCGTTTACTGCTTCGTCTTTTGGCTCTTCCTGCTCTTCGCCTTCAGCAGCCGGGGCAGGCTCAGATTTCATTATTACTGGGAAAGCAATATGATCAGAATACTTTTTAACAAGGCCGCGTAGACGCCAGCCATTCGCAAATTCAACTTCTTCGTCTTTTAGGTGTAGTACAATAGTCGTACCACGATCTGCTTTTTCAACATCAGCAATGGTGAATTCACCTTCACCTTCTGAACTCCAATGTACACCTTCAGCTTTATCAGTACCTGCTTTACGGGTATATACATCAACTTTCTTGGCAACAATAAATGCAGAGTAGAAACCGACACCAAACTGACCAATTAATTGAGAGTCCTGTTTACTATCACCTGTCAGGTTATTCATAAACTCGGCCGTACCTGATTTAGCAATCGTACCAAGATGACTAATCACGTCATCTCGGCTCATACCAATACCGTTATCACTCAAAGTAACTGTTTTAGCTTCTTCATCAAAAGCTAAACGAATTTTCAAATCGCCATCATTTTCATATAAAGCATCATTTGAAAGCGCTTCAAATCGCAACTTATCTTCTGCATCGGATGCGTTTGAAATTAACTCACGTAAGAAGATCTCTTTATTGCTATATAAAGAGTGAATCATCAAATTTAGAAGTTGTTTTACTTCAGTCTGGAAACCGAGGGTTTCTTGCTTAGCTTCAGTTGTATTGTCTTGTGTCGACATAAATATTTATCTCTCAATTTTGTGCTTTAAAAGTAGTGATTAATCGTTAGGTAGATACTTTAAAAAAAATCATCTGAATTAACCTTGCATCCTATTTGGGGGTGAGGATTTTAAATTCAAGGATTTATTTTCATGCTTAAGTGATTTTCTGACACGTAGATCGTTTCATTTTAAGGAATATGCTTTAATAGCCCTTTCAATATCGACCTACTTCATCCCCCAAAACAGAAGATTCAATCATGCTCAGAGCTATTGCCATACTACTTTTTTCAATTGTCCTGTTTATTGGTCTAAGTGCGTCTGTTTTAGATGCCGTATATGGCGGGGGTGAGGCCTTCCCTGATAGGACATCCACACCGACATTCTCTTCTGAGAAATTAGAAAAAGTCGCAGACCTTGATTTCCCACCAGGCAACATTGCCGTCAGCGAATCTGGACGAGTATTTTTCACCTTTCACCCGGAAGGCTTTCCCGACTTCAATCTAGCTGAACTTGTTAATGGCAAAGCGAAAGAAATCCCACTGAGTTCAGAAATTAATTTGAATACCGTGCTGTCAATCCGGGTTGATCGACAAAATAGATTATGGCTACTCGATTATGCCAACCACGGACAGCAAACGCCTCAATTGATCGCACTGGATATAGACTCTATGAAGGTAGTACATCACTATAAATTTTCTTCTGATGTAGCCGGCTTAGGCTCGCACCTCAACGACTTTCAAGTCAGTCATGATGGCACACGAATCTATATTGCCAACGCCAGTATTCTAGGAAAAAGCCCATCAATCATTGCATATGATGTAACAAAAGGCATTGCAAGAGTCGTATTGGAAGATCATGACTCGGTCAATCCTGATTATTTCATCCCTAATGTAGAAGGTATTAAAATGCTCATGTTTGGGGTATTTGCCATTCGTCCTGGTGTTGATTCTATCGCTTTGGATAGAGCCGAAGAATGGTTATATTTCGCGCCGGTGACAGATGAATACCTGCACAGACTTCGTATTAGTGATTTAAATAACCAAAACCTAAGCAAAGAACAACTTCAACAGAAAGTAGAACGTTTTGCCTTAAAAACCATGAGTGATGGTATTACGACCGACAATATGGGCAATATATACCTGAGTGATTTAGAGCATTCAGCCATTGTTAAAATGAGCGTTCGGGGGGAACTGGAAACACTCATTAAAGACCCTAAACTTCGTTGGCCAGATGGTTTCAGCTTTGGTCCTGATGGCTGGTTATATGTCACAGCAAGCTCTCTTCAATATGTCATTGCCAAGCCCGACAAGTATATTACAGAGAAAGGTCCCTATCAGATTTATCGATTCAAGACAGATACCAATACAAGAGCGGGTCATTAAGCCTCAACTTAAATTATACCAGCACTGTAATAAGCCCCCCCTCCAACAAAGTATTTGATCGGGGGCTTGCTTGCTTGTCTAATCAAAAACACTTCTATTTATAGGGATTTAAACTAAACTTCATATAGTGCATGCAATAAGTTAGGGCTCGCAATAAATAATTTGAAGTGAGGATTGGAGAAATGGGCGGCTTAGCCATCAATAGAGTCAAATTCAAGCACTCCATCTCAACACGTCTACTTAAAATAGTCCTCTCAATCTATTTCCTATTAACATTTATTGTCACCAGCGCACACATATTCATAGAGTACAATGCAGCAAAGAAAGATATTAAAACCGAACTGGAAGTTACCGAGCATACATTCAAACATATTCTAACTTCTGCACTTTGGAATATGAATGACAGTCAACTGAAAGTCACTGCCGAAGGTATCACTAAACTACCTTCTGTTATTGGTGTTGAAGTACTCGATGCTTATAATGAGACAATACTTCGTGTAGGCGTCACGCCGTCGAAGCTAGAAACATCAAATAGTGATACTTTTTGGCATGAATTCCCCTTATTACATCAACGTACAAACCAGACCCAACATGTAGGAAGTGTTCGTTTAGTCTCTAACAACAACATTGTCTTTAACCGAATAAAGCTGGGTATTTTCATTCTAATTATTGGCGCAATAATTAAAACCGTTGCATTGGTCGCACTTATCACAATTGTGTTTAACCGCCTATTAACCCGGCCCTTGGGTAAGCTCGCCCATGATGCCGATAAAATTGACCTGAATGCGATCCAAGGCAAAAAAAACCAAGCCTACCATATAAAAATTAAGGGTCATGAACAAAGCGAACTAAAGATCCTTGAATCTGCTCTAAATAACATGACAGACAAGATTAGTGTTTCTTTATCGGACTTAGAGACATTAAACAAAGAGCTTGAAAAAAAGGTCACTGAACGTACCGAGTCCTTAAATCAAACGGTTGAACAACTTGATAAAGACCAGAAAGCTCTTGAATATGAAGTAGCTATTCGCCAGGAAAAAGAAAAAGCACTTATACAAGGCAGACTTAAATTACAGAACTCCCTGAGCGAGCTCAAACAAACTCAAGAACAGCTAATTGAATCCGAAAAAATGGCATCCTTAGGCGAACTGGTCGCGGGCGTTGCACATGAAATAAACACACCCGTTGGTTTGAGCTTGACGGGCATCAGTCATTTTCAATATATGCTGGAACAACTGGAAACACGCTATCAAGCTAAAGAGTTAGAAGAACCGCACTTTGAAAAATTCATCTCGGACACTAAAGAACTGGCTCAATCCATTCATATCAGCCTGGATCGCGCTGCAGGTCTGGTCAAAAGCTTTAAGCAAGTTGCAGTAGATCAAAGCCATGAAATACTAAGAAGATTTAATCTAAATGAATATATCAATGAAGTGTTACTCAGCCTGCATAACAAAATAAAACACACCCAGTTATCAGTCGAAGTAGATTGTGACCAAGCATTAGAAGTGAACGGTTACCCTGGCTCTTGGTCTCAAATTATCACTAATTTTCTAAATAATTCGCTGATTCATGCCTATCAGAAAGGCCAGACAGGCACGATTAAACTAAAGTTTAGCCAGCATGATAATAAATTACATTTCACTTATTCAGATGATGGGTGTGGACAAGAAGAAGAAATCGTAAACAAAATGTTCAACCCCTTCTTTACCACGAACAGAGAAAATGGCGGCAGTGGCTTAGGGCTGAACATAGTCTATAATTTAGTGACACAAAAGATGAAAGGTTCGATCAACGTAAAAAGTAAGCAAGGATTTGGTACTGAATTTACGATTATCATTCCCATTGATCTCACAAAAGAAGAGGTCTAGAGAGCATTATGTTCAAAAAAACGGCACCAAAAAAACAAGAAACCTCATCCAAACAGCTTTGGAAAGTATTGATAGTGGATGACGAATCAGAAGTCCATACGATTACCAAGGTCGCGTTAAACGAGTTTGAGTATGACAACAAAGGATTGGAGATTCTAAGCGCATATAGCGGCACTGAAGCCAGAGAGGTAGTTCAGGCACACCCTGACATTGCTTTAATATATCTTGATGTCGTGATGGAGTCAGATGATGCTGGCTTATTGTTTGTAAAATACTTACGCGAAGAATTGAAGAATAAATTTGTCAGAGTGGTGCTTCGAACAGGGCAGCCCGGAAGCGCACCAGAACGTAAAGTCATTGTGAACTACGATATTAATGACTACAAAGAGAAAACAGATTTCGACAGCACGAAGTTATTCACAACCACACTTTCAGCGCTTCGTGCTTATCGCGATATTATTGAGGTAGAAGCCTCACGAAAGAGCTTAGATCGTTACCGAATAGGTTTGGAGGAAGTGATAGCATCCTCTGCAAATTTATTTGAAATACGCTCTTTACAACAGTTTGCCAGAGGCTTACTCGATCAAATTGCCTCAATTCTTCATCTGGATCATGATACATTATTAGTGAGATGTCATGGCTGGACTGTAGCTGAGAATCAAGGCAGTTTTGACGTCCTGGCGGGCACTGGAAGCTTCGGAACATACGTCGCGACAGAGCCATTTGGAGATGCTAAAGAGCTACTACCTGAAAACGTATTAAACCTGCTTAACCAGGCAAACAACCAAAAATCGAGCATTTATGCAGATGATAAGTTTGTCGGCTATTTCCCCACTAAAAGCGGCAAGGTAAATCTAATTTACCTTGATGGTGTTGATATTCTGGATGAACTGGATAAAAAAATGATCCAGGTATTCTCAAGCAATGTCACCATTGCCTTTGACAATTTATATCTGGATAAAGAGGTCTTTGAAACTCAAGTAGAGATCATAGACACCCTCGGCGACGTAGTTGAAAATCGTTCTAAAGAAGCCGCACAGCATGTGAAACGAGTAGCTCATTTATCTCGGTCACTCGCGCGTTTAGCTGGGCTCAATCCTAAACAGTGCGATATTATCTTTATGGCCGCCCCCATGCATGATGTCGGCAAGGTCGCGATTCCTGATAGCATCTTGCTGAAACCCGGTAAGCTAACTGCTGAGGAATGGACGGTCATGAAAACGCACGCTCAAATTGGGTCTGATATTTTCAAACACTCTAAACGCCCTGTGCTTCAAGCGGCTTCGATCATCGCAGGTCAACATCATGAGAAGTATGATGGCTCTGGTTACCCCAATGGTTTAAAAGGAGACGACATTCATATTTTTGGACGCATCCTTGCGCTGGTAGATGTATTCGATGCCCTCATACATAAGCGTTGCTATAAAGAAGCTTGGCCAATGGATGAAGTAATCACAGAAATAAAGGCAGGGCATGGTTCGCATTTTGATCCAGAATTAACTGATTTATTTCTTGATAATATTGATGAAGCAACCGCGATCATCAAACGGTTCCCCGACTAAGTCAAAAGAAAAAATAGTCTCAGGCTGCTAACAAAAGCTCATTAATCTTCTAATAAAAAGTGAGCCCTAGCCAAGGCAATCGGTTTATTCTGCGATTCTTGCCAAGCGTGCACCTCAACATTCGCCACCCGCCCACCTTGCCGCGTCACTTCACAAGAAGCATAAGTATCCTGATCACTTCCAGCACGCAGATAATCGAGTGAAAAATCAATTATCTTTGGAAACTTCAAAGTAGATTGTGAAACCAAAAGGTGCATCGCACTGGATAGCTCCATAAAACCACCAATTACCCCTCCGTGAATGGCTGGTAAAATAGGGTTACCGATATTGCCCGCTTTTCGGTTCAACTTGAAGACCAACTTTTCATCCTTTTTAACAAACTCAATACCGATCAATTTTGCATAAGGTATCGCATTCGCTAAGTCATTAAACTGCTTATCTGCGCGTACGCTGTTAACAATCTGTTTAAAGTTATCAGGCAACAATACTGGCGCAACTTTCTCAACTTTGTAGACGGAAATATTGTCTGTCATCGCCTCTAAGGAGGGAATCCCCTTCTCCCCCATGCGCATAAAGGTGGCAACACAGTGAGCAACCGTTCTATCAATTTGATAGGCCTCACAACGCATAAAAATAATATTTGAAGTAGACCTGTAACAGCTCGCGCGTGCAAATACCGACTGACCTGGCTTAGCCGAGCGCATATAGTCCACTCTTAAATCCAGTGTCGGACAAAGTTCAAACTCTGGCATAGCACACAAAACACCGGCACCCGCGGTGGTGTCCATCAAAGTGGTAATAGCCCCCCCATGAATCACACCAGAGTCAGGATTACCGATAATTTTCTCACTATAAGGTAACTCTAGAATCAATTCATTTTCACGTGCAGAAACCACCCTAATACCCAACTCCTGGCACTGTGCTAACACACCAATAAAGCCATCGACTTGCGCAAACAACTCGGTCTCGTCTCTCATACCACAACCCTTTACAGCGCTCTATTGAGCCCCAGTTTTTATAAGTCTCTACATTAATGGCAAGCCAACACATACACAGGACGCGACCATTAACATAAAATTCGACACACAGTATAACGAATGATCGACAGTTATAGAAAAAACTTTCAAAAATGAAACTTTAGCGAATAACTATAGTCTTAACTGAGTATCGTACTTAGGAAGCATTCAGGTGAACCCGCACTTTAAACTCCCCTTCATTATTTTATTATTGATATGCTCAGCTTGTTCAGTTAATTCAAGTAAAAGTGAAAAACCCTTGCTTAGCCCCTCAAACTCTAACCTGACCCACATAGAACAAGCCCTGCCTAGTTCCTTAAAAAAAACTGTAGACTCAGCTTCCAGTGAAACACCGATCACCACAGCCTACCTAAATGCGATGAGCATAAAGATCCATGATAAACCGCAAAAATACTTAAAGATTCAACATCATCAAGACCCGAAAGGCCCCTTGCTTGTTTCTATTGAAAATAGCAGCAACCTAGTTATTGAAGAACTAAGCTTAGTCAGCAGACTATTTGACTCGAAAAATAAACTAATTAAACACCAGAGCTGGCAAACCAAAGAAGCAATAAAAGCCAATTCGCGAAGCCGTTATTACCTGACGCCGGTGACTTACCACCTTCAGCCGGGCGAGAAAATAAAGACTACGATACAAGAAGTATATTTCTAAACATTTATTACCAGAGCCACAATTTCAAGGTACAAACTCAGATACAAATGCACAATTCAGTGTCATAGCCAGAAAGGCTACTTACCTTTATTGCTCTTTTGCTCTTTTGCTC